>ERZ772945.148-NODE-148-length-55894-cov-5.301814_pt1 | contig 55894 bp, 61 predicted proteins | sample MGYA00511681_ERZ772945 | MGnify/ENA primary metagenome ERZ772945 (study PRJEB29015, sample SAMEA2737943) | human oral metagenome | biome: human oral; feature: human-associated habitat; material: dental | place: China | collected 2143 ...
ATTACAATATCCCTCTTAAATCTATTTCTTTTTCTACTACTTCAATATAAAAAATTAATAATCATCTGTACTATAATCATTTTTAAATAATTGATTCAAGGTAATTGAACCATATTCTGTTATTACCTTTTCATAGCCTTTCCCTGTATCATATGTAATTTTTCCTTCAAAGCTTGAACCGTCCAATCCTATAGTATCCAGTTCGTCAATATAATATACTCCATCTTTATTTATTTTCTTCATATATTCAATCAGATCCTTCAGATTTTTACACTCTGTAAAACTATCCAATCTTTCACCCTCCGATATTGTTTTAGGATATATTGTATTTCCTACGCCATCTATTCCGGAAATTCGTATGTTTATCATATTAGAATTAAAGTTTTTAATATATCTGTTTGTATTCTTATTTTCAATAATTCTATATCTTACCAGAGAACTAATTTCCCCATGTATATAATCTAATGTGTATTCATATACAATGTTCTCCATATTTCCACCAGCTTTTATAATCCATTTATTTCCTTTCTCATCATTGCATTCAATGTCTGTCCCTAAAATATGTGATAATTTAATTACCGGAATTATTTCATAGTAATATCTCATAGCTTTTTCTTCTCTCTTTTCAGCACTGTACTCAAAATATAACAATATGAAAATGGCTAATACGACTAAAGAAAATAATAAAATAAATATAATAAGTCTTCTATTTTTATGTACTCCCATCAACAGCTCCTCTTTGTTTAAAGTTTAAATCTAGATTATGTATACTTAGAAAGTTTTCCAAACTTATCCGGCACTTTACAGCAAAGATATTACTATCACTTGCTATACATAACACTTATCTAAACCACCTTGTACTTCTGTCAAATATAAGTCTTTTAGTGTAACGCTTCCATAGCAATAATATTATCTACCTCAAAGAGTTATCTTTAAACAACTCTAATATTCCAATAACATCTTTTTCTACTAAAATCTTCTCTTCTCCATTTCCATAATCATATATTATTTTTGTTGGTTGTTCCGTACCATCATATCCTATCGTATCTAATGCTCCTATATTAGATATACCTTCAACCTTTTCATGACTTAAATATTCCCATAATTCATTTATATTTTTCACATCAGTGAATTCTGTTATTCTTTCAGTTTCAGTTATTTTCTTGTATTCTTCTTCAGAATAATCCCATAACCTTATATGTTTCATATTATCATTAAAGTTATTTATTCTTTCCTGTGTGTATTCTCCTTCTATAAAACGATAACTGCCAAATTTATCCGTTTTCCCGGCAATATATTCTTCCTCCTCTGCATCTATATGTTTCATATCATTGTCATCTTCTATTATAAATACCTCACCTTTATGATTTGTAAACTCTAATTTTGCATACACAAATTTTGAAAGTCTATATCTCGAAAGACCTTCACTTCTAAAATTATAAGCCTTTTGTTCTCTATCAAATCTTACTTGTTCAATATATGCTTTTAATTTCTGCGCTCCCAATATCAAAATGCCTGCAAAAATAAAAAATAAATATATACATATTATATTTCTTAATTTTCTTTTTGCCTCACTACTCATTTTTATTCTCATTTATCGATGCCCTCAAAGCCCCTTTTTTCTTGCCTAATGTTTCATATATGGTCAGGAAACTATATCAATATTATCCAGCCCATGATATTTCCTCTCCATCAAAATAATCAACCAATCTTTCCTCCTCTATATAAAATTCACCTACGGTACTTTCATAATCATCTTTAGTTACATTAATATATCCTTTATCTCCATTCTCAGTTTTAAAATATATTAAGTGTTGCATATCTGTTTCGTATAAATGAAGCACCTCTCCTTTTTGATATACAGTCGTTTCATAACAGGCGGCTTTATCATTGTACTTATATCCTTTAAGTTCTTTCACTAGTGTATGTTTAGAATCATTTATAACATAATTGCCTTCTGAAACAATGTTCAAATCAGAATTAATTAAATATATGCCCATTGTAGTTTGAAAGCCTATAATATATTTTCTATCTTCCACATACAAGCCCAAGTCCTGATATGCATCTTTTATATATCCGTCCACAGTTGACATGTATACTATATTGTCTTTATTCAATCTGTAGAATTCACTTATACGTGTATCATTATCATCATGAATTGCAATGCCAATACAATAATTCCCATTGTTATCACTTATAATTGTACTTTTTACTCCTTCTTCACCGTAGCCTATTGCATTTTTATGATTATTTACCGTCACCCATGTACAGCCATCTTCATCAATAAATACTTTTACTGAATCCGTCTCACCATCATTATCAATATCAATTGTGTATTTCTTATTATATTCTATAAATTTTATAGCATATTCAACTTTATTTGCATCAGTTCCTTTTTTAAAAATACTACAACCGTTTAATATAAGTAAAAAAAATATGCTTACAGATATAAATCGGATTTTATTCATAAACACTTCCTCACCATAATACTCTTTTATTCCTGTTTCCAAGCCGGGCATCACAATCTTTATTCAACTTTTATTGACTTTATTATTTCAAAAGTTGCAATAAAATGGCGAAATCATGATATATTTAGTATTTTTTCTCCCGAAAGTTCCTCCAAGCACTTAAAAATCCATTGTTCATAATCATTTTCTTTATATGAAACTCCTTTAAAAGCTCTTCGCTTCTTTCAAAAATAACTGATTTTGCATACTTTCAATATATATTATCACCTTACCCCTATTAAGATATTATATATTTACTCCAACTTTTCAAATAGATCAAACAAACTAAGTTTTGTCACTTTGTGCATATCAGTTACCAGCCCCTCCAAATTCTTTATCCCTTTAAACTCCTTCAGTCCCTCTCACTCAGATATAGTCTTTGGCGGAATAGGAATTCTAAAAGTTCCGCCCTCATAATACACCTCCATGTATTTATCGTTTATTCCATTAAATAACAAGATAATTTCTAATCTCCGTTAAAAACTTTCAATATAATCAGAGATTATCTTTATATTTTCTTTTTCAATGTCATTTAAATCGCTCTCTTTAAAACTTTCATTTTCCTCATACCAGCTTTTTCTTATAAAATAATTATATTCCGGACTGTTTTTAGTATACATCTTCCCATGCCTGGCATATATCTCTTCACGAGCCATACATGCCGCCAACTTGGAAAGTTTTTTCAGTTTTTCTAAATTTGATTGGCTGCTGATAATATCTGTATCACTTCCCATAAAAATCTCATCATTATCATCTGTACTTATGTACATACTGATTCTATTACCTTTTGAATCATAGCAATATTTTTCCATAAATTCTTCATACTCATGTAGTGAACTATATTCCGGATCAAAAAACACTTTCATTTCATTTCCCAAATCATAGTATGCCAAATCATTAAGCCATTGAGAAACTTTAGATATTCTCCATTTATTGTCCTCACACAGTTCCAAATACACCTCACCGTCACTGATTTCCGGCATATCCTCAGCCAAAACCACTTTTTTTATAAATTGTATTTGAACACATGCACTTCTTTTATCTTTACTCTTTATGCTAAACTCACCTTTTGTATTAATTTTATAATATAGGCTACTACTTAAATCACTTCTTGACGTTCGTGACTGTGTACATCTTCCTCTATAAAACCTTATATCATACATTTCACACAAATAATCATAGGCTGCATCTTTAATATAATCTCTATGGTATTTATATAGTTTTTCTTCATCCTCCTTATTTTTAAAGTAATAATCATTATATCCATCCGACTCTCTGCAAGATATCTCATCACCGATCTTTTCTCCTGAATCCATAAAATCGGCAATCTCTTTAATAATCTCTATAGCTCTTTCATCAGTCATTTCAGGACTGTTATCTTTATTTTCAATGGCAACGGTTTTGACATTGAATAACAGAAGTAATATAAAACTTATGCTAATTACACTTAATAATTTATGTTTCATACTCTTTTCTCCTAAAACTCTTCCAAATGCAACTTTATAATCTCTAAATTATGCCTTTCAATATCACTTAAATCATCCTCACTGAATTCTTTATTCTCTTTATACCAGCTCAATCCATTGAAATAATTATATTCTATAGAATATTTCGGATACATTTTCCCATGCCTGGCATATATCTCTTCATAAGCAATATAGGTTGCAAGTTTAGAAAGATGTTCCAATATATAACTGTCATCTAAATTCTCCAACACATCAAAACTGCTGCTCGCCAAGATCGCGTCCTTTAAAGAATATCTTAACATCTGCATAGATATTCTATTTCCATTTTTATCGTACCCATAATCCCTAATAAAAGTATCATAATCCTCTTTTACATTATTTTGACTGTCAAAAAATTCATCTATATATTCTTCCAATTCATAGAACACTAAATCATCATACCATTGAGAGATCTTAGAAATTCTCCATTTATTGTCATCACATAAAGTGAGAAATATCTGCCCCTTATCTGTATCCGGCATCCCGTCTCCAAGACTGCTGTCTTTATTAAAAACAGCTTCAATACATATTTCATTATTTCTTCTCGACAGAATTTTGTAATCTTCTTCAGCTTCCAATTTATACCTGATGGTTCCACCGTCAAATCCCGTTTTTGCCTTTCCCATGCCGGAATTAAACCTTGTGATTTTATACATTGCAGTTAAATAATTATAAGCACTATCTTTTATATAATTTCTATGATAGATTTCTAATTTATCTTCATCTTCTTTGTTCTTAAAATAGGCAAAGTTTTCCCCGTTAATACCTTCGACAGCTTCGCCCGTTTCTATACCTGTATCCATAAAAGATACCATTTCTTTTACAAGCTTTATTGCATCTTCATCTGAAAGATTTTCTACACCATAATTATAATCAATGAATCTTTCTGTTTTTGAATATTTATTTATCCCGCATCCATAAACAAAACACATCAGCAAGAGTATTATTGTGAATATATGTATTTTTTTATCTATCACTTTCTCCTCCTCTCAACAACAGTCTATTCGGTTCATAAATAAAATATCTTCTAACTTTTCTTATTTATGACTTCATCAATTCTCCCATAAACTCTTGGTTTTTCATAAAGTCTTTCATTAAGAGCATCTATATTCATATGACTTTGTAACAAAGCTGCTATAGAGTGGCGAAATCACAATATATTTAGCATTTTTTCTCCCAAAAGTTCCTCCAAGTCCTTAAAAATACATTGTTTATAATCATCTTTTTCAGATGAAACTCTTTTAAAAACTCTTTGCTTCTTTATCCATATTTATATATCTTTAAGATAATTCTCAAATAATATCCCAAGTGATAAAGTACCTGACTCTGTTATGATATTAATCTTTCCATTTCCATAATCATATATTATTTTTGTTGGTTGTTCCGTCCCATCATATCCTATCGTATCTAATGCTCCTATATTAGATATACCTTCAACCTTTTCATGACTTAAATATTCCCATAATTCATTTATATTTTTCACATCAGTGAATTCTGTTATTCTTTCAGTTTCAGTTATTTTCTTGTATTCTTCTTCAGAATAATCCCATAACCTTATATGTTTCATATTATCATTAAAGTTATTTATTCTTTCCTGTGTGTATTCTCCTTCTATAAAACGATAACTGCCAAATTTATCCGTTTTCCCGGCAATATATTCTTCCTCCTCTGCATCTATATGTTTCATATCATTGTCATCTTCTATTATAAATACCTCACCTTTATGATTTGTAAACTCTAATTTTGCATACACAAATTTTGAAAGTCTATATCTCGAAAGACCTTCACTTCTAAAATTATAAGCCTTTTGTTCTCTATCAAATCTTACTTGTTCAATATATGCTTTTAATTTCTGCACTCCACATATCAAAATACCTGCAATAATAAAAAATAAATATATACATATTATATTCCTTAATTTTCTTTTAACTTCTGAATCCATATATTATCTACCCCATATATAATCTGCAATGTCTTGAGTAACTATATCAAACACAAGCTTGTATTATTACCTTTCATGACCCAAGTATTCCCTTTATTATCACTGCATTCCAAATCCATTCCCAGTGTATCTGCCAAAATTACTGTGAGAGATATTTCATTATAATATTTAAGCGCCTTATCTATTCTTTTTTCATTCACCTCCAACTTTTATACCTCTCTGATATTCATAAGTTCTATATGGCATAGTAAACAATTCTCTAATACCTATTGTTCCACTCTCATGTATAACATTTTCTGTTCCATCACCCATATCTCTCCACTTATCCTTATATGCTTCATATTATCATTAAAGTTTTTCAATCTCTGAATAGTATCTTTGGAGTCAATAACACTATGCTGTAGCTATAGCCTTGTCCCAATTTTTGTTTAACCATATTTCTATCTTTAAATGTTATATCTGGAGTTGCATACCCTTCCTTTCTTGCTTTTGAATCCGTTTTTCCTTTATAATTCTTTTTATAGTTGTCCCATGCATCCATCTTATCTTCCGGTTGATCAATTTCATGGCATGCATATGTTTTAGCAATTATTTGTGTCACCTTTCCACCGGATGATAAATATTCTTCTTTTTTATCCCCTCTTATAGTACCTCCAATAACTGCCTTACCATGTTTATTGGGCAAAAGCTCTGAATAAAATTCCTGTATATCAATAAAATCAAAACCGTTTATTTCTAAAAGATCCGCCCTCACAATGCACCTCCACATATTTATCTTTTATTCCATTAAATGACAAGATAATTTCTAATATCAGTTAAACTTTTCTCACATCACTCACCTATAGCTTCATTTATCTCCTGTAATGATGTATAAGGTATTTTTATATCTTCTATATTTTTTTAATAAATTCTCCATTTACAAGCTCATAAATCATGCCATCATAAATAACTGCCTCATCAAATGTTCTGTACATTATATCTATCGGTCTGTTATATGAATAATATATAGGATATGTATAGTATTCTTTTAATGTCGTTACATATATATATCCATCTATAAAATAATATTCTGAAGTCGATTTTTCATCTTCTCCGTAAATTATTACAGTACATCTTGACACTTTATTATTTGTATCAATATATTTTACCACTTCCCCATCCCGGCCTATTATATCTTTATTAACAACTGTTATCTCTTCATCTAAATAATCAGTCGAAAATTTTTTATAAAATCCACTTATATCACTTTTTATATTATTGATATTTATTTTCTTGTTAAACGAGGAGTCCATACATCCTGTTATTAATATACATAATACAAAAAATAAACTCAGAAATTTAATATTACTCTTCATGCCAATCTCTATCCTCTATTAATTCCGGGTTTTTTCAAATTCATCGTATAGTCAAAACTTCAGGTTTATCATCCGAGCTGTCTTCCATGCGGACCACTTCAATCTTAACCTTATTGTTATCCTCTATAGACAAATTAAAATCTTTACCATATTCTATATACCCTATAACATTTTCCTTCTCATCCTTCTTTACCCATATTATATTCATATCTTTAGCCCAGCCGACCTTATCAAGACTCTTTACTTGCACATACAAAGGCTCCTCATACATAGTAAGTCTGTAGGAAATATCTATCTCAAGTTCATTATTTCCTTGTTCCATAATACATACTTCACCTTTCAGATCTGTTGCAATTTCATTTAATCTTTTTATTCTATTTATATATTTTGGTGCATACGTCATAGTGAATCCCCGTATCATTTTATCACCACCAACATCAACGCTGATTCCGGCTTCTAAATATAAAGGATCGCAGAAACCGTATATCCCATGTGAACCATATCCATAAGCATAATCTCCCCTCTTACGATTCCCAAAAAGTTCAAAATCAACATCAGAAATGCCATCTCCGAATTCGGTCTTTATACTTACGACATACCATTTAGGATTACCTGCCACTTTACAATACCATATAATACAGTGTATTTCCTTGCCTTCTTTAGTAAGTATAATTTCCGCTCTTTTTTCATTCTTTTTCAGCTTTCCGTTATATTTCCAACCGTTTGATAAAAACTCGTCCAATGGGCATGGCATTTGGTATAAAGAACCGTCAAGCTTGAATATATAATCGTCTATAAATTTTCCCATAGTCATAGGTTTTTTATACTCACCCCAATCACTTCCGGAAAAAAGCTCCTCATTTTCACAAGTTGCTTTTTCAGACTCTATTGGAGTAACCATTAAGTAGTCTGCACTATATCCACCAAATATACTTTGCTCATTCTTATGAAGTCTGACGTCTACATTCTCTATATACATATAAGAAAAGGGATTATATATTTTGTATCTTACGGTAAGTTTTCCATCTTCCCCTGCTATAAATTCCCAGTCTCTAAATTCTATAGAATTGTCACTTCCTCCTCTTGCATATAACGGCATTTCAAATATGTCTTCAGATTCCATGTACTGACTGTAATTTTGTGAGAGGTATTGCCATACTTCTACTGTAGACAATGCACCTGCCATTTTTAATACAATCTCTGCATTCTCAATATTTATAAACTTCCTATCATCTTCAAAAATAACATACTTTTTTAAACTGTTTTTAAAGATATTTTCATATTCCATTTCATTTAAAATATCAAGAAACTTTGCCTGTTTTTCTTTAGTATCCAGTACACTTCCATTTCCTAAAATATTGGAAGCTCCACCATGAGACACATGCAAAGTCTGTATCAACCACTTAAGTTCCTCAAGATCTGATTCTGATAATCCTTCTACCTTATTATCAAACTCTTCATATTGGTTCTTTTCAAATACATAAGTTTGTCCTACAGACTTCTCCTCACTTACTAAACCACAGGAAAGCAGAATATTTGTGCATACTATGAGTATTATTACTATAAAAATTCTTCTCATTTTTCTATTCTCCAATATACTGATGTCCTACCATATAGTCCGGATTTTGTTCTTTTTTGAAATGGAAAAGATACTCGAATCGTACATTTTCAGAAGCGTCATACAAATACATTCGAAGCAATATATCTTCAAGGCTTCTAAGTAAACTTCCTGTCATCTTATTGCTTTCAAAACCTTCAATAAGGACCTCTTGTCTGCCTGAGTATGACAATGCTTTTATTTTATAAGGAATCAGAGCCTCCTCATCTCTTATATCTTTAGAAGTTGCATAAGTAATGCATTTACTTCCTTATCACCACTTACAAACGGCTACTTAATATTATTACTATTCATAATATTCTATACTTACAGTATCATCATATACCAAATCCAAACCAAAACCCTTTGGTAATATTATTTTTTTTAGGTTTGGGCACTCATCAAAAAGATAACCTTTTGCATCTATTATTTTCAGTGATTTTGGAAACTTTACCTCTTCCAGCTTATCATCACCAATAAAAACTTCCCCTCCTATATATTCCAATCCTTCCGGTAACTCTACTTTTTTTAGCCCTGTATAGCAAAACGAAAACTCATCTATCTTTCTAATACTGTTTGGAAACTTTATATGTTCCAACTTCTTACAATTAGCAAAAGCAAACATGTCAATATTATCTAATTTTTCATTTAGAACTACTGTTCTTAATTGTTTACAACCTGAAAAACAAGCAAATGGTATTTCTGTTAAATTTTTAGGCAACCTAATTTCTACCAAATTTTTACATCCACTGAATGCACATCCATTTATTTTAATCACACTGTCAGGTATAACTATACTTTTTAGTTCTTTACAACCATCAAAAGTGTATTCCCTAATCTCTGTTATACCTTCAGGAATTTTGATTTCTTTTTTTAGCATTATATCCGCAAAAATACCTCTCTTATACCCTAATAAAATATTATCTTCAATTATAAACTTTGATTGAAAGTTTAAACTTATATAAACTAAGGCACTTATGCATATGACAAACACTAAAAATATGCGTATTTTCTTTCTGTTCATTTTACATATCTCTTCTTTTAATAATATATAATTTCCGGGTTCATCCTTAGTAAGTCAAATTTATCAATAAAATATTTACCCTCCATATGTTTCGGCAGTCTTATGGTTTTTAAATTTATACAATCTGACACAACATCATTACTTATATATTCTATACTGTCCGGAAATGTTATTGTCGCAAATCCTGTAGATTCCACACTTTTGGGAATTTCCACTGTCTCAAGCCCCTTTGATTCTGAAAAAACCAACCCTACTATCAGTTTTGTTCCGTCTTGAATTTTTACAAAACTGTCATTCCCTGAATATTCCAACAATATATTTTGAAAATATTTACAGTGATATTTATCCTGTTCCAAATATCTTTTATCAAAAAATTCTACTTGAAAAGTTGTTCATATCAAGTTCCTCAATACTCCTTTCTATTTCCTCTTATCTGCTTTTGGCATCATATTTTTCGTACGCTTCGGTATCTTATTCAATAAATACCTTTTCAATATAAATACCAATTCTTACCAAGAAGTACGGCTTCAACCTTATATTTTTTATTTCAAATAAAATATAAAAATATCTATTTTTACATCAGTTTTCTGTATTTTTTAGTAAATTCTTACTATTATACTATCATATTCTAGTACATTTTTCAATATAATTTAATTACAACCCCAAAAAAATACCCTCAAAACCGTTAAAACTCCGGTTTTGAGGGTACTATGGCCTTTATGGGCTGAAATATTGAATTTTGATACTAAGTAAACCTTACGCTTTTCATTGCGTTAGTTATTATCAGTCTTCCTTTGACAGGAAGTTATAGCAAAGAGCTGCCAGTGCACCGCCTACTAAAGGAGCAAGTATGAATACCCATACCTGTGAAAGAGGAAGTGAACCGAAACCGCTCATAAGAGCCGGTCCGAAGCTTCTTGCAGGGTTTACCGATGTTCCTGTAAAAGGTATACCCATAATGTGAATAAGTGTAAGCGAAAATCCAATTACAAGACCTGCAACGCTGCTGTTTTCAGGCTTTGAAGTAACTCCAAGGATTGCAAGAACGAATACAAATGTAAGTATAACTTCCACCAGGAATGCAATTCCTGCCGAGATGCCCATTGCACTTGCCTCACCGAAACCGTTTGTTCCAAGTGCTGCATTTGAACCGAGGATTACACAAAGCAGTGCCGCTCCTAAAATACCGCCTAAAAACTGTGCAACTACATAGCCTACAAAGTCCTTTACTTCCATTCTGCCTGATACAAGCATTCCAAGCGATACGGCAGGATTGATATGACATCCTGAAATGTTTCCTATAGAATAAGCCATAGCCACTATGGAAAGTCCGAACGCAAATGCGATAAGCAGTGTGGAAAATCCAAGCGGTACCACTACATTGCTCTTACCTAAAAGTGTGTTTGCCGCTACGGCACTTCCACATCCGAAGAGTGTGAGTACACAGGTACCTATAAACTCCGCTACATATTTTTTCATTACTACCTCCAATATTCTCTAAAAGATATAACCTTGACAAAATCTTCTTTTGCCGAACAACGATTCGTATTATACAACTTAATTTTATAAAAGTCTATAGCATGATAAATAATTTGAAAGAAAAAAGGACCGCCATCGGTCCTCTTATCTTTATAATACCTTACTTAAGAAGGTCTTCAATCTTTCATTTTTCGGATGTGTGAAGAATTCTTCAGGCGCATTTTCTTCCACGAATTCTCCCGAGTCAAGGAATACCACTCTGTTGGCAACTTCTCTTGCAAATCCCATCTCATGTGTTACCACTACCATGGTCATCTTCTGCTCTGCCAAGTCCTTCATAACTGAGAGTACCTCTCCAACCATCTCAGGATCCAGTGCCGATGTAGGCTCGTCAAAGAGCATTACATCAGGCTTCATACAAAGTGCTCTCACTATCGCAACTCTTTGCTGTTGACCTCCTGAAAGCTTTGACGGATACTCGTTTGCTCTGTCGGCCAGACCTACTTTTTCAAGCAAACTCATGGCATATTCGGTTGCACTTTCTTCATCCGCACCTTGAAGCTTCATCGGTGCTATAATGAGATTTTTTAACACTGTCATATGTGGAAATAGGTTGAACTGCTGGAACACCATTCCCATCTTTTGGCGGTGAAGGTCAATGTTCACATCTTTTTTGCATATATCCACACCTTCAAAGAGTATCTCTCCGCTGTCAGCCACCTCCAATTTGTTTAAGCATCTTAGGAATGTCGACTTTCCGGAACCTGACGGTCCTATAAGGCAGACCACGTCGCCCTTATTGATATTAAGTGAAATATTTTTCAGGACTTCTTTGCCATGAAACTCTTTGGATAGATTTTTTACTTCTATAAGCTTATCACCTGCCACTTCTAGCCAACCTCCTTTCAAACAACTTCAACAAATAGGTAAAGAACATTACCATTATAAGGTATAACAGCGCTACGGCTAAAAACGGCATCATTGCCGAGTATGTCCTGCTCCTTATAACGTCTCCGGCCTTGGTCAGATCCTCAAGAGCAATATAACCTGCTACAGATGTCTCCTTCATCAGCACAATAAACTCGTTTCCAAGGGTAGGAAGCACATTTTTGATAGCCTGCGGCATTATAATGTTTACCATTGTCTGCGCGTAGCTAAAGCCAAGACTTCTGCCGGCTTCCATCTGACCTTTCGGTATTGAATTGATACCCGAACGGAATATCTCGGCCTGATATGCTCCCGAGTTTATTCCGAAAGCCAGTATGGCTGCGATGCTTTTATCAATCCTTATGGAGCTGAATATAACAAAGTATATTATAAGCAACTGTACAACTACCGGAGTACCTCTGATTACTGTAAGGTAAACATTGCATATGAAGTTTAAAATCTTCAACTTCTTTGTATTCTCATATACATTCCTTACTATTGCTACACTAAAGCCAAGTACAAATCCCAGTATTACCGCAAAAAATGTAATCTTGAGTGTAACAAAAAGTCCTCTAAGCAGCGACATCCACCTGTCATCCGTTATAAAGTTTAAAACAAATTGCGCTTTTAATTCTTCAAACATATTACTCTGCCTTGATATATTTTGCAATAATGCTGTCTATCGTTCCGTCAGCCTTAAGCTCTGAAAGTGCCTTATTGACTCCGTCAAGAAGCTCTTTGTTACCCTTTTTAACCGCTATAGCATAGTTCTCGTCGGCATATGCCTCATCCAAAACCTTAAGTCCGCTGACTTCTTCTACAAACTTGTTTGCTACCGCACTGTCTATAACTACGGCATCAATCTTACCCTGGCTGAGTGCCTGTACTGCATCCATTCCCTTGTCATATCTCTCAACTGTCGCATCCTTTACATCACTTGCAAGGATATCTCCTGTAGTACCTGTCTGTACACCAAGTTTCTTTCCTTCAAGATCTTTAGCACCTGCTATAGTTGAATCGTCCTTTACAATGATAAGCTGCTTTGATGTGGTATATGTATCTGAGAAGTCAACACTTTGCTTTCTCTCTTCTGTAGCTGAAATACCTGCAAGTCCGATATCCGCCTTACCTGATGTCACCTCAAGTATTACAGAATCAAATGCTATATCCTCAACTTTTACCTCAAGACCGAGTTTCTTTGCAATAGCGTCCGCTATATCCATATCAATACCTACAATCTTGTCTCCGTCATGGTACTCATAAGGTGGGAACTCCGCATTTGTAGCCACCAAAAGTTTACCTGCCTCTACAGTCTTTATCTGAGAAGCGTCCGCACTGCCCTCAGCCTTTGAATCCGCTACACTTTCACTTGTCGCACTTGATTCATTTGCCTTGGTCTCTGTAGTCTTTGAACCGCCACATGCAGCCAAACTTGCCGCCATAAGTCCTGCTAAAGCTATTGTCAATATCTTCTTCATAATATCCTCCGATAAATATATTTTTATAATTCCATCTTGCATAACTATACATCACTATTTATAATAATGCAAGAGAAAATTCAGATTTACACAAAAAAGACTCTAAATCCTGTAGCTTTATAATGTTAGAAAACTAATCATCATACTGTATACAAAATTAGAGTCTTTTTAGAGCCCTCATACCCGATAAATGCAATCTATCTATCAGCTATACCGCTAATGAAGTCAAGTATCTTTCCATCTCATCTACGGCACTTACCTCGTCATCGCCGTCTGCTGATATGTATACCTCTTTGCCATCACCAAACTTCAATGTCATCATGCCCATGATACTTTTTGCATTCACCTTCTTAGTACCACTTTCAACATAAATTCTGCTTTCAAACTGGCTGGCCACCTGTACTAGCATAGCTACCGGTCTGGTTTCAGTTTTTGCATCCATTGCAACCTTAACTGACTTCCTAACCATTTTCTCTCCTTACTTTTCCCTTAACTTGTCTGCGATACTTGAGAGCTTACGTAGCCTGTGATTTACACCACTTTTTGTGAGCTGTGGTTCAATCATCTTGCCAAGTTCATCCAAAGAAGCATGAGGGGCTCTAAGTCTGGCATTGGCCACCGCCTCCAGATTTGATGTCAATTTGTCAAGTCCCATCTTATCCTTAATAAGCTGTATATCCTCAAGTTGTGAAAGTGATGCCAGAACCGTCTTATTTATATTGGCGGCCTCGCAGTTCACCTTACGATTTACATCGTTTCGCATGCCTTTTAAGATTCGAATATTTTCGAATTTCATAAGTGATGTAGTTGCTTCCATCAGACCAAGTGCAAGTGAAATCTGCTCACTGTCCTTTACATATACTACATAGGACTTTTTTCTGGTTGTAATCTTCGGATAAAGTGATAAATCCCCCATCAATCCCTTCATAAATAATGCATCTTCCATAGTGTTACAAACTATTTCAAGGTGATAACTCTTTTCAGGGTCTGTTATCGAACCTGCCGAAAGGAATGCTCCGCGAAGAAACGCCTTTTTACAACAGGAATTGATCAATACCGAATTACTGCCAAGGTACAGCCCGTCCACCGGCTCCTGATTTTTAAAAAGTTTTACAGCCTTAAGCACCTCTCTTGCACCTGTATCATCTATAATACTTACCGAATAAAGATGTTTGTGCTTGATGAGTGCACTATTGCTTATAACTACATCTGTATTTATATTAAATGTTTTTTTTACTAATGTAAAGTACTTTCTGGCAAGTCCTGAATGTTCAGTTGTTATTTTTAAAGACATTTCGTTAGTTTCAGCTAACGAAACAGTACCTATAAAGTATACAATTGCCAAAATTTCTGCAAGTTTGCAATGTCTGACATCCGGAGTCACTCTTATAAGCTCGTCTTTTACTTCTGAAGAAAATGTCATCTTTTTGCTACCTGCCGGCTATTCTTGAAATGTTCTTGCCCATATCTCTATGTTCCAGCCTCACTCCTATGCCCTCTATGGTATCAAGTCGTCTCTTCAGTGCCGCCGCAATCGCTACAGAGCGATGTTGTCCGCCCGTACAGCCTATTCCTATCACTAAGGCACTCTTTCCTTCATCTATATATCTCGGTATCAAAAACTTTATCATATCGTCAAGTTTATCAAGGAAAACTTCCGCGTCTCCGTTTGAAAAGACATAATCGGCAACACCATGCTCCTCTCCGGTCTTTAGCCTTAGGTCAGGGTCGTAAAAAGGATTAGGTAAAAATCTTACATCAAATAAAAGGTCCGGGTCATCCGGTATTCCGTACATATATCCGAATGAAAGTACAGTCACAAAGAGATTGTTGAATGACTTGCCGTCAACGTAGATTGCCCTAAGTTCCTGTTTCAGCTCCTTTGTCAGCATTCTTCCGGTATCCATTATTCTGTCCGCTTTTGCTCTCAAAAACGCAAGTCGCTGTCTTTCAAGATGTATACCGTCTATAAGTCTGCCGTCTGCCGCCAGCGGATGGTTTCTTCTGGTCTCCTTATACCTTTTTATAAGTGCCTCGTCATCCGCCTCAAGGAAAAGAATTTCCATATTTATTTTCTTATGTTTCAGCTCGTCTATTACGCCGTCAAGTCCGTCAAGTCCGCTTCTGATATCAATGCCAAGAGCCACTCCCTTCATTCCTCTTTCAGAATCAATGGTCAGCTCTACAAAATTTGAAACCAACTCTACAGGTAAATTGTCCACACAGTAATAACCGAAATCTTCAAACATCTTTAATGCAACAGTCTTACCTGAACCGGACATTCCTGTTACAATAATTATCTTCATATCAAATCATCCTTACTTCACATTCCAATTTTACACCGAACTTTTCATACACACTGTCTTTTACATGCTGTATCAAGTCCTTTACATCCTTTGAGGTGGCGTTGTCGTAATTTATCACAAAGCCGCAGTGCTTACTTGATACCGCTGCACCTCCAAGTCTGAATCCTCTAAGACCCGCATCATCTATAAGCTTTCCGGCAAAATATCCTTCAGGTCTTTTGAAGGTGGAGCCTGCACTCGGATACTCAAGAGGCTGCTTTTCTTTTCTTCTGTTATTTAAGTCTATAACGGTCGCCTTTATCTTTTCTCTGTCTCCATATGCCAACTTAAGCCTTGCCGCCAGTACAATCTCTTTGTTTTCCAAGATATTACTTTTTCTGTAGCCAAGCTCAAGCTCACATTTCTTTTTCCACTTGATACTTCCGTCAGGACATAAAACTTTTACTTCAGTCAGTACATGAGAGAGTTCACCTCCGTATGCGCCTGCATTCATCACTATTGCACCGCCCAAAGTTCCGGGAATACCGCAGGCAAACTCAAAGCCGCTAAGCCCCGCTTCCATAGCATATGCGCTGACTTTTTCAAGCCCGAGTCCTGCTCCCGCCTCTATTATGTCTTTGTCGTGGCTTATATTATTATTAAGACAGACGGTAGAGATAATAACGCCGTCATATCCTCTATCATCCGCCAAAATATTGCTACCCTTTCCAAGGATATAATATTTCATATTTTCTTTTTTTATTATTTCCATACAAAGGCGCAACTCTTCCTCAGTTACGGGAGTCAAAAAGAATTTACATTCTCCGCCTACACGAAAGGTTGTATGTTCCTTTAACAGCTCCCCTTTTTTGCAATTTTTGCCAAGGATGCTTTCAAAATCCATAATTATCTCCACCGGTTATTTTAGTTTTTTCCGGCAATATTTGCCTGAACTCTGTTATAAAGTTCCTGTGCCGCATTATATCCCATCATCTTCTGTCTGTGGTTTACAGCGGCGGTCTCTACAATGATTGCCAAGTTTCTTCCCGGTCTTACAGGCAATACATGGCATACCACCTTATTTCCGAGATATTCGATATAATTGTCCTCAAGACCCAGTCTGTCATAGTCTTTATTTTGTACCCAGTCCTCAAGCTGTATAACAAGGTCTATAGACTGTGTATCCTTTACACTCAGTACGCCGAAGAGCGCTTTAACATCTATGATACCTATTCCTCTAAGCTCAATAAAATGCTTTGTTATATCAGGTGCGGTTCCTACAAGTGTCTGCTGTGACACTTTCCTTATCTCCACAACGTCATCCGATACAAGTCTGTGCCCTCTTTTTACAAGTTCAAGAGCCGCCTCACTCTTACCGATACCGCTGTCACCTGTAATAAGTACACCTTCGCCGTATACATCTACCAACACACCGTGTATTGATATAATCGGAGCCAACTTCACATTCAACCATCTGATAAGCTCGGCTGTAAGATATGTTGTGGACTTCTCGGTTCCAAGACAAGGCACACCGTAGTGTAAGCAGTATGAAAGCATATCCTCATCAGGTTTTATACCTCTGGCATACAGTACACAAGGTACCTTATAAGACAATAATTTATCGTATGTCTTTTTCTTTGTTTCCTCATCAATTGTCTCTATATACGCATTCTCCACATTTCCAAGTACCTGCACTCTCTCACTGTCAAAGTGATCAAAGAAGCCTGCAAGCTGCAGCGCAGGTCTGTTGATTTCCGGATGCTTTATTATTATAGACTCTGTATCTATTTCCGGTGTGTAGTTCGTTAGGTTTAACTCTGTAATAAGCTCCTTGATTGTTACATTTTCTCCCATGGTACCTCCTATCATTTTTCCCCCCCTATAAAAAACTTATCCCAAAAGCTCTAACAGCTCTTCCTTTGAAATATTTGACAGTGACATTCCCTCCTCAAAGTTAAGTACTCTGTCCGCCAAATCCTTCTTTGATTCCTGTAGCTTTACTATTTTTTCTTCTATAGTTCCTTTTGCAATAAGTCTGTATACCGTTACAGTGTTTTTTTGTCCGATTCTGTGTGCTCTGTCTGTAGCCTGATTCTGTGCCGCAAAGTTCCACCAAGGGTCATAGTGAATAACTATATCCGCTCCGGTGAGATTAAGCCCTGTACCTCCCGCTTTAAGTGAAATCAGGAATACATTTGTATCATCGTTATTGAATTTATTTACAAGTTGCAATCTCTTATCCTTAGGTGTGGCACCTGTAATCATATAACTTGTAATCTTTTCTTCTTCAAATCTTTTGCCTATAATATCAAGCATTGAAGTAAACTGTGAAAACAAAAGTATCTTATGTCCGGCTTCAATACCGCTTTTTACCAAATCTATACAGGTTTCAAGCTTTGCGGACTCACCGACATAGTTCTCAAATATAAGGCTCGGATCACAGCATATCTGTCTGAGCTTTGTAATCTCAGAGAGTACAATCATCTTTGCGCTGTTATAGTCTTTGTCACCAAGCAGTATCTTCTTCAGATTGCTTAGCTCACCGTCGTAGGCAAGCTGCTGCTTTTTATCAAATTTTGAAACTCTTATCTCTTCTATCTTATCAGGCAAATCAAGTGCCACCTCCGACTTCATTCTTCTAAGGACAAAAGGTGCTATCATCTTTGATAAAATCTTTGCACTGTTCTCATCACCTGTCTTTACTATATCATTCTCATACCTTGTTCTGAATGCATTATAGCTGTATAAAAATCCCGGCATGATATAGTCAAATATACTCCACAGCTCACTCAGTCTGTTCTCAATAGGTGTTCCGGTCAGTGCAAACTTCACATCCGCCTTGACAGCCTTTACCGCCTTTGCCACACCGGTATTTTGGTTTTTTATAAACTGTGCCTCATCTATTATCTGATGTGAAAATTTCATATCGTGGTAAAGACTTATATCTCTTCGCAATGTGTCATATGAACTGATATATACGTCCACATCTTCACTCTCTTCAAGGTACTTTTGCCTTTCTTCTTTTCCGGCGGCAAGCACGGACACTTTAAGAAGATTCTCTTTATCAAACTTTGAAATCTCTTCACTCCAATTATATACTAAAGAAGCCGGACATACTATAAGAGCTTTATCCAATCTGCCATTTTGTTTTGCATCTATCAAAAGTGATATGATCTGTAAGGTCTTTCCAAGTCCCATATCATCCGCCAGTATACCGCCGAATCCAAGTTCTTCTACAGAGCGAAGCCACTTAAAGCCTTCTTTTTGATATCCTCTGAGTATATGTATAACTTCGGCAGGAGGTGTAAAGTCTATAGATTTTATACCGTCAAACTTATTTATAAGCTTTGCAAAGCTGCTGTCTCTTTTTTCAACAAGCTCATTGTGTTCCTTCATCATCTCGTCAATGTAGATTGAACGATAAAGCGGTACACTTAGTGCTCCGGCTCTCAAATCCTTTGCGGAAATATCAAGTACATTTAACATCTCGTCAAAGCTGTCCATATATTCGGAGTCCATATTTACAAAGGCGCCGTTTTTTAATCTGTAGTACTTTTTCTTCTTCCTGTAGCTTGATACTATATCCGCCAGCTCTTCAGGACTCATATCTTCAGATAGCAACTCAAGCTGTAAAAGATTTGATTTTACTGAAACGCCGATACTTGCAGACGGTCTTTTATAGACTCTTACATCATTAAAGCCGTCACTTCCAAGTACTCTTCCGTATTTGTTCAAAACATCAATGCCCGATACTTTCAGTTCATAAAGTTCATCTTCGGTTTTTGTCAAAAGACAGCCGCTGTTTGAATCATCAGGCATAAATCTTTTTAAAACTTCTACAGCCTTGTTCTCCTGTTTTGCATCCCTTAACAGTTCCTCTTCGGTAGTTTCAAGGATTTTTCCGGAAAGTATATCCACTCTTCCGCCGCTGTAGCTTGCCTCAACCTTTCCCAGAGCATTGCCGTCTTCCATATCCAGATAGAATGTAATATTCGCTTCTTCAGGCACATACTCAATTGCCTCAGGTGCTTCATCTTTTATAATCGCACTGTCTTTTATAATCGGCAACACCTTCGAGTAAAATCTGCCTATATTTTTTCTTCCTATCTTTATATTCTGATATCCGAAATCCGAAATTCTCAAAGCCTTTATCAAATCCAGTGTCTTAGTATCACATCTGCTCAGATATTCGTCATCAATACAGTAGACATAATTGTTCGTTTTGATAAATCTCGGAAAGTCCAATTTTAAATTTATTCCTCCGAAGTGCTCGTTGTTATATATCGGAGTTATCTTTATCTTTATCTTTTCATTGTGCTCTCTAAACTCAATCTCCGAAGTAACATTCTTTCTGCCGGCCTCTTCTTTTATATATTCAAATTTCTTTCCTACAAGCAAATCAAATATCTCATCCGTATTTGAAGCGTCCATCTTTATCCTTGAGACATTGAGTTTCGTCTTTGTATAGTCCAAAAGCTTATAACTTACAGCCATTTCTCTTTCAACCATGGTCTCTATAAGCTTCACATACTTTAAGCTCTCCTCGTCAAATACCGAATATGACAACCTTACACTGTCATTTTTTCCAAGCGGATAAACTTCATTTCCCTTTATGGCATCCACAAAATTGACATAGTTTTTTATCATCAGAAGCTTTTTCCTTCCGATTCTGAATTGGATAAACAATCCGTTTCCGTTTACATAATCTGAAAGTATCAGCCTTGGAACCAACTTTATGCTGCCTTCTTCGCCTTCTTCATTGTCATAGTATGAAAGAAATGAATCTCCGAAGTAATTGGTCTCATCTCCCAGCTCATGGCTGTCAAGATATGCATTCAATAAAAAGACTGTAGCCACCACATGCTCACAGTTTTTACTTTCATTGCCGAAATACACGCTGATCCTGTTCTTGTTAACGCATCTGCTGCAATTACAGCCTGCATAGGTAAGCTTATCTCTTTCAAACTCTATACTTACGTCGCATTTATCCGATTCCACCCTTGCCCTTGCAACACCGCGCACTCCGGTATCCTGTTGAAACAGATAACTGTATGTTATATCAAAAGCTCTGTTATTTTCTTCTACGCTCTCAAGCTTTACCAGCCCCTTTTTTATCAGTTCTTTGGCTTTCTTGGCGGTATCCGTAGTCATATAAAGGCTATCTATAATAGCCTCTCCGTTGAAGTATTTATAAATAGCCTTTTTATCATTGTTTTTTGAGGCGGATATCATATCCGCCTTTATCTTTTTTACAGTCTCACTCTCATTTTTTAAATCAACGGCCTTTTTCAGCCCTTCAAAGGGATTAAAACTCATCTTTATTCCTCACTCTTAAGTATATCCACAGCCGTACCAAGCTGATTATCGGAATCGCTTCCAATCACCGCACCCTCATTCAAATCCACGTCTACATCAGGTTTTATACCCACCTTATGTAAATCATATCCTGAAGGCGGATAGTAATGCTGTGTAGTAATCTTTATCGCCGTACCGTCACCAAGCGGAAGTACATTTTGAACAATACCTTTTCCGAATGTTGTCTTTCCTACTACCTTACCCCACTTAAAATCCTTGAATGTGGCTGTAAAGACCTCAGATGCGGAAGCTGAATTCTCATTTACAAGTACCACCATAGGAATCTTCAGTTCACCCGGATCTTTTGCATAGTATTCTTCTCTGTTTCCGTTTTTATCCTCAGTATACAGTACCAATCCCTCAGGCAAGACATAATCAAGCATATCTACAACCTGGTCAAGCAGTCCTCCGGGATTGCCGCGAAGGTCCACTATCAGTTTTTTCATTCCCTGTGACTTAAGCGACTCTATATTTGATTTGAACTGCTCGGATGTCACCGCATCAAACTGGCTTACTGCGACATAGCCTATTCCGTCATTAAGCATCTTTGAGGATACTGTCTGCACCTCGATTGACCTTCTTGTAAGGTTTAAGTCCACCTGTTTTCTGTCGTCACCTCTGATAACGGTCATAGTAAAGCTTGAACCTTCCACACCTCTTATCTTTGTCTTTACCAATACATCAAGGTCCGTACCTGTAACTTCTTCACCATCTATTTTGTATATTATATCTCCCGGCAACAGTCCGCCTTCCTTTGCAGGGCTGTTGTCAAATACATTCACTATTGTAATAATCTTTGTTTTCGGATTCTGTGAAACCGAAGCGCCTATACCTGAATATTTGCCCTCAGTATCCTCATTGAGCGCCTTATACTCTTCCTTTGTGTAATATACGGTATAAGGATCGTCAAGTCCGTTCATCATTCCGGCATAGATACCGTCTTCCACCTTTGTCATATCCTCATCAAAGAGAAAGTATTTATCTATAATGCTTTGTAAAAGTGATGTCTTTTCTTCTATCTTTTTATAATCCAGCTTATTGCCTTTTTCTGATGTAAATATATGAGTAAAGCCGCCTTTATTCAGCGCGATAACAAATCCCACATAGACAAGTACAAATGAAACCGCCATTCCGGCTATAAAGCACAAGAACCCGTTAAGCTTACCTCTTCGCCTCTTTGCTCTTTCTTCTATTCTCTGCTCCACATCCGTCTCTGTCGTGCCTTTTTTTCGTTCTTTTATATATTCTTCAAAGTCGTCATTCTCATGATGTTCAAACATATAAATCCTCCAAATACATATTTCATTATATGATACCATTTATTACACAAAAAAACAAAGGGGAGATATAAATCTCCCCGATATTTATCCGCCTTATATTTGATTTTAATATCCGACCTTGTCCATATATGACATATACTTTACAACCATAAGGGCAATCTTGAATGTGATGGCGTCCTCAAACATTCTGAGGTCAAGCCCTGTACTCTTTTGAAGCTTATCCAGACGATATACCAAAGTATTTCTGTGAATAAAAAGCTGTCTGGACGTCTCTGAAACATTCAGGCTGTTCTCAAAGAACTTGTTGATAGTTGTAAGTGTCTCCTCGTCAAGATCCTCCGGATTCTTACCGTCAAAGATCTCCTTAATGAACATCTTGCAAAGCGGTATAGGTAACTGATATATAAGTCTTCCTATTCCCAGTCTTGAGTAAGCTACGATATTTTCAGATGCGTAGAATATCTTACCTACATCAAGTGCCATCTTAGCCTCCTTGTAAGACTTTGACACCTCTTTTATCTCGTTGACTATAGTACCGTATGAAACGGTAACATTGAGAATTCCGATAGAATTAAGCTCATCTATAACCGATCTTGCCACTCTGTCGAGGTCTTCATATGCAGAGCCTTCCTTCATCTCCTTGACAAGGATGATATCTCTTTCATCAACCGCTGTAACAAAGTCTTTGTTTCTTGATGCAAAGAGCGCCTTTACCGCCTCAAGGCTTGATACATCTCTCTCGTTCTTGGTCTCTATGATATATACCACTCTTCTTACACTTGTCTCAATATGCAACTTCTTTGCTCTGTTGTAGATATCAACAAGCAGCAAATTGTCAAGCAGGAGGTTTTTGATGAAGTTGTCCTTATCAAATCTCTCCTTGTATGCTACAAGAAGGTTCTCTATCTGGAATGATGCCAATCTTCCCACCATGTAAGTGTCGTCTGTGGTACCTTCCACCAAAAGAATATACTCAAGCTGATGCTCATCAAAAATCTTAAAAAATTGGAACCCGCCTATAGCCTGTGAGTCCGCCAATGAATTGGCAAATGTATTTACCTGTAAACCGTAAGTCTCCGCCTCTGAAAAGGTAGTTGCCAAGACCTTACCCTCAACATCGCAAATGCAAAGCTCAGTTCTTGTAATACCCTTTAAGCCGTCTATAGTATTTTGAAGAATTTGGTTTGAGATCATATATTTGTCTCCTTTTCTCTATTACTTTACTCCACCATCTCATACAAAAATTATGATGAGACAGTCACCAATCACTAATCAATTTTAACAAGGATTGGTCCTACAATCCGATCTGCTCTAAATATCCGGTAGCAGATATTAACAACTTTCATATAGATAATAATGCATTATCACGAGTAAATCAATAGCAAAAAAAGGATTTTTTATTTTTGTTTATGTAAATTTACCTATACACTACCCGACACGGGTTCATTCCCTTGAAATTTTACCATGATATTAAAGGAAATATTATGCTTTGCTTGCTTATTGTAGATAATAACCAAAAACTTTAAAAGTTTATTTCACCTGTGAATACATACTCGGCTCTTCCCCTCATATATATTTCATCATCAACCAGGCTGATATCAAGTTCACCTCCAAGCAAATGTACTCTTACAGATGTATCACAATCTCCCTTTTTCATTGTGGCAAAGGCGCTTGCACATGCTCCGGTACCGCAGGCAAGAGTCTCTCCCGAACCTCTCTCCCACACTCTCATATGAATATTCTTTCTGTCTTCCACATATATAAACTCGGAATTTACCTTTTGAGGGAATCTCTCATGCTTTTCATAGTATTCTCCCACTTTGTTAAGGTCCATATTTTGAAGTTCTTCCAATGTGTCCACATAGTAGACCGCATGCGGATTACCTACATCCACTCCTATAAACTCTTTTTCTTCACCGTTTATAAGTATCTTTTCAGGAAACTGTGAGGTAATCTTTGCTCTGCCCATATTTACATTTATATATTCGGCCTTTTTATTCTTAGGCTCTATTTTTATATGCTTGATTCCCGCTCCCGTCTCCATAGTGAACTCTTCAGACTTTACATATCCGTGGTCATAGGCATACTTTGCCACACATCTTGAACCGTTGCCGCACATAAGCCCTCTGCTGCCGTCCGCATTGTACATATCCATCTTCACATCCGCTATATCCGAAGGACAGATAAGTATAAGTCCGTCACTTCCCACTCCGAAATGTCTGTCACTTACCTTTATTGCAACCTCACTTGGATTATTTACTTTTTCTTTGAAGCAGTCCACATATACATAGTCGTTTCCCGCTCCCTGCATCTTTACAAACTTCATATATTCTCCAATCTCTTTATTCCTTCCCACCATACAAAAGACAAATCTTTTTTGCCGTACTTATGATAGTATCTCCGTTTTTCATACTGCTGCTTTGCAAATATTTATGTGCCTCGGGCTCGGTCATATTCTTATGCTTTATCAAAAGCTCCTTTGCTCTTTGTATTGTCAGAAAATTCTTACCGCCTCGATCTTCCTGCTTTTTCTTTCTCTTTCTTTCATAATAAAGCCTGTCCGATATTTCACCCACCTTTTTTACAAGCTCTATCACTTTAAAAGGCATAGGCAAAAAATTTATATCCTCACTAAGTCCTTCACTGAGTTTGTTCGGTGAACACACGAGCAAAAGCTCACAACTTTCATTGATATTTTCTTTCAGCTCCATATACTGCATATCGCCAAGCTGATATGCGCATATTACAATACCGTAATCAATATCATCACACAGATTTATAGCCTTGGCACCTGATGCAACTACTCCTACTATTGAATATCCGTTTTTTATCAAAATAGACCTTAAAACCTTGCTGTCACCGGGATTTGGAAATGCAATGATTATATCCGACATTATCGTCCTTTCTCCAATGATACTGCATAAAATCAGTATCTTTCCAAATACTTCTTTATTTCCCAGTCTGTAACGGCATTATTAAACTCGTCCCATTCGGACTTTTTTGCATTTAAGTACTCACAGAATATATGTGTGCCGAGTTTTTCTTTCACAAAATCCGATTTTTCAAACTCATCTATTGCCTCTTTTAATGTACTCGGCAGCCTCTTTACATTTGCGATCTCATTTGAGTACATATTTTCATTGATGGCTTCTTTTAAAGGTAAGTCTTTTTCTATTCCGTCAAGTATTGAATATATAAGCATTGCAATGCAAAGGTACGGATTGGTGGCGGAATCCGGACTTCTAAGTTCAAGCCTAATCTGATTATTTCTTTCACCCGGTATTCTAAGCAGTGTGCTTCTGTTTGAATTGGAACTCCATGACACATATACAGGTGCGTCAAACCCCGGTTTTAATCTTTTATATGAGTTTACAAGCGGATTGTTTATCAGTGAAGTGTCACAGGCGTGTTCCAATATACCTGCAACGGCCGCCCTTCCTTTTTTGCTCAGTTTTTTGTCTTCTTCAAGTAAATTGTTGCCTTCATTATCAAGTACGGAGATTTTAAAGTGCATTCCGCTTCCGTTCTCACTCTCAAAAGGCTTCGGCATAAATGAAGCGCTCAGTCCGTGCCTCTTTGCCAATGTCTTTACAGCCATTCTGAATGTCTGTATCGCATCCGCACAGGAAATCGCACCTTGATTGGTGAAATCTATTTCATGCTGTGCTTTTGCAATCTCATGGTGCGACGACTTGATATTTATTCCCATCTCTTCAAGGTTCAGTACTATATCTCTTCTGATATTCTCACTCATATCAAGAGGCCCGATATCAAAATAGCTGGCCTTTTCCTTTACATTCAGACTCACTTCACCTTTATCATCAGTGTTAAGTAAAAAGAATTCGCACTCGGCTTCAATAAATATATTAAGACCCGACTGCCTTGCTTTATCATATGCATCCAGTAATACCGCCCTCGGATCAGCTTCAAAAATGCTTCCGTCGGTTCTGTGAATATTGCAGATAAATCTTGCAACCTTACCCTGCTGCGGTCTCCATGGAAATATACAAAACGTGGAAAGATCCGGATGCAAATACAAATCCGAATCTTCTATAGGTGCAAATCCCTTCACACTTGAACCGTCAAACAGAATTTTATTTTCAAGCGCATCTTCAAGCTGGCTTGCAGTTATTGCGATATTTTTCAAAGTTCCGAAAATATCGGTAAACTGTAATCTGATAAATTCTACATCTTCCTCTTCAACTATGGCAAAAATCTCTTCCTTCGTCATTGCTCACCTTCTCTTTAAAACTTATTAAGCACCCTTTTTAACCTTTCGAGTGCATCATCAACATCTTCTTTTGAAATAATAAGCGGCGGAATAAATCTCAAAACATTGCTTCCGGCATTGATAAGCACCATTCTCTCATCAATAAGCGCCGACTTTATAATATCAGCCACAGGTCTGTAAAACTCCATACCGAGAAGCAATCCCTTTCCTCTGACTTCTTTTATAAAAGGATATTCCTTTACCATACCCTCAAGTTTTTCTTTAAGATAATCTCCCACCGCTTTTACATTTCCTGTTATGTCATCTTCTTTAAATATATCCAGTACCTTGGATGCAACCGCACATACCAAAGGATTTCCTCCATATGTGGAACCGTGATCTCCCGGCTTTAATACATCGCTTGCCTTGCCTGATGTCAAAAATGCACCTATCGGTACTCCGTTACCGAGTGCCTTTGCCACCGTCATCACATCCGGCTGGATGCCGTATTCCTGCCAGGCGAAATACTGTCCGGTTCTTCCCATTCCACATTGAATCTCATCCAAAATCAGTATCAAATCATGTTCATCCGTAAGCTTTTTGATACCCTCAAGGAACTCTTTGGTTGCAGGATGTATTCCACCCTCACCCTGTACCGTCTCAAGTATTATAGCACAGGTTTTGTCACTAACAAGATTTTTTACAGACTCTATATCATTATATTTTGCAAATTTTACTCCCGGAATCAGCGGATAAAAGTCCTCTCTGTAGTGCTCATTACCTGTTACAGAAAGTGCCCCTAAACTTCTGCCGTGAAAGCTTCCTTCCATAGCAATTATTTCAAATCTGCCGCCTGTCTTTGTACCGTATTTTTTTGCAATCTTTATCGCACCCTCAATAGCCTCCGTACCTGAGTTTGTAAAAAACACCTTTTCCATTTGGCTTATTTCAAGAAGCTTTTCTCCCGCCTCTATAACAGGCTCATTATAAAAATAGTTTGATATATGCCAAAGCTTATCAGCCTGATCCTTCAGGGCTTCATTCACTCCTTTATAATTATATCCCAGTCCCTGCACAGCAATACCGGCAAAAAAATCCAGATATTCATTTCCGTCGGTATCAAAAAGCTTTATTCCGTCACCGTGGTCAAAAACGACCTGATACCTGTTATATGTCTTTAATAATAATTGCTCGGCGCAATCTATTGAATCTTTCATCTGCATAACTAATCTCCTACTATCATGGTACCTATACCCTTATTTGTAAACATCTCAAGCAAAAGGCAATGTGCAACCCTGCCGTCGGCAATTGTCACCCTGTTTACTCCGTTTTTTACAGCATCCACACAGTTTGAAAGCTTCGGCAGCATACCTCCGCCCATCTGTCCGTTTTCTATAAGCTTTTCAATTTCGCTTATACTTATCTTTTCTATCAGGCTGCTCTTATCGTTAAAGTCCTTGTATACACCTTCAACATCTGTAAGAAATGCCAGTTTCTCGGCCTTCAGTGCCTTTGCAATGGCACATGCCGCATCGTCTGCATTTACATTGTAGCTTGTATACTCTTTATCAAAGCCTACAGGGCATATAACAGGTAAAAAATTTCTCTCCAAAAGGTCAAAGATAATATCGGGGTTTACCTCACTGACTTCTCCTACCAGACCTATGTCCTCACCGTCAACTTCCTTTTTATGGCAATGCAGCAGTGATCCGTCCTTTCCGCTGATACCTACAGCCTTCATCCCAAGCTCTCCTATCATCTGTACCAGCTCTTTATTCACCTTATTTAACACCATTTCCACAACTTCCATGGTTGCATCATCCGTGAACCTTAAGCCGTTTACAAAATGAGGTTCAATATTCACCTTTTCAAGCCATTTGGAAATCTCCTTACCGCCACCGTGAACTATAACAGGCTGCATACCTACAAGCTTTAAAAGTACGATATCCTGTATTACCTTCTTCTTTAAGTTCTCATCAAGCATTGCCGAACCGCCATACTTTACAACCAATATCTTTTTATTAAACGCCTGTATATACGGCAATGCCTCTATAAGAGTCCCCGCCTTTTCAAGTAATTTATCCATAAAACACCTCTCTAGCTTCTGTAGTCTGCATTTATTTTTACATAGTCAAATGTCAAATCACATCCCCATGCCGTTGCACTAAAATCTCCCATATTTAACTTTACCAAAGCTCTGACTTCCTTTGCGGATAAAATCTTGGTTGCTTTTTCTTCATCAAAGCCTACAGATACACCGTCCTTATATATCAAAATCTTTCCGTTTTCACTCTCAAAATAAAGCTCCATATTGTCGGGATCAAACTTTTCGCCGCTGTATCCAAGCGCACAAAGAATTCTTCCCCAGTTGGCATCATGTCCGAATATTGCCGCCTTTGTAAGTGATGAGGTAACTACAGATTTTGCCAAAGTTCTTGCAGTCTCCTTAGTCTTTGCTCCCTCTACAACCACTTCAAAAAGCGCCGTTGCTCCCTCACCGTCTCCTGCAATCATCTTTGAAAGAGCGGTTGTGATGAAATTTAGATTGCTTTTAAATACCTTGTATTCCTCACTGCTTTCACAGGCTATCTTTTCATTTTCAGCAAGTCCGTTTGCAAGTATTATAAGAGAATCATTTGTGGATGTATCACCGTCCACACTTACCATATTGAAGGTATCGACAACATCATCCCTGAGCGCCTTTAATAAAAGCTCCTTTGAGATATTCACATCTGTTGTGATAAATCCGAGCATTGTGCACATATTCGGATGAATCATCCCCGAACCCTTACACATAGCACCCATCTTTACAGTCTTTCCGGATATTTCAAACTCTATCGCAACTTCCTTTGAAACGGTATCCGTAGTCATTATGGCCTTAGCTGCTTCATTGGCAGCCTTCTCACTCTGCTCCAAAGAATTTGAAAGAGATTCTATTCCGGCGCAAATCTTTTCTATAGGAAGCTGCATACCTATAACACCTGTGGATGCCAAAAGTATTGAACTTTCTCCCACTCCAAGCTTATCGGCCGCCTTCTTTGCGCTCTGCTTACAATACTCCATGCCCTCATCCTTGGTGCAGGCATTAGCGATACCTGAGTTTATAACTATTGCATTTACATAAGTTTCACTGTCCGTTATTTTTCTGTCCCAAAGTACAGGTGCCGCCTTTACAAGATTTGTGGTATATGTTCCTGCAGATATTGTAGGAACTTTAGAAAAAATCATTGCCATATCGGTTCTGTTTTTATATTTTATATTCGCCTCTGTTGCACTTGCCAAAAATCCCTTAGGTGCACATATTCCGCCATTTATTACCTTCATACTTTCTCCTTATATTGCTGTTTTGATTAACTATACTTCCAAGCCATGTATAACCTATTATGCTACAATACTTGAAATATTTTCCTCATTCAGTATAAGCTCATAGCTGTTTATATCCTTATTTTGCTTCCAGCTTTGGCTCTTCCAAAAAATATTTCCTGCAAGATTTTGCTTAAATGCTATAAGAGTTATCTTACTGATTCCTTCGGCATTTACCCTCTCTATAGCTTCCTTTACCATCTTTGCCGCTATATTTTCTCCTCTGCACTTTGAATCCACACATACATGGTAAAACGATGCCTGCCTGCCGTCATGACCTGAAAGTATTGTCCCGACTATTTGATTATTCTTTACGGCCACAACACTAAGCCCCATATTTCTGTCAAGAAATCTTTTTATATGTTCAAAATCATCATCAACAGCCCTGATCCTGAAACCCTTTATACTTTTCCAAAGAGCCATCACCTCAGTGTAGTCCTCTATTTTCATTGCCCTTATTTCTATATCTTTTTTCATCATATTGACATCGGTAAACTTTTTAATCCACATTCTTCATCTATCCCAAACATTAAATTCATATTCTGGATGGCCTGGCCTGCCGCTCCCTTTATAAGATTGTCAATTGCGCCGGTCACCACTATCCTGTTTGTCCTCTTATCTAATACATAGCCTATATCCACAAAATTGCTACCCTTTACAAATCTCGTTTCCGCATTTTCATTTTTCCTAAGAAGCCTTATAAACTTCTCATTTGCATACTCACTTTCATAGGCATTTTTTACATCCTCTTCGCTGACACCTGATTTCAGCGCGGCATATGCTGTTACCAAAATCCCTCTCATCATAGGAACCAGATGAGGTGTAAAACTTATTACAATGTCAGCTCCTGCCGCCTTTGAAAGTTGTGCTTCTATCTCAGGTGTATGTCTGTGACTTCCTATTCCGTAGGCCTTCATATTCTCATTTACTTCACAAAAAAGATTGTCAACCTTCGCACTTCTTCCTGCTCCTGAAGTTCCCGACTTCGCATCTATTATGATGCTGTTTTTATCTATCAGCTTATGCTTTAACAGCGGCTGCAATGAAAGTATCGAACAGGTAGGATAACAACCGGGATTTGCAATCAGTCTTGCTTTCTTTATATCTTCACGGTAAAGCTCCGGCAGACCGTATACAGCCTCTTTTATAAGTTCTTTTGACTTGTGCTCAATCTTATACCACTTTTCATAAATGTCCACATCCTTGATTCTGAAGTCTGCCGAAAGGTCTATTACCTTTGCATTAGCAAGGACCTCATCATTTATATTCTCAGCAAGAAATCCCTGAGGTGTAGCTGTAAATATAATGTCGGCTTTCTTTGACAGCTCCGAAACATTGTCGTTTTCGCAGATATCATCTGCATATTTATACATGCTTCTAAAGACCTTCGAGTAGCTCTCGCCTGCAAAGCTCTTTGAACCGAATCCGACTATTTTCACATCATCTCTTTGTAATAAGAGTCTTACAAGCTCGGCTCCTGCATATCCTGTAGCTCCGACAATACCTACCTTTATCATAAAAACACCTCTCATCCTTTCCTGCTTTGTCATAATTACTTTTATAGTTTCATAATTATACACTTTTTATGAATAAAATCAAGGTTTTGTGCATAAAATTTTTTTAACTAAAAATAGCCGAGCAGCTTAATAAGAGTACTACTCGGCTTTGCGTAATCATATATTTACATTTGATTACATCGGTGTTATACTAAAAATGTAAGAATATTTATATTCGGAGGTATTAAATATGGCAAGTACACTTATCCAATTTAGAACAGAAGACACTGAAAAAATTAAATCTATACAAATTCTTGATAAACTTGGTCTCACACTTCCGACATATCTTAAAATGTGTATATCAAGACTCAATCAGGAACAGGGCATTCCATTTAGTATGAAGCTTGATGCCACTGATACTCCCGGAATCAGTGCTATAAAAAAAGCAAGCAAGATTGCAGCAGAATATAATATTTCCGATATGTCAACTGATGAGATAAATGCAGAAATAGCAGAGGCAAGAAAATAATTATGAAGTATTTCGTGGTTATTGATACTAATGTTCTTGTCTCTGCAGTATTAAAATATAATTCTATTCCGGGAACCATTATTGAATTTGCCTTCAATGGTAAAATTGTACCTGTTTTAAATAAAGAAATCGAATCAGAATATAGAAATGTTTTATTGCGTCCAAAATTTCATTTAACGACCGATATCGTGGATGATATTATAAATGAATTTAAACAAAAAGGACCGTATATTAATGAAAATCATATGTCAATGTCAGCATTGAATATGTCGACCTAAACCGTTTGCAATATTATCTTGCAATAACCTACAAAACTGTTTTTAATTACCTACATTTTTATTTTGTAATTTTCTGCAAAAAAGGACACCTTTTACAGTGTCCACATTGTTTTAATTTCTACATTTTACTGATTTGTAAAAGCTGTTTGTAAATTGTCAAGTTCCAAAGCTGCCGGCGCCTCTCTGAAATTTTGATATGCGAAGATTCCAAATCCTGAGACCTCTCCTGTTTCTCTTGCAGCCTTTACCTGCCTTAATAAAATATCGTTATATCTCATCCATTCCGAAACCGAATTTCCGTCCTTTATATTCTTTCCCGCTCTATAAAGTCCGAGACCTATATACAGTTTTATATTACTGTTACTTTTTTTCTTTAAGTCTACCCAGCTGTTTAAACAGTTTATATATGAATGAGGCGCCAATACGCCTGTCTTTGTTTTTGCTTCAAAACCGTGGTAGAGCTGAGGCATTATATAGTCAATATATTCATTTGAAGCCATCCATTTATCAATATCAACAAAATATGATTTATCACTTCTAAGATTTGATAAAAGCGCTACAGGACTGATGCCGAAAACCGCCTGAGGGCGTGCATTATGTACCGCCTTATATACATCTTTTACAAGCATCGACACATTTTCTCTTCTCCACTGTGTAATACCTAAACTGCTGCCTGAGGCATCATATTCCGCTTTGTCAAAACTCTTTGCCGGGTCACTGTCATTTAGTGAAGGGTAAAAATAATCATCAAACTGTACACCGTCTACAGCATAGTTTTTACATATTTCACTGATCGAATTCACAAGATAATTTCTAACCTCCGCACTTGACGGATTCAGATAGTAATTGCCTTCATGTAATAATACATTTCTCTGTTTTGAAGGATCATTCATCCACTGCTTTACAATTGAACCCTCAGGTATATCTCTCATCATAGAGTTGGTAACTCTGTAAGGGTTTACCCAAGCATGGAAGGAAAGTCCGTGCTTATGAGCACTCTCAATCATATACTCCAAAGGATCAAAATTAGGATTAGAATCTTTTGTGACCATAAACTTTGATAACGGGAAAGATTTTAATTTCTGACCGTAACTGTCCGAGTGACTGTGTACATGACAAAATATGGCATTCATTCCGCGATTTTTTATATCTGTCATCACTTGGTCCGCACGTTTCTTAAATGACTCTACATCTGAAGGCATCTCACCCCAGTCAATATACGAAAACCAAACTCCTCTAAGCTCTTTTTGTCCCACTGCCATGCTTTGAACCGTAGAGCTTCTCTTTACAGGTTTTACCGCCGCATATGCTTGCAAAGAAACCAACACATTCATTATCAGTAATACCGCTATAAGCTTACCGATAAGTCCCCCAAACCATGTTTTTTTCATCTTCATCTCGCTCTCTATCTCTTTTTTCAGTATAATAAAATCACCTATTATCATACTATAGCTAAGATGAAAAACCAATATCAACTTCCTTAAAGACTTATTACAATGCTTTTATCTAAGCTTCGCTTATATAAAGGGATTTTACTTAGGATCCCTGTTCTTATCCCCTACAATCCAGTAATCACAGATTTTTCCGCCTGATGCCAATGTACTTTCTCGATAAAGCACACCTTTTCCCTTCTCAAACATAAGATAGTCGATATCACAACACATAGGCAACAGTTCCAAATAACCGTTATCTCTTGCAAACTTTTCAAGGGGACATCTTGTAAAGTGATAATAAAAACCGTCCCTATGAAGCTCGTTATCAAAGTTAAAATCCCAGGTTTTATCCTTATACTCCGGATGTTTATCCGCCCACTCCGCCATTCTATGCATCCTGTCAGAAAACTTTTTCATATCTTTTTGTTTATTTAAGTCAAAATGACCTCTAAGTTTAGCTATCAATTTGTTGTTTAAAAACTCAACAATTACTTCTTTAAAATCGTCCACACAAAAATCCCCTGCTCTGCACACAGCCATAAATACATACGCTGAATAAATATTGCCTGACATAGGATTGTTTGATCCGATATCTTCAGTATTTTCAAGCATCTGTTTATATAAAACTCTTGCTTTTTTTATGCTTTCTTCAGTTTTATTCTTACCGAACTTTCTTATCATCGGTTTTTTCAAAATAAAACTTATTAGACTGAAATATATTCCTTTGTACTTCATCATAACCCCCTTCAGTTTTTTACAAATTGATTTTTCAATCATCATGTCACAGAATGCAACTTAACTTCTATAAGTTAGTACTTTCTAACCAATTCTATTTTATCACTTTGATGAAGGTTTTTCTATGTTTTAGAGTATTAAAAAAGGACACCTTTTACAGTGTCCCCATTGTTTTAAGCCTTACTAAAGCATTTACATTTTTTCATTTAAATATTTTTGAAACGTACCTACGCTTAGATTTGCCCTTTTTGCGGCATCTTCTACTGAAATTATTCCGTCTTTTACAAGCATTAGTAATGTATTTATAACACCTTCTTTTCTACCTTCTTTTATGCCCTCTCTTCTACCTTCTTTTTTACCCTCTCTTCTGCCCTCTTTTATCCACTTGTCTTTAGATTCTTCTTTAAATATGTCGTATAACTCCTTCATTGCATCCGTCATCTTATTACCCTCCTTAACATACTTAAAATCATATTTCATTTTAGATGTTACAGGAAAATTGTCACTGTAACAATCATCTTTTGTAAAAACTCCCATTAGTTCTGACAATATAGTTCCGTCATTTATATTGGCACTGATATATATTTCTTTAAGCCCGTTGTCAACTTCTCTATTACTTCCATCTATCACCCTTTTTATTAAATATGAGCTCTTATTTTCTTTGAATATATCAAAATTGCAAATATATATCATGCACACTTCCGGCACATTATCAAAGCTTTCTCCTTTTTTCATCAAGCTTGTAGTCAGTACACTGCTGTAATACCTCACTCTTTTTTGATGATTTACATTGTCGGCATTTTGAACCTCAATATTCACTCGCCTTCCGTCTCTTAACTCACAATAAGCATCAAGTATTACAGAGCGTCTTTCTATACTAGTTATAGCATATTGCGACTTATTATTTAAGACTTTCAGATGATAATCTTGCAAAAACGTCCTCAATATTTCTTCACAAAACTCCCTATTTTCTGCCATCTTTCTAAATATAATGTCGTCAATAGGATTTAACTTTTGTACATATTCTTTGAATTTTTGTATGGACCTGTCAGACATAAACCTCCTTTATAAATAAAGCCTTTTTTGAATTAGAAAATATAAGAAATATGTATCTAAAATTATTAGATATGATGAACTGTATTCATAATTATTATAATAAATATTTTTAATTAAATCAATATACTTGATAGAAACATAATATATTTGTAAATTCTTTTAAATTCATTGACTAATTAGGTTTTTATAAATTTTCGCAATAAAAAAGCCTCGGTTTCCCCGGGACTGAAAATCAAAGTAACGCACTCATCAAATCTTTTACACTGTCAAAAGGGCCGTATAAGTCTTCATTATTTTTGGCAGACTCCATAGCTTTATATGTGGTTTCATTCGGCTCATCTATTTTCACCTCAAACGGTAGACCATGACATCTAAGAGCCTGTCTGTAAAAAATGCCGGTTGCGGTACTTAAATCCAATCCCAACTCCTTAAACAGTTCCGATGCTTGCGCTTTCAACTCACTGTCCATCCTTAATGTAAGATTTCCCTTTGCCACTTCCACACCTCCTATCTGACATAAGTATAGCAAAAGATATGTATATTACAAGTGCATTGCAACAAAAAAGCCCCGGTCTCCCTGAGGCTTTGATATTATCCTTTTGCACTTCCACCAATATACCATGAAAGTTTCGACATTTTAAATTTCGACTCTTATTCCTTTCTCTCCCCATCCTCTTTCTCCTTCAGTGCCATCTCCTGAGCCAGATTCACAACCTTGTTTTCAAGAAGCGACATCTGTATGCTCATAAAGAAAAGCTTGATAAGGAGCATGCCTATTATTATCAGATAGACTATATTTGCGGGGGATTTGGCACCTACGAGGTCGGAGATAAGGTAGATGATCCCCGGGAACACCGCAAATACTATCAGTATGATGGCAAAGACCACCCAGAACAGTCCGTCTTCTATTCTTATTTTTGATTTCCTTATCTTTCTAACAATGATAAAAAATGACATTATAGATATCAAGATAAGTCCGATTCTTAGTATAGCTGTCATATTTTTTTCTTCTCTCTAAAACTTTGAATAATAATGATGGATGTCAGCATCCTGAACATATACTTCATGGCATTGATAGGTGTGAGGTAGCTTATACCCGCCACTCTCTCATCCATCTCACCCTGTACCTCACAGACTCTCATACCCTGCTTTATAAGATAGGATACCGTATCCGGCTCAGGCGCATAGTTAAGTCTGAGTGCAAACTCTGCAATCAGCTTTTCATTGTACATTCGCATACCTGAAGTAGGGTCATGTATTGTCACGCCGGTACTTAACTTTATTGCAAGGCTGATAAGTCTTGAGCCCAACATCCTCATCGAGAAAGGCTTTTTCTTGGTTACAAATCTTGAAACGATGACTATATCACATTCCTCACACTTTTTTCTCATTTCAGGTATATATTCCGGTCTGTGCTGTCCGTCGCCGTCAAACTGCACCGCATACTTATAACCGTTTTTGTGGGCATATTTCATACCGGTTTGAAAAGCACCTGCAAGTCCCAGATTCACAGGCAAATCTATAATATTAAATCCTCTTTCTCTGCAGATCTTTGATGTAGCGTCAATAGAGCCGTCATTTACAATCACATAGTCCACATCATTTAATGTATTTGTAAGTCGCTCTATTACATTTGCAATATTCTTTTCTTCATTAAATGCCGGTATTATTACCAATGTATCAGACATATCTATCTCCAAAAACCTTTATTCATGCTTAAAGCTCTCACCACACTCTTCGGCAATCTCTTAAAATTCTTACCTGCCAGAAATCCTGCATACTTGCAACCGCTGATATATACAAGCTTCACAACACTGATATATGAATGAGTGGACAAAAGATGCCCTAATGTCTTTAACACCATTTTTTTACCCTCACTCTCACTTTTTATATTCTTAAAGATCTTGGGATTGCTTGCCTGTGACACTCCGATATCAAAATTTCTTTTAAACTGCGCGGCTCCACTGTAGTTATGAGAATGTATTACCTTGGCCCATGCCTCATATTTTATAAAATATCCATGTTCAATAAGCTTGTATGCATAAAGCATATCTTCATTCAAAATCTCTCCCGTATCAAAGCCTCCAAGTACATTAAAGGTCTCTCTTTCATAGGCTGCACATACATTTGAAGCAAAGTAAGTTTTTATTCCAAGTGTCTGTTTTTCATTAAAGGACTTTATCATTGACTCTATAGGATAATTAAATTCCCTTGTAAACTTTTCAATCTTATTTGCCTTTTTGTCGGGTAATTGTCTTGCATAAGTCATCTTTATTGACTTGTCCATTCCTCGAATCAGATATTTTACAGTCTCCTTGTCAAAGCAGACCGCATCTTGAGTCATACATATAAAATACTTTGCATCGGATTTTGATACTCCGAGATTTCTGGTAGCACCGTGGTCAAATTCATTTTTTTCAATATGCTCAATATAAAGACTTACTTCGCTACCCTCAAATATACCTTTGATACCCTCTTCAATACCCGACTTGTCCCAAATACTTTTGTCCGTATTTATAATAATAATCTTACCGGGTTTTACACTTTGAGCCAAAAGCCTCTTTATTGATGTCAAAAATCTGTTGTCAGGCTTATATGTAGGTATTATTACATCTACTAAATTCATTTTTTAACCTTTCTGAGTCCGAAAATCACCGCTATAAAGAAAAATACGGTCAATACCGACATGGTAATCATATATGCAAGTGCGGCTCCGTTCATAGCAAAGTATTTTACCATAAAATCGCTGAAAAAATATGCAAACACCGCACCGACCACATATATAAAGAATATAACTCCGGTCATCTCAAATATAACCAGACAGTAATATCCGAGATTTACTATTGCATAAAGTCCTCCGCCAAGTATCACCAAAACCAAGGCCGGTCTGTAAGGCTTAATTGCACTTCCGGCGTCTCCAAGTACAAGCTTAAGCGCAGGTATTCCAAATATATAAGCCGCAAGCATTCCAAATAATGTTGCCGCAAATATAAATACCGCAATCTTTGATATGGTCGAAACAAAATTTTTTTTGTTACCTGTCTTATACAGTAGTGACAGTTTTGTAAGTATCGGCCTTATTATAAATCCCGCCATCAAATTTATTATGGAAGTCGGGATAAATATTATACTGAAGTAGCCGTTTAACTCCTCTCCGAGTCTGTAGTTTACAGCATACTTTGCTGCGGCAAATATATAAAGATCTATAAATGCTCCCAAAAACAGCCACTTGCTCTTGTTTAATAAAGAGAGATATGACAATTTTTTTATACTCTTATCTATATTCAATCTGCCAAGCGGTATAATATCAAAAACCAACGCCGCAACCGCTATACTTGGCAGCAGAGCCAAAGAGCTGAGTCTTAAATCCCCTGTAATTCCAAGGATTCCCAAAAATATGCATACACAGAATAATGTCCTGAAAAGTGTTGCCTTTCCCGTCATATCAAGTCTGTCCTGTCTTTGCATTTCAGACTCAAATATATCACAAAATCCGTCTAAAATCTTATACAGCGACAATATCATATATACTTCAAAGACATAGCTGTCCTTTGTCATAAACACTATGTATACAAAACCTGCCAAAACGGCCAAAAGTGAAGTCATTACACGGAATCTTAAATAATCACAAAATGTATATTCATTTGAAACATCGGTAACCTGTATCGGTCTCATACCGAAGTATGAGACTATATAAAGCTGCTGGCCTAATGTGGAAAATCCGAAGAAAAATACTCCGCCTGCATACGCTCCCGCAAGCCTAGTGACAGCCACCCCAAGCAGCATACTTGTAACGGCATATACAAGACTGCCAAGCATATTCCAAAAATATGCACTTCTTTCTTTACTGTCCATAATATATCCAAATCTATTTTAATTCCACCATGGTTATTTCTTTTGCAAAGAGGCCGTATTTTTTAACACTTAAATCATTAAGTTCCATGCCTCTGCAAAGTCTTATAATTGCTTCCAGCTCATTTACTCCGGCATTGTGAGTAAATGGATAGCCTCCGCCAAATCTTGCATTCATATCTATTATATAGGCTTTCCCGTTTGATAAGAGTATATCCATATCAAGATTTCCTATATGAGAAAGGCTTTTTGCAATCTTCTTTCCTACAGCCTCAAGCTCACTGTTTTCGGTGACCTCTGCAATATCGGTTTCACCCGATCTCATAGCATATTTTCTTTTTACCGTAACACTTAGATTCTTTCCTTCAAGATTATTGAAAATATCCAGTCCGAACTCATCTCCTTTAATCTTTTCCTGTATAAGTATCGCTCTGTTTATATCGGCATTTGACTCAAATCTCAAATATGATTTTTGAATACTTCTCTTTGCCTTTTCATAGAGAACTTCAAGTTCCTTTTTATCCTCGGCTTCAAAAATACTTAGTGAACCCATTCCCCATCTGGGTTTTAAAATATAAGTTTTATTATCAAAATCAGCATATTCAAGTGCCTTATCAAGATCCAAATAAGTTTCAGGCACAGGCATATTTATCTTCTTAAGATACTCCAGCATTTCAAACTTATCATTACAAATATTTATAACATCCTCATTTGAGACAATGACCTTTACCCCCAAAGCCTCAAATTCGGCTTTATTCTTTGCAAGTATCATAAGGTCGATGTCAAAAAGCGAAATTAAAATATCTATTTTTTCATTTTTGCATAAATCCAGCAAAAAAGGAATATATTCTTTATCATATATAAGCGGTGACTCAAAAGCCTTGTCAGCCACACTCATAGCGGTTGTATTCATATCCGAATTTGTCGCTACAACATTTCCGCTTAATCCAAGGTCTTTGTATATGTCCCTTAAATAATCGATTATATATGCTCTTCTACCCACACTGGTCAAAAGTATATTCATTATTATCTCACCTTACTCACTATCATCTTAAAGTTCTCATTTTTCATAACTACGGCCAATGCTATATAAATAATCACACCAAGCACTATCTGTATCAGAAGACTTAAAATACCGACTCCTATATGCTTACCTGCAATGTAAATAATAATTCCCATAATTATAGCAGGGATAAAGTTGTTTAAAGCATCCAAACTCTGTTCTTTTAGGGTGTACCCTAAGAGCTTTCCGTTCGGTGCCGCATTTATATATGCACAAATCAGATCCGAAAAGGCCTTAAGCCCCACAAACACAAATACATTATACCTTATTCCAATCAGCAATATGGCAATTCCAAGAATCTTTTTTATAATTTCAAGCTTTAAAAATATATCACTTCTGCCCATAGCATTCAGCGCCTCAAGGTTTGAGACATGAATCGGCCAAAATACATACGAAAAACACATCATCTGCAAAAACGGTATTGCAATCCTCCACTTCTCTCCAAGCAGTAAAAGTATCAGATTATCACTGATCGCCGCAAGACCACACATCATAGGTGCCACCACAAATGTGGAAAGTCTTACTGATGACTTTAAAAGTGCTTTTACATCTTCCTTACTTTCCTGTTTTTTTGACATGGCAGGAAGAAGTACGGACTGTATGGCGGATGAAAGATTGCTTACTACAAGCTTCGGGAATTGCTCACCTCTGTTGAATGATCCCAGCATATCTTCACTGTATGCCTTACCTATAACAAGTCCATGTATATTTGTAAAAATCGTATCTATCAGTGATGCGACCAATAGCTTCGAGCCGTAGGCAAACATGGTTTTTAATCTTTCCAAACTGAACTTAAGTCCCGGAAAATATTTTATACCTATACCGAGTATTATAAGGAGTGCAAAATAATATACTATCTGTTGGAACACCAAGGCCCAGACCTTGGCTCCCTCAAGTGCCATAATTACACTCACACTTCCTGAAATCACAGACGAAAGAAATGTTGCAATAAAAAGAGTTTTAAACTTCATATTTCTGGCAACATATGAATTTTCTATTGATATAATACTTCCCGGCAGTATTATTATGCCCATAACTCTCAGTATGTCGGTAAGCTCAGGATTTTTATATATATCCGCTATTACGGGTGAGCCCAAAAATAACAGTATATATATCGCCAGTGATAAGAGTACATTAAAAATCAGCACAGATGAAAAGTCCAAATCATCCGCATGAAACTTTTGTATCAGTGCTGAAGCAAATCCGTTTTGTACCAAAACATTAGCTATTGTTGTAAATATCAAAACTATTGCAACTATTCCATACTCTGACGGACTTAAAAGCCTTGCAAGGAGTACAGACACTATAAACTGGACTCCCTGCGAACCTCCGTTTTCAAGTATTTTCCAAAAAAGAGATGTGGAAATCTCACTTTTATTTTTCTTATTCATCAGATATTCAACATCTCTCCTATTGTAAGTATTTTTGAACTTTTAAAAAATGAATATTTCAAGATATCTCTTATCTTTGATATCCTGTTTTTAGATTTCATATTTGCAAAGGCATTTAAATATTTGCGTGCAAAATATGTATCGGCCGACCTGCTTTTCCCAAGTTCATCCTTATATAATCTTAAAAACTCCTCCACCTGAGCAAACATACAGTCATAGTTTTCTCTTATCCTTTGTTTGTTTCTCTTTTTTATATTGCGAAGTTCCAGAGGATTCTTTGCACCAAGTTCATTGCTTTCATGTTGACGATACTTTACAAGGCACTCATTAAGAAAACCTACTTTACCGAATGTAAAGGCAATCAGTCCAAGCCACCAGTCATGCATAAAAGAAACCTCAGGCCTTTTATATATATCAAGCAATGCTTTATTTATAATCACCGTATTTCCTGTAATATTGTTTTCAACAAGATACCTTGAAAAACTTTTTTCTGTGCTTATTGTATAAAGGTATTTTGACTCCTTTTTTGCATACTTTATGGCTTCACTCATACCTGTAAGTTCACTCATTTTTTTGTTCTTTGAATTCAGGTTTTCATCCACTATCTCCAAATCCGAATGCAGCAGTATCGGTGTTTCTTTGCCATACCTTCTTTCAAGCCTTTGTATGGCTTTCAGACTTTTTTCGAGCTTGTCACTTTGCCAAAAGTCATCCTGATCGCAAAGCGCAATATATTCGGCATCAGCCATATCAAGCAGATTGTAAAAGTTTTCTTTCGCACTGTGAGTATTGCTCTGAACAACCTTTATCTTCTCGCCCAATACACTCTCATAGCTTCTTAATATTTCAAAAGTACAATCGCTTGAATTGTCGTCACTTGCAAGTATATAGTAGTCCTTAAAACTTTGACTTATTATACTTTCTATCTGCTCAGGCAAAAATCTTTCACCGTTATAGGTCGCAAGTAAAATTTCTATCATACGCATCCTAGAGTAATCCGAAAATAATCACTTCAAGCCTTACAAATGCAAAAAATACTTTTGCAAATATCTGCCAAAGAGGGTTTATCTTCAGATAATTTTTATAAAAATACATTGTGGACTCTTCTCTTATTTTCTGGCGTGAGTAGAGGCTTTTTAAACTTTTTTTGATGCTGAATACAGAAGTTTTTTAACGATAGGTGAGAGAACTGGAAAAATGGAAATTTCATTTTTTAATTTGAATGAAATATATTATGAAAGAGTAAATGAAAAGATTAAATGGTTTTTAAAAATGTTTGAGCCATTTTCGATAATTTTTATTGGAATATTAATTGGTGGAATAATATTTTCAGTTATGCTTCCAATTTTTAAAATGGGAGAAATGCTATAAAAATAAAAAAGGAAAAATATGATAGAAAATTTTAATGAATTATCAAAGTATACACAAGATTTATTTTGTGAAAAAAATAAAAAATCAAAAAAATATGAGATTATAAAAGAAATAAAAGAAGAAAGTTTGGAGAAAAAAGTACCTATAATTACAGATGATGTACTTAATTTTATGATATTTGCTGCAAAAAATAAAAAGTCAAAAAAAATTTTGGAAATTGGAACTGCAACTGGGTATTCAGGAATTTTTTTGGCACAGATTGCAAATAAAAATGATGGATTTTTGACTACAATAGAAATTGACGAAATTCGTTATGAAAAAGCAGTCGAAAATTTTAAAAAAATGGGACTTTTTGAGAAAAATAATTTGATTATGGGAGATGCACTTGAAGAAATACCAAAATTGGATAAAAATATAAAATATGATTTTATATTCATAGATGCGGCCAAAGGTCAGTATTTGAAATTTTTTGAGATGTGCTATGAACTGCTTTGCGAGGATGGAATAATTTTTATTGATAATATTGTATTTCGTGGGCTTGTGGCAAAATCTAAAGAAGAAGTTCCAAAAAGATATAAAACGATTGTAAGAAGATTAAACGAATTTATTAAAAAATTAAATGATGAATATAATTTTGTTTTGTTGCCGTTTGGAGATGGAGTTGGAATAGTTAAAAAATAAAAATTAGTGGAAAGAAGTGATGAAAATGAAGTTTCTTTTGTATAATATACGGTATGGGACAGGAAAGTATTTAAATCAGCCATTTAAACATATTAGAGGATATTTAGGCCGCTCAAACTGGCATATTCACAAAATTGGAAGTCTCATAAATAAATATAAACCTGATATAGTGGGACTTGTAGAAGTTGATTTGGGTTCTTTTAGAATGAAAAGTAAAAATCAGGCTGCCGTCCTTGCGAGAATTACGAGAAATAACAATGTTTTTCAGTATAAATACGAAGAAAATTCAAAATATATGAAATTTCCAATGGTCCGTAAACAGGGAAATGCACTGCTTTCAAAAGGTGAAATAATTAGGACAAAATTTCATTACTTAGATAATGGAATGAAAAAACTTATAATTGAAGCGGAAACTGAAAAAGTTGTAGTATTTTTAGTACATTTGGCGCTAGGAGGAAAAACTCGGCAAAAACAGATAGTTCAGCTTTATGATTTAGTAAAAAGTACAAAAAAACCTGTGATTGTCGCTGGAGATTTTAATGCTTTTTGGGGATATGATGAACTTGCAATGTTTTTAAAAGCATCAGGATTAAAAAATTCGAATATAAATTCGCAACCGACTTTTCCCAGTTGGAAGCCTAAAAAAGAACTTGATTTTATACTTTGCTCAAAAGAAATAAAAATAAATGACTTTAAAGTTATACAAACAAAACTTTCTGATCACTTACCAGTGTTAATTGATTTTAATATATTATAATTTTGTAAAAAATCCAAAAAAAAGTTGCAAAAATTGAATAAATATATTAAAATTATAGTGAAAAATATATTCAGAAAGGAGTTTTTTAGTGAAATCAGTAATAAAAAAATTGTCATTATTAGCAATTTCGATTTTGACAGTGACATCGCTAAATGCCGCTAATTTAGTAGTTGGTGGAAATAAGAATGCAACAAAAATAGATAATGCAAAAATAGCAAAACCTAAAGAGTTGAGAGGTGTGTGGGTTGCAAGTGTAAGTAATATAGATTGGCCGTCAAAACCAGGTCTTAGTGTAGAAAAACAAAAAGCGGAGTTTATTTCAATTCTTAACAATGTAAAAAGTTGGAATATGAATGCCGTATTTGTGCAAATTAAACCAGAATCTGATGCCTTTTATCCATCGAAATACGCACCTTGGTCTCGTTATTTAACTGGAACTCAAGGAGTAAATCCTGGATATGATCCATTAAAATTTATGGTGGAAGAAGCTCATAAAAGAGGAATAGAATTTCACGCTTGGTTTAATCCTTACAGACTTACTGCAACTGGTGGAAGAGAAAAGTTATCAAGTGAAAGTATCGGTAAGAAAAAACCTGAATGGACTGTGACATATGGTGGAAAAGTTTACTTAAACCCTGGAATCCCAGAAGTTAATAATTATGTTGTAAATAGTATTGTTGAAGTTGTAAAAAATTATGATGTTGATGGAGTTCATATGGATGATTATTTTTATCCATATAAAGTAAAAAATGAAGAATATCCAGATTTTGAACAATATCAAAAATATGGGAAAAAATTCTCGAATATTGGAGATTGGAGAAGAAATAATGTAAATACTCTGATTGAAAAATTGCACAAAGAAATAAAAAAAGAAAATCCTAATGTAGAATTTGGAATAAGTCCTTTTGGCGTTTGGAGAAATGATTCAACAGATCCCGTAAGAGGTTCTGCAACGAAGGCTGGAGTTCAAAATTATGACGATTTATACGCAGATATTTTACTTTGGATGAATAATCACTGGATTGACTATGTTGCACCACAAATTTACTGGAATCAAGGATTTAAAGTTGCTGAATACAATACTTTAGTAAAATGGTGGAGTAAATATGCAGCTGAAACAAATACTGATTTATACATAGGACAAGCTGCCTATAAAGTAAATGAATGGAAAAATGCAAAAGAATTGGTAAATCAAATTAATTTTAACAGAAATTATCCAGAAGTTAAAGGAAGTATATTTTTTAGCTATAAATCTTTATTGACAAATCCAAAAAATGCGACAAATAGCTTGAAACAAGGACCATATAGTTTGAATAATTAATAAATTAGAGACTTTGTTCTAAAAGTTGAATTTTAGAACAGTCTCTTTTTTTTTATTTTTAAACTTTAGAAAAAATTTTTTAAATATGTTATAATATAAAAAAATATAATATAAAAAAAATTATAGAAAAAGGAATTAAAGAAAGATGGGAAAATTAATAATTATTGAAGGAACGGATGGAAGTGGAAAGCAGACACAGACAGAATTGTTATATAAAAAATTGTGTAAATTAAAAGGAAAAGAAAAAATAAAAAAAATATCTTTTCCAAATTATGACAGTAAAGCTTCGGAACCAGTAAAAATGTATCTTGCAGGTGAATTTGGAAAAAAAGCTCAAAGTGTGAATGCTTATGCGGCTTCAGTTCTTTATTCAGTCGATAGATTTGCTTCTTATAAAATGGAGTGGGAAAATTTTTATAACGGTGGAGGAATAGTCATAAGTGATAGATACACAATTTCAAATATGATTCATCAAGTTCCAAAAATAGATAATGAAATTGAAAAAGAAAAATATTTGAAATGGTTAGTCGATTTAGAATGGAATAAAATTGGTTTGCCTAAACCTGATATTGTGTTTTTTTTGGATATTCCTTTTGAAATTAGTGATGAACTTATGAAAAATCGGGAGAATAAAATAACTGGAGAAATTAAAAAGGATATTCATGAAAAAGATAAAGAGTATTTGAGGAAATCATATGAAACGGCAAAAAGTCTTGCACTAAAATATAGCTGGGAAATAATTTCTTGCGTAAATAATGGAAAGTTAAAATCTATTGAAGAAATTAATGACGAAATAATGGAAATTGTAAATAAAAAATTATAAAAAAATTATCTTGAAATGACAGGAATAAAAATATTTCTGAAATTTTAAGATAATTTTTTGTTTCTTTTATTTATTGTTATTGTTTTATTTTTAAATTTATTTAAATAAAATATTATTTAACAAATTTAAAATTTTTATAGTTAATTTGAAGAATTTTTTTTACTGAATTTTTCCAAAATATACAAAGTTAAAGAATTTATTATAAATCCAGGAACGATTTCGTAGACTGTTTTTCCAAGTCCGCTTTGATTCCAGAAAATAACTGTGACAGTTGCGATAAGCATTGAAATTAATATATTTTTCCAATGTAAATTTTTCTTGTATAAAATGAATAAAATAACAGGAGAAAATACAGCTCCAAAACCTGCCCAAGCATATGAAACTAGCGATAAAACTTGTGAATTTGGATTCATTGCCAAAATTGTTGCAACGATAAAAATTAAAATTATACATATTCTTCCAACCCAAATAAGCTCTTTGTGGCTTTTTTCTCTCTTTACAATGTATTTATAAAAATCTTCTGTCAAAGTATTTGAAGCAACCAATAATTGTGCAGAAATTGTTGACATTATGGCTGATAAAATTGCAGCGTATAAAATTCCTGCAACCCAAGGATTGAAAAGTCCACCAATCATGTAAATAAAGATTTTTTCAGCATCACCTGAAATTGTTTTTATATTAGGGTAAAGTGCCATTCCTGTAAGTCCAACTGCAATTGAACCGACAAGGGAAATGATGACCCACACCATTGCAATAAGTCGTGCTTTCCAAAGTTCATTTACATCTTTAATACTCATAAATTTTACAATTATGTGCGGCTGTCCAAAATATCCAAGTCCCCATCCAAGTCCTGAAATAATGACAGGTAAACTAAGTGCTTCAGGATATTTTAAAAGATTTAAAGAAATATGTTTTTGAACCATGGCAGTTTCAATTCCTTTGTTCCCGCCAACCACGAAATATGCAACGACAGGTACGACAATTATTGCGAAAAACATAAGAATTCCTTGAAAAAAATCAGTCCAAACTCCAGCTAAGTAACCACCTAAAAATGTATAAATAATAATAGTTCCACCACCTATTAAAACTCCCCATTTGTAGTCAATTCCAAGTAGTGATTCAAATAATTTTCCATTTGAAACCAACCCTGAAGCAGAATAAATTGTAAAGAAAAATAATATTACAATTGCAGAAAAAGTTTTGACATATCCTTTTTTATCGTCTGATTTTCTTGATAAAAATGTGGGAATTGTCAGCGCATCATGCTCTTCAGTCTGAGTTCTAAGTTTTGGCGCAACGAATTTCCAGTTCAAATATGTTCCAATGATAAGACCCACAATGACCCATATTTGCTTTAATCCAGACAAATAAACAGCTCCAGGCAATCCTAAAAGCAGCCATCCGCTCATATCACTGGCTTGTGCTGACATCGCTGTAACCCAGTATCCAACACCTCTTCCACCTAAAACATAGTCTTCGTGGGTGTCTGTTTTTGTATAAAAATATACACCTATTCCTATTAAAAATAATAAATAAACTCCAAATGTTATAAATGTTTCGATTCCAACTTTCATTTTTTCTCCCTTATTTTTTATAATTTTTTATTTAGCTATTTCAGAAAGTAAAATTCCACCTGCAACGGAAACATTTAAAGAATTAATTTTTCCGTTTAAATGAATTTTTACAATTTTATCGCAGTGCTCTCTGACTTTTTTTCTCATTCCATTTCCTTCGCTTCCAAGCACAAGACAAACTTTGTTTGGATACTTTTCTTCATAGTAGTAACATTCACCATCAGCTTCTGCACCATAAACTGTGTATCCATATTTTTTTAATTTGTCAATTGTATCTGAAATATTTGTCACTTTTACAATATCCACATGTTCTATAGCACCTGTTGATGATTTTACGACTGTTTCTGTCACTTTTACACTATTTCTGTCTTGAATGATTATTCCGTCAACTCCAAAACATTCAGCACTTCTAATTATTGCACCAAAATTTCTTGGGTCTTGAACTTGATCTAAAATTACTACTTTTGATTTTTCTTTTCTCAAAACTTTTTCCAAAAATGCGTTTAAGTCAACATAGTAGTCAAAATCTGAGATTATTGCGACAACACCTTGTGAATTTTCAATTATTTTGTCGTTATAAAAAACTTTTATATTTTTTTTACTTGCTAAATTTAAAATATTTTTTATAGTTTCTTTCTTGACTTTTTTATAAATTTCAAGTTTTTCAATATTTTTATCAGATTTTAAAACTTCTGTTACAGGATTAATTCCTATGATTTTTTTCATATTTTTCTCGTTCTCGCTTTCTTTTTGTGATTTATATTAATTATAACAAAAAAAAATGATTTTGTCTTGTTTAAATTTCATCTATTTTAAAGAAAAAAATTAAAAATTTTAGTTTTACTGTTCTTTTACTATGAATTTTAGAAATATTCTATCTAACCATAAAAAATATCATTTAAAAAGCTCGTATAACATCTATACAGCTCAAAGAATTCATTTTTAATATAAAAATAAAAATATTCCTTAAATGAAAATTTTAGCTTATAGGGGTTATATGGACAAATTTGATATAATCAAAATATTTTGTGTTAATTATTTGGAATGTATAAAGTTGAAAGAAAAAACAGGACTTTCATTGTATCTCGGGACAAGATAGTTCTCCCCGTCTGTTTTTCTGTAATATATTTTATTCCTTTGTTAAATGATATTTTTCAATGTATTCTTCCATGTATTTCACACCTGTTTTTTTTCTATTTTTTCTGGCTATATCAAGTGAAGTATTCCCATTTTTATCTTTAAATAAAATTTTTAAATTGGGTTCTGAGAATACTATATTGTATAATGGTGTCATTTTTTCATCAGGATACAATGTCCCGTATGCACAAAAAAGGCGATTTAATGGAGATTCTCCTGTATTCATATCTATTGACGATAAACTTTCTCCTCTTTCTAGTAATATTTTGTACAAATCCAATGTAATTTCTAAATCTGTTTTTCTATTATCCAAGGATATATTACTAAACAATGGGAAAAACAGGTTTATTCCACCCCCTTTCTTCTTTTTGACTGAAGCTCCCTTTTTTAATAAAAATTTAACTATTTTATATTTTTCTTCAGGTTCATAATTGCAAAAAGCAGTATATAGTAAATCTTCCTCATATTGTTGCCCCTCCTCAAATTTTTCCAGAAAAGTTTCATATGTACCAAAATATGCTTCTGAATACACAGTAGGATTTTCATTATCAGGCAATTCAATTATCTCTTCATATTTTAAGTCTGGTTCTCTTTCTAAAAATTTAGTCCATTTTTTTAATAGTACTGACATTGATTTCCTTGAAATTTCCGCCTGTAAGTCTCTATTTTCTGGATAATATTGAAAACATATAAAAACTTTATTACCAATCACATTTCCTTCCCAAGATTCTACACTTCTTCCTCCTATATAAGTTCTACTTAATAATTCTTTGTAGTACTCAACATAATCAGCTTTTTCTAAATCTTCTTCTATATCCATTAAATAACAACTTATATTTCCTTCATTTTTTGAATTAACAGACGAACATACAGGTTTTAATTCTTTTTTATCATTTACTTTGTAATAGCTAAACTTAAATTTCATAATTTTTTCCTTTCTTTTCCCATATTTAGCGGATTATAAGAATTTAATAAAATTAATGTTCTTTATTTACAATTATTTATTATTTATTACTGATTTTCTTTAGGATACACCGTTGCATTCGGATTACTATTTGTAGGTTTATATCCCTTAACTTTAACTCCCGATGGCGTTACTTCTTTCCACATTTGGGCACCATTAGGAGTAGTGACACTAGTTCTGTTTAGATTTAGGTTTCCAATTCTTCCTTCTGCTGAATTTGCGACTGCCCCATTGCCAAAATGTGTTGTTTCGGCATATTTTGAATAGTTGCTTCCACTTATTCCAAGCGTGCTCTGCCCTGATAATGATAATGCACTTGCATTGAAGCTGTTTACATCAAGTGCCAGATAATCAGTCTTTAGTATTCCGCCTACAGAGTTATAGCTGTCAGCCTTGATTAAAGTTGTGCCTTTTGAAGTGATTCCACCAATTGAGGCTATTTCCTCACGCTGAGATTTATCGTACTCCCCATAGTTAAATCCTGTTGTTCTTTTTGTGGTATTGTTAATCACATTCCCCTTTTCAGAAATCAGGGCAACTGTCTCTTCACCATTAATCCGTCCACCGATATTTTCAATATTTCCAACAGAACTTATATATGTTCTGTCTCCTGAAATTTCTGAAAGCAGGTTGTTAGTTGTCTCATTTAGATATTTTGTGATTAATAAGTAAATCTATTTTTAACCTAAAATTTTTGTTTGTATTTTTCAAACATTTCTCGAACTTCATTATCATTATAAATATTTTCATAAGCAGTTACAATAACTTGTAGTTCTTTTAGAAAATCTTCTTTAGAAATTATTTCTACATTTTCTTTTTCTCTCTTCCCTTTAAATCTTTCTGAAATTAAAGTTTTAATTTCTTTTTCCAATATAAAATCACTCATCATATTATTATATTTTTTTCTATCAAACCATTCATAAATTTTTCCATTTTTATATCCTGTATAGTAATAAAATATAATATTTTTATCTCCTTTTGACATTATATTAAAATATAATTCTCTTTCATCAAAATGTCCAAATTTTTCTCTTTCTTTTTCAAAAAATTCATTTTTTCCATTTAAAAAATTTTTTAGTATATTTTCACCCATTAAATAAGAAAAAAATAATTTTAATATGTCTTTATCCCAATAATTTATCGCTTCTCTTTTAAAATTAATAATTCCTAAGTTATATTTATTACTTTCATAGTTATATTTTAAAAGAAAATCTCGAAGTTTATCTCTTACAAAAATACTTTTAACATCTAAATCAATTTTATATTTTTTAGATTCCCCAATATAATTAGTATAATTAACAAATTCCTGTTCAATAAAAGCTATCATATCAGGATAACAATGAATATTTTTAAAATAATACATTAAAAAATACTGCAACATTTCTTCATAAGAAAAATAAACTCTTATTTCAACATTATTCAAATAGTCATATTCAGATATATATACTGCTGTTTCATCCTCATTATCCCATCCCCCATTTATCAAAAAACCTAAATACTCTCCTGAACTTGTTTCAGTAGCATCAGTATAAAATTCATTTATAATATCTGGAAAATCATTAATATAATCCATTGCTGATACAAAAAATTCGTATTTATTTATTCCTATTTTTTCAAATACATCATCCTTAATTTTTTTTATGTTCATATTTAATCTCCTTTAAGTTTTTTATTTATTTGGATTTCTAAAATGATAATTTGTTATCTCTATTTTTTTAGTATCTGGGTTTACTTTAATATAAATTCTCATTGATTTTCCATCAATTACTCTATTTACTCCAATATCATTTCCTCGTGTTATTGCATTTTTTATTTCCTCTGGAGTGATTGTGTTTTTTATGTTATTTTCTATACTATGCTCAAGTTTATCTACATCTATTTTTTTAGTATCATGTACCGTTTTTGAACTTTTTATATTTTTATAACTAATTTCTTCTGGAATTTTATTTCCTGGAAGCATTCTTAATTTTTGATATTGAACCTCAAATACATCATCATATATTTCCTTAACATTGCTTATTTTATATTCAGGTATATTTGTGACTTTTCCTTCACTTATTTTTAATTGATTTAAAAAAAAGTTATCCACTATCTCTAAGTCATGTCCACCTGATAGTTCTCCATTTTTTGGTATTATTTCATTATGATGTTTTTTTATTTGAGAATTATTCATTATAAACTCATAATTTTCACCACTATAAGTATTGTTTTTAACAGTACTTAGATTTTCAGTTGCATTCCCTGCTGTTTGTGCAATTCTTTCAACATTTCTTGTATGGCCTGTAACTTCTGTTGTGCTAGAAGTTGTATTATGCGGTAGTCCCCTAGATACACTTTTTGAAGGTTTTGTCACATTTTTAGGAACTCGGAATACTCCATCAGATCCCTCTTCAAGAACTGTCGCTCCTTTTCTTGTAGCGACGATTATGTTATTTTTTATTATGTGTTAAAAAAAATTTTAATATTTAACTTTGTAATTTAGATAAAATTTCTCTATATTTTTTTATTACTTTATCTTCTGTCAAAAACTGAGTTCCCTTTAATTTATTCTGTTCTTTCGATATAATTTCATTTTTACTTATATCATTATTTTGTATTATTTTTTTTAATTTCTTTTTAAAATTTTTCCATATTTTTTTATTATCATGAATCATTTCCAATATCATGTTAATTGAAAATATATCTAGATATTTTAAATCTTTTTCAAACGCACTTATTGTTTTATCTAAAAGATGATTATCTTCTAAAGTTTCAGTTAATATATATAGAATATTCCAGTATTTATCATATTTTAAGTTTATATTCTTCACTTCACTTATTGTTGATAGTATTTTCTCTACTTTTTCTTTTAACCATTTTCTTTCTTCTTTTTTTGAAATATTAAATTTCATATATTGATCAAGATACTCCTCTCTTTGCATATGAAAATAACTTCCATTATAATGTAAAAATATTTTTTTTGCTTCACTATAGTCTTTTATAATCATTATTGTTTCACCGCTTTCCAGAAACCTTTCTTTTTTTACATACTCTTGTCACATATGTATTATCTCACAACAAAAATTTCATCTATTTTAAAGAAAAAAATTAAAAATTTTAGTTTTACTGTTCTTTTACTGTGAATTTTAGAAATATTCTATCTAACCATAAAAAATATTATTTAAAAAGCTCGTATAACATCTATACAGCTCAAAAAAATCAATATTTGGAATACAGAAAAAATGTAAAAAAAACTGCATCTCCTATTTTGTGCCCCAAATTTAGGTGCAGCATAAAATAATTTTCTGACATCTTTTTTTTTAAACTGTAATTTTTTATTTATGATTTAATCTTTTGACTGCTCATTCTTTTCGTTAAAACAATTATTAAAGATTCTTGATTTACACCAATATTCTTTTAGAAATTCATTTTTAAATAATATTTTTAAAGTGTTAATCAATTTTTCTTCATCTTCAGAAAGACTAATATCTTTTTTATGCAATATTTTATTAAATAGTGCAAGAACACTCGCAACTTTAGTTGTGAGATGAATTGCGCGGAAATTTAGCATAAATAAAAAATATTACTTTTTAGTAGATAATAATGTAAAATATATGGTACAATATCTCTGATGAAAAGGAGGCGTCGAACAAGCGTAGGCAAACTCATAAATGCAGACTGCAATGGAGCATTAAATATTCTAAAGAAAAGTAAAGTTGTGGACATAAATGTCCTATACAGTAGAGACGACCTGAACACGCCTAAAAGAATAAGGGTAGCATAGAACTATCAAACTTCTTAGAAAATTTTTAAATGTTTTTGAAAATTTTAGAACCCTGCGACTTTAGTCGTGGGAGGTTCAGTATGTTACAATATTGTTATCTCATTATGTTATTATGAATAATCAAAACTTTAAAATATGATGATTCATGAAACAAATGAAAAAGTATTGGCTTAAACTTTTCTAAATGTTATGATGAATGAACATTTAGATTGGTTAAGTGTATTAGTTAAAGTTATGAAGGGAGAAATAAAATAATAGCTAAAATAGGTTGGATAGGATTAGGACAAATGGGAACTCCTATGGTAGAAAATTTATTAAAAGGTTCTGTTGATGTGACAGTTTACAATAGAAGTTTTGATAAAACTTTACCACTTGTAGAAAAAGGAGCTAAAAACACAAAAAATGTGGAAGAAATTTTTGAACAAAATGACATTATATTTTTTATGATTTCAAATTACAGTGCGGCATTAGAAGTTTTAAATGAAAATGTCTTGTCAAAAATAAAAGGTAAAAAAATAGTAAATATGAGTACAATTTCACCTACTGAAAGTAAAGCTGTAGGAAAACTTGTTATTGAAAATAATGGGAAATATATTGAAGCACCGGTATCTGGATCAGTGGGAGCTGCTACTGCTGGAGTTTTATTAATATTAGTTGGTGGAAATGAAGCTGATACAAAAGATTTATATTCAATTTTTGATATTTTAGGAAGTAAAACATATTATTTTGGAGAATTAGGAAAAGCAACTGGAGCAAAATTAGTATTAAATTCTTTACTTGGAATATTTGGAGAAGCTTATAGTGAAGTGTTATTATTAGCACAAAATTTTGGAATAGATACAGAAACTATTGTAAATGCTATTTCAGATTCTAGAATGAGTTCGCCACTATTTCAGGAAAAAAAAGATATGTTTACAAACAGAGAATATCCTGCGGCATTTATGCTTAAACATATGACAAAAGACTTGAAATTATCAAATGAAGAAATCGAAAATAGAAAATTATCATTACCGCTAATTGAAGATACAACTAGAAGTTATTCAGAAGCTTTAGAAGAAGGGTATGGAGAACAAGATATGTCGGCTATTTTTGAAATTTTAAGTAAGAAAAATGATTAAGATAAAATAAGGAGATAAAATATATATTAAAAAATATCAGGAATATTTGCCTGATATTTTTAATTTTAATGAATTAATTATTTATTATTCAAAGATAAAAAAATATATATACTTGCTATTTTTTTAAACCATTAATTATAATTAATTGCTTTTTTCTTTTTTTGTGGTATACTTAAGTGAAAAGAAAAATTATAATGATTACAAAAATATAAAAATTAAAAAAAGAAAGGAGGCGCTACTTTTTA
>ERZ772945.151-NODE-151-length-55473-cov-17.686997_pt1 | contig 55473 bp, 47 predicted proteins | sample MGYA00511681_ERZ772945 | MGnify/ENA primary metagenome ERZ772945 (study PRJEB29015, sample SAMEA2737943) | human oral metagenome | biome: human oral; feature: human-associated habitat; material: dental | place: China | collected 2143 ...
GCGGTGCACATACATTCCCTTATATGGACATCCACAACGATACTGCTATTGTTGAACACGAAGCAACTACTTCGAAGATTAGTGAGGACCAACTCTTCTACTGTAATCAGCGTGGTATTCCTACCGAGGATGCTGTTGGTTTGATTGTCAATGGTTATGCGAAGGATGTTCTCAACAAACTTCCAATGGAGTTTGCTGTTGAAGCACAGAAACTTCTCTCTGTAACTTTGGAAGGAACGGTAGGATAATATAACTGAATAAACAACATGCGAAAGGTCATTCTTATCACGTTTGGTTTGCTGCTTACAACAATGCTTCAAGCACAATCATGGCAGATAAAGCCGTGGCAGAAGTATTTGATTGATGAGCAAGTAAAGCAGGATACGGCGATTATATGCCGGTCGGTGATGGGGTTGCCGTATACACCTAAGCCCTTCGATACTCGCCTCTATCGTACAGTTACGGGCTCGGAGATGATAGGTAACTTGCCTGCTTACAAGAAGAAATCAAAGTCTTTCTTTGGTAAAGATGCTTATTCGTCCTCGCTCCTTGAAGAGCAAATAGAGCAAGAGAGAGTCGAAAAGATGGCTCGTGGTGAATATCATTTCTCTGATTTCGTGTTCGATACGCTGTTGGATGTTGTTAATTCATTTTTAGTGAAGGATAATTAAAGCAAAGATAATATGTTAGAAGTAAGAAACCTGCATGCTACCATCGCAGGAAAAGAAATATTAAAAGGTATCAACCTCACGATAAAAGATGGTGAGGTGCATGCTATCATGGGACCTAATGGTTCGGGTAAATCAACGCTGAGTGCCGTACTGACGGGCAATCCTCTCTATGAGGTGACCGATGGTATGGCTATTTTTAATGGCAAGAATCTCTTGGAGATGAAGCCAGAAGACCGCTCTCACGAGGGGTTGTTCCTCTCTTTCCAATATCCTGTTGAGATACCAGGCGTAAGTATGACCAACTTCATGAAGGCTGCTATCAATGCAAAGCGTGCCTATGAAGGCTTAGAGCCTATGAAGGCTGCTGAGTTTATGGCACTCATGCGTGAGAAACGTCAGTTGGTAGGGATGGACTCCACACTCTCTCGTCGCAGTGTAAACGAAGGTTTTTCGGGTGGTGAGAAGAAGCGTAATGAGATCTTCCAGATGGCAATGTTGGAGCCAAAGCTTAGTATTCTGGACGAGACTGACTCTGGTCTTGACGTTGATGCCATGCGCATTGTAGCTGATGGCGTTAACAAGATGCATACTGATAAGACCTCATACATCGTCATCACGCACTATGAGCGACTGCTTGATATGATCAAACCAGACGTTGTTCACGTGCTTTATAAAGGTCGTATCGTGAAGACGGCAGGTCCAGAATTGGCGAAGGAGATTGAACAACGCGGTTACGATTGGATAAAGGAAGAAGTGGATAACGACTGATAACGTCGTGTAAGAAAAAGTATTTACATAATGGAGCGAGTAGGAAAAGAGTTAGTAGATAGTTGAAATTGTCTTATAAGAGAATTCAAATTGTCCTATAAGAGAATTTAAATTGTCTTATAAGAGATTTTTAATTGTCTGTAAGATGATGGTCCTCAATGAGTTATAAAACATCTTTTTAGGTTGTAATAAACGGTAAAAAAGGATTACAAAGACAGCTCTTTCATTGCTCTAAAACTTCTTAAAACAAACATGCAAAGCGAAAAACAATATATAGACCTCTACACAGAGGCGCAGCAAATTATAAAGGATCATGCTGCTCCTGTGATGAATGAGGTGCGCGATAAGGCTTTTGACGATTTCCGTCGGCTGGGCTTTCCATCAAAGAAGGTGGAACGCTATAAGTACACGGACATGCAAAAGCTATTCGAACCAGATTATGGTTTGAACCTCAACAGACTTGAAATCCCCGTTGATCCATACGAGACATTCAGATGTGATGTGCCCAATCTCAGTACTTCTCTTTACTTTATAGTCAACGATCAGTTCTATACAAAGGCGCTTCCAAACGTAAAACTTAACGATGGAGTAGTCATTGACAGTTTGAGTCGTGTGGCTAAAGAGCGTCCAGAGTTGGTGAAGAAGTACTATGGTAAGCTGGCTGACACTGAGAAAGATGCTGTTACGGCACTGAATACGATGTTAGCACAAGACGGACTCTTTATCTATGTGCCTAAGAATGTGCAACTTGACCGTACGGTGCAGGTAATAAATATCCTCCGTTCTGATGTTGACTTGATGGTCAATCGTCGTGTACTTATTGTACTCGAAGAAGGTGCTAAGGCTCAATTCCTCTTCTGTGACCACGCAGCTGACGACCGAAACTTCCTTGCAACACAGGTGATCGAAGCCTTTGTGGGCGATAATGCGAACCTGGAACTGAACTGTATGGAAGAAACACATGCTAAGAATGTACGTGTTTCGAATGTTTATATCGAACAGCAACGCAATTCACGTGCAAGTCATAACGTCATCACGTTGCACAATGGAGTAACCCGAAATATGCTCGACCTTGTCTTTAAGGGTGAGGGTAGTGAGTGTTTCTGCAATGGTTGTGTGATAGCTGACAAGAATCAGCATGTTGATAACAACACACTTATCGACCATCAAGTGCCTCATTGTACAAGCAACGAACTCTATAAATACGTACTTGACGAGAATGCTGTGGGTGCTTTCGCCGGGCGTGTACTCGTTCGTAAGGGCGCACAGAAGACACTCTCACAAGAGAATAACCGTAACCTCTGTGCCAGCAAGACTGCCAGAATGTTCACGCAGCCAATGCTTGAGATCTATGCTGATGATGTTCAGTGTAATCATGGTTCAACGGTTGGGCAGCTCAATGATGCCGCTCTCTTCTATATGGAGCAACGTGGTATCGATAGAAAAGAAGCTAAACTCCTCCTTGAGTTTGCCTTTATCAATGAAGTCATCGACAAGATGGAACTCGAACCACTGCGTGACCGTCTCCACCATTTGGTAGAAAAGCGCTTCCGTGGTGAGCTTGATAAGTGCGAAGGTTGCAACTTGTGTAAGTAATTAGGTCTAAGGTTTATTGGGCTAATTAGCCTTATTAGCCCAATAGACCCAATAGCCTTATTAGCTCAATAGGCCTAATATGGCCCATTAACCCAATAGAAGATGTACGATATTAATAAAGTTAGAGAAGACTTCCCGATACTCTCTCGCACCGTCTATGGTAAGCCGTTGGTTTACTTTGACAATGGTGCTACCACGCAGAAACCGCTCTGTGTGCTGGACGCCATGCGTGAAGAGTATCTTAATGTGAATGCAAATGTGCATCGTGGAGTACACTGGATGTCGCAACAAGCAACCGACTTACACGAAGCTGCACGCGAAACAGTAAAGAAGTTCATTAATGCTCGTTCCACTACAGAGGTTGTCTTCACACGTGGAACGACAGAGAGTTTGAATCTCGTTGCCTCCAGTTTCACTGAAGGTTGTATGCGAGAGGGCGATGAGGTGATTGTTTCTGTCATGGAACACCACTCTAACATCGTTCCTTGGCAGTTACAGGAACAGCGCAAAGGGATTGTTCTTAAGGTTATTCCGATGACCGATGAGGGAGTTCTCGACCTACATGCTTACGAGAAACTCTTTTCGAAACGCACGAAATTGGTCAGTGTAACGCAGGTAAGCAACGTCCTCGGAAGCATCAATCCTGTAAAGGAAATGATTCGAATAGCCCATGAACGCGATGTACCCGTTGTGGTTGATGGTGCGCAGAGCGTACCTCATTTCGCTGTTGATGTGCAAGACTTAGATTGTGACTTCCTTGCTTTCAGTGGGCATAAGGTCTATGGTCCGACGGGCGTAGGCGTTCTTTATGGTAAAGAAAAGTGGCTCGATAAGATGCCTCCATACCAAGGTGGTGGCGAGATGATAGAACATGTCAGCTTTGAGAAGACCACTTTTGAGCGTCCACCATTGAAGTTTGAGGCTGGAACCCCCGACTATGTAGCTACTCACGGACTTGCTAAAGCTCTTGATTATGTATCCGCTTTGGGGATGGATAACATCTTTCAACACGAACAGGAACTTACCCACTACGCCCTTCAGAGGCTCCGTGAGATTGATGGAATGCACATTTATGGACATCACCAAGACGCTGGAGACGCTGTTATTAGCTTCAACGTTGGTGATATCCATCACATGGATTTAGGTACTCTCCTCGATCAACTCGGTATTGCGGTACGCACTGGTCATCATTGCGCACAGCCTTTGATGGATCGTTTGGGCGTCCTTGGCACAGTGAGGGCATCCTTCGGATTGTACAATACATGCGAAGAAGTCGATGCTTTAGTAGCAGGATTAAAGCGAGTGGTAATGATGTTTTAGCATTTACGTGCGTTCTATTTATGATATAGAAAATAGAGACATTGCCTCCAACTAAACATTCTTTCGTTATTCATTGTAGGTATGAAGACAAATAAGGATAGGTGTCATAAGGGGCAAAATCTCTATTTCAGTATTCAAAGTTTATCCTCTCTTGCACATCCACAGGCTTCTTATGAACCATAAGATAGCGATAATATGCAGCCAGATAGACATCATTATGGGGAATGCTGATAGAACAAATGCAATTTGAGCTTGCGTTATGTACGCTGCTTGTTGGCTGCTCACCTCCCGCTCAAGGATAGCACTATAATAATTGCGAAGCCATTCTGCAGGAGCATGTAGCCACACATTCATATCTTTAAAAAGTCGACTTAGGTCGTTGTAAGATGTGTTCTGCTCGGTGAAAGTCATTTCTTTTTTCATATCGTTTTGCTTTAGTTTGTTGCTATATATAATATATAAGGTGTAAGAACCGTCTTTGGTTTACGCTTGCAAAAGTAAGATTGATACGTGCAAAGGATGTTCACTTACTTAAAAACATTTGTTATATACACTTAAAATGAAAGGTTCTTTAACGATTAAGACGTACTATTCATGTTGAAAAGTCATTATTATGAAGGGTTGATAGAGGCTGGCTGCGATGAAGCAGGTAGAGGATGCCTTGCTGGAAGTGTGTATGCTGCGGCAGTCATCTTGCCTACTAACTACAAAAACGACCTACTGAACGATTCCAAGAAGTTGTCAGCTAAAAAGCGATATGCTCTTCGCAAGATCATTGAACATGATGCCATCGCATGGGCTGTGGGTATTGTTACACCCGAAGAGATAGACAAGATAAACATTCTTAACGCGTCCTTCCTTGCCATGCATCGTGCTTTAGATCAACTCAAGATGCGTCCCGAAGCCATTATCGTTGATGGTAACCGCTTCACTCCCTATCAAGATTTACCATTTACCACCATCGTAAAGGGTGATGGAAAGTATCTTTCTATAGCCGCTGCATCCATCCTTGCCAAGACATATCGCGATGATTACATGCTCTCACTGGCTGAGAAATACCCCCAATATGACTGGCAGTCGAATATGGGATACCCCACTAAGAAGCACCGGGAGGCCATCCGTCAATACGGAATAACGCCATTTCATCGCAAAAGTTACAATCTCTTGGGAGATGAACAATTATCATTTGATTTCTAAAATAACGTACCTTCATCATGAGATTTGATAAACTAAAGAAGCAGTTAGAACTTATCATCCTCTTATCGAATGGTAGTAACTATTCAGTGCAAGACCTATGTGAACGCATGGACTTGTCCCGTCGCAATCTCTATTACCTACTCGACTTCATTAAGCATGCGGGTTTTATCGTATTCAAACATGAAGGTTGCTATCATATCGACCGTCGCTCCCCCTTCTTTGTACAGCTCTTTCAGAGTATTCAATTGAGTGATACGGATGTAAAGACGATCTATAGTCTGTTGATGATGGCTGGTAATGACAGCGTAATGGTCAATCAACTCCGGCAGAGAATGGAGAATGCTTACAACTTCTCAATCGTTACTAATTCCCCAATTCATCGACAGATGGAGTCCAATCTAAAGGTTTTGAAGAAGGCAATGGAGCGAAAACACATGGTGAAACTATTAGACTATTCCAGTCCACATAGCCATACTGTCAAGGACAGAATAGTTGAGCCTTTTCTCCTTCTGCATAACAATGAGGATGTAAGATGCTATGAGTTGCTGTCAGGAGAGAACAAGACTTTCAAGTTATCGCGCATGGGGAGTGTTGAAGAACTTGATGCTTCGTGGTTGCATGAGAACCTACATCGGAAAATATTCACCGATATCTTCATGTTTAGTGGTGAAGTTCAGCATCGCGTTAAGTTACTCCTTGGGCAGTTATCACATAATCTTTTCATCGAAGAGTACCCTCAAGGAGCCTACTTACTGGTACAAAAATCGGATGATTCGTGGCTTCTTGATATTGAAGTATGTGATTATCGCGGGCTCGGTCGATTTGTCCTTGGACTCTTTAAGGATATTCAGATTATAGAAGGAGATGGTTTTAAAGAATATATGAGAGGTGAGATCGAAAGCCTCGCCCTTAATTTCTCTCTTTCAGAAAAGGAAGTGCTGGATAAGAGTAAATCGAAAGATTCAAAGTGAGGAAACGCCCGATTAAATCGATAATAACAGGTATTCAGGATTTAAAACAGTCATAATATGACACGTAAGATTTTATTAGTTTTATTATTATTCATCGCCCTGACCATCCAAGCCCAGCAGCCTCATTGGGTGGGAACATGGGCTTGTGCGCCCCAAACAGTAGATAAATCATTCATGCCTTACAACAATCAGATGACCAATCGATCTGTTCGTCAGGTGGTGAAAGTGAGTATCGGAGGTAATGTTATTCGTTTGCAGCTTAGCAACGAACTCTCTTCTGAACCCGTAGAGATTACGAGTGTCTATATCGCAAAAGCAGGAAATGGACCAGAGATATACAAGACCTCTGCGAAGTATCTACAGTTTGGTAAGAAGCGTCTGGTGGTTATTCCTGCAGGCAAAGCCGTCTTTTCAGATGCTTTGAAGTTCAATTTACAACCCTTGGAGCGCGTTTCCATCACCATTAACTACCTAAAAGCTCCGAAGGAACCAACTGTTCACATGGGGTCACGCACCACCTCTTATATACTTCGTGGAGTGACCAATTCTTACACAGACTTTACAACTGCTTTTAAAGAAGACCATTGGTTTAATATCTCTGCTATCGATGTTCTTGATGCGACAGCATCGAGTATAGCCATCCTTGGTAATAGTATTACTGATGGAAAGGGAAGTACTACCAATGCTCAAGATCGTTGGCCCGATTTCCTTTCAGCTGCGCTGAATAACGGTGCAGGTTTCAATCTCTTTAAGGTGGGAAAGACGGGTATCTTGAATTTAGGAATTGGTAACAACCGCATCTTGTCAGTAGGTTTGGGTGCACCGGGAAAGGAACGATTCGATCGTGATATACTTGCCCAAAGAGGCTTGCGAGCCGTTATCATCTTTGAAGCCATTAATGATATTGGAACGTCAACCAACCCTGATGAGACCGCACGAAAGCTCGTTGAGGCCTATCAAGTGATGATAAAGAAGGCTCGTCAACGTGGTTTGAAGGTTTATATGGGTACGATAACTCCATTCCGTGGATGCCGTGGTTATTTCACAGAAGAGCGTGAGAAGGCACGTAAAATAGTTAATTCATGGATTCGAACAACGCATGAAATCGATGGATTCATAGATTTTGATGCCCTTATGCGTGACCCTTCTGCCCCTGAACAATTACGCCGTGAATGGCAAATTGGCGATTGGTTGCATCCTAATCCAGTGGGTTATAAGCAGATGGGAGAGTACGCGGCAAGGTTCTTGATGTAGTGATTAGTTTTGCTCAAGTTTCTTTCTTAGCCTACTCTTAATCGATCTTATAGCTTGCGAAGTACAGCAGAATGCTTGTGCTTTCAGCTCATCTTCTATTTCATAATGCTCCATTACGTAATAGAAACACTCCTTAGGTGTGAGTGCAAAGCGTGGGTTGTTGAGGATATAAGACAGTTCGTAATCATAGTTGGGCATAATTATATTGAGGGCTTGTTGCTCTCTTTTGCCCATCTGTGATAAGTTCCCTCCTTTCAAGATGGTATATAAGGTGTCGATTCCGAGTTTGATTTGTTCGATAGAATCGGACGTTTTTATATTTTTACTATGGGCTTTGATAGAATCTCGAAGTTGGTTGAGTTCATCGAGCTTACTATCTATTTCTGCCTTCATCTCATCTATCGTGGCATCTTTTCGACGTAATGTTAGTTGGATATTATGCTCTGTTTCCTGTTGTTGTAGGCGATAGAACTGAAGTTGTTGACGCATCCGACGACGAAACCATATAGTAATTCCAATGGAAACAAGGATGAGTGCAAGGAGAAGATAAGTAATGTAAAGTTTCAACTCGAGTGCTTTGCGCTGTGCTAAGGCTACCTCGTAGAGGTCTTGCAGTTGTACTATTTCAACGTCTTTGCCCGGTGATATGGCGACAATCTGGTGCTTCTTGATGTGTTGACGCATCTCTTCTATGCGCTTCTCTTGGTCTTTTCGGATTCGAGGTTTGTACTTTTCCGCCTTTAGCAAGCTGTTAAGAGCAGAATCCCGTTTACCCATTTGGTTGTAAACAAAGGCTTTCTCTATGTCAATATCCGCCATCCTGTGGCTTTGTTTCACGTCATTAGCATGTCGAGCAGCATGTTTCAAGTAATCTAAAGCCAGTTTGTACGCTCCATCTTGTGCGTTGATTTGAGCAATGCGATAGTAAGTGAGAAACTTTAGAGAGTCTTCCGTAACGTTGAAAAGGCGTTTTTCTGCAGCTTTCAGTTGGTACATTGCCTTGTGTAAATCATGTCTTTTCGTATAGATTTTAGCACTGTCAAGGCGCATTTGGGTAATCCCGTCATCCGTTGCAGGATAATGTGGGAGCTTCCTTTGGCTGCATGATAACAACGACAAAAGGCTGATAAACCATAAAAGGAACCTTTTCTTCATGTGTACAAAGGTAGACAATTAATGTGGAAATGGCAAGTTTGCTAAGATTGAGAACGGTCATTTTGTGTCAAAGTGTGGTTGGTGAATCTTGTAAGTACTTGTAAATTAGATGCCTTTTTCTTATCTTTGTGTCAACAACAAGAGTGCTATTGCATTGAAGAAGAATGCTTCTTACCTTTGCATTGACGATTAGTTCCAATGATTGTCATCTGCATTTCATAAACCCGCAGCGGTGTGATTGCGTTTAAGCACTGGTGCGGGTTTTGAATAGAAAAGGTTTCGGAGACCTCCCCAAACACCTCCAAAAAGTGGATGTAGCCTATCGGAAGATAGTTAGAATACAATAGCTTGATTTCCAAGATATTGCTTTGGAAAAAAGAAGAGGTGCTTTCTTCGATGTGAGAAGGGCGTTTCCTTGATGTGAAGAGAGGCTCTCTTTGAATGGAGAAGAGGCTTTCCTTTAATTCAAAATTCATAGTTCATAATTCAAAATTATGATTAGTTTGAGTTGACGAGTGTAGGAGTAGACAAGTAAACGAGTTATTAGTTCGATGGGATATAGTGTTGCAAGTAGGGACAGACGCCCTCGGCTGTCCGCATAAGAGGACGTATTTTACAAAGATGTAAGGCGGCTCGGGGTTCCAGACGAGGGCGTCTGTTCCTACTTTAGAGCCATCTCCTTCTTTTTATTTAGGGGTCAATCAGAAGTAAAGAAATAATGAATAAGAATATTTAAAACAGTAAGATTATGATGAAGAAATTGTTTTTTGCGTTTTTAATCAGCTTTTTTATGTTTGGAAATGCTACTGCCCAGCATCATAAAAGAACGATGAAACCGAAGAAAAATGTCCCTTCTGGACCTACTTGGCGTTATATGTGTGCAGATCCTTCACAGGAGTTTTTAGACAAGATAAAGCCTGCGAAGAGTGATACGAACAAGGTGGACACCTGTAAACGTGTACCAGTTGCGAAGGAGGATAGTGTTCGGAAGTTCATTTGTGAGCTTGTTCCAACGCCTTACTTCCCTGGTGATTTGAAAGAGTTTATTGCTAAGAACTTGCGTTATCCACCTGTTCTTGCAAATATGTGTGTACAAGGTCGTGTTATTATTGGGTTCTTTGTTGATGTTGACGGGACATGCAGTAATTTCAAAGTAGTGCGTTCCGTTGACCCTATTTTAGATGAAGAAGCGCTGCGTGTAGCCAAGTTAATGCCTAAATGGAAGTGGACATCAGAGCCTAAGAAAGGTATGCCTTTTTATATACCCATTGCTTTCCGAATGTAAAGGTGTTGTTTTTGAAGCTGGATGATAATGTTTAGTCGTATTAAAGAACATTGTTAAACCTGTTTTAATTCATCGGTTGGAAACCAAAAATCAGTAGGCTTTATGCTATCATTTTAGACTTTTATAGTATCTTTGCAAAAGATAGACAGCGATTGACAAATTGGGTATGTGTACTCTTGGTTATCGTTGGCACTATCTTTGCAAGACGTAGATAATAGTGTAAAATATAAAGGTAAAATTATGGCAAAGAAAGCTTTATTGATGATCCTCGATGGTTGGGGTAACGGAAAGCATGGTAAAGGTGATGTGATTTATAACACTCCTACACCTTACTTAGACTACTTGAACGCTGTTAGTGCACACTCTCAGTTACAGGCATCAGGCGAAGATGTAGGTCTTCCTGCTGGTCAGATGGGTAACTCGGAGGTAGGTCACTTGAATATAGGTGCCGGTCGTATTGTTTATCAAGACTTGGTTAAGATTAACAAGGCATGCCAGACTGGTGACATCCTAAAGAACCCTGGTATTGTTGAAGCATATAGTTATGCACAGAAAACAGGTAAGAAACTACACTTGATGGGGCTTACTTCAACTGGTGGTGTACACTCTTCTTTAGATCACCTATTCAAACTCATTGAGATAGGAAAGGAGTATAATCTAAAGGACGTGTACGTTCATTGTTTTATGGATGGTCGTGATACTGACCCAAAGAGTGGTGCTGGTTTTATTGCTGACATTCAAAAGGTGTGTGACAGCAATGGTGCTCATGTCGCTTCAATCGTGGGTCGTTTCTATGCAATGGACCGTGACAAGCGTTGGAATCGTGTGAAGGAAGCATACGATCTACTCGTTGAGGGCAAGGGAGTTCAGGCTACTGACATGGTGAAAGCGGTTGAAGATAGCTATGCAGCAGACGTTACTGACGAGTTTATCAAGCCTATCAATAACTCTTCTGTTGATGGAACAATCCAAGAAGGTGATGTTGTTATCTTCATAAACTTCCGTAACGACCGTGCTAAAGAATTGACACAAGTGTTGACACAGCAGGATATGCCAGAGGAAGGTATGCATACAATCAAGGACTTGCAGTACTATTGTATGACACCATACGATGCTAACTTCAAGGGTGTACATGTACTCTTCCCTAAGGAGAATGTGATGGATACGTTAGGAGAATACCTCAGTCGCCTTGGTAAGCGTCAGCTTCATACAGCCGAGACAGAGAAGTATGCGCACGTAACCTTCTTCTTCAATGGTGGTAGAGAACAGCCTTATGAGGGTGAAGATCGCATTCTTGTTCCTTCTCCAAAGGTTGCAACCTACGACTTAAAGCCTGAGATGAGTGCCTTCGAAGTGAAGGATAAACTTGTTGGAGCTATCAATACACAGGAGTACGACTTTATTGTTGTGAACTTTGCTAATGGTGATATGGTAGGTCACACGGGTGTTTATCATGCTATCGCAAAGGCTGTTTGGGCAGTTGATCATTGTGTAAAGGAGGTTATTGAGGCTGCTAAGGCTAACGATTATGAGGCTATTATTATTGCAGACCATGGTAATGCCGATAACGCAATTAACCCTGATGGCACGCCAAATACAGCCCATTCATTGAATCCTGTACCATTCATCTACGTTACAGATAATAACTCTGCAACAGTGAAGGATGGTCGTTTGGCTGACGTAGCACCTTCTATCCTTCATATCATGGGCTTGGAACAACCTTCAGATATGACAGGTGAGAACCTAATCACTGATTAATTCAACTTGAATTAAGCTAAAATTAATATAGAGGAAGTCGTGTCGAAAGGCACGACTTTTTGTTATCTCAGAACTTTGTAGTACTTTTGCAGGCAAAGAGTTAAAGCTATGCAAGTAAAGATAGAACCCTCGTGGGGTGTAAAACTCGGTGGTGAGTTTGAGAAACCTTACTTCCAACAACTGAGCGAACAGGTGAAGCAGGAGTATAAACATTATGCATGTTATCCTCCAGGTAAGCTGATTTTTAATGCCTTTGACCTCTGTCCTTTCGATAAGGTAAAGGTTGTTATCCTTGGACAAGACCCTTATCATGAACCTGGACAAGCAATGGGTTTGAGTTTCTCAGTACCTGATGGTGTGCGACTTCCACCTTCTTTGGTGAATATATATAAGGAGATTGAAAGCGACTTAGGCATTCCTGTAAAGACTTCTGGTGACTTAACTCGTTGGGAAGAGCAGGGTGTTCTCTTATTGAATGCTACGTTAACTGTTCGTGCGCACGTGGCTAATAGTCATCAAGGACTGGGGTGGGGAGCATTCACGGATGCGGCTATTAAAGCTCTTAGTGATGGGCGGGAACATCTGGTATTTATGCTTTGGGGAAGTTTTGCTCGTAGTAAGAAAGCATTGATCGACACGCATAAACACTTTGTTCTTGAGAGTGTTCATCCCTCTCCTTTATCGGCTAATAGGGGTGGATGGTTTGGTCAACACCAGTTCTCTCGTTGTAATCAATACTTAGAAGCACATGGTATTGAACCCATAAAATGGTAGTTGGGAAGGCTGTAGATGTAATGATTTAAGGTAAGAATAAGTTGATGGGTAATACATACGAACATATATTCATGGTGGGAAACGTATTAGTTTCTCCTGATATCATAAACGTCAAGTTCTGTTGTGATTTAGATAAGTGTCATGGTCAATGTTGTATAGATGGCGATGCTGGAGCACCAGTGACTCTGGATGAGACGATGGCTATTGAGAATGTGTTAGATACTGTTTGGGGGGATTTGTCGGCATCAGCTCAAGCCGTTATAGATAAGCAAGGTGTTGCTTATACGGATGTGGAAGGTGACTTAGTAACGAGTATTGTCGGTGGAAAGGATTGTGTTTTCACCTGTTATGACAAGGAGTGTTGCCTCTGCGCATTGGAACGTTCGTATCGAAAAGGTGATATTGAATTTGTGAAACCTATCTCCTGTTCGCTATATCCTATCCGTGTGAAGGAGTTTGAGAATGGTACTTGTGGTATCAATTATCACCATTGGAAGATCTGTGCAGATGCTCGAAAGAAAGGAGAAGAACTGAATCTTCCCCTTTATAAGTTCCTAAAAGAGCCACTTACTCGGCGTTTTGGAGCGGAATGGTATGGTGAGTTATGTGAGGTTGTACAGCAGTTGACAAGTGAAAAGTAGACAAGTAAACCTATTACTTGTATTAGGTAATTCCCCTGACGATACCAGTATTAACTCGTCAACTTATTAACTTGTACGCTTGTCAACTCTTCCTAAACAATGAAGGGCTCATTCCTACATGTTCTTTGAAGTATTTACCCATAAAGCTTTGATTAGCGAAATGAAGTTCATCGGCTATTTCCTTTATGCTCATCGTGCTATTCTTCAGCATGACACAAAGCTCACGTACTACATACGAATCAATCCAATCGCTGGGTGTTCGTTTACTGATTGTTCGAATCGTCTCGGATAGATACTTCGAAGTAATACATAGATTCTTAGCATACCAACTGACACGACGCTCATGTCGGAAGTTCTTTTCAACCATTTGAATGAAGTCTCTAAAGATTACTTCTGCGCGTGTTTGCCCTTCTGTTTCCAGTTGTTGGAATTGATAGATAATGTTACTCATGTCGTAAATGAGAGCTTTTAGCATTGTCATCACAAGTTCCTTGCGGAAACGATGTTGGGTATCTATAATTTTCTCTTTGATGTGGAAGATATAATTCTCTAGTTCCTTCGTTTGATGCTTATCTAAATGAAAGACAGGATGAGTACGTGCGAAGAGGAAGAGAGCAGACAATTCATGGATGCCACTAACAATGTTGTTGAAGAAATTATACGACAAAAGAATGGCAATACCTTTGCAGTCTGAAGATAGCTGATAGTCTCCGACAACTTGTCCTTCACTAATGATAATGACATCTCCTTCGCTTACTTCATGCTTATGAGTATCTACTGTGTATTGCGCTTTACCATCAGTACAGAGTGCCAGAAATAGACTTTTCATGCGAGAAGATCTCGAAGGAAGGGGCACTTTAGCCATATCTTCGAACAATATCAGGTCATTGTCTATGTATTTCCCCGCTGGGTAAACGTATTTTGCATGGGCTACGTTGACCTCAGCTAGCTTTATTTGATTACTCATGACACCTTATTTTTATTTACAAGATGAGAACTTAATAATCCCGCCTTGCCTTAGTTTCATTCTTGAAGACTTATTGTTATAAGTGATGTTGACGTCTACATCTGTAGCAGCCTTTATTTGTAAAGACGTTACAAGTTTGTTTTCCCACTTCATGTCGATGGTTAAACCGCCGCGCGTTCTTATACCTTTTATCTCTCCATTCGCCCACACATCGGGTAAAGCGGGGAGGAGATGGATGTTGTAAATAGGCTTCTTAGCCGTCATATCAACCGAACTTTGTACCAACATTTCACACACTCCAGCTGTACCACCGAAGTTTCCATCAATTTGGAAAGGTGGGTGAGCATCGAAGAGGTTAGGGTAGGTTCCACCATGATGCACGGCATCTTTCCCACGATACCCTTCGGGTGAGACGTATGAAAGAAGGTTTTGGTAAATCTTGTAAGCATGGTTCCCATCACCCAATCGTGCCCATAGATTGATTCTCCATCCAGTGCTCCATCCTGTACTCTCATCGCCTTTCTGAATGAGTGTTTGGCGTGCTGCGTCTAAGATTGTAGAATCTTTCGTTTGCTTAGCTAGCGCCTGTAAGTGCATGCCTGGATATAATCCTATTAGGTGCGACTGGTGCCTGTGATGTATATCATAGTCTTTCCAATCGTAATACCATTCGTTTAAGTCGCCTTGAGAACCTACAGTGTAAGGATGTAAGCGATGCAGTTTATCATCCATCTCTTTGTCAGGCTTCAAACCAAGAGACTTACGTGCTTGCTGCATATTCATGAATAATTCACGGATAATGGCTAGGTCAGCCGTACCACCATAACATGTTGTTCCGTGGTAACCCTTATCTGTTACATATTCGTTCTCAGGGCTAGTACTAGGCGCTGTAATCAGTTCGTTTGGTTTGTTGGGATTGATAACCAACCATTGTTGGAAGAACTTGCTAGAGCCTTCCATAAGTGGGTATATGGTGTTTTGAAGTAACTGCTTGTCTTGTGAATATAGGTAATGATCCCAAAGCGCATTGACCAACCAGGCACCACCGAGGTTCCAGTTAGCCCATTCGGGGCTTTCCTTTCCCTCTCCAACGGGGGAAGTCTTGCACCAAGGGTCACTATTATGCGCAGCACACCAGCCGTCATTTATGCCATAGAAGTTGCGTGCAGTGTGCTTACCAGTTGCCGACAAACCTTTGACAAAGCCAATCAGCGGTTGGATAGTTTCTGATATATTAGCTGGATCGGCAGGCCAATAATTTTCTTCGAGGTTAATGTTCATCGTGTAATTACCACGCCATGGTGAGAATAGGTGCGGTGTCCATAATCCTTGGAGATTGGCAGGGATATTCGGAGTACGTGAACAAGAGAGCAGGAGGTAGCGTCCAAATTGGAAATAGAGAGTCTCCAAATAGCGTTGTGCAGCCTCTGGGAGTGGTGCTGTTGATGATGAATAGCGACGCAGGAGTTGATCCGTTGGCAGATTGTTCGTATATACCTTATTCCCTAATTTTAATTTAACACGATTATAAATCTGCTGATATTCCTTTATATGTCGGTCTTTGAATTCATTATATGTGAAGTTTTGTGTGTGCCAAGCAGCATTGACAGCGTTGTCTATATAGCTTGCTCCATCCTTGACGGGATGCTTGTCGAAACCATTAAAACTCGTGGCATTGACAATGTATATGGTAGCATTATCAGCATTGGTTAGTGTGAGCGTGCTATCAGAAGCTATTACCTTTCCACCTTGAGATAATAATCTTATGATTGTGCAAGCGTGTACGCTCTCTGTCTCTGAACCTGTTGTATGCCCCGTCATTGTCAACTGATTATTCGTTGCTTTAACCTTATGCGGAGTCTGTGCTGTCAGTTGGATGCGGAGGTTTATGGCTCCTGCTTGATTAGCTTTAATGTGTATGGCTATAAGACTATCACGATGAGTTGCGAAATATTCACGTGTGAATTGAATACCATTCTGTTGGTAGCTTATATGCGCCAACGCACTATCTATGTTCAGCTCTCTATAATAATTAGAGACTGCACCCGTGTTTAGATTAATGATATTCAATGTTCCTAGAGGTTGGTAAGAGGCTGATTGTTCGCCTTGAACAAAGTGTTGTAAGGAGTCAGCAGTGCGATAATCCTCAGCAAATAGAGCCTTTCTTATCTCTGGAATCCATTTAGCTTTACCCAATCCTTCGTTTGGATCAACAGGTTTTCCTGTCCAATAAGTGATATCATTCAGGTAGATTGTGTCCTTTTGAGTACCACCATAAACCAATGCCCCTAACTTGCCATTACCTAAGGGAAGACTCTCTTCAAAGAAATGAGCAGGTTGGTTATACCATAATCGCATTGTCGGTTGTTGTGCCTTAACACTGACAAAAATTGCTAATAAGTATATACTGAATATGATTCGTTTCATTGTTTAGGTGTTATTGGGTAAAAGAAAGACTCCCCTCCTTATCTCATGAGGAGGGGAGTAATATTTATTTATTGTTTATAATGACTTATGCATCGATATTAGCGTAAGTTGCATTCTTCTCAATAAACTCTCTACGTGGCTCGACATCATCTCCCATCAGCATTGAGAAGATTTCATCAGCATCCGCAGCGTTCTCTATTGTTACTTGCTTCAATAGGCGTGTCTTTGGATCCATTGTTGTTTCCCAAAGTTGCTCAGGATTCATCTCACCAAGACCTTTATAACGTTGTGTATGGATGGTTTTACCATCTTCTACTCCATTACCATATTTGTCCAGGAAGGCTTGTCGCTGCTGTTCGGTGTAGCAATATTCGCTTACCTTCTTGTAAGTACACTTATAGAGGGGTGGGGTGGCAATATACAAATGACCTTGCTCGATGACCTTCGGCATATAACGATAGAATAGCGTCATAATCAGCGTGTCGATGTGTGAACCATCGACATCGGCATCGGTCATGATGATAATCTTATCGTAACGGAGCTTATCAGTATTGGCTTCGAAGTCACCTTCATTCTCTACTCCAAATCGAACACCAATCGATTGAATGATATTCATAACAGATTCTGCCTCGAATACGCGGTGTCGTTGAACTTTCTCAACATTCAGAATCTTACCACGGAGTGGCAAAATGGCTTGTGTGTAACGATCACGTCCCTGCTTTGCAGAGCCACCTGCAGAGTCGCCCTCTACAAGGAATATCTCGCAATCCTTAGGATCTTTGTTGGAACAATCGGCTAGCTTACCAGGCAGACCGCCACCACTCATCACGTTCTTACGCTGTACACTCTCACGTGCTTTGCGTGCTGCTACACGTGCTGTAGCTGCTAAGATAACCTTGTTGCATATCATCTTAGCCTCGTTAGGGTGCTCTTCCAGGTAATCAGAGAGTGCCTCGCCAACTGCTTGTTGTACTGCGCCTGCTACTTCGGAATTTCCTAATTTCGTTTTTGTCTGACCTTCAAATTGTGGTTCTGCCACCTTTATAGCGATAACAGCTGTCAATCCTTCACGGAAATCCTCACCTGCTATCTCTATCTTAGCCTTTTCAATTTGCTTAGATATTTGTGGGTCATTGTCAGCGTATGCCTTTAGTGTACGGGTCAAAGCTGCACGGAAACCCTGTAAGTGAGTACCGCCTTCTATGGTATTGATATTGTTAACGTATGAATGGATGTTCTCCGTATAATCAGTGTTATACATCACAGCTACCTCAATAGGGATGTTTTGCTTCTCTGTCTTGAGATAGATAACATCATCAAAAAGGTGCTGACGATGACGATCAACATAACGGACAAACTCCTTTAAACCATCCTTAGCATGGAAAACCTCTGTGCGAGTCTTGCCCGTCTCTGGGTCTGGACGCAGGTCTGTGAGCGTAATCTTAATACCAGCATTTAGATAAGCTAACTCACGCATACGGCGTGCAACGATGTCCCACTGATAGACTGTTGTTGTGAAGATTGTTGGGTCTGGCCAAAATTGTTGACGTGTACCTGTCTTCTGGGTTTCGCCTACAACCTTTACAGGATAGAGTGGCTTTCCTTTCTCATACTCTTGCTGATAAATCTTTCCATCACGGTACACCTGTGACATCATGTGTGTGGAAAGGGCGTTAACACAACTTACACCCACACCATGTAGACCACCGCTGACCTTATAAGAACCCTTGTCGAACTTACCACCAGCGTGTAGCACAGTCATAACAACCTCAAGGGCACTCTTGTGAAGTTTCTTATGTTCGTCAACAGGGATACCACGACCATCATCTTCAACCGTGATGGAGTTATCCTCGTTGATAGTTACTTCGATATTCTGACAGTAGCCAGCCATCGCTTCATCGATAGAGTTATCGACAGTCTCATTAATCAGGTGGTGAAGACCTTTTTCGCTGATGTCGCCAATATACATGGCTGGACGCTTACGTACAGCCTCTAATCCCTCTAATACTTGGATGTTACTGGCGGAGTAATTATTCTCGTTTTCTTGATTTTCTGCCATTTTTATTAGATTGTTCTTATAGTATGCAAAGATACTATTTTTCCTTTAGATGGGGAAATAAAAACTTGCTAAAAACATTTAAGAAGGCGTAGTAAAAACGCTAAATTGGTTAATAACGAAAAGGCCGTAATCCCTTTGGATTACGACCTTATTATTTGTTTCAACTATGACAGAATTTTTCTTTATCCTAAAGCAGCAACGTGCTTGCAGAGAGCAGACTTAAGATTAGCTGCCTTGTTCTTGTGAATAATGTTAGTCTTAGCCAACTTGTCCAACATCTTCTGCACAACAGGATAGAGTTTTACAGCCTCTTCCTTGTCAGTCATGTTACGCAACTTGCGAACAGCATTACGCATTGTCTTTGCGTAATATCTATTGTGCAACGTCCTTACTTTGTCCTGACGTATTCTCTTCAATGATGATTTGTGATTTGCCATCTTTGTTCTTCTTTTATTTTACTTGTAGTCCCTAGCAGAGTCGAACTGCTCTTTAGAGAATGAAAATCTCTCGTCCTAACCGATAGACGAAGGGACCATATCGAATTGCGGGTGCAAAGGTACTCCTTTTATTCGAACCTACCAAACTTTTCTTGAATAAATTTCCTTATAATGTTGTCTTTTTGTACTTTTGCACAAGAATTTATATGATTTTAAAGTCAAAAGCCATAGTTTTGCGTAGTTTGAAGTTTGGTGAAGCATCGCTCATTATAGATATGTTCACTGAACAAGAAGGGCGTATTTCGTTCATTACACGTATTCCTAAGACTGCTAAAGGAAAGATAAAGAAACAGTATTTTCAGCCTTTAACTTTGTTAGAGTTGGAGTTTGATTATCGACCGCGCACTTCCTTACAGCATATAAAGGAGGTTCGTATTCTTTATCCATACGCTTCTATTCCTTTTGATCCCATCAAATCGGCTATTCTACTGTTCCTTTCAGAGTTCTTATATCATGTTACACGCAGTGAACAGCAGAATCTCCAGCTTTACAATTATGTGTGTGCTAGCTTGCAATGGTTAGATGGTGCGGAGCATAGTTACGCCAATTTCCATCTTGTATTTATGATGCGTCTAAGTCGGTTTATAGGTTTCTTTCCTAATTTAGAGGCTTATCACGAAGGCGTATGCTTTGACTTACGCACTGCGTCGTTTACTCATAGTATTCCTCTCCATACCGATTACCTTCTCCCAGCAGAAGCCACCGCCATTCATCAATTAATCAGAATGGATTATGAAAACATGCATCTCTTCCGCCTTTCACGTGTAGATCGGAATCGAATTGCCTATCTGATCCTGCGTTATTATCGTATTCATGTGCCGAATATGCCAGACTTAAATAGTCTTCAAGTGTTGAGTGATCTTTTTGATTGATATGCCTCATGCTCTCCGCACCTCTGCGTGTACCTTAATGTAATTTGTAATCTGTAATTTGTCATCTCGAAAAGGAAGTGAAAACGTCCTAAATCATGTAATAGATAGCTCTGTAAGTATCTTCCCCAGTTCTGAATATGTATAATTACGAATTAAATTCCGACACGAAATATTTGAGATAGACAAATAAGAAGAGGAATTTTACAGAGGTCTCGCTCCTTGTGTGCATCTGCCCCTCGTGATATGACTTGTACTGATATAGGTAGACACATTTAATACTAATAAAAAAATGTGTTATCATTATGAGTAAAATTTACAAGCATTACAGCGAAGAGGAGAAGCTTTCTCTCATCCGCTCTTATTACCAATCAGGTCAGTCAAAGAAAAGGTTCTGCATCTCCCATGATATATGTTGTATCGGACTATTAAATAGTTGGCTAAAGAAATATGAAAGTAGCCAAGAAATGGTATCTTTGTGCTCAGAACCAGAATCAGTAGAAGAAATGGCAAATCGAAGTAAAGACAGCTACAAAGAAGAGGTTAGTCAGCTAAAGAATCGTATCAGGGATTTAGAGAAAGCTCTTACTTATTATGATTTTTGTGATTTATGATTTGTGTGATTAGTAATCACAATCACACGAATCACACAATCATATTAAGGACTTTTCATTATTACTGTTATAAAAGTTTACATTATATATTATTATTTATTAATAAGGTATTATATTATATGGGATTTCATTTTCCTGTATTGAAATTCCTTATTATGATTTTGTGATTTATGATTCGTGTGATTGCAATCTTTTCTGCTGCATTGTCAGAATCCACTTTTTTCGTTTCTCGGTCTTGTTGTTGCGGAGGCAGGGGTGAGGTGGGGGCTTCCTCCTTGCGCACATAATCGACTTTTTTTGGCTATCTTTCTGTGGGACAGTTGATTGCGAGCGTCTTTGCAGAACTTGCTGCTCGTGTACCCCGAAAAATGTTGGTTTTTTGAGGGAATCGTGATTAACTTTGCAAAAAGAAAAAGCAAAACAGCCAACAACAACACAACAAAGCAACAACAACTAGCCCCTCCCCCCTTGCCCCTCCCCCAAAGGGAGGGGAGTGAATAGCGAGATACCCCTATCGTGATGATAGCAGTTGTTAAACGCAAAGATTAGCACTCTTAAACGTAAAGATTAGCGTTCTTAAACGCAAAGATTAGTTCTCTCAAACTTATAGTATAGCGTTCTTTTGTTAATTCTGAATTATTCGGACAGCGTTTTTCATTAGTACGTTACAATTCAAGAAATTGTGATTGCTAAATGGAGGCGGGGACGAGGAAAAGAAAAACGAGGAAAAGAAAAGCGTAACCGCATACGTTAATGCTGGGATAAGACGGTGTTCACTCCCCTCTCCATTACTTCCCTTCGGTCAGTGACCGTTGGTAAAGGGGCGATGCACTTTGTCGGACTTACTAAAATGGGACGAAGTATGTGAACAGTCTACATAACTTCTGTTAGTCATGTGTTAAAAGTCAATGGATATGGGGGGACGACTGGTAAAGAAAAATGAGAAAAGTTAGTGTTTTAAGGGGTGGGAAACTTTAGATTATAATTTCATGCGATTTTTACAAACGCTATGAGGGGATGAACCAAAATCAAGGCTGTAGGAACTTTTTTCATGCTAAACTTATCCCGAACTCAAGTATGAATAAGGGAATAAATAGCGAGATAGTCGACTTCAAAGATTAGCGTTCTTATGCTGAAAGATTAGCATTCTTATGCTGAAATATATGCTCTCTTAGGCAGAAAGCGATATGAAAGAAAGGTACACCTCATAGCTTGCTTGCTATTTCGATATACCTTCTTCTCTCCCTTTAATATTTTATCAACGTGATTAAACGAAGCTAATTACGCCTTCAACCGTATCTTTGGAATCATTCTCTTCTGGTTCTGTCTCGGGTGAACTGATGTGTTTGATGTCTTTTATCATTTGCTTTGTGCGCTTGTAAGTAGGTGTATTCTCTACGGCAAGAATTACATCCTCATTGTCAAGCTCATCTGCTGTAAAGCGATAGATGTGAGGGCGGTGTTTGTATTGAGTGTTGTTGTTGTCCCTATAGAAACGTTCACGGCGGTCACGACGTTCAGCATCTTTCTCCTCATTATCAGCTCTTCTGGCGGCCTCTTCCGCGGATAGTTTCTGTATGTGTCGTCCCATACCATCAACATCCTCTATGCCGAAACCAGTTGCAAGAATGGTTACTTTTACCTTCTGATCAAGTTCTGGGTCGATAGCCAATCCCCATTTCAATTCGAAGTCTTCGCTGAAATGATTCATAAAATCGGTTACATCACCCATTTCTTCCATTGTCAAGCCGGAGTTGTCCTTGTCATTGCTATTGAAGTTGATGGACAGAAGAATCTTCTTAGACTTGTAAACATCATTGTCGTTGAGTAGTGGTGAGTTGAGCGCATCCTCTATTGCTTGCTTTACACGACCTTCTCCTTCACCATAACCTGTAGACATGATTGCCACGCCACCATCCTTTAGGACCGTCTTCACGTCATTGAAGTCGAGGTTTACAATACCATGTACAGTGATGATTTCAGCAATACTCTTAGCTGCAACACTCAGTGTGTCATCAGCTTTACGGAATGCGTTTAAGAGGCTAAGTTCTGGATAGATCTCACGTAATCTTTCGTTATTAATAACGAGAAGAGCGTCAACGTGTTTAGCCATCTCTTCTACTCCGTCCAGGGCCTGATCAATCTTCTTCGCACCTTCGAAGCGGAAAGGAATGGTGACAATACCGACGGTGAGGATACCAAGTTCTTTACTGACTTGTGCGATGACAGGTGCTGCGCCAGTACCTGTGCCGCCACCCATACCAGCCGTGATAAATGTCATCTTCGTACCATCGTTGAGCATATTCTTGATGTCATCGATCGTCTCTTCGGCAGCTTGTCTTGCGCGTTCTGGGCGGTTTCCTGCTCCTAACCCTTCCTTTCCTAATTGTAGATGAACAGGGACAGGTGAGTCGTTGAGGGCTTGTGCGTCTGTATTGCAGAGGACGAAAGTTACGTCATGTATACCTTCTTTGTACATGTGGTTGACGGCATTACCACCGCCGCCACCAACACCAATGACTTTGATTATGCTGTTAGTAACGTCGCCATCACCGAAGTCTAATACATCTATTTTATTATTATTGTCTGCCATAACAGTATGTGTCTATATGATGAATATACTTATATTTGTGTTCCCATGAAAGCGTTACTCTTCGTCTTCCAGCATCTTACCTCCAAATTCCTTTGCTTTACGAACGAACTTGTTCCAGAAGCTATTACGGCGTTTCTCCTCTTCTCTTTCACGTTCTCTTGCTTCTTCCTCTTCGCGTAGCTTGCGTTCTTCTTCTTCTCTTTTACGGCGTTCCTCTTCTGCTTTACGTTTCTCTTCGGGAGTAGGGACAAAACCTTGTCCTTGTGGACGTGTATTAGAGTTTGTAGTTGTTGTTTCTATTGGATGGGCTACAGCTACATCTTTTCCTTCAAATAGGTTGTTAGCAGCAGGGTTATATGCAGCACCAGCACAATTCATGTCTCCTTTTGCAAGTAAGCCTAATATGGTATTTGTTTCGCCGTTTTGTGCTGTTATTTCTGCATGACTTGAGGTGATCGTCTGTGTGACGAATTTAGCCTTGCGAATCTTCTCAATGCGTGTAACATTACGTACCAAACGCTCGATGTTCTTGAGGTTCATGCCACCACCAGTAAGTATGATACCCCCGAGGAGTTTGTCTGTGTATTCAGATGGAACCTGATACCACACATTCTCTATAATCTCTCCTGCACGTGCTTCTACTATTTCAATGAATTTACGACTATCAACAGTTCGCTCGGCATCTATAGAGTATTTGAGGTTGTTGTCGATATCATTATTGTCGGTGAATGCAGAACCATACTTCAGTTTCATTGCCTCTGCTTCCTTATCTTCCATCTGCAAGGAAGCTATATCCTTGTTGATGTTATTGCCTCCTAATGGGATTACAGCGAGGTGGCGAAGAATATTCTTATAGTAAACAGAGACTGTAGTGGTATCAGCACCAAGGTCGACAAGCACGCAACCACCGCGCTTTTCGGCTTCGCTGAGCACACCATCAGCCAAGGCTAATGGTGCTAGGTACATCTCTGCTATTGCTATTCCTGCTTTCTCAAAACAGCTGTTTAAGTTATTATAGAATGACTTGCGCCATAGGATATTTAAGAAGTTTCCCTCCAAGCGAGTGGCTTTTATGCCAACAGGATCTAGAGAGTATTGGCTGTCAACCTTATACTCCTGTGTAGCAGCATCTAAGATTTCTTGATCGGGGTAAGCCATGTTTCTGTTAGCATCCATCAGCTCATTAATCATGTCGGATGTAATGATGGTATCAGCTGGAAGATCTTTTACTATAACATTGCGAACGCTCCGTATGGACTGACCTCCTACACCTACATAAACTTGAGATATATCAAATTTCAGTTGTTTCTTGAGCTTATTAATAATGTTGGTGAGGCACTGACCAGTCTTATCAATGTTATAGACTACACCTTTGCGAATGCATTGTGATGCATCTTCCTTAGCAACGGCTAGCACGGAGATACTACCGTCAAGATTCTTCTTGCCGGCTATTCCCATAATCTTTGATGAGCCTAATTCAATGGCTACTATGAACTCTGCCATATTCGTTAAGTATTATATTTCTTAGTTTTAATGTTCTTTCTTTTCTTATTTACGTACATTGTCTTGTGATTGAAGAACTTGTTATTCGGTTGGACCATCTGCTGCATGTTCTTGTTGGTCAACTTCTTTACGTGCCTTTTCACGTTCCTCTTCTTCTGTACGTTGCCTGTCTTTTGTCTTCTCTTCTTTAGCTTCTTTTGCGATAGCTTCCGCCTCTTTTTGTTCAGCTTCAGGGTCTCTTCGCTTGCAGACAATTTGATTATCGAATTCGATATCTATGTAAGAATACTTATTCCATCCCGCTTGCGACAAGCCGTATCGATAGAACTTCTCTAATCGCGATAATTTGTTGTTAACGAAAGAGTTTATCTCCCTGTTACGTGTCCATCTGTTGCGATTAAGAGGTAAATACCCCATGAAGATAATATGGTCACCCACACGTGGAACAAGTTCAATGCCATAATCTGGAAGGACGTTTATTTGCTCTATTTGGTTGATCCAAAGCGGTGAAGAGCTGATTGCTTTAGCAAGTGGTGCGATATAGAGTTTCGCAAAGCTGTTGTTAATATTGCCAGTGGCAATAATCAAGTCGCTCGTGTATTTGGAATTAGGAAGTATTCCTCCATTGTCATCAAGATAGTAGTCTCCACCCTGTTGGCTCTTTATACGGATGATAGGCATACGTTGAGTAATCTGTATGTTGATATGTCCGTTCTCCGTCTTATAACACTGAGCAGTCTTTACAAAAGGTCCTTCTTTGAGCGTTTCCTCTATGTCTCGAGGATTGATATTTTCCATCTTTTTATTAAGAGGATAGAGATTGTGCTTTTGTAAGATGTGCTTTATTTCCTCTGCTGTAAGGAATCCGGCATTCTTAGAATCAGAGATTTCTATGTTCACTTTCGTGCATACACGACCTTGCCCATCAGGGTTGTTCCAAGCGGTAACAGCCATGATGAGATAGAAAGCTAGTATGATGTCCAGCGTAGTGATGATAATCTTTTTCCACTGAATATACATATATTATCTCTTCCTTTTGATGCTTTTATTCCTTATTATATAGTTACGCTTTTGCGTTGTCGTTTATTCTTTTGCTTTGATAATCTTGGTTATCTCTGGTACATAATTGTCAAGATTACCAGCACCAAGCACTACAAGTACATCGAAGTCACGTGACCTAACGAAATCAAGAACATCATCTTTTTTAATCATCTGCTTTGCTATGTTTGGACGGAGATTATCATAGATGAGTTTGCTTGTAACCCCTTCTATTGGTTGTTCACGTGCTGGATAAATCTCAGTAAGGATAACCTCATCAAAGTGACTTAATGCATCTGCAAAATCTTTATAGAAGTCCCGAGTACGCGTATAGAGGTGTGGTTGGAAGATAACGGTAATCTTTCTGTCAGCATAAAGTTCCTTTAGACTCTTTGCACTCTGTAGTATTTCCTTTGGATGATGCCCATAATCAGATAGGAAGACATGACGATCATTCTTAATCTTAAAGTCGAAACGACGATCAACACCACCATACGTCTTCATACCTTCACGCAATTCTTCTGCTGTGCAGCTATTGAGTTGCGCCATAGCCATTGCAGCTATACCATTTTCAATGTTGATTGGAATAGGTTGACCGAGTTCTACATCCTTTACAGTCTCAATAGGAGAAACGAAGTCGAAAGTAATCGTTCCCTTCTCTATTCGGATATTCTCTGCATGGAAATCGCCCTCTTCACGACTATAGTCATAAACCTTGACACCTTCTTGTACGTGTTGCTTCATCTCAAGATTCCTGTGAATAATGAGCGCACCACCTGGTTGTATGAGTTCAGTGTAATGGCGGAAACTTTCAAGGTAAGCCTCTTTCGTACCATAAATATCCAAGTGATCTGGGTCGGTAGATGTAATAACACTCATCCAAGGACGTAACCAGTGGAAAGAACGATCGAACTCATCTGCCTCGATTACAACATAATCGCTGTGGTTAGAGAGGATGTAGTTTGTGCCATAATTCTTCGATATTCCACCTAAAAAAGCATTGCAGTCTAAATGGCTTTTATGCATGATATGGGCACACATGGTTGATGTTGTGGTTTTACCATGAGTACCGGCAAAGCATAAACCTTTGTGTGTTCGGGTAAGAGTCCCCAATACTTGTGCGCGCTTCTCTATTGTGAAGTTGTTATCATGGAAGTATATCAGTTCTGTATGAGTTGATGGGATTGCAGGGGTGTAGACAACCAATGTTGTGGTTGGTTGACGGCACTCTTCTGGAATGAGATTTACATTCTCTTCATAGTGAATCAACATACCTTCTTTCTCTAACTGGTGGGTAAGCTCAGAAGGAGTTTTATCATATCCTGCAACAACCAGCCCCTTATGAAGGAAGTAACGAGCAATGGCACTCATACCAATACCACCAGCGCCAACGAAGTAAACTGACTTTATATCTTTAAGTTCCATGTATCTATATCTTTTCTATCTTTATTCTCTTTTAGATCTTTCAGTCTTTCACTTATTCCTAAAGGATTACCCATCTCAATAAGTAATATTATTTTTTAATGAGTTTCAAAACCTCGTCCGCAATAACATCTGCCGAGTTTTGCAACCCCATCTTCTTCACATTCTCACTAAGGCTGGCAAGTTTTTGATCATCAGAGATGGTCTCTAATGCTAGTTTCAATAATGTCTCTGGAGCCTCAGAATCCTTTACGTAAATTGCAGCATGTTTATCTACTAATGCCATTGCATTCTTTGTTTGATGATCTTCCGCTACGTTAGGACTAGGAACGAGGATTACTGGTTTACCAATGAGTTGGAACTCACTAATAGAGCTTGCACCCGCACGGCTGATAACCAAATCAGCTGCTTTATAAGCTGCTCCCATATCGCTAATAAAGTCCATTACCTTTAAGTTGGGTAGCTCCTTACCCTTCATAAAGTCCATTATCTGCTGATGGTAGTACTTACCAGTTTGCCATATAAACTGCACATCAGTGTTCTTTACGAGGTCAAGATGCTCCATAATAGAGCGGTTGATGGTGCGAGCTCCAAGGCTACCGCCTACTAACAAGATAGTCTTCTTATCACTCTTCAACCCTAGACTCTCTCGTGCTTCTTCGACAGAGAGAGGTGTATTTAAGACGTTTTGTCGTACAGGGTTTCCTGTCATAATAATCTTATCGGCAGGGAAGAATCGTTGCATACCTTCATACGCAACACATATTTTTTCTACGCGTTTTGCCAATAGTTTATTGGTTACACCGGCGTATGAGTTCTGTTCTTGAATTAGACAAGGAATACCCATCTTTGCGCATGAGTAAAGTGTAGCACCACTGGCGTAACCACCAACACCAACTGCTACTTGGGGATTAAAGTCCTTGATGATTTGGCGTGCCATACGCAAACTCTTCCATAACTTATATAGCACTTCAAAGTTCTTTAGCTTATGTGCACGATCGAAACCTTTGATTGGTAAGCCCTTTATCTCATATCCAGCAGCAGGCACACGTTGCATCTCCATACGTCCTAAAGCACCTACAAAGAGAATCTTTGCATCTGGATGTTTAGCCTTGATAGCGTTTGCAATAGATACAGCTGGGAATATATGACCTCCCGTGCCACCACCGCTAATGATTATTCTTAAATCCTTGTCCATTTCAATCTCGTTTACTAACCTACAAAGGTAATCAATTTTTTCGTCTTCTTCTAACTTTAACTCTTTTTTAAGAATCTGCTGTCTATGCAATGACTCCATGTGTCTCTGCTATCGAAGGATTATCGGCTTTTTTCTTCTTAGCTGATCGGCTGATACTCAAGATGACGCCAATATAGACACAATTAATGATAGTTGAAGTTCCTCCCTTACTAATGAGTGGCAATGGTTGACCAGTTACTGGGGCTAGTCCAACGGCCACCAACATATTGAACAGAGCCTGTGTAACGAGCAAGAATGCAATTCCCATGGCTAAGAAAGCAGGGAAGGAGTTCTCACATCGATTGGCAATGATACCTGTTCGGAAGAGTAAGATGATATAGAGGAATGCTACGATAGCTGCTCCTTCAAGCCCCATCTCCTCAATAATAATTGCATAGATAAAGTCAGAGAAAGCCTGTGATAAGAAGTCTCGTTCGGTCGAGTTACCTGGTCCTTTACCCACAACATTAGATGTAGCGATGGCTATGTTGGCATGTGCCACTTGTGCATCTTTATCCAAATCATAATCTTTTGGTGCTACATAGTCGTTGTCCATGAACTTCTTGATACGTGCTTTCCATGTGTCAGCACGGTGCAAGAGCTTCCCAAAAACACCTGGTGATTCTTTTTGTTGCTGCTCTTGAACAGTTTGCTCAGTGAGGTTCTGTTTGGTTGGTAGGTCATCTTCTACCTTTTTGTCATCACCTACTATCATCACCAGAGATAGGGTGAGGATAATACCCAGCACTACCACTCCAACCAATCTGCCGATCTGATTCAGTGGAACACGCCCCACAATCATCATTAAAACGATGGTTAAGGATATGAGCATAGCCGTAGACAGGTTCTCAAAAAAGATCAAGAAAATGAATACACCAGATAGTATCAAGATGTATCGAAAGGCTTTTCTGTCCGCCCCATGATCGGTTTGCATGGCACTAAGTATTTGTGCAACTGCTAGCACAAGTGCGCCCTTTGCGATCTCAGAAGGTTGAAATTGTATGCCCGCAAAGCTTATCCATCTGTTAGCTCCGTTAGTAGTTTGTCCAGCGACAAGAACCCACAGTAACGTTATAAAAGCTATACCAAGAAGGATGGGGGTAATCAGTTTGAAGTACCTGCATTTGATATTTAACACCACCACCATTAAGCCTATTCCAACAGCAAGAATACTACAGTGGTAGATGATAGGACTCCAATAGTTTCCTCCCCTGTATGATAGTGAACTCGAAGCCGAATAGACCTCAATTATACTAATAATACATAGGAAGAAGAAGACCATCCAGATGACCTTATCTCCTTTAAAGAGGTTACTGAGAGATTTATTGTTCATTTTCTTTCTTTCCTTTATCGGGCATCTATGCTTTATAAAGCTCTAACGAGTGCTTTAAACTGGTCTCCTCTATCCTCCATATTCTTAAAGAGGTCAAAGCTAGCACAGCATGGACTCAACAAGACGGTGTCACCGGGTTTAGCCATTTCTGCACATGCCGTAACACAATCTTTCATAGAGTGTGTGTCGCGAACAGGGATTCCTAGGCTATCAAAGTTATCGTGGAGTTTCTTGTTATCTGCCCCGAGGTAGACAAGTCCTGTACACTTTTCTTTCACCAAGTCTTTGATGGCACTGTAATCATTACCTTTGTCCTTACCACCCAAAATGAGGATAGTTGGGGTTCTCATACTCTCTAGTGCATACCAACAGGCATCTACATTTGTAGCTTTCGAGTCGTTGATATATTGTACACCCGCAACCTTACAAACCTTTTCCAAACGATGTTCAACGCCGGGGAAGTCGCTTAAGCTCTTGCGGATACTCTCCTTTTTAATACCGCTGATGTTCGATGCGATACCTGCTGCAAGAGAGTTATATATGTTGTGGCGACCCGTCAATGACAAGTCTTCCTGTTCCATATTGAATGGCTCAGGTTGCTCTATCTTGTATTGTCCCTCTTCGATGTAACCAATGCTACCATGCTCCTTTAGCTCTGAAAAAGGATAACATACAGCATGTACATCATACTTCTTTAGCTCCTTCTTGATTACTGGATCATCATTCCAATATATAAAACTATCATCCTTAGTTTGGTTCTGAATGATACGCATCTTGGCGTCTGCATAATTCTCAAACTTAAAGTCGTAGCGATCTAAATGGTCTGGAGTAATATTCAAGAGGATGGCAATATTAGCTCGGAAGTTGTACATGTTATCAAGTTGGAAGCTACTCAACTCAATGATGTAATATGCATGTGGATCTTCTGCAACCTGCAGTGCAAGGCTATTGCCTATGTTTCCTGCCAATCCAACATCGTATCCTGCATCCTTAAAGATGTGATAGATGAGGCTTGTTGTGGTCGTTTTACCATTGCTACCAGTGATACATATCATCTTAGAGTTGGTATATCTACCTGCAAACTCAATTTCGCTGATGATGTGAGTACCCTTTGCTATGAGCTTCTGAATCATTGGAGCCTCCTTAGGAATACCTGGACTCTTGATGATTTCATCAGCATTAAGGATCTTATCCTCCGTGTGGTGTCCCTCTTCCCACTCTATATGATGCTCATCAAGGAGCTTCTTATACTTGTCTTTAATGGATGACATATCTGAGACGAAGACATCAAAGCCCTCTTTCTTTGCTAGTACAGCAGCACCTGCACCGCTCTCTCCTGCACCAAGTATTACGATTCTTTTCATATTAATTTCCCTTTCTTTTCTTTCCTATTATCCGATCGGATGATGTCTCTGAATATCATCGTTCTAATGAGATAAGCCTCTCTTCAATTCTAAGTAACGCCCTTCTTCGTTGGAGAAGACGCCTATTTTAATGATTACTAAGCCTTTCTTTCTTTTGTACAGAGCATGTCTTACTGTTGAATAAACGTATCTATCTGATTTTCAGAGTGATAATTGTCAATGCAGCAAGTATGATTGTCACGATGATAAAACGTAAGGTAATCTTGCTCTCATGCACTGCTCCATGTGGAACTTTTACTAAGTACTTGCACTCGGGGTCTAACTGTGAATCCTGAGTACGGAAGTTATCATGGATAGGAGTACGTTTGAAGATACGTTGCTTAATGCCTTTATGCTTCCCTAACTTATAATACCATACTTGTACGATGACGCTTAGACTCTCGACGAAGAATATTCCGCAGAGGATAGGAAGCATCAATTCCTTGTGTATAATGATAGCTCCAACGGCAATGATACCGCCGATTGTCAAACTACCAGTATCTCCCATGAATACTTGGGCAGGGTAGGCATTGTACCAAAGGAAGCCGATCAGTGCTCCGATAAACGCCATGAAGAATACTACCAGTTCCTCTGTGCCAGGGATATACATGATATTCAGGTAGGCTGCAAACTGTATGTGGCTACTGACATAAGCTAAGATACCGAGTACAACACCTATTACTGCCGAGTTACCAGCACACATTCCGTCCATTCCATCGTTGAGGTTTGCACCATTAGAAACGGCTGTCACGACAAAAATAGTCATGATTACGAATAGAATCCAACCGCCAGCTGTCTTATAATCACCTAAGAATCCAACGATTTCAGAGTAGTCTAAATTGTGTGACTTCACGAATGGTATCGTCGTTTTCAGCGTTTTCTCCGCCTTAGCCTCATGTTTTATAACTACTTCCTTACCGTTTTGATTGGCTACTTCAAGATTCAAGTTCGCCTTAACATCAGGTGATGCCCAAAGAACAAGACCTACTATGAGTCCGATTGTGACCTGACCTATAATCTTATACTTGCCCTTTAACCCCTCTTTATTATGTCTGAAGATCTTGATAAAGTCGTCCATTCCACCGAGAAAACCCAACCAGATGGTTGTAATGATCATCAGGATTAGATAGATGTTACGCAATCGACCGAGCAAGATGACGGGTACTAACAATGCAACGATAATGATAATACCGCCCATTGAGGGTACTCCTATCTTTTTTACACCGAATGGATCAATGCTTGCATCACGTTGTGTCTCCGTGATCTGCTTGCTTTTAAGATACTTGATAAATCTCTCTCCGAACCATGCCGATATAAGCAATGCCAGTATCATAGCCAATATGCCACGGAAACTTATGTACCCCCAAAGGTGGGAACCACTGATACCGAACTGGTCTAACCAGCGGAAGATATAATACAGCATATTACTTCTCTTTATTGTTCTTATTTAATTCCAAAGATCTCACGGATAACCTCGTGGTCATCGAAATGGTGCTTTACACCATTAATCTCTTGGTAAGTTTCATGTCCTTTACCTGCCACAAGGATTACATCTCCCCTCTTCGCCATCATCGCAGCAGTGCGTATAGCTTCTTTACGATCAACTATGTTGAGGACTTTCTTACGTTGTGTAGCATCAAGACCAGCCATCATGTCATTAATAATAGCCTGTGGATCTTCATCTCGTGGGTTATCACTTGTGAGGATAACTGTGTCACTCTGCTTTACAGCTTCCTGTGCCATTAAAGGGCGTTTACCCTTATCACGATGACCGCCGGCACCACAAACGGTGATAATATGTCCGCCTTTGTTATCCAATACATCGTGAATTGCAGTCAAGACGTTCTCCAGGGCATCAGGAGTATGTGCATAGTCAACAATGGCAGTGAAGCCTTCTGGGGATTGAATAGGCTCAAGGCGTCCATTCACACTCTTCAATGTACTAAGTGCGAGGAGTATCTCATCTGTACTCTTACCGAGCATCTTTGCAGCACCATATACAGCTAGTAAGTTGCTGACATTGAACTTGCCAATAAACTGAACGCCTACCTCTTTTCCATCAATCTCTAGATACATTCCTTCGAAGTGACACTCAAGAATCTTCGCACGGAAGTCTGCCATGCGCTTGGTTGAGTAGGTCTTGATGGTTGCCTTAGTGTTCTGAACCATAATCATACCGTTCTTGTCATCTGCATTTGTGATGGCAAAGGCATGCTTTGAAAGCCCATCAAAGAACATCTTCTTCGCATTACGATAGTTTTCGAAGGTCTTGTGATAATCGAGATGATCACGTGTGAGGTTCGTAAATATAGCCCCTGTGAAGTCTAATCCACCGATACGGTGTTGATGTATAGCATGACTAGAACACTCCATGAATGCGTATTCACAGCCTGCTGCAACCATGTCTGCAAGTAGTTGATTCAGCTCTATTGGATCTGGAGTTGTATGGTCGGCTGGTATTGCTTTATCATCGATATAGTTGCAGACAGTCGATAATAAGCCAACCTTATAACCAAATTCTCGGAACATATTATATAATAAGGTGGCAATCGTCGTCTTACCGTTTGTACCTGTAACGCCGACTAGTTTTAGTTTATGTGAGGGATCTCCATAGAACAAGGTAGCAACTTTTCCAGCTGTCTTCTCTGTTGATTCAACTTGTACATAGGTGACATTATCATTCAAAGTATTGGGCATGTCTTCCAATAATACAGCCACAGCACCTTGCTCGATAGCCTTTCCAATGAATTGATGTCCATCTACCTGTGTTCCTTTCATTGCAATAAATAGATGACCGTTAGCAATCTTACGACTATCAATGTTTACACCAGTAATTTCAACCTCAGCATTGCCATGAATAGCAATAGGAGTGATGTTCTTGAGTAATTCGCTTAATTTCATATCTTTGTTCTATTCTTATTTCGTTGTTAAATGCCTACATATCTTAGCCTAATCGTAGTGAGCATTCCATCCCTTTCTTAACTTTATCGCCTGGAGCAAGGCTTTGCTCAATGACACGACCTCTACCATTAATACGCACCTTAATGCCTTTCTTCTCCATTAGATAGACGGCATCGCGTGCTCCCATACCGCGCACATTGGGTACAATATGAGCCTTGTTGATAGCCTCCTTATGGAAGGTCAGCGATTTACCATTCTCTGTTGTTGTACCCCAGATAGGGCTCCCGAAAGGGTAAGCACCATTCCATCCGTTTGTCACGTTGAAGCCAAGTGCATTCAAAACATAGTCTGTTGCCAATAGATTCCCTATCTTTGCTGATGGGATGAGAATCGATGATTTATCTCGTGCATCACTGACATTTAACTTTAGACTCTGCGCCATTATTCCTTCTGCAATATGGTGGAACACGACTCCACTCATACCACCACCAGAGGCTGGCAGACCGCTCTTTTGAATACAAACAATACAACTGTAACGTGGTTTGTCAGCAGGGAAGAAACCTGCAAAACTTAGTAGATAGTTCACTGCACCAGCCTTGTATCCAGCTGCACCTTTGGACATCTGCGCTGTTCCAGTCTTACCTGCAACAAGAAACTTGTCGGATCCTGCCCTCTTACCAAGACCTTCTGATACTACTTCTGTTAGGATTCGTGTAATATCTTTGATGGTACTCTCCTTCGCAATATGCTCCTTTACGACTTGTGGAGGATTGTCATAAAGAACTTGACCATTCTTTACTATTTGTTTTACGAAGCGTGGTCTCATCATCTTTCCGCCATTGGCAATGGCATTGTAGAACGCTAGTGTAGAGATTGGGGGTATCTGTGTCTCATATCCAATACTCATCCATGGCAGTGCTGTTGCACTCCAGTTATCATATTGCCCATGGTGGTTCTTGTGTGGCATACGTATCTTTGCGGGTGAGTAACCAACGATAGGTATATGAAAATCGGTTGCTAGTCCGAGGTCGTAAATACCCTGAACAAACTTCTCCGGGTTCTTGTGGTAATGTAGATCAATGATACGACTTACACCGATGTTAGAGCTATATTTCAAAGTCCAAGGCAGTGTTAACGTCCCATAGCCACCACGAGTCCAGTTGTGATCCTTCATCTCCCTGCCATACATAGGCCATACTCCTGGACCAGTCTGCACCGTATAAGTCGTATCAACGAGACCATCATCAAGAATAGTCATAATAGATGCTGTCTTAAAGACGGAACCTGGTTCTAGCAGATCGCTAACCGCATGATTCTTTACTTCTCGATACTCCCCATCGCTACACTTATCCATGTTGACGATGGCTTTTACGTCTCCTGTCGCAACTTCCATAACGATAGCTACACCGACATTACCATTCACGTTTGGATCTTTCAGTTCGTCAATCAAAGCTCTCTCGGCTAAGTCTTGCATACCAACATCAATGGTTGTGATGATGTCAGCACCATCGATTGGAGGTGTATCGGTGATATTTAAGAACTTGTTTCGAACCTTACGACGGTGGATGATACCATCAGTTCCGCGCAAAATCGAGTCGTATGACAATTCAAGACCACAACGGGCGGTATCTTTTGCACCGAACATGTCTCCTACAGTGCGCTGTGCCAAGGAACCGAACGGACGCCTACGAGCATTGAACTCTTCCCAGTGGAAGCCGCTCTTAAACTTAGATAGATGTAAGATAGGTAAGGTTTGGATTTCTTTGAATGTATTGTAGTCTATGCGCTCATCCCATATCGCCCAGTGTTTACTCATCTTATGGTAACCTTCCAAGAGGTGCTCCTTGAAGGCAGCAGCTGACCGCTCAGGAAAGATGTTATTGAGACCTTTGCTGATGTAATTAATACTATCAATAAAGGCGGTATCATTGCCTGCTTCTTTAAGAGCATTGAAGTCTAAATACACCTTGAACTCCGGTAGTGAGCTAGCCATGAGTTGCCCATCACAACTAAGAATGTTACCTCGTGTTGGTTTAACCTTTACGCTATCTTTCTTTTGCGTAGCAGCAACTTCCATCCAATAAGACCTATTGGCTGTCATTGTATAGATGGTTTTTCCAAGTACAGCAAGCGCAATCAGCGACATCACAATGGCGATGATGCTGTAACGGGGGATGATCTTATTATTATTGAACTTGCTCATATTTCTTACTTCTCGGGTACATTTATTATATAAGGTGGGCGGTCTGACATTTTCAGAACGCTGTCCTTTCTATTCTTTAGTAGTTCCAGAATGTGGCTCTCTCGAGACTTCTCTGTAAGCTGACTACTACTTGATAAAGCTCTGTACTTTGCATCTTCTAATTCAGTGTTGAGCTTATCAATCTCTATCAGATACTTTTGTACGCTGTACCTATTAGATATATAAACGATGATGAAAGCAACAATCACGAGGATTAACCAGATGTTATTGCGTAACAGACGGGCAGAGAGAATGTCGCCACCAAGTATCTTGCGCAGTGTAAAGTTAGATGATTGAGGCTGTTCGTCTTCACGTGCTTGTTCTGCGATAGCTGCCTTGAGTATCTTAACCTCAGCTTCTTCTTCTTTTTCTCGTTCCTCTTCTTGGTGTTTCTTCTCTTCTTCCTTTATTTGTCGTTTTGCTTCTTTCTTTCGTTCCTCTTCATCTTGAACAAGGGTGTCCTTAACCCTCTTCTCTGTTAATATATCACCTTTAAGGTGGGAAATGTTTATATCTTTATTACTATCTGTAACCTCTAAAGCTATTGGAGAGGACTCTTCTCCCTCATAGATATCACCTTTGGCGAGTGGATTAATGACTGATTTAGATTTGTCATCATCCGTATTGTCTCTACCACGAAAGCTTTCAGCGGTTACATCTATATTCTTTATGTCGTTCTTGTCAATCATCTGCTTTCTTTTCTGCTATTCTTAGTTTGGCACTTCGGCTACGTGGATTCAGTTCTTGTTCGGTGTTACTTGCAGTGATAACCTTATTGTTTATTAGTCGGAAGGGAGTCTCCCGTCTTCCGTAGAAATCTTGTTTTGCCTTTCCTTCTACATTCCCCGATTTCATGATGTTCTTAACCATTCGATCTTCCAAGGAGTGATAAGTAATTACAGAGAGGCGTCCCCCAGGGGCAAGTAACTCGGTTGCGCCTAGCAACATCTCACGTAAGGCATCCATCTCATGATTGACTTCAATGCGTAGAGCTTGGAACATTTTTGCCATGTCTTTCTTCTCTCTTGCGTGTAAAAAGAATGGTTCAACGATGGATAGCAGATCCTTTGTCGTTTTGAATGTCCGCTTTTCTCTTGCCTTAACGATAGCTGCTGCAATACGACGGGATTGCTTAATCTCACCATAGAGATATAATATATCAGCTATTTGCTCCTCATCATATTCATTGAGAATATCGGCTGCTGTACGACCAGCTCGTTTATTCATTCGCATATCGAGAGGTGCTTCGAACCGAAAAGAAAAGCCACGCGTTTCATCATCGAAATGATGACTGCTAACTCCCAAGTCGGCTAGTAAGCCGTCAATATGGTCTATGCCATAATAGCGCATCCAGTTCTTTAAGTACCTAAAGTTCGAACGAATGAAAGTGAAACGGTCGATTTGTTCCTCGCTTAGTCCCATCTTGCTAACGTTCTGTTCAGCGTCTGCATCTTGATCGAAACTATATAGATGACACCCCTTCTTGAGGCGAGATAGGATCTCACGACTATGTCCACCACCACCAAAAGTCACATCCACATAAATTCCATTTGGGTGGATGTTCAGACCCTCAATACTGTCGTTGAGAAGTACTGGAACATGATATGTTTCTGCGGTTTTAATCATCTTGTCAATCTTTTGTGGTTGCGGATTCTTCTTCATTCAAGAAGTTGTTTGAGAAGAAATCATCAGTTCCCATGGTTTCCTCCATGGCTTTGCTAAACTCTTCAGCCGACATGAAAGGCTGTTCGGAGTCACCAGTTGCCCATATCTCAATACAGTCATCCATCCCTGTAAAGCGTATTTGCTGGTCTATGTTGACCATCTTTAGATAACGCTTAGGGATGAGGAAGCGTCCACTATTGTCTAGTGTGATAATCTCTACATCGGTTACAAACTGTCGATAAATCATCTGGTCATGTTTGTTCCAACGACTTAGTCGTTTGCGCAAAGCATCCATTCGTTGATTCCAAACCGATTGAGGATAAAGTACAAGGCATGGTTCAAAGATATCTTTACGCAATATTAACGACTCTTCGCCAGATGCATTTAGCACCTTGCGGAATGTTGCAGGCAGAAAAGCACGACCTTTCGTGTCCGTTTTTGCGTCTATATTTCCTAAGAACCTCACGTGTACTTCTTATAAAACTCGTATTTGGCTTCAAAGTTACACATTTTTCCCCACATATCTCCACTATACTCCACTATATTTCATAAAGGCTCTTTTTTTTGTGAAAATTAACGCTTTCCCGGTTGTTGAAAACAGTGTTTTAAAATCAAGTAGTAGTATTCTTTTTATTCTAAAGAGCATATTTTTCGATAAAAAAGAGGGTTAATTCAAATGGTTTAGTTATTTTTGCATGTTATTACGAGGAATTTCTTGAACATGAGTAGTTCGATAGAGAAGACAATAGACATTGACAAGATACTTGTAGATAAGATGGGAGCAAAAGCGAAGTTTGTTCCTTCTTTTGTTGTAAAGTGGCTGAAGCACATCATTCATGAGGATGCAGTGAATCAGTTTCTGTGGGAGAATAGAGGCTTGACAGGTACTGAATGGCTCAAAGAGTGTGTACATTATCTGGATATGACGTTGCAGATTGAAGGTCTTGAGAATCTACCGGATAAAGATGACGGAAAGCTTTATACGTTTGTTTCTAACCATCCTCTTGGTGGGCAAGACGGTGTTGCTTTAGGTGCAATTATTGGGCAACATTATGATGGGAAGTTCCGTTATTTGGTGAATGATTTGCTTTTAAATCTTCCAGGTTTGAAGCCTGTTTGTATTGGAATCAATAAGACGGGCAAGCAAAGTAGAGACTTTCCTCGTATGGTTGAGGCTGGCTTCCAAAGTGATAATCACATGTTGATGTTCCCTGCAGGACTGAATAGTAGGAAGATAAATGGGCGTATTCATGACCTTGAATGGAAGAAGACTTTCATTACAAAAAGCGTCGAATATCATCGTGATGTAGTACCGATCTTTTTTGGAGGGAGAAATTCTGATCGATTCTATCGTATAGCTCATTTTAGCGATAAATACGTCAAAAAGGTGAATATAGCAATGCTGTTTCTTGTCGATGAAATGTATAGAAATGTTGGGAAAACATTTCGTGTTGTTATCGGCAAACCTATTCCTTGGCAGACATTTGATAAGTCTAAAACGCCGATGGAATGGGCAAAATTCGTTGAAGATAAGGTGTATGAATTGTAGTTCTATTCTATGAAACTATTGATAGTTAAGGGATAGGAGCGAATGAGAGAATAAAAGAGAAAGCAAAAGAAAAGTATATATATGGAAGAAGAAATCATCCAACCCATCAGCAAGGAAGTGCTCAGAAGCGAACTGACAGCAGATAAGTTACTTCGTATGACCAATAAGAGTCATAACGAAATCTACGTCATTACGGCTAAGAGTTCACCTAATGTGATGAAGGAAATCGGTCGTCTCCGTGAGATCGCATTTCGTAATGCTGGTGGTGGTACGGGTAAGTCAATGGACATTGACGAGTTCGATACGATGGATAATTGTTGCCGACAACTTATAGTCTGGAACCCCGATGCAGAGGAGATTATAGGAGGCTATCGTTATATCTTCGGAAGCGATTGGAAGGTTGCTAAAGATGGACAACCAGTATTAGCAACAAGCCACATGTTTCATTTCTCTGACAAGTTTATGAAAGAGTACGCACCCTATACTGTTGAGTTAGGACGCTCTTTTGTATCCTTAGAGTATCAAAATGTTCGACGCAACTCAAAGAGTATCTTTGCTCTTGATAACCTTTGGGATGGGCTCGGAGCATTGACAGTCTTGAACCCAGACTGTAAGTATTTCTTTGGTAAGATGACGATGTATCCCTCTTATATACGCCGTGGAAGGGATATGATCCTATACTTTCTAAAGAAGTATTTTGATGATAAAGACAACCTTATAATACCGATTAAACCGCTTAAAATAGATACCCCTATAGCCGAATTGGATGCTCTTTTTAATGGTGAAAACTTTAAGGAAGATTACAAGATACTGAATAGTGAAATTCGAAAGTTGGGTTATAACATTCCTCCTCTCGTCAACGCTTATATGAATCTGTCTCCGACTATGAAGTTATTTGGTACCGCTATCAACTATGGCTTTGGCGATGTAGAGGAAACAGGAATCTTAATAGCTGTTGATGAGATCTTCGAGGAGAAGCGCATTCGGCATATTGAGAGCTTTGCGGATGAGCATCCAGAGGCATTAGAGTTCACAAGTGGGGCTAATCACGTTATTTATAAGGAGAAATAGGGTAGGGTGTTCTCCCTTGTGGAGGGCAACTTTTACTTATATTGTTATTGATAAATAATCCTGCTTTCAATGGCTTTCTACCTTTTTTGATATATTTAGTAAACCATTCTTGAACCCCAGCTTATAAGATAAGAAAGTGCTTTCTTTATTCTTATGAGGCTTCTTCTTTTGTGTATTTGGGTTCTGTATATACAAAAGAAGAGTATTTTTAGAAATGAAAAATAGATTAAAAATACTGGTATAATAAACTATTAAATACTAAAAAATAATCTATTTTTTAAGATTGACAAATATCTTTTCCCACCTACAGAAGTTGTTTCTCTAATAAAGAGAATGGTCTTTATGATTTTAGAAGATAATAAAAAGAGTGCATCAACGAGCCTATTTCTATGGTTCATTTGATGCACTCATGTTATAGAAGTATATTCTTAGGATTCTCATCGATACTTATTACCGATGAAATCGTTGTTTTTATCGGATGAAGAGAAGTTCACGATACTTTGGAAGTGTCCATAACTCATCACTGACAACCAACTCTAGTTTATCGATTTGATACCTAATCTTCTCCATTTTAGGAGCTATTGTATCATGATAAGCAATGGCTCTTTCTCGTTGATTCTCAATCTTGTTAGCTACCTTTCGTGCGTTAACAAGCTCCTCAATACCGCTTTCTATGAGTGTAGTACGCTCTGCTATCTCACGGATAATCTTGATATTCCGTTCACTAAGTTGTTTACCTTCTACATCCCCAAAGACGTCCATCATGTTCTGAACATTCTTAGCCAATTGACTCTGATAGTGCGTTGCGACAGGGATAATATGGTTCATTGCAAGGTCGCCCATGACGCGTGCTTCAATCTGAATCTTCTTAGTGTATGTCTCCCATTTAACCTCATTTCGAGCCTCTAACTCATTATGGCTTAAAACATGAGTAGCCTCAAACATTTTGATAGAGGCAGTATCAAGATAGCGATCAAAGCATATAGGACAACTTGCCTCACAATCAAGTCCGCGTTGAGCAGCTTCTTTCTTCCAATCATCAGAATATCCGTTTCCATCGAAACGGATCGGTTTGCAAGTCTTGATGTCTTCGCGTATAACATCAATGATAGCAGAGTTCTTTTCTTCTCCTTTAGCCATTAATGCATCCACCCGATCGGCAAAGTTGTTTAGAGCTTCAGCCACAGCAGCATTAAGAACAATCATTGCTGAAGCACAGTTAGCCTCTGAACCAACCGCACGGAACTCAAATCGATTACCCGTAAATGCGAATGGTGATGTGCGGTTTCGATCGGTGTTATCGATGAAAAGTACTGGTATCTCTGGTATCTCTAGACGCATACCAGTCTTACCACTTAGCGCAAATAAATCATCTTTATCGGCTTTCTCAATATGGTCAAGAAGATCGCTAATCTGCTTACCAAGGAATGATGAGATGATAGCAGGTGGTGCTTCGTTAGCACCAAGACGATGATCATTGGTGGCACTCATTACTGATGCCTTCAATAAACCGTTGTGTTTATATACTGCCATCAATGTTTCTACGATGAAGACAACGAAACGGAGATTATCAATAGGGGTCTTTCCTGTGGCATGCAAGAGTACACCAGTGTCCGTACTCAAACTCCAGTTGTTATGTTTTCCAGAACCATTAATACCCCCGAAAGGCTTCTCGTGCAATAGAACTCGGAAGCTATGCTTGTGTGCAACCTTCTTCATTAAAGACATCAAGAGCATGTTGTGGTCAACAGCTAAGTTACATTCTTCAAAGATAGGAGCCAACTCGAACTGACCGGGAGCAACTTCGTTATGGCGAGTCTTGCATGGAATACCCAGCTCAAGAGCTTGTATCTCGAGGTCTTTCATGAATGCTTGAACACGCTCAGGGATAGTTCCAAAGTAGTGATCGTCCATCTGCTGGTTCTTTGCGGAGTCGTGTCCCATAAGTGTTCTACCGGTTAGCATCAAGTCAGGACGTGCGAAGTAAAGATCCTCATCAACAAGGAAATATTCTTGCTCCCAGCCTAGGTTGCTTGTAACTTGCTTTACTTCGGGATAAAAGTATTGGCAAACTTTAGTTGCTGCAACGTTTACAGCACGTAAAGCCTTTAGTAGTGGAGCTTTGTAGTCGAGTGCTTCTCCAGTATAAGATATGAATATTGTTGGAATACAAAGTGTGTCGTCGATAATAAATACAGGACTTGTCGGATCCCAGGCAGAGTAGCCTCGGGCTTCAAAGGTGTTTCTTATGCCTCCATTTGGGAATGAACTCGCATCCGGTTCTTGCTGAACAAGGAGCTTACCAGAGAACTCTTCAATCATTCCGCCTTTACCATCGTGCTCAATGAAAGCATCATGTTTTTCAGCAGTACCTTCTGTTAATGGTTGAAACCAGTGTGTATAATGAGTTACGCCATTCTCTTTAGCCCATTGTTTCATGCCTTGTGCTACTGCATCTGCAATTGATCTATCTAGTCGACTGCCGTTATCCATTACATCAACGAGCTTTTTGTAAATGTCGGCAGGCAGATACTTATACATCTTAGAGCGGTTAAACACGAACTTTCCATAGAACTCTGAAGGGCGTTCTGTTGGTGTATTGACTTCTACTGGTCGTTTCTTGAACGCTTCTTCAACAGCTTCAAATCTTAAATTTGCCATATCTTTTACCTTAAAATGAAACTTCGTATTGCAAAAATAAGCATTTTCCTTATATCTAGCAAAGTATTTAAGAATATATAAAGATGCAAAGTTTAAGATACAAGGGGATAATACTTTACAATAAAGAAGAGTGTTGCCTGGATTGCTAAAGTTCTACTCATGGTGTTTGAAATAAGCCTCTTTTTCAAGGTAAAAGTCTTCTTCCTCAATTACAAAAAGAGTGTATATCTGCTCACGCAGACATACACTCAGCCACTTAACTAAATAACTCAAAAAATTATTTGACTCAAAAAAATCATTAGGCTATCTTCTCACGAGGACTGTCCTAACTACTTTAATTTGACTATTAACTTACTAATAACTATTTAAACGTAATTTGATTGCTACTCAATAATAGCTTTGAATTAACGGTTGCAAAGATAATACTTTTCTTTGAAAGGCGTGCCGATATAAACACTTTTTGTTTGTTGTAAGCGTAATTTATTGTAGTTAGTAGTAATTACAACCTACTAAAAGCATCTATTTCCACCCTTTTCATCGACTATATTAGATGATGTTTTTATTTTTACAATTCATATATTGCAGGTGATAAAGATAAGAATTTAAACTGATACTACCCTTTTTTATCTTTATTAAAGCATGGTTGTCTTCATTACCAATAGAATGTCTGAATAAGAGATATTGGCTGGGCATAATATTTTAAGTGCTTTCAAACTAGCATCCTTACCTGCAAGTTTTATCTTTTGTTGTATAGTTCTTGCCTTTGCCTCATCAATCACCTCATTCAGTTGTATGTATCCCTTTTGGATATAAGGGATGAGATGTCCCTGTATTGTTGCTGGTGTTAAGCCACGCTCCTTAGCAATAGCTTCAATACTCTTACCTGCTTTGAAGAGATTATAAGAGATTTCCCCAGTACTGATTTTAGGTGCTTTTGGCGCAGATTCTTCCGTCTTTTTCTTTTGCTTTCTGCCCGTTCCATCGTCCAAGCTATTAAGTATTGCTTCTTGTTTAGACGTTAGGTAGCCTGTAATGGAGAATCCTTCATTCATAATAGCCTCTAATACTTCGTGTTTAGTTGAATATGCCTGGCGTAGATCGGAGAAGCTATTATCAAATCGTTTGTTGGCTGTTTTGTTGTTAGATTGTACCCCCTTCGTTATATCAATAAGGTGACTAAAGATCTCTGTAAGCTGACTATGGAAGTAAAGAGCACTCTTTTTCACCCGTTCTAAGAACTTCTCTTCGTGCAACTGTTCGGTAGTCATACGCCAGATAACGCTTCCCCATTTCATAGAAACACCTATGATACGCTCATCAAGATCAATTATTGCCATCTTGTGAAGCGTTGTTACCTTCGGAAACTTGAAGAAGTATTCTGATAAAACACGATAGATAGCATCTTCGCAAGCCTTAATTTCATAGAAGCTAAACAATTCTAAGAGTAGTTGTCGATAATACTCCTCTTTCAAGACTGGTAATGCTTTAATACTTTTTGCGGCTTCTTCTGTTTGATGAGATATGTAATTTGTTACCTGACTATCGTTAATTATGGCAGAACTACTTATCGGTGAAGCCAAGACGAGCCCTTCCAATGTCTTACAACGGCTCAAGGCGACATACACCTGACCGGCGGCAAAGGACGACTGAGCATCAATGATGGCATGTCCGAACGTCAGTCCCTGACTCTTGTGTATAGTGATTGCCCACGCCAAACGCAAGGGATATTGCTTAAAAGTGCCTTGTACCTCCGCTTCTATTTGTTTTGTCTTTTCGTTTAAGGTGTATTTTGTATTCTCCCAAGTCTCTTGTTGTACTTCAATTTCCTGTTCATCACCAGGACAAAGAACCTGTATTTTCTCATTATCAAGGTATGTTATATGCCCAATTCTCCCATTGTAATAACGTCCGTTATTATCATTTCGGATGAACATAACCTGCGCCCCACGTTTAAGTGTAAGTCTGAAGTCTGCCGGATAGTTGTATTCTGGGAAATTGCCATCGACCTCTGCGGTGAATGTGCATGCTTTTGAAGGAAGATTACGCAGCTGATCATCATTGTAACTTTCAGCCATTCTGTTGTGAGTTGTCAGTCGGATATAGTCGCTTCCCACCTCTGGCTCAAACTTAGGATCGTATCTTTCGTTCAGTTTCAGCAAGTCGGTCTCACTCACTCGTCCCTCCCTTATATTATTAAGTAAGGTGATAAATCTGTCATCTTGCTGTCTATAGACATGCATCAGTTCGATGGTTACATAGTTAATACTACGTAATGCCTTTGAACCAAAGAAGTATGGTGTGTCATAATAACGCTGAAGTAATCTCTCCTCTTCGGGTGTTACAACCGGAGTAAGTTGTTGTAAGTCACCAATCATAAGCAGTTGTACACCTCCAAAGGGCTTATCATGCTCTCTAAATCGGCGTAGGACGGAGTCGATAGCATCGAGAACATCAGAGCGCACCATGCTTATCTCGTCAATGATAAGCAAGTCTAGCGTCCTCATTATCTTACGTTTCTCCTTGCTGTAATCAAATCTATTCTTGATACTTGCCTCTGGTACAAATGGAGAAAGGGGTAGTTGAAAGAAAGAATGAATGGTCATTCCACCTGCATTAATTGCTGCCACACCTGTTGGAGCAACGATGACACTACGTTTAGAACTCTTTTCTTTGAGCGTTCGGAGAAATGTTGTTTTCCCAGTCCCAGCCTTTCCTGTAAGGAAGATACTGATACCAGTATGTTCAACAAAGTCCCATGCATGCCTTAATTCGGGGTTCTTTTCCATTGTCCTATCGTCTATTAATAATGGAGAACAAAGGTAATTGAAATTCTTGGAAGTAGCAAATAAACCTTTACTTGATAAATGTCAACCAACTTGATACATAGCAATAAAACCAAGAAAAAGAGCCTTTAGCCGTAATAATGCTTGTTCCTAAGTTGGAAACTAACTACCTTTGCACTCGTAAAAGATTAAGGATAACATATTAAAGAACCAGAGACAAAGGGTCTCTATTAAACGTAAATGATTATGGTTTCATTAGTATTATCAGCTGTAGTAATTGCAGCAACAGTAGCAAAGGCAGTAAGTGTTAACAACCACATGGCTGCCTAATTATTAGACAAAGTTTAGAAATTTGAGAGTAAAAACAATATTCCAAGTTCACCAAGAGTGCGCTTGGAATTTTTGTTTTATAGGTGTTTTATGATGTAAATATCATAGATTTACACCATAACCAAACAACGCAAAGTCTGCTTTTAATGGGTCTTCGGGGAAGAAAGTGGCAAGTTCTTCTGTTAACCGACGTGCTGCAACCATTGTTGCTGACTTGCTTTTAAGTAGCCCCAACTGCATAGCTTGCTGAATGACATGTGTGTCGAGTGGCATAATCAAGGTGCGTTGATCGATGAGTTCAGACCAAATACCTATGTCAACAGGCGATCCTTTGCGTACCATCCAGCGTAAAAACATACAAACGCGTTTACAACAAGAGTTTGTATTCTTCGGTACGATACCTGTAATCTCGTGCTTTTGGAAGTATTGACAGATAGCTTCTATGGCTGTAAGGGCATCGATATTCTCCATTTCATCGTACTTTTTAGCATACGAACGGATGTAACTCTCCATGTCCCCATGCTCCTCATACATAGATTGTAAGGCTTGGAAAAGACCGTACATCATGTGATTTGTATATAAACGATAGAAACAATTGTCATCATCGGGAATGTCTAATGCAAACCGTCCTGTCCTTACCCATTGATAAGGTTCACCTCTTGAGCAATCAAGGATATACTGAATACGAGGCATAAAGACTTGTCTTGACCCATAACTCAAACATGAAGCTATAAAGGCAATAGCCTCTTGGTTTCGCTTACCAACGACTTGATGCATGAACCATGAGGGGTCATCTTTTATGAAATCTTGTGTTTCATATTGAGTAGCGAGGGCATGAAGTCTATGCCCCAAGCCCTCGGAAGTCTTTGTTTTTACCATATAACACTCTTACAGCAGTATGCTTCGTACCTGATTACTATTACTTGCTTGGAGCAAGAATTTGTGCTGCATGATCTTTCGTCTTAATCTCTTTCGGACCAATGATGCGTTCTATGATACCCTCCTCATTAATAATAAAGGTGGTACGGAATGTCCCCATGTAAGTACGACCATACATCTTCTTTTCTCCATAAACCCCAAAGGTCTCAACGAGCTTTAGGTCTGTATCGGCAATGAGGGGGAATGGTAGCTCATTCTTCTCTATGAACTTCTTATGCGATTTTTCGTCTTGTATACTTGCTCCAACGATTGCATAGCCTTGAGCTTTTAGTTCCGTATAGTTGTCGCGGAGGTTACAAGCCTCTGCGGTACAGCCTGATGTCGAATCTTTAGGATAGAAGTAAAGGACGAGCTTCTGCCCTTTATAATCGCTCAACTTTATCTCCTTGCCGTCTTGATCAGTACCCAGAATCTCTGGTGCCTTATCTCCTACATTCATAATCTATTGTTTTTAATGTTTCACTTAATTCATTTACAAAGATACAGAAAGATGTGGAATAATTACAAGCTAATGCTCTTAAACATTAAAAAAATATGGGACCTCATCTCACGATGAAGTCCCACTGGTAACTAAAAATATCCTATAAAAGTAGGATTTAGTAGTTTTCTCTTCAGTATAGCACCTATTTCTATACTTTATTTCTTATGTCTGCACTATGTTTTTTAGTAAACTTTACTCTCTTAGACATACGTGTAAATGTTTTTACCTAAGCGGTAATTTGTATACCATTCTATCGGCTGCAAATATACTACTTTTTGTGGAATTAATAGATAAATATCGCTATTTATTGTTTGTAAAGGGCAAAAAATTGATAAGTGTCATTTGGTTTTATCTATGTTAATTTATTACATGTATGCCTTGATAAAGGGCTTAGATTGTAAAATCAAGTGACATCATTTGCAACCCATCTAATGCTGTTTTATATGAATGACAATCAATGCTATAATATAAGAAGAGCCTCTTCTGTAATGGAGAAGAGGCTCTTTTGAGCTTGAAGAAGGCGTTATCTCACGTCAAAGAAAGCATCTCTTACCAGATGTGAGCACGTTTCTCCTGTGGGACAAAGAGTTTATCACCCTCTTTAATATCGAATGCCTTGTACCAAGCATCTATCATAGGAAGGGCTGCATTAACACGACTTACGTTAGGAGAATGTACGTCTGAGTTAACGATGTAAGCAACAAATTGAGGTGCAACATTGCTTGCCCATACACGACCCCATGCGAGGAAGAAACGTTGAGAAGGGGTGAAACCATCCTTGTCAGTAAGTGGATTCTGCTTCATACTATTCTCTAATGCACGATAAGCAACGTTTAAACCACCATTATCACCAATGTTTTCTCCAAGTGTTTTCTCGCCATTTACCTTTAGTCCTGGTATAACTTCTTGCTGGTTGAACCAGTCTACTAATACCTTTGTTCGTGCATCGTAGTTCTTCTTGTCTTCATCTGTCCACCAGTTCTTCATGTTTCCTTCCTTATCAAACTGGCAACCTTGATCATCGAAGCCGTGGCTCATCTCGTGACCAATCACTGCACCAATAGCACCATAGTTAGCGGCATCATCGACCTCAGGATCAAAGAATGGAGGCTGGAGGATAGCGGCAGGAAAGTTGATACTATTCGTTGATGGATCATAATAAGCATTGACCGTCTGTGGGGTCATGTGCCATAGTTTCTTATCAACAGGCTTACCCCAACGCTTAGAGATAATATATTTTGAGGCAGCCTCTTGTACGTTCTTTACATTATCAAGGAGCGACTTTGCCTCGTCAATAACAAATACACTATCCATGTTCTGCCACTTATCTGGATAGCCAATCTTTATGTCGAATGCCTGTAACTTCTCGAGTGCTTTTGCCTTTGTAGCAGCTGTCATCCATGTATTCTCTTCGATACGCTGTGCAAAAGCTGATTGCAAGTTCTTAACAAGCTGAACCATTCTTTCCTTGCTACTCTCTGGGAAGTACTTCTGAACATAGAGCTTACCAACGGCCTCGCCCATGATACCTTGTACGAAAGATAAAGCACGTTTCCAACGTGGCTGTTGCTGTTGAACGCCGTAAGCAACCTTGGTGTACTCGAATTTACGCTTTGAGAAAGCATCAGAAAGCATACCTGCTGAACTTGAAACAACAGCTAATTCCATGTAAGCCTTCAACTGATCGAGTGGCGCAGTAGCTAATATTTTCTCTACCTCATGTACAGGCTCTGGCTGACCAACATCCACTTTACCACCATTATTAGGATAGCCAGCAATCTTCAGGATATAGTTCCAATCAATACCTGGGTAATCCTTTAAGAGCTGTTCCCATGTCATTGGATGGTAATTAGCCTGTGGATCACGTGATTTTACTTGATCATAACTAACCTTCGCAATACGATTCTCAAGTGCAAAAGCCTCTTCCATCTTCTTCTTTGCAACTGCTGGAGCATTGCCAACCATCTTTAGGTAGTCATTCTTCAAGCTCTTGTAAGCAGCCACAACAGCCTTTTGTTGTTCATTAGGTTGTGTGTAATACTCTGGATCCAAGCCCAATCCTGATTGTGAAACACCGATGATGTATCGGCTAGAATTCATTGCGTCAGTGGTCATACCGAAGCCTACAGGGAAGGTATTATAGCCCTTCTCGTCAAGATCATACATCAGTTTGATGAGCTCCTTACGTGTCTTAGCAGCGCGAACTTTGGCTAATACAGATTTGATAGGGGTATATCCCTCACGATTACGGCGTGTGCTGTCCATGTAGAGATTGTAGATAGAAGCAATCTTCTGTGCTACTGTGCCCTGCCTCTGTGGTTTCTTAGCATAGTCCTCAACCATTTCTCGGATGCGTTTGTTGTTTAACTCCTCTAAATCAACAAATGCGCCGTTCATCGGATGTTCCTTGTCTAGAGGGTGAGTCTTCATCCAGTTACCTGCAGAATACTCATAGAAGTTCTCTCCCGGTTTAACATTTAGATCCATGTTGTTGCGGTCTATGCCCGATTTCAAGCCTTGTGCAAATGCAGAGGTGGCAACGAGTGAAGCCGCTAGAAATAGCATTCTTGCTTTCATGTGCTTAATATTTTAAAGTGTTGAATATTATCTTTTCTTTCGCTAACAAGCTACGAATGTTTTACAAAGATAGCTAAAAAAGAGTAATCCTTTTACTTTCTATGCTCTTTTTTGATAGTTAGTAGGTTTGTAAAGTGTACTTTTAATTATTTTAACTGGCTGTTGGAGGCAGAATACTTCATGTTCTACTCTTCTTTCATGGAGGCTATCAAGCGATGGAACATTTCCTTTATATTATAATAAGGTGTCCATCCCAAACTCTGTATCCGTTGCGTGTCTAAGCGTAATTTGGTGGTAGGTGAATAGCCTAAACCCTCTTGCATCTCAATTACAACATGCACATGATCAGGATTGAACATCTTGGCAACGAGTTCAGCCATTTGTCGAATGGAGATGTAAGTCGCTTCATTTGCCACGTTATATGCTGTTCCGTCTTCACCTTTCAATAGGATATAAAGCATGGCACTGATCGCATCTGTCGTATAACAATAACACCTACTTAGTTCGCCAGTTGTATGTAAGATGATGTCTTCGTTATGGATAACGCTACGTGCAAACTGCGCAAAGACGCGGTTGTCCTGTTTGCTAACTCCTGCGCCAAAGGTTTGTGCCAATCGTGCAACCTTTACTTTTACTTGCTTCTCCACAGCATAGTTATGACATAACCCTTCTGCTGCACGCTTTGCCAAAGGGTAACTACTACGGGTTGCCATAGGGTCCAAATAACCTTGTTTGTCCTCCGTGAGTGGAGTAGAGTTATCTGTTATCGTACCATAGACTTCCAATGTTGAGGCTAAAACAAGTGATTCCAACTTTGCTTGCTCTGCATAGTTAAGGATATTCTGCATACCCATATAAACCGTATTCATCGTTTCAACAGGTTTTTCAACGAAGTCTTTTGATGCGGTTGGGGCTGCAAAGTGGAAAAGATAATCCACCTTTCTCTTCGGTTGGAAAGGTTCCGTTGAACTGAAATCATATTGGTAATAGCTTAACTCCTCACGCCCTTCTCCAAAGAGGCGAACAGCTTTCTCCATATTTCGTGCTACTGCCACGATATGTAAGTTGACGCTTCTTTGTGCCTTCAAAGCCAATAGACAACGCACCATACAGGCTCCTAACAATCCTGTGGAACCAGTTATTGCTATCGTCTTACCCTCTAACTCTGTGGCTAAAGCAAACCGAGACGCAAAGAGCTGTATATCTTCTTTCAGTATGTTATTCATCTTCTTTGTCGTTCTTACAATCCAAATATCTGTTGATCTTCATGTACCTGAACCATAGCACGCAGTACGAAATAGTCTGTTGGAGTTGTAATCTTGATATTCTCCATGGGTCCGATAACCGTTGCCACCTTATGTCCATAATGGCTCATCATTGTACAGGAGTCTATAAAGTCATGTCTTCCTTCCTGCAAAGCACGTCGATGTGCTGCCATGATATCCGATAAACGGAAACTCTGCGGAGCACGAGCAATGAGTGATCTAGCACGTGAAGGAATCTCTAAATTGCCATCATCTTGTTTCACAATAAAGGTTTCGGTGGCAGGAATACAGGTGATACAGCTTCCTTCCTCTTCTACCTTCTTGATATTATTGGTGATAGTTTCTTCCGTTATCAATGGTCGCACACCATCATGTATTAGTACGGTTGTCTGCTTCGCATCAGCCTTATGTTCCTGTGCATATTCTTCAGCAGCACATAAACCATGGTAGATAGATTCTTGTCCAGAGCTTCCTCCTGGCACAATCTTCACCACTTTGTTGATTTCAAACTTGCGTATCTGCTTTTCTAAGAAGGGTATCCAACTCTCGATACAGGCTACAACAATAGCATCAATAGCCTCGTGGTTATCGAATAACTCTAGTGTGTAAATGATGATCGGCTTACCATTGAGGTCAAGAAACTGCTTCGGTCTTGACTTTGTGTGCATACGGAGACCAGAGCCTCCAGCGAAGATTACGGCGATATTCATACGTTACTTTTAGAAGATTAGCTATTCCTTTGCTTCCTACTTGAACTCAACATCAATCTTATGTCTGTCCCGCTTGTCCCTTGGAGGCAAGTCCATGTAATTGCCATAAGCAATCCGACAAAGTCCTTCAGGGTCAGCCGGACCTTCAAAAGTATATCCTTCGAAGACGATATCTTTGTGAAGAATCATGTATTGACGTGGGTTCTGCTCATAAAACCATGCTCCGTATGAGTGCATGTATAGGTCAGGATTGCCAAAGAGTCTACCGAGGATGCGGAAACCAGGAAACACAATGTGGTGTAAGAAATCGTAACCAAGCTGCGCTAACATGGGGTATCTGCCAGCAAATTGTAAGTTGAGATTCACTGACAGTTTAGCTGCAAGGCGTTGTAAAGAGGGTATCATATATCCTTCGTAAGGGAAAATATCTATATGCAAGCCCCTAAACTTCTGTGCTTCATGCACTCTTCTGTTCTCACTGTCACTTGCTTCATGACTGCGATTCTCACTCTTTAGGTCACGTAGACAAGCCCATTCTTTATAGAAACCAGGGTCAGTATCATTGTCTTGCAGCACATATTGAGGGTGAGGGTGAGCCTTGAGGTAGTCACAAAGACGCTTGAAATCATAATAGCTCACCACCATATCAATATCATCATCCCATGGAATAAAGCCACCATGACGCAGAGCACCGAGCACATTACCACCATCCAACCTACAAGGAACACCTATCTTGCGTGCAGTCTCTTGTAGATAGATAGCCATATCCAATAGTCTCAGTTGTGCTTTACGTAGCACCGAACCATCTGGATTATATTCCTGTCTCAAACTCTCCTGAGTCTCCCCCGTGTTGAATGTTTCTATCATCTCTTCTCGATATGTTTCGTGCAAAGATAATAAAAGATTGTGATTTGATTCTCTAAATTAAAGTCATTTTACACTCGTACTTCAACTTGAAGCATTCCTGGGATTATTCAGGTGACATCCGATAAATGTTTATCTGGTATTCAAAAATAGGACAGAAGCCCTCGTCTGTCCTATGTATTCAACCCTTTGCGGGTGGACAAATGAGAACTTCTGTCCTTACTTTGTAGTACTATTTTTACCCAACCTGCGGTTCAGGATGCTCTTCACTCCCCTCTCCACTCGGAGAGGGGTCGGGGGTGAGGCTCTTTTTCTCCTCTTTCCACTCCTCCCAATAAATATTATCCGAAACCAACGAGCGAGTAGCAACCTTATTGCTCTGTGTGCGCGAAGTCTCGGGGATGAAGCGAACACGGACATTCTTTATTTGCTTTGCCGTCACCTCTTCCGGCTTTGCAATGCCCTTGTCAGCATTGATGGTGTAGTAAAACGTACCCACACCCTCCAGTTTCACCGTGCGCCCCTCCGCCATAAAAGCAGCCATAACAACTCCTAAGTCTTTCAGTACTGCATACGTGTCGCCACGACTTACTGTCGAAATCAATGCCAAGCGGTCAGCCACTTGGTCGGTTGTTACGGGTTTCCCAACAGTTATTGCTTCCGGATACCATAGCCCTGTTAGCTTCTTTTTTACTTTCTTAAAAAATGCCATAATCTCAATGTTTTAAAGTTAGCAAATACAATATGTAAATTATTTTCTTATTCGAGTCACCCTCGGTATGGGACTGAGGGTACCTAAGTATCATACTTAGGGTACCTGAGTATCATACTTAGACCCCCTAAGTATCATACTTTGGTACCCTATTTATAAAGCCTTGATTATCAGTCACTTACAAAGGGTCTATTTTTACCCTCTTTTGTCATGTTTTTTCGCATTAATTCTTGCCTTTTAGAGGGCGACACCTGTAAAGGGACAATCGCGAGGACTACTGAAACGCCTCTGCCCTGAACCCAGTGTCGCGGTAGTCGTAGCTCACGTGGACGTAACCACTATAGAAGAGCAGGTAGTACGCGGCGCTGCTGCCCCTCGGGTAAGCACTCGACGACCAATAGTTGCCAACGCCGCCAACGTCGTTCAGCTGACCAGAGTAGTAGTTACCCAAGGCGGGCAGGTAGAAGTAATTACCTGCGTCGGCTACAGAAGGAAGACCAGAGTTGTTGATGCTACTATTGCTATTGTCATAGCTCTTCCATGTTGTACGCAGGTCGGTTGTACCGTCGGCAGATTTCTCGGTATTGTAATGATTCTCTGCTTGCAGAACTGACTTCTTCTTAAACCACATGCCTCCTTTATATAAATGACCCATAGTAGTCCATAACTCATCACCGTCCAAACGTGGATCTCCGTACATGCAATACCAAGACATCTCGTTGGCGTTAGGAACGTTGTTAAATGAAGAGTGAGTTGCAGGATTACTTACGCCATAACCTGGGTAACTTCCGTTATACCAACGATTGTTAGTATCGCTACTATTCTGAGGAAAATCACTGCTGGCGGACTGAGTCGTCAGTGTTGGCTGGCTGCCACCATTGTGCCATTCATGCCCCTTCCAATATTGTTCCTGTGCGTCCCACATATAATAATGGTCACCGTCATAATCCTTTACGTTGAGGTTAGCAGTCATATCGTAGTAGGTATTTGAAGCGTAAGCTGTGGAAGGAAGAGTCTTTGTAATAGTACCCTCTACATTGGTTGCTACGTCTCGTACCCAATAACGTACCCTTAAGATATGAGTGCCTGGCTTGATTACCATGTAAGCACCGTTTGTGGTTACGCTGGCTGAACTGTTAGTCAATAGGAAGCCGTTTGGATAGCTAGCACCTTTTGTTGTCAAGACAATCTTCTTGCCATCTGTAACTGTAGAAGCGTCTAGATTATCCGTGCTTGTGTTGACTGTATAGGTTTCCGCAATATCGTTGTCAGAAGTTACCTCTACCCCAGTCAAGTAACAGTTATGTAGAATTGTATTACTTGTGTAAGGCTGGAAGACAAGGTAAGCTGGCTGATGCTCTAACTCGAATG
>ERZ772945.152-NODE-152-length-55286-cov-4.236516_pt1 | contig 55286 bp, 55 predicted proteins | sample MGYA00511681_ERZ772945 | MGnify/ENA primary metagenome ERZ772945 (study PRJEB29015, sample SAMEA2737943) | human oral metagenome | biome: human oral; feature: human-associated habitat; material: dental | place: China | collected 2143 ...
GATGATGCGGCCCGCGGAACCTTCCGGGTAGCGTCGCTTGAGCCGGCAGGCAACTGCCGTGCCTAGATAAATGATTGTCGCCGCACAAGCGGAACAAAACTCGGCTTACTGACTGCTTATGACAACAAAAGGGAATCAATGACATTGGCTGCGATACGCAGCCTGTTTTCATGTTAAGAACAAATCTGAAAAAAGAATGGAAGCATAGGGAAAGAAGTTTTCGTTTTGAAGCAGGCGTAATGCGGCATAGCCGTATTATTATAGATGGGTTCATGCAACGGGATGCGTGGCGTCTCATGCGGCGCATCTGTGCATCGTTTGCAGCAAGCCGAGTCCAGCCCAGGAGCGGGGGAACCAATGTCTCGCAAGGCGCTGATCCAGGTTTTGGACAGAACCTTGCGGTATGGGGTGAACGCATGCCACTGCGGTGTCAGGCAGGATTGCCTTCATGGCAGTGCATGCGAGGGTGGCTTTCTTCATCCTAACCCGGCAGCTAACCTCGTAGGCGAATAAAGAGAGGAGTGGATTTTTGAGAAAAGCAACGCGTGTATTTCTACTATCCATGGTCTTGATGTGCTGGTTCGCTGTATGCAGCGCTTCTGCGTTCCGTGTTGGTGACGAGGGCAGTGATGTTGCCGAGATCCAGGGACAACTTGCGAGCCTCGGCTACGATGTCGCGGCAGACGGCGCATTCGGCCCTGCTACGGCGGAGGCGGTCAAAGCATTCCAGGCTTCGCAGGGGCTTGAAGCGGATGGCCTCGTCGGTCCGTCGACGTATGCGGCGCTTCTCGGCAAGTCGATGCCGGAGATTTCGCGCGGATCGAACTACATTGCGCGGCGCGTCGTATCGGATTCGATGAACTATCTTGGCGTTCCTTACGTTTTTGGCGGCACGACGCCGAGCGGATTTGACTGTTCCGGCTATGTTCGTTACGTTTTCGCAAATGCGGGCATTTACCTTCCGCGTACGGCAGATGCGCAGTATGAATGCGGTTACCCTGTTTCGACGAGCGAGCTGCAGGCTGGCGATCTCGTATTCTTCTCCACGTACGATGTTGGCCCATCTCACGTCGGCATCTATCTCGGCGACGGAGAATTCATCAATGCATCTTCGAGCCAGGGTGTCTCGATTGCCTCGATTTACAGCTCTTATTGGGGCTCCTGCTACATTGGCGCGCGCCGTGTCATGTGATACCATGCGTTTGTAAGAGAGGCATCTGCCTCTCTTTTTTCTCTTAAGAAGGATGGTTTTGGATGGGCGACGCTTTTCTTTTGCTGCTCGTTTTCTTGATGATTGCATACACGTTTTGGGATGATCTTTTTACGCATTGAAGAAGGAAATCTTCCTGCATTAGCGAATTGTTCTAAATGGGTGGAAATGTAATGCCGAGACGATTATGAATAAGGAGCGGAAGAAATGACAAAAGTTAGGATTCTCAACATGATGTTCTACGGATTTCATGGGGTCTATGAGTACGAGCGTGAGCAGGGACAAAAGTTTTACATCGACGTTGAGGTTGACACGAAAGATGACCGGGTCTCCGACACGGATCGGATCGAGGACGGCGTCGACCCTGCTTCGATCTACGATATCGTAAAAGAAGTGACGGAGAACAAGCGCTTTCAGATGCTTGAGGCGCTCTCGGCACATATCGGGGACCAGCTCCTCGCGAAATATCCGCATTTTGCACGCGTTACGACGCGCATCCGCAAGCCGTCCGTTCCAATCTCCGGCCCAATGGACTATATCGAGGTCGAGACGACGCGCGAAGCGAAGTAAGACATGCGTGCCGTTGCATAAGAAGCCGGTTCATTCTGTCGTGTCGTGATCCCCAAAACGTTAGGCCTGAGCGTAGCAGCCATCATGCTGCTGCGCTTTTTCTATGCTGCATTGGCTGGTCGATGTGCTACGGACTGAGCCGGCACGATGCTTCTTGCCCATCTGCAGGATTCTTTTTGTGTACAAAAAAGATGAAATCTTGTACAATATGGCAGTAAGGTTAGGAATTTGGCTGTTATAAGGAAGTTTGTCATGGAGTACAAGGCGGGATACACGGAAGAAGAGCGGGAACGAATTCGGCTTTTTCATCTCCTGATGGAAAAGTTGGAAGCGGGAGCGTTCGATGATGCGTATTTGGCGCTGCTCGCACGGTTTTGGAAACGCGATGCGGATGATGCGGAGGGGGAGATTCTCTATGCGCGTTACGCCCTCGCACAGGGGGGCATTTCCGTCGCAGCCGAATACGCGAAAAAAGCCTTTCGCCATCGAAAAGTGAATCTTGTGTTATGGGAAGTGCTTCGCGACGTTTATAAAGCGGAGCGCGATTTTCCCATGGCGATGCTCTTTATGGGCTTTCTGTCCGATCTTTATGGTGTGCCGATCCAACTCGATGTGCCACGCCGTGAACTGAACGATTCGCTGGAGTTTCTCTCCCTTGGCATGAGCCAAGGGAATTATGCGCCGGTTGCACGGCATCGCATGGAGATGACAGAGGAAGGGCTTTCGGATCAGAAAAAGTCGTATATCGGTACGTTTCTTCCTACCATGTATCAGAGAGAAAAACAACGCTATTGGGTTGGCGCCTATGTAGAGGCGGCATCGTTTCTGGATGGCCGCGGGATGCTCTTAAAACATATCGCAGCGCATGAAAGGCTCGTTGAGGATGCGGATCTTCCATTTGATCTTATGAAGGCAGCGGAGCTTCCGGCGGGCGAGGAACATCGTGTGGAAGTGCCTGAAGGCGGGGCTATCCTTCCGGTTGCGGGCACAGAGCTTGGGCAGGAGTTCCGCTTCCATGAACTCCAGACAGGAAAGGCAGGCGGGAATGACCTTGGCCTGTATGCATTTCAGTTTTATCGCCTGAAAGAAGCAACCAATATTTCTTCCGATCAGACGATGGTATGCGGGGCGCCGATACCGCTTGGGCACAGCCCGAAAAGACGCAAGGTCGTTTTGAGCCTTTTTCTCGATGCGTTTTGCTGGCGTGCCATCAAAGACGAAACATATGCACTCGTGCCGAATATTTTGCGGTTTTTTGAACAAGGCGTCATCTTCGATGACCATCATTCGGTTTCGGAATACACATATCCATCGGTGCCGTCCATTGAGACCGGTCTTTATCCGCACCACACGCAGATTTATAGTGAACGCGAATCGTACGCGATCAATCCGGATGTGCAGACCCTTTCGAGGGAAATGAAAAAACTTGGTTACTATTGCACGATATTGCTCGGTGCGGGCGATAGTGTTTGGACAGAGGTCTTGGATGGACATGACCGTATCCTTGCGAATCCGTACGGGCTTCGCGTGCATGATGGCGTTGCGCGAGCGATTTCGCAGCTAGAGGCGTTTCGTGAGGTGGACCAATTCCTGGTCGTGCATACGATGGATCTGCATCCTTGGGGACCGCGAACGAAAGGTCAGCTCCCGCTTTCGGCGCAGACTTCTCTTCCTATTGCAGAACGCAATACGGTCGGCGAGGGCAAGGTGACTTCCGTTTACCTGCCGAAAAATGAACGCTATGCGGCATGGACGCGTGAGGCGGCACGTGAGACGGATCGTGCGCTCGGCTGGCTGTTCGACTATATTGCCGAACACTACGAGGAAGATGAATTCCTTGTGATGCTTTATTCGGACCACGGCCTTCCCATTTATGAGAAAAACCACTATCTTCTTAGTGATTATCAAACCGGTGCGGCCTTCATGCTTCGCGGAGGCGGCGTTCCTTCACTCGGACGAGTGGAAGAAATGACGAGCACGGTGGATATCTTCCCGACCCTCGGATCGCTTTTAGGCTTTCCCGTCCGCGTTGTGGATGGATGCGTTCCAAAGGTTCTTGGCGGTGAAGAACGTGGGTACGCGATCAGCATGTCCCTCTATCCTGGCATCCCCTTTTTCTGTGCGATTCGCACGAAGGCGTACGAATGGCGCCTCAAGTCGCTGGAGATCACGGATGAGGATGGACGTGCCGATCTTCGTGGCGCGAAACGCGTGGTTTATCGTCGCGGTACGGAAAAAGAGACGAAGGATGCGAACGTGATTCAATTCTTCGACGGCATTGCAAGGGCTTTCCTCGATACGATTGACAGCCATGGCCTGCAGTGGCCTGATATGCGGAAAGCGCGGCCCGCATGGTATGAGGAACGAAAACCAGGTGATGCCGATAAAATCTAACCGAGCCGATACCCTTTTATTAGAGTTAGAAAAAATTTTTTTCAAAAATCGCTAGGATTTTTCGCGTGTCCATAGAATAATATATAATATGCAGCACAAGCCCCGCAAAAGGGCTTGTAACGGAAGCAGAAGCAAAAAAGGGAGTTTTGCTTTGTTGCGCAGGCAAAGATTAAGGGGGCATTTACTTTGGAAATATCGACCGTCATAGGGTTGGTCATGGGTCTGATATCGGTCTTCGTCGGTATGATCCTGAAAGGCGCGCCGCTGAGCGCCATGAACAACCCGGCAGCATTCCTTATCATCATCGGTGGTACGTTCTCATGCCTGTTCATCGCGTTCAAGATGGATCAACTGAAGACGTTCCCGAAGCTGGTCGGCATGACGTTCAAAAAGCCGCCTGTTCATGAGAAGGCTGCGCTCTTGCAGCTCTTTGTCGAGCTGTCCCAAATCGCGCGCCGTGAAGGTATCCTTGCCCTTGAGAGCAAGGTGCAGGAGATCGAAGACCCGTTCTTCCGTACCGGTCTCGGCATGGTCATCGATGGCATGGATCCGGATTTCGTCGGCGATGTCCTCGACGCGGAGCTTTCCGTCATGCAGGAACGCCATGCGACGGGACGTCTCATGCTCTCGCAGGCGGGCACGTACGCACCGACACTGGGCGTTCTCGGTGCCGTCGTCGGCCTGATCGCAGCACTCGGCAACCTGAACGATGTCGATAAGCTCGGTCATGCCATCGCGGCTGCATTTATCGCGACAATCCTCGGTATTTTCTCGGCATATGTTATCTACCTGCCGCTCGCCAACAAGCTCAAGCTCTTGTCGGAGGAAGAGGTCAGCGAGAAGCGCATGATCATAGAGGGCATTCTTTCCCTGCAGGCAGGCGATTCGCCGACGGCCATCGAAGCAAAGCTCATGGTATTCATCCCGCAGTCCCAGCGTGACGCACTGAAGGGTGGCGAGTAAGATATGGCGAAACGGAAAAAGCGTGGAGCACCCCATGAGGAAGAAGCAAGCGAGGCTTGGCTGCTTCCGTATTCGGATCTCATGACGCTGCTCCTCGCGCTCTTTATCTCACTCTTTGCAATCTCACAGACAGATCAGACGAAAGTAACGGCAATGGCACAGGCGTTCAGTTCGGCATTCAATATGGGCGGCCCGTCGTTCTTCAATCAGATGGGACCGAGCCCTGGCCGTCAGGCGGAGATCCCGTACGATGAAGATAAGGGAAACTCGGCGTACATTCAAGAGAATCAGAAGCTTGAGCAGCTCAAGAAGGAAATGGACGACTACATCCAGCAGAACCAGCTCGACGAAGATCTCTCGACGGCGATGACGGACGATGGCTTGATGATTCGCATCAAGGAGAAGGCACTCTTCCCGTCGGGCTCAGCGGATCTCGTTGCGGAGTCGCAGAAGATCGGACCTGTCGTAGCAAATCTTCTTGCAACGGTGTCACAGCGTGTCATCATCACGGGGCATACAGACAACGTGCCGATCCATAATGCGCGTTTCCCGACGAACTGGGATCTGAGTTCGGCACGCGCGCTGACGTTCATGAAGTTCCTGTTCTCGATCAATGGGAAACTGGATCCCGCGCGGTTCAGTGCGATCGGCTACGGCGAGTATCGTCCGATTGCGGATAATGCCACGGATGAAGGACGTGCGCAGAATCGCCGCGTAGAGATCTTGATTGCGCGCAGCAATCAGTTCAATCCGAATGAAGGCGTGAAAGGTGCGAATGGTGTTTCGCAGGGAGCACCGGGGGGCTCTGGTGCGAGCGGAACGCCGACTTCCATGGGGGGAGCTGCTGTCGTATCGGCACCGCACTGAGAACCAAAAGCCGGCTTTTGCCGGCTCTTTTATTTGAAGGGAAGGAGCGCGGCAATTGGTCTTAGGAATCGGAACCGACATCATTGAAATCGCTCGTGTGCAGCAGGCAATCCGAAAATCGGCTTTTGTGCATCGCGTCTTTACAAAAGCGGAATGTGCTTACTGCGAAGGGCGCGGCAAGCAGGCAGCGGCAAGCTATGCAGCACGATTTGCCGCGAAGGAAGCCGTGCTGAAATCCTTGGGGACGGGATTGCGCGGCGGCACGCTTCTGGATATCGAAGTTTCAGTCGATGCGCTCGGCGCTCCGCATATTGCTTTGCATGGCTGTTTTGAGGCTCTTGCAAAGGAAATGGGGGTAAAGCGAATCTGGGTATCGATGAGCCATTCGCGGGAATATGCGACGGCACAGTGCGTGATGGAGGGATGCAAATGAAGGTATCAACGGCAGAGGAAATGCGCCGTATCGACAGGCGCGTGCAAGAGGAATACGGACTGCCGGAGCTCGTTCTCATGGAAAATGCCGGCTCGCATGTCGCGGAAGCAGTGGAAACGCTCGCGGGCGGAAGGGCAGAAGGCAAACGGGTGTGTCTCATCGCAGGAAGCGGCAATAACGGCGGCGATGCGTTTTCAGCGGCACGTTATCTCGTGAACCGTGGCGCGAGGGTCCAGGTGTTTCTCGCTGGTGAAAAAGGGCATCTCAAGGAAAGCCCTGCTGTGATGTTTCAGGCGCTCGAACACATGGCGGCGGAGATCCATCCGCTGGAAGGGGACCGCGACTGGGATCGCCTGCGCCTTTCCCTGCGTTTTGCCGATGTCATCGTCGATGGGATCCTTGGAACGGGATTTTCCGGCGAGCTTCGGAAAAAAACGCTTCGCCTCATCGAGATGATCAATGAGGCGAAAAAGCCCGTTCTTGCGATCGATGTGCCAAGCGGAGTCGAAACGGATACGGGCGTCGTTGGGACGGCTGCTGTCAAAGCGGCGGCGACGCTCTCGCTCGGTCTTCTGAAACCGGCACATTTTTTTGGGAGCGGGGCAGGGCTTGCAGGCGATGTCTCAGTCCATGATATTGGAATCCCACAAGAATTATTGGCCGCGAAGGAAATTCATCAGTCGCTTATCGACGAGGCGCTTGCCAAGACGATCCTTCCTGTGCGTCCGCGGACTGTGCATAAAGGATCGTGCGGGCGCCTGCTCGTCGTTGCGGGCTCGCGCGGCATGACGGGGGCAGCAGCTCTTGCAAGCACTGCTGCGTTGCGCGCAGGCGCTGGGGTCGTGACGCTTGCGTCCGGTGAAAGCCTGCAGGATGTATTCGCGATGAAGCTCACCGAGGTCATGACGCAGCCGATCCAAGAAAATGAGGATGGGCATCTCGGCGGGGCAGCAGCACTCGACCAGCTTACGCATCTTGCAGCAGGGCATGACATGGTGCTCATCGGTCCAGGGCTCGGCCGCGCACATGAGACGATGGAGCTCGTGCGCTGCCTCGGAACGGCAATAAAAAAGCCTGTCATTCTTGATGCGGACGCGCTCTACGCGTTTCGAGGACAGGCAGAGCTGCTGAAAGAATTCCATCAGATGCCGATTTTGACGCCGCATCTCGGCGAGATGGCGGGGCTTCTCGGTACGACGGCCGAGGCGGTCCGGCAAGATCGGATCGCCTCGGCGCGAGCTGCGGCAAAAGATTATCAATCGATTTTTGTCTTGAAGAGCGAATGTACGCTGGTCGCCTATCCCGATGGCGACGTATTCCTTACGACGAAGGGAAATGCAGGCATGGCGACAGCAGGTTCCGGCGATGTGCTCGCGGGCACGATTGCGGGGCTTGTCGGACAGATGCAGGGCGCACTTGCCCCGCTGCTCGGCGTCTATCTCCATGGCAGTGCAGGCGACCTTGCCTACGCAGCGAAGGATTGCGGGCTCATTGCCTCGGATCTCGTCGATAAACTGCCAGAGGCGCGTGCGCTTCTGGCAAATGAATATGAAATGCCTGTCTAAAAAGAGCATTGTCTTTTCCACTGATACAAATCGTATTCTTTACTAGATTCCCTATTGACAATCTGTATAGGCCGGTAATAGAATAGAGAAAGTTTTATTTTAGAAAAGAGGAATCACCATGGCAAATGCAAAAGTGGACTGGGCGAATCTCGGTTTCGCCTATCAGCCGATTTCCAAGCGCTATGTCGCAAATTACAAGGACGGAAAATGGGGAAGCGGCACTCTGACGGATGACCCGACGGTGCGGATCAACGAGTGCGCCGGCATCCTGCAGTACTGTCAGGAGGTCTTTGAAGGACTCAAGGCGTACAAGACAAAGGATGGCCGCATCGTCGCGTTTCGTCCCGATATGAATGCGGAGCGCATGTACGACTCGGCAAAGCGCCTTGAAATGCCGCCTGTGCCCAAGGACATGTTCCTTGAGGCCGTCGATCAGGTCGTCGCAGCAAACAAGGATTGGATCCCGCCGTTCGAGTCGGGTGGCGCACTCTATCTGCGCCCGTATCTCTTTGCATCGGGTCCCGTCATCGGCGTCAAGCCGTCGGATGAGTACCAGTTCCGCCTCTTTGGCACGCCGGTCGGTTCTTACTTCAAAAACGGGATCAAGCCGATCACGCTTTGCGTCAGTGACTTTGACCGCGCCGCGCCGCACGGCACAGGCCATATCAAGGCAGGGCTCAACTATGCGATGAGTCTCCATGCGTACATGACAGCACATTCCAATGGATTCGATGAGAACATGTTCCTCGATCCGGCGACGCGTACGTATGTCGAGGAGACGGGCGGCGCGAACTTCCTCTTCGTCACAAAAGAGCATAAGATCGTCACGCCGAAGTCGGATTCCATTCTCCCGTCGATCACGCGCCGCTCGCTCATGCACATCGCCGAGTCGCTCGGCTATGAGACGGAGCAGCGCCCCGTAAGGCTCAGGGAGGTCGGGGATTTTGCCGAAGCAGGGCTTTGCGGCACGGCGGCAGTCATCTGCCCCGTTGGCAAGGTCGTCGACCACGGCAAGGAGATCTGCCTGCCAAGCGGCATGGAGAAAATGGGTCCCGTGCTTACGAAGCTCTACGAGACGCTGCGCGGCATCCAGCTCGGCACGATCGAAGCGCCGGAAGGCTGGATTCGCGAAATCAAGTAAAGCGATATTTATGAGGAGGACAGCGGTCATGATGTGACGCGGCGATGCACGTAAGCGAACCGTCATGCCAAAACCCAAAGAAGCCCTCTCGTTCCATATCCGTCCGATTGGCCCTTGTCAAGCGAAGTGCGTTTGCCAAGAAGATGGTATCTCGTGGAATGAGAGGGCTTTTGGCTTGCGCAATCGTCGCTGCGTGTTGGGCATCGTCTTGCATCTGCGGAATGGCTGCTTGTTTTATGGGTGCTCACATCAAAAATTTTCATAGCGCACAAGGAAAATACGCGATGGGGAGAGAATAGCAACTATATAGCGTTTTGGCTTTTTGTATCGGATAAAGGTTTCGGAAGTTGATTAGAGGGGTTTGTATGCCACTTGATTTGTCGTTGCCATTTGAGTTCCACGGGATGTTTCGCGGGCTCCTCTCCACGATTGGACCGATCGACGTGCTCGATATTTTTGTCGTTGCCGCGATCTTGTACAAGGCTTACGAGATGCTGCAGGACACGCGTGCAATCACGCTTGTCAAGGGCATTCTCGTCCTGCTCGCGATCGCTGTCATAAGCAGCTTTTTGCAGCTTCATGCCATTTCATGGCTGCTCCAAAAAGCGATCACACTCCTGTTCGTCGCACTGCCGATCGTATTCCAGCCGGAGCTTCGCCGTGCGCTTGAGCATCTCGGACAGGGCAAATTTCTCGGGGCGGTCGTTTCCCTCGACGATGATGAAGCACGTTCGGTCGTCCACGAGCTCGTGAAGGCCGTCCGCGTGCTTGCCGCGAACAAGACGGGGGCGCTCCTCGTCATCGAGCGCGACATGGGGCTGAACGATGTCAGCGCGACAGGCATACAGATCGACGGGCTCATTACCGCCGATTTCCTTTTGAATGTGTTTATCCCGAATACACCGCTGCACGATGGCGCCGCTGTCATTCGCGGAAAGCGCCTCATCGCGGCGGGATGCCTCCTGCCGCTCACGGAAAACCGCTCGCTTTCCACCGAACTTGGCACGCGCCACCGTGCAGCAATCGGTCTTTCCGAGCAGTGTGACGCGCTCATCGTCGTCGTCAGCGAGGAGACGGGCACGATTTCCGTCGCGGAGAACGGCCGCATCATGCGCCATCTCAATGCGGACTCGCTGAGGAATGTCTTGCGCCCCGTGTTCAATCCACCACAGGCGGGCATCCGAGACATGGTGAAGAACTGGAGGCGGAAAGAATGATGACACGATTCCGAAATCTCGTGCAGCGCAATCTGCCGGCAAAGATCGTATCCATTTTGGCGGCCGTCGTGCTTTGGAGCTTCGTCATGAACGAGCAGAATCCCGTCATTGATGGGAGCTTCACGGTGCAGATCCAGCTCGTCAATGCGCCCGATGGGTACAAGATTACGCAGGAAACGAAGAGTGCAAAGATGAAGGTCCGCGGCGTGCGCTCCCTTTTCATCAATGTATCGGAGAAAGATTTCAAGGCGTATGCCGATCTTTCGGACGTCACCTCCGGCAAGAACAGCATTCCGATCAAAACGGTATTGCCGCAGGGATTCGAGCTCGTCGAAGTAGAGCCGGACAGTGTGTCCATCGTGGCAGAAAAGCTCGTGAGCAAGGTGTTCCGCGTCGAACTTGCCGAAACGGGCACGCTCGCGCCGAACCGAACGGTCGCACACATCAGCACGCCGCTTGAGCAGGTCACCGCATCCGGAACAGAGGCAGCCGTCAAAGAAATCGTGCGCGTCGTCGGCTACGTTCGCCTAGGGGAAAACAGTGAAGACTTCACGCAGAAGGTCTCGCTTGTGGCACTGAATCAAGAGGGGCGTGAAGTGCAGGGCGTGACGCTTTCACCGGAACAGGCATCGGTAAGCGTGCAGCTCGCGCGAGGCCTCTCCAAGAAGGTCGTTGCGATTCTTCCCGTCGCCGGCACGGATCTGGATAAAACGCTTTCGGTCAGTTCGCTTCGTGCCGACCCATCCAAGGTGGAGATCGCAGGTCCTGAGGATGCGATCAAGGGAATTTCTGCGATCGAAACGGAGAAGATCTCCCTTTCTGACGTCAAGAAAACCATGGACAAGACGGTCAAGCTGCATCTTCCCGACGGCGTGACAGTCACCAATCCGGAAGTGACGGTACATATCGAAGTCAAGGACAAGAAAAAAGAGTAATGGAGTGTGGATCATACGTGATACGGATTCGTAATTTCGCCGTTCCGTTTACGGATGAAACGGATCTAAAAGAGCTTGTCGCACATCGCCTTTTGCTGCCACCTCAGCAGATTGCTGAGGTGGTAGTCGTGCGTAAAGCGATAGATGCAAGGCGCTATCGCGGCGCGCCGATTTCCTTCGTCTACATTCTGGACGCTCGCCTCGCAGGTGGAAGAGGTGCAGAGAAGAGGGCACTGCATCGATTCAAACGCGATGCCAATGTGGAGCAGAGGGCACCGGTCAAGCCGTTTTCTGTTCCGCAGGCAGGGCGGCAGGGCGCGCGTCCCGTCGTTGTCGGATTCGGTCCTGCCGGCATGTTTGCCGCGCTGACGCTCGCCCGGGGCGGAATGGCTCCGCTTGTGCTCGAACGCGGGCAGGATGTGGATACGCGCCATGCCGATATCACTCGTTTTTGGAAAGGCGGCGGGCTGGCCCCAGAGTCGAATGTGCAGTTCGGCGAGGGCGGGGCAGGCACGTTCTCCGACGGCAAGCTGACGACGCGCATCAACGACAGCCGTACGAAGGATGTACTCGAGACATTTGTCGCGGCAGGCGCGCCTGAAGAGATCCGCTGTTTGCAGAAGCCGCATATCGGAACGGATATCCTGCGCACGGTCGTCAAGCATATCCGAAAGGAAATCCTCCGTCTTGGAGGCGAGGTGCGCTTCGGGGCGCATGTCACGGATTTGGAGCTGGACGCGGACGGCATCGCGGCGCTCATCGTAAACGGTGAGGAACGGATCGCGGCACGGGAAGTGCTTATGGGCATCGGCCATTCGGCGCGTGATACGTACCGTATGCTGCTCGCGCACGGCGTTGCGATGGAGGGAAAGCCTTTCGCGATGGGCGTTCGGATCGAGCATCCGCAGACGCTTATCGATCAGGCACAGTACGGGGAAGACGCCGGAAATTTGCGCCTGCCCGCCGCCGATTATGCATTGACGTATCAGGATCCCGTTACGGGACGCGGTACGTACTCGTTCTGCATGTGCCCTGGCGGGCTGGTCGTTGCGGCAGCGTCCGAGCTGGGACGCGTTGTGACGAACGGCATGAGCAACTACCGCCGCGATTCCGGCATCGCGAATGCCGCGCTTCTCGTGCAGGTTACGCCCGAAGACTTCGGGAAGGAAGTCCTTGGCGGCATGGCGCTGCAGGAGGAACTCGAAGGACGAGCCTTTCAGCTTGGGGGAAGCGACTATTTTGCGCCTGTACAGACGGTCGGCGATTTTTTGCGCGGCACATCCGGCTCGAAAGATTTTCTGACGCGTCCGACGTATGCGCCCGGCGTGCGGAGCGCCGATCTCCACGCATGCCTGCCACATTTTATCACACAGGCATTGGAGGGAGCCCTGCCGTACTTCGACCGCAAGATTGCGGGATTTGCCGATGCTAGGGCCGTCATGACAGGAGTCGAGACGCGTTCTTCCGCGCCGTGCCGTATCCGGCGCGACCGTGTGACATTCCTCGCGGAACGCACGCCGGGACTCTATCCGATCGGCGAAGGAGCAGGCTACGCAGGCGGCATTATGAGCGCTGCCTGCGATGGGATGAAAGCGGCGCTTGCTATTTTGGCACAAAACGAGCATAATCGTAGGCATGAATGAAAGATCGAATTGGGAGGAATTGCGATGACAAGATTATTCGGTACGGATGGCGTTCGCGGTGAGGCAAATGCAGGTTTGAAACCGGAACTCGCCTATCGTCTCGGCCGAGCCGCGACGATCTACTTCGGCAAGGAGTCCGAGGAGCAGCCGCTCATCATCATTGGCCGCGATACGCGCATTTCGGGCGAGATGTTTGAGGCGGCGCTCACAGCAGGCATCTGCTCGGCAGGCGGGCGCGTGATGCTTGCGGGCGTCATCCCGACCCCTGCGATCGCCTATCTTGCGCGTCGGCATCACGCAAAAGCGGGCATCGTGATTTCTGCCTCGCATAATCCGTTCCCCGATAACGGCATCAAGTTCTTCGGCGGTGATGGCTACAAGCTGCCGGATTCCGTCGAGGACGAGCTTGAGGCGATCGTGCATCGCCTTGAGGCAGACGACGACTACAAGCGTCCGACGGGAGCGCGGATCGGACGTACGGAGATCCGTACCGATCTGCAGAATCAGTACATGGAATTTGTCCGTTCGACGTGCAAGGAGCGCTTCGATGGCATGAAAATCGTACTCGACTGCGCCAACGGTGCAGCGTATGATGTCATGCCGAAAGTGCTCCGCGAACTCGGCGCAAAAGTCAAGGTCATCCACGCCCTGCCGAATGGCACAAATATCAACGACGGCTGCGGCTCGACGCATCTTGAGTCCCTGCAGAAGGCCGTGCTCGAAAACGGTGCAGACTTTGGCATCGCACACGACGGCGATGCGGACCGCTGCCTCTGTGTTGACGAAAAGGCGCAGCTCATCGACGGCGATCATATCCTCGTCATGTGTGCGATGGACATGATCAAGGCCGGCACGCTTCCGTACAACACCGTCGTGACGACGGTCATGGCGAACATCGGCTTCCACAAGGCGATCGAAAAGATGGGCGGCCGTGCAGAGATCACAAAAGTCGGGGACCGCTACGTTTTGGAAAATATGCTTAAGAACGGGTACAAGATCGGCGGCGAGCAATCCGGGCATATTATTTTCACCGATTACAGCACGACGGGCGACGGGCTCATTACGGCGCTGCAGGTGCTTTCCTCGATCAAGAGACACGGCGGCAGGGCATCGGAACTTACGAATATCATGAAGACGTATCCGCAGATCCTCATCAATGTCCGAGTGGCCTCGAAAGAAGGCTGGGAGGAAAACGAAACAATCAAGAACGCGATTGCAAAGGGAGAAGAGGAACTCGGCGGCGAGGGACGCATTCTCGTTCGCCCGTCTGGTACGGAGCCGCTCATTCGCGTCATGGCGGAAGGCCCGGAAGAAGAACAGCTTGGCCGCATCTGCAAGGCAATTGCAGATGTCGTCAGGAAGGAGCAGGGCTGATGCGCCCCGAAGCCGTCCTGCTCGCAAGCTTCGGCGTGGCGGACGATGCGGCTCGTAAGATGAGCATAGACAGACTCTTTGATGATCTGAGGGAGACCTTTGCAGGGAGCGAGATGCGGCAGGCGTTTACTTCGAATTTCATGCGGGAATGCCTTGCAGCAAAAGGCATCCGAATGGATTCCTTGGATGCGGCATTGGCCACGCTTGCGGAAGAGGGCGTGCGGAACGTACTCGTTCAGCCAACGCATCTGACGAGAGGCGAAGAGTACGAAAAAAAGATCTGCGCAGCAGTCGGGATGGCGCGCAGCAAGTTTGATCGGCTTGCGCTCGGAGAGACCTTGCTTGGCGGTGAGGCGGACTTCGCGGAGCTGCTCGCGGCGCTTCGTGCGTCTGTTTCAGCCATGGAGGGGCATGAGACCGTGCTTTTGGGGCACGGCTCGCCCCATCGCCATAATCCCGTCTATGCAAGGTTTCAGAGCTATATGGATAAAAGGAACGTTCCGATACACGTCGGTGTCTTGGAAGAAAATGATATGCCGGATTTTTCCACTGTGCTGCACCGCCTCCAATCACGCGATGTGCGGGAGATCGTGTTGGCACCGCTTCTTTTTTCGGGCGGACGTCACGTCACCGACGATATGGCAGGGGATGGCAAAAGATCGTGGAAATCGCGCTTTGAGGCGGAAGGGATTCGCGTACATGCTGTGTGCAAAGGGCTTGGCGAGCATGAAGCGATTCGCCGTATCTACGTCGGAAAGGCGCAGCGGGCATGGAGAGATGTGTTATAACGAATAGCTATAATTGCATGCAAATAAAGTAATTTGATTTTTTTCCGAAAACACTTATAATAAATAGCGAGTAATATTATTTCTTTTTGATGAGGTGGTCAAATGTCACAACCGGTTACGTCTAACCCGCTGATCATCATGCTGATCAATATGACGGTCGTCTTCTTGGTGCTCATTGCACTCGGCATCGTCATCAACTTGATTCACAAGATCGATCCAACGGCAAAAAAAGAGAAAGCACCTGCTGAACCCGCTGCACCTGCTCCCACAGCAGTTCCTTCGGTCACGCAAAGTGCGCCAGCGGGACTTTCCCCGGAAATTGTCGCGGTCATCGCGGCAGCAGTCGCGAGCTATGGCTACGGGATGGATCAGATCCGTGCGATCCGTCCGATTGCGCGCGATGGGTGGAAGCAGTCGGGTCGCAACATCGTTGCGGAGCGCTTGCTGTAAGGGAAAGGAGGAGAAAAAATGGAATTATTTAATGCATTTGCCGTATCGCTGCAGGCCGTTTGGCATGACAGCGGATTTTCGGCTTTTACCGGCGGCCATGCGATCATGATCGCAGTCGGTCTCGTGCTCCTTTACCTTGCGATTGTCAAGGAGTTTGAACCGCTGCTTTTGGGCCCGATCGCATTCGGCTGCATTCTCGCGAACTTCCCGCGCACGGGCTTTCTCGAAGAACCGGGGCTCATGCAGGCGATCCACTACGGCATCGCCAATGAGATTTTCCCACCGCTGATCTTTCTTGGAATCGGTGCGATGACGGACTTCGGGCCGCTCATTGCGCGCCCTGCAACGCTGCTCATGGGTGCAGCGGCGCAGATCGGCGTGTTCGTCGCGCTCGTCGGCGCGATGTTCCTCGGCTTTACGGTGCAGGAAGCGGGTGCGATCGGCATCATCGGCGGGGCGGACGGACCGACTGCCATTTATCTCTCGATTCAGATGGCACCGCATCTGCTCGGTGCGATCGCCGTTGCGGCGTACTCCTACATGTCGCTCGTTCCGCTCATTCAGCCGCCTGTCATGAAGCTCTTGACGACGCAGAAGGAGCGCGAAGTCGTCATGGAGCAGATGCGTCCCGTCACGAAGTTTGAACGCGTCTGCTTTCCGATCATTTCGGCGATCCTCATCAGCTTGCTGCTGCCGCCTATCGCATCGCTGCTTGGCATGCTGATGCTCGGCAACCTTTTCCGCGAGTCGGGCGTCATGGATCGTCTTTCGGATACGGCGCAGAACTCGCTGTGCAACATCGTTACGATCTTCCTTGCGACCGGCACAGGCATGACGATGAGCGCGGAGAGTTTCCTCGTTCCGCAGACGCTTCTCATCATCGTGCTTGGTCTCATCGCCTTCATCTTCGGTACGGCAGGCGGGGTCATCTTCGGCAAGATCATGTGCCGCACCTCCGGATGGAAGATCAATCCGCTCATCGGCTCGGCAGGCGTTTCCGCCGTTCCGATGGCAGCACGCGTGAGCCAGGTCGTCGGCATGAAGGCAAAGCCCGGCAACTATCTGCTCATGCACGCCATGGGACCGAACGTCGCAGGCGTCATAGGCACGGCAGTAGCTGCTGGCACGATGCTCGCGATGCTCAAGTAAATTGTATCGATAAGAGACTGCTGCAGGGATTATCCTGCACGGTCTCTTTTTTTGTGTCATTGGCGCATTTCGTTTGAAATGCGTCAATTATTTGCCTATGAAATCGATAGGAAACACGTATAATATAAGACAGAAAGAAGGTGAACTGATATGCAGGAGCATATTTTGAGCAGTCGTGTTGCCAAGCTGATCAAGGTGTTTGTGGAATCCAATCGGAGCATGACGAGCAAGGAATTAGCTGCTTATATGGGTGTCAGTTCGCACACCGTCCGCAACGATATGCAGGAATTGGAAGGAGTGCTGCGGCACCACGGTGCAATCGTGGAGGGCAGGCCTCGTGTTGGCTATACGCTTCGCATCTTGAATGAAAAAGCGTGGCACGAATTTTGCCAGCAGCACGTACGGGAGCAAAAAAGCAGCCTGCATGAATCCTGTGGGAAGATTGTGCCGACAGGACGCAAGGACCGAATCGATTACATCGTGGCAAATCTCTTGATTTTGGCGCTGCGCAAAGAGAGGCTCAGCCAATGGGATCTTGCCGATGATTTATACATCAGTCTTTCGACATTGAAGAGTTACTGGAAGGAAATACAACAAATTTTATCAGACGTCGGAATCGAACTGCTTGCAGACCGAAGCAACAAGATTCACTTGGAAGGAGATGAGAGCCGAATCCGTCGGTGCATTGCGGAGAAGATTTTTTCCCAAGACAACCTGCTGGATTTCTCGAACAACAAATTTTATCAGGGAATATTTTCTCAAGAAGAAATACAGAAAGTTCAGGATATTGTACGTAAGGCAATCCTGAACCATGACATCACGCTTTCCGACATGGCATTTCGCGGCATTGTGCTTCATATATTGATCGTCCTGAAACGGCTTGGCAATTCGGCGACCGTGGAGTATGCGGCAGAAGAATTGGAATTCCTGCGCATGACGGAAAGCTATTGCGTCGTGCGTGAAATCGTAGAAGCAATTCGGAGGGAATTGGCATTTGACATTGAAGCGGAGGAATATTATCTCACGGAGCATTTGGTTTCCAGCCAGCGTTTCCTGCTGAATGGAAATCATGCAAACGGAAATGCACGAGCAAATGAATTGGTGTTTCATATTCTACGGGAAATCAAAACAGAATATCACATGGATCTTTCGCAGGATCAGGAACTCGTGGCAGGATTAGAGATCCATTTGAGCGCAGCGCTTCATCGTCTTCGCTTTAACATTGGGATTCGCAATGATATTTTGCAAGTCATCAAAAAGGACTTTCCTCTTGCGTTTGAACTTGCTGTCCTTTCGGCACGCATCATTGAAACGCAGGAAAACCTGAAAACGAATGAAAATGAAATCGGATTTCTCGCGGTGCATTTCGGCGTTGCTTTGGAGCGAAAAGCGTATCCGAAGAAGTCGTGCATCCTTGTATGCGGCGCAGGGGCGGCGACCGCCCTTCTGATGAAGGAAATGCTGCAGCGGCGATTTGGCGGATATCTGGACATCGTTCGGATTTGCCCCTTGTATGAACTGCGGCAAACCGATTTGGACTGCGTTGACCTTATTTTTTCGACGGTTGCCATACAAGCCTTTCAATCGGAAAAAATTGTGTATGTGAATCCCGTCCTTACGGAAATGGATATGAAAAAATTGGAAGGTCGGATTGAATGCGACACGTGGAAGGAAGGAGTGGGAGCGTATAAGGCTTTTTTTCACGAAGATCTGTTTTTTCCGAGGCTTGTATATAAGACAAAGGAAGACGTCATTCATTTTCTTTCGGAGCAAATGCTGATACGGGAATACATAGATGAGCGGACGCAGTCGTCGATTTTTGCACGAGAGGAGATGGCATCGACGGAGATCGGGGATCTTATTGCCATGCCGCACGCAATCGAAAATACGTCATCTGTTCCTGCGGTGGCGGTTGGAATTTTGGAAAAACCGATCCGCTGGGCTTATGAGAACGTTCAGCTTATTTTTATGATAAGCATCCCACAGAACAAATATAGGCTGTGGGAAGATTTGTTCAAACGAATTTATCAGTACCTGGTTCGGGACAAGGGAGTGAGGGAGTTGGTTGCAAAGCAGGACTATCCGATTTTGCTGGATCGATTGTTTCATCGAAATGTGAAGGCTGGAGGCCGGGTAATGGAGTGAGTGTGAAATGTTAAGCGAAGTATTTACGGATCAACGAATTTTGGTACGGGAGGAAGCAAAGGATTGGAAGGACGCCATTCGGAAGGCAGCCAGGCCGCTTTTGGAAGAAGGGTGTTTTGATTCCAGCTACGTGAAGGCAATGATTCGTCTAGTGGATGAATTTGGTGCCTACGTTGTGATTGCAAAAGGGGTCGCACTCGCACATGCCCGCCCAGAAGAAGGCGTCAGGCAAGGCGGGCTTTCGGTCATGACACTGAAGAGTCCCGTCGCATTTGGAAATGCGGAGAATGATCCCGTATGGCTTGTATTTTGTCTTGCGGCGACCAATTCCAACGAGCATTTGGATGTCATGCGCAATCTCGTCCAGTTGATTGACAGCGATGACAAAATTTGCCGGCTTGCTGCAGCAAGCGATTTGGCCTCGTTCAAGCGCACGCTTTCTGAATTGGAAGGAGGTGAAACGGCGTAAAAGCGGAGCGCACGATTTTAGGAATCGCGGCTGAATTTATCCGTGCTTCCTTCTATACACGTAGCAAAAGGAGGATTCTTATGCGTTCGAAACTTGAGATTCTGATGGTATGCGGCGCCGGGCTTGGCAGCAGTTTTGCCTGTCAGATGAGCGTTGAGGATGTGCTTGGCAAGTTGGGGGTGGAGGCACAGCTTGATCATTGTGACATATCCTCTGCGGTTTCCAGGCATCCGGATGTCATATTGACTGCTTCAAACTTTCAGTCGCAGTTTGAGAAGTTTGACCTTGACGCGGAAAAGACGACGTTGATTTTCTTGAAAAACATTGTAAGCAAGCAGGAGATCGAAGAGAAATTGTCTCCTGTCCTTCACGCAAAAGGGATTTTATAAAAAGGAGGATCAGGACATGGGCGTTGTCAATTTCATTATCAACAATATTTTGACACAGGCGGGAATCACGCTTGCGTTGATTGCTATGGTCGGACTGCTGGCACAAAAGAAATCATTTGGGCAAACGGTGGCAGGGACGTTCAAGACACTGCTGGGGTTTCAGGTTCTTTCAGCTGGTTCTGCCATCATTGTGGCAAGCTTATTGTACTTTGGAAAGATTTTCACGGAAGGGTTCCACATGCGCGGAATCATTCCGTCAATCGAAGCGATCAATGGACAGGCCATGAATGATTTGGGGCTTGGCAGTCCCATTGCATTTACTTTTCTTGCCATCTTCATCGTCAATATCCTAATCGCGCGCTTCACGCGTTGGAAGTACATCTTTTTGACCGGCCAGGCACTGCTTTGGATGGCGACAATGTGTACCGTGTTCGGCTACTTCGCCGGTTTCAGAGGTGCGGCGCTCGTGATTACGGGCGGCATCATCGGCGGCATTTTTGCGGTGGCAATGCCTGCTTTGGCACAGCCTATCGTACGCCGTATCACAGGAAATAATGATATTGCATTGGGGCATTTTTGCACGATTGGCTATTTGGTCGAAGCAGGTGTTGCGAAACTCGTTGGCGATCCGAAGAAGTCTGTGGAAAAAATTGAGCTTCCGAAAGCCTTTGAGTTCCTGCAGGATACTTACCTTTCGGTCATGGTCGTCATGGTTCCGCTCTATGTCGTTACGGCTGTCTTTGCAGGTGAGGCATTCTGCCAGCCACTTGCTGGAAATACCCATTACATCGTCCATGCATTCATGCAGGCAATCCAGTTTGTTGTCGGCGTTTATGTCCTTCTCGCAGGCGTCCGTTTGATCTTGGGTGAGATTGTTCCGGCATTCCGCGGCATTGCGATGAAGATTGTTCCAGATTCCATTCCAGCACTTGATTGCCCCGTGCTCTTCCCGTTTTCGCCGAATGCCGTCATCATTGGATTCGTGATGACGACGATCGGTACGATTCTTGCGATGTTTCTGCTTCCTGTGGTTGGGCTTGCCACCATACTGCCTGGCATGTTGACCAATTTCTTCGCAGGAGGGACCGCCGGTATATTCGGCAATGCGATGGGTGGAAAGCGCGGCGCCGTCATCGGCGGCATAGTCCATGGTTTTTTCATCACACTGCTTCCGGCATTGCTCGTGGGCATTTTCGATACGTTGGGGTTTGTCAATGCGACTGCAACAGATGTCGATACGATTTCTGCCGCATTGATTTACGATTGGATCATTCTTCCCATCATGCAGCTTTTCTAAGGGGTTGAAGCGATGTTTTTTTGGAAAAAGAAAGAGAAGAAAGAGCCTTCCATAGAGGAGGCTAGCACGTCGCCGAATCAAGATTTTGACGCGCTTCGAAACGAAATTGACACGCTTTTGGCTGCCTTGGAAACAGCAGAGGGAGAGGAAAGGGTGTCTTGCCTGAATCGGATCGGTGCACGTTATAGAGTTTGTGGCGAGCCGCTGAATGCGATCCAATACTACGAAAAGAGCATGGAGGAATCCAAAACATTCGGTGAGGCGTGTACGGCACTCATGGCGCTTTACAATCAGATGCGCAAAGAGGCGGCAAAAAGTGGCGATGATGAGAAAATCCAATATTATTTGCGCAAGCTGGACGCGCTTATGGCAACGAACAAAAGCATCATGCGTTCCAGTTTGAGCTGAGACCTGATGGAACAGGAAAGGAAAAGGGTAGTATGTATAAGACGCTAGAAGATCTGCTGGGAAAAGCCGGGAAATTCAATTATACGGTTGGCTCGTTCAATATGCACAATTTGGAAATGCTTCCTCCTATGATTATGGCAGCGAAGGAAATGGGGGCACCCATCATCATTCAGACGAGTGCAGGGACGGCTGCATACATTGGATATGGCGTCATCGTCTCGGTGTGCAAGTATTTGGCAGCACATGAAGGCGTGGATGTTGCGCTGCATTTGGATCATGCTGTGAAATTCAACGATATTCGGACTGCGATCGAAGCAGGATACAGTTCCGTGATGTTTGATGGATCTGCACTGCCTTTTAAGGAAAATGTGATGCAGACGCGTACGATGGCAGAATATGCACATTCCCATGGCGTGTCCATTGAGGGAGAACTTGGAACGATTGGCGGCACGGAAGAAGGGGTGTCTGTATCCGACGATGATAAAAAATATACCAATCCCGATGCGGCGAAAGCCTTTGTGGAAGAGACACATGTCGATGCCTTGGCCGTCGGTGTCGGGACGAATCACGGACAGTACAAGTCGAAGACGGAATTGAATTTCCCGCTCCTGAAGACCTTGGGCAAGGTGGTATCTGCACCGCTCGTCATTCACGGAGGCACTGGCGTGAAGGAAGAGGATATTCATCAATGCACGAATTATGGTGTCCGCAAGTTTAACGTGGGTACGGAATTGCTCGTCGGATGGACGGAGAAGGCACAGGAAATGTTTGCACAGACGAAGGTCAACACGTCGCTTCGCAAGAACATCATTCCGTGCAATGATGTGGTCAAGGAAAGCATCAAGAAGAAGATTGCCATATTTCTCAATGTGCAAGCAGGAGGCTTGAATTGAAAAAGACCTTGATATTGCTTGCCGGCCCGCCGGGAACAGGAAAATCGTATTTCGGGCATTTGCTTAGGGAAGAAGTCCCCGCGATCCGAATGGTATCGCCGGACGATATTCGAGAAACGCTTTTTGACTGTGTCGGTTTTGACAATCTTGCTGAGAAGGATGCACTAACTGCAAAGGCGTGGGAAGCGTATTATGATGCCTTATCGTCCGCCATGGAAGAAGGGAATTTGGTGATGTCCGATTATCCCTTCAGCTATAAGCAAAAAGCGAAACTGCAGGATCTGGCCGATCGCTTTTGCTATCGCATCATTACCATCCGTCTCACCGCACCGCTTGAGCTTCTTTTCAAGCGGCAAAGGGAGCGGGATCTCGATCCCGCGCGGCATAGAGGGCACATATTTTCTTCTTACCATAAGGAAGACCCTGAGCCGGATCGAAGTACGGCGGACGATCTTGTGCCCTTTGAGGCATTTTGTGCACGATGCCTTGATCGGGACTATATGGGATTTAGGATGGGTACATTGCTTGAAATCGATGTGACGGACTTTCAGACGGCCGATTATCCGAGCATGGTCAAGCAAGTAAAAAAGATGCTGAGGGCATAGAATCGTGTGTTTGTTCGTGCCCATCAGGTGCCAGAAAAAGAGAACCGTCACATCAAAATGATGGTTCTCTTTTCTTGGCAAAAGCGGTCTATGCAAGGTGAATCGTTTGCTTGAACGAGTCGCGTAGACTCTCGTCGTGCGTGATGACGAGGAGCGTCTTATGGCATTCCTTCGCATAGCGGAATAGGGATGCAGTCAGGCGAGAGGCAGTCTTTGCGTCGAGCCCGAGCGTCGGTTCGTCGAGCAGGACGAGACATTCTTCGCCTGCAGATGCGAGGGCGGTTAGCAGGCGTGTGCGCTGCCCACCGGAAAGAAAGGTTCCGTCTTCGCCGATGGGGGTATCGATGCCGCACGCCATTGTCTCCACGACGGGGAGGAGCTGGGCGATTTCGAGGGCGCGGAAGATGGCGGCTTCGTCTGCGCATGGACGGAAACGACGGAAATTTTCGCGGATGGATTGTGAGAAGAGGACGCTTCCTTGCGGAAGTCCTGCAATCTCCACGCCAGGGCCGCGCATAATCTGCCCACTGTCGGGCTTCCAAACGCCGAGCAGGAGCTGCGCGAGCGTCGTCTTTCCTGCGCCGCTCGTGCCGTAGATGGCGGTATGCGTTCCACGTGCTACGGAAAAGGAAAGGTCTTTCAGCAAGTGCTGGGCAGGTGTGTAGGAGAAGCAGAGGCTGCGGACGGTGAGGAGGGCGTGCGCGGCTGAGGGTTCCTCGGTTCCGTTTTGCATCATGTTGTCATCCTGCGCTGCCTGTGCCGCGGATGGTTCGTACTCGACGGGGGCGAGAAGGCGAAGGGCGGCGGCCGCGCTTTGCTGTGCTTGCCTTACGGCATCGGGCAGCGTGCGGTATTCGGCTAGGAGAGACTGGAGCACGAGAAACCAGACGGCGAGACCGATGCCGGTAAGTGTGCCGGCAAGAATGCTTGGAATCAGAGCAGCAAGCAGCAGGATGAAAACGGCTGCGTCAAAGACAGACTGCAGCGCATCCGTCTGCGTCTCACGCAGGTGCGCGTATTCGTCTTTTTTAACGAGGTCACGGGCAGGCAGGAAAAGGCGCTCGCGTGCAGGCGCCGCGCCTGCACAGGCAAGTTCGTCTGCGCCGGCTGACGCATCGAGGAGCGCACTGCGATAGGCACCGTCCTCCGCGCGCCGCGCTTCTTCGTTTTCGGTCTTGACGTGCCAAGCGATGATGAGACGAATGAAGAACAAAAGCGGAAGAAGGATTGCTGCATAGCCGATCTGCACATAGAGAAGCACCGTCGCGATTCCCGTCAGGATGCCGACTGCAAGCGGCGGCAGAATCGCGCGGATGAAGAAGTCGCGCAGGGCGTCTGCACCGACGAGAAGATCGTGCAGGAATTCGCCTTGACGCATGAGACCCGTGCGCATGGGGAGGAGCGCAGCGGCGCGGTCGTAGAGATGCAGGCGGATGTGCGTGAGCCCCGAAAAGGCGAGGCTGTGCGATAGGTAGCGCTCTGCGTAGCGAAATGCCGCACGGCCGATACCGAAGGCACGTACGGCAGTGATGCCGAGCGAGAGTGTGTAGAGCGGCGGCATGAGCGCCGCACTTGCGATGAGCCATGCGGATGCGCCCAAGAGACCAATGCTCGTGCCTGCCGCGAGGAGACTGACGAAGACGACTGGAACGATGGAAAGCGGCGATACGAGTGAAACGATCTGCCGCCATGCGCAGAGAGCTCGATTCATGCGATCACCTTCCAGTCGATCACGCGGTTCGCCATGGCGCAAATCGCTTCGTCGTGGCTGACGACTAGCGCAGTGCGTCCTGTGCAAAGGGCAAAAAGCGTGTCACGTACCGTCTCCTGCGTCACTGCGTCAAGACCTGCCGTCGGCTCATCGAGAAGTACGATGGGGCGATTTTGCAGCAGTGCACGCGCGATGCCGAGCCGTTTTCGCTGTCCTTGGGAGAGCGTCTGACCACCCTCGCCAAGGCGTGCAGCGAGGCCATGCGGAAGGGAATCGAGCCATTTCCCGAGCGCGGCATGGCGAATGGCGATTTCGACATCGGCTTCGTCTGTCGCGTGAAAGAGCGTGACGTTTTCTGCGAGCGTGCCGGCAAAGAGATGCGGTTCTTGCGGCACGTAGCTGATCGGGAAAGAACCCGCTTCCATGGAGAGCGCGGAGAGGGGAGAGGTACCGACCGTGACCTGCCCTTCGCACGGTTGGAGCAGCCCTGCGAGAAGGCGTATAAGCGTCGATTTCCCGCAGCCGCTCGGCCCTTTGACGATGGTGACGCCCGGTTCGAGTTTCAAATTGAAATCGCGGAACAGGTACGTGCGGCTGTTCGGGTAGTGGAACGAAAGCCCGTGCGCTTCTAGAAGAGCGGGCTGCATATCCGGCGGCAAATTAGGATACTCTATCGCGTATGGCATCCTTTCTTTTGAAAGAACAGCGCGGAGGTTCGACTCTGCCGTCCATGCCGTCATCGCGCTGTGGAATGCCGTTCCCGCTTGACGAAGCGGCTGATAGAACTCGGGCGTGACGAGCAGGACGAAGAACGCGACGCGAAAATCCATCTGCCCGTAGAGCAGGCGAAAGCCGATGCTGACGGCGATGATCGCGATCGCCAGCGTTGTGATGAGTTCGAGCGCAAAGGCGGAGATAAAGGAAAGCTGGAGGACGCGAAGGGCAGACGCGGAGAAGGTTTCGCTGAGCACTTCGACGGTTTTTCGCTGCGCCTCGGCCTGACGGAAAATCTTCAGTGTAGGGAGCGTTCGGAGGAGCTCGCCAAAGCGTGCGGCAAGCGACTCCATGCGCTTCCACTGCGCCTCGCTCGCTACGCGCGTGACGCGTCCGATGAGGTAGAGCAGAAAGGGGGCAATCGGCATCGTCACGAACATGAAAAGCCCCGTGACGGGATCGGCGATAGCCGCAGCGATAAGCGCGATGGGCATCTTGGTGACGATTGCAAGGAGGACGGGGAGGACGCGGCTGAACCAAAGGTCGAGCGCATCCGTTTCCTCGCGTGCGAGCGGAAGAATGCGGCGGCGTACTTCTGCCGCTTCCGCTTTGCCCGTCAGCATCTGCGCATGAAGCTGCGCTCTGGTTTCCGTTCGCAGCGCGGTGGATAGCCGCTGCGATATTCGCTCGCGCACGGGGGTGAGAAGCGGCGGAAGGATCATGAGAAGAAACAGCACCAGTAGAACTGGTGCTGTTTCCATTCGGCCCTTATGTGCGAGGAACACGCCGTCCATTGCGTAGGCACCTGCTCCTGCCGCTGCAATCGTCGCGACGGCACGGGTGGTTTCTATGAGGAGCAAGCGGATTCGCTCGCCTTTATGCGGTTTTAGGCTGCGTAGCAGAAAGCTGTTCGTTACGTTCATAGGACCTCTTGCGGTAGATCAATAGTGTTCTTCGGCATCCTTTTCCGTAATGCGCTTGCGGAAAATGTAGTACGACCAGCACTGGTAAATGAGCACGATCGGAACGAAGATGCAGGCTGCGACGGTCATGACCGAGAGCGTGTACGGCGTAGAAGACGCGTTCTCGATAGTTAGGCTCCATGCCGGATTCAGGCTCGATACCATGAGGCGTGGGAAGAGACCGGCGAAGAAGGCGACCGTCGTCAGGACGATGGCGAGCGACGAGCAAACGAAAGCCGGCTTTCCATTGCCTTTTGCGAGACTTGCGATGCCGATGACGAAGATCACGGCTGCCGCGATGAGCGCGACCGCAGCGAGTGTGCTATGGAAGAGATCCGTGTACTGGAGCGTCATGGCCATGCAGAGAACGAAGAGAAGCGCAGCGATTGTGCCGAGCTTGATGCCGAGCTGCTGCGCGCGGCGGACGAGCCCAAAATCAACGACACGGAACGAGAGGAACGAAGCGCCGTGGAAGAGGAAGACGAAGAGGAAGGTCATGCCTCCGACGACCGTGTACGGCGTTAGGAGATCGAAGAAACCGCCCGTGTAAATCATCTTCTCGTTGATGGCGATGCCTGCGATGAGGTTCGTGATGGCGACGCCCCAAAGGAATGCGGGGACGATGCTGCCGAAGGCGATTGCCGCTTCCCAGCCGTGGCGCCAGCACGGCGCGTCATAGCGCGCGCGGAAGTCAAATGCAACGCCGCGCAGGATGAGCGCGAAGAGCATGAGAAAGAGCGCGAGGTAGAACGTCGCGAACATCGTCGAGTAGACGTGCGGGAATGCCGCGAAGAGCGCACCGCCTGCCGTGATCATCCAAACCTCGTTGCCGTCCCATACGGGCGTGATCGTGCGCAGGAAAATGGAACGATCGCGGTCATGCGGGGAGAGGAAGGGCGTCAGCGCACCGACGCCGTAGTCAAAGCCTTCTAGGAAAAAGAATCCCGTGAAGAGCACGACAATCAAAAGAAACCAAAGCGTATTGAGATCCATCATGCATCCCTCCCTTCGGAGATGACCTGCGTCTTTCGGACGAAGCGGAAGACGATCCAAAGCGCCGCAATCGCGAGCAGGAGATACGTCACAGTGAAGCCAATCATCGTGAACCAGACTTCTGCCCCCGTGAGGTTCGGCGAGATGCCTTCCGCCGTCCGCTGCAGCCCGACGACGAGCCAAGGCTGGCGACCGCCCTCCGCGACGTACCAGCCGAAAGAGTTCGCGATGTAGGGGATCGGCATGAGCCAAGGCAGGATCTTCAAGAGACACGGGCATGCGAGCGGACGATTCGTCCATGCGAGATAGCCGAAGAACATCGCGATGAGCATCATGAGACCGCCAAGACCGATCATGATGCGGAAGCTCCAAAATAGCGCTGTGACGTTGGGGCGGTACTCGCCGGGACCGTACTTTTCGGAATACTCCTTCTGCAGGTCATTGATGCCGCGGATCGCCCCATCGAATTTATTGTAGACCATGAAGGAGAAAACGCCCGGCACGGTGATCTCGCTGTCGTTCTTGTGCGTCTCTTGGTTGATGTCCGCGACGATGGCGAAAGGAGCCGGATCTTCCGTTTCCCAAAGTGCCTCCATCGAGGAGAGCTTCATCGGATTCGCCTGTGCGATGTACTGTGCGTGCATGTGACCGCTGCCTATGACGCCGAGAAGGCCGATGATCATGAAGAGTGCGGCAGCTTTCATCGACTGTGTGAACGCAGCGCGCGACTTCTCGTCGTGCGCGATCTTCCATGCGGAGACCGCAAGGATGAGGAAGCCGGTCGTCGTCATGCCGGCGAAGAACGTATGCGAATACTCGCCGAGGAAGTAATGATTCGTGACGAGCGTGAAAAAGTCCGTCATTTCAGCGCGTCCGTTGCGGATGGCGTAGCCGACCGGATGCTGCATGAAGGAGTTTGCGATGAGGATCCAAAACGCGGAGAGATTGCTGCCGAGTGCGACAATCCAAAGGACGGCGCAGTGCAGTTTCTCCGGCAGCTTGTTCCAGCCGAAAATCCAAATGCCGAGGAAGGTCGACTCGAGGAAGAACGCCGTGAGTGCCTCGAGCGCGAGCGGAGCTCCGAAGATGTCGCCCATAAAACGCGAGTATTCCGACCAGTTCATGCCGAAGTGGAATTCCTGCACGATGCCGGTGACAACGCCCATCGAGAAGTTGACGATGAAGATTGTACCGAAGAAACGCAGGAGCTTGCGGCAGGTTTCCTTCCATTCCGGTCGCTTCGTCCGCACGTAGCACGTCTCGAGCAGTGCGAGGAAGAAGGAGAGCCCCAGTGTTACCGGGATGAACAGGAAGTGATAGGTGGTCGTGATGGCGAACTGCCATCGGGATAGGATGATTGCATCCATTCAGTTAGTCCCCCTTTTTGCTTTTCCTAAAGATATATCACACCCACTCTTTCCATTATAGCGCAAATACAATATGAAAACAATATGAGAAGAGTGATTTCGTTTGGAAAATGATTCTTCTTGGAATGACACGCCTATGCGCGGAGGGAATTCAAGACGATGAGAAGGCTGGCGAGCAGCACGCCTAGGAGTGTGATGAGCGGCGGCACCAGCGGCGCGCCGAACGGGTGAAATACGCCAGTGGCAGCGGGGACGAGGAGAATCCACGTCAGCACGGCAAGCGTGCGGTTTTCGCGCGTGAGCGAAGCAAATTTTCGGCTGATGGCAAGGAACGAAAGAAGGCTTTCCATGTGGCCGCTCTCCAAACGCACATCGTATGCCGTATGTTCTGCTGCGTGTTGTGATTCGGCATCGCTTCCTTTCCGTACGAGTTGGATGCGGACATCTGCTTCTCCGAGCGCTGCCGCGTCGCGCGCGCCTGCTCCGATCATTGCGATGATATGGCCGTGCGTGCGCAGCAGCTGCACTTCGCGCGCCTTTTCGCTCGGAGAGAGTGCGGCGCTTGCACCGTTCAAGGCAAGCTGTTTTTTTATGGCAGAAGCCGTGCGGAGCGGATCGCCTGTCATCATATGGACGGAGAGCCCGCGACGCTGAAGGCGGTGCAGCGACGGCGCGACTTCATCGGGGATATCGTCTCTTATCGCGATGATGCCGCGCGTATGCTTGCCATAGCTGACAAAAAGCGGCGTCATGCCCGCATCCGCGATCTTGCCGGCACGCGCGAGAAGCGATTTGCTGACGGCGACGCCTTCTTCGATGAGCCAGTCCGCGTGGCCGACGCGTACGGGTGTGCTTGCGATCAATGCTTCTGCGCCGCGCCCTTTTACTTCAGAAAAGGCGGAGGCATTTTGCAGGCGGCAGCGCCTCTGCATGGCGGTCGCAAGGAGAGCGCGCCCCACGGGGTGCTCGGCTTTGCGTTCTGCCGAAGCTGCGAGTGCGAGAAGCGAGGCCTGGCTCGTTCCCTCCGGCACGAGTTCCGAAATGTACGGGTGCCCCGAAGTGATGACGCCGTTTTTGGCAAGGACGAGCGTGCTGGCCTCGGCAAAATGGGAAAGCACTGCTGCATTCAGGATGGTGATCCCCGCTTCTTGGGCGCGGCGCAGGCTTCGGATGCGGGCGATGGGGGAAGCGAGAAGGCAGGGAAGCGGCAGGCATGAGAAGAGTGCCGAGAAAAAAACGTAGGCGGCGAGCACGATGTTCCGCTCGGCGAAAAAGTAGCTTATTCCGGAAAGAAGCGCGAGAAAAAGCCCGCAAAGCAAGGAATATTTTACGATAGTTTGATTTTTCATCAAATACAGCTCCCATTTATGATACAATGTCCTAAGTATAGGAATCGCGGATAAAATGAAGTTCGTCAGATTGGCGTAGCTGAATTTATCCGTGCTTCCTATATTATCGGAGCAAATAGGGATTCGGTCAAGTGGCGAAAGGTGAGGACAGGTTGCTTCAGGTAAATGGTTTTGCGAAGATCAATTTGACGCTCGATATACGCGGAACGCGTGCAGACGGTTATCACGAGGTTGCGATGGTCATGCAGTCGATCGGCCTTCACGATACGATTGCGATGGAACAGACGGATGGGGATATTTCGCTTTCCATCGATGTGCCTGGGCTTGCGGCGGACGAGAGCAATCTCGCGATTCGCGCGGCAAGGCTCATCTGTGCGCATTGCCATATAACGGGTGGCGTGGCGATGCGGCTCACGAAGCGCATTCCGATCGCGGCAGGGCTTGCCGGCGGCAGTGCCGATGCCGCTGCCGTCCTGCGCGGCATGAATGCGCTCTACGCGCTCCGTATGACGGACGGGGAGCTTTGCACGCTCGGTGCGAGGCTCGGATCGGATGTTCCATTTGTGCTGCTGGGCGGCACGATGCTCGCAACGGGACGCGGCGAAGTGCTTCGCCGCCTGTCCGCCATGCCGAAGACGTATGTCGTACTCGCGAAGCCGCCCGTCTCCGTCTCGACGCCATGGGCGTATCGAGCGTATGACGCGGAAGGGACGGACCGCCATCCCGACAATGCGGCGATCGAACGCGCCATTGAAGCAGGTGATCGATCTTTGGTCGCTTCCTTATTGTGCAATGTGCTTGAACGTGTTACTATGAACGAGTATCCTATCGTCGCAGAATATAAGGCGATGATGCAAGGGCAGGGCGCGCTCGCGAGCATGATGTCTGGAAGCGGCCCTACCGTTTTCGGCCTAGTGGAACGTGCAGAGGAAGCAAAGCGCATCGCCGCGTTCCTGCGGTGCGAGACGAGGGCAGCGGTATTTGTCACCGAGACGTGCGATCCCGTCAAGTCAGGCGAGGAACATCTTTCATAGGAGTTGAGAAGAATGGGTCAGAGATTGGAGCCGATCAAGCTGGACAGCTACCAACCGCTTCGTGAGGTCGTCTGCGAATCCCTGCGTGAGGCGATTCGCAAGGGGCTGCTGAAACCCGGCGAACGCATCATGGAGCTTCAGCTCGCCGAAGAACTCGGCGTGAGCCGTACGCCTGTACGCGAAGCGATCCGCAAATTGGAGCTTGAAGGGTACGTCGTCATGATGCCGCGCCGCGGCACGTACGTCGCGGATATGTCGATTCGCGACATCAACGAGATTTTTGAGATACGGACGGCGCTCGAAGCACTTTCCAATGAGCTTGCCGCCGAACATATCACGGAGGAAGAGCTCGAGCACTTGCAGCGCCTTCTCGTCATCATCGGCGGTTACGTCAAGGAAGGCTCGCTCGATAAGATCGTCGAAACCGATATCGAGTTTCACGACCTGCTTTATCATGCGGCGCGCAATTCGCGCCTCGTCGGCATCATATCGAACCTGCGGGACCAGCTCACGCGCTTTCGCACGCTCTCGATGTCGTACCCCGGTAGGCTTGAGGAGACGATTGAAGAACATCGCCTGATCGTCGAAGCAATCGCACAGGGCGACTGCAAGGCAGCGCGCAGGGCGGCAAAGCGGCACATGGAAAATTCGGAGAAGACGCTCATGCTCGCGATGGAAAGCCGCAAAAAGCAGGAGATGGAGGCAAAACGCAAGGAAGAATAAACGGAGCATCATAAAAGAAGAGGAGATAGGAAATCATATGGCAGAATTTGTAACGGTCGTACTCGCCGCAGGCAAGGGCACGCGCATGAAGTCGAAATTCTCGAAAGTGCTTCATAAAGCAGCGGGAAAGCCGATGATCCAGCACGTCCTCGATGCGGCAAGGGCAGCAGGCGCGCGCCGCAATATCGTCGTGACAGGCTATGAAGGGCAATCGGTTCAGGAAGCGCTGGCGGGGGCGATTGCGGGGCAGGTGGAATTTGTCGAGCAAAAGGAGCAGCTCGGAACGGGGCATGCCGTCCTTCAAACGAAGCCACTTCTTCAAAATGAGACTGGAACGGTCATGGTGCTCTGCGGCGACACGCCGCTCTTGACGGGCGCGCTCCTAAGGAAACTCGCGGACGAGCACGAAGCGGCAGGCGCGAAAGCGACTGTCCTTACGGCTGTCATGCCGGACGCGACGGGCTACGGGCGCATCATCCGCGCGGCGGACGGCTCGGTCGAAAAGATCGTCGAGCACAAGGATGCGACGGAGGCGGAGCGTGCCGTGCGCGAAGTCAACTCCGGCATTTACTGCTTTGCGATCCAGTCGCTCTTTGAAGCGCTCGCGAGCGTCACAAATGACAATGCGCAGGGCGAGTACTACCTGCCCGATGTGCTGGAAATCCTCAAGAAGAGGGGCGAGAAGATTTGGGCGGTCACAGCGGATCACTACGAGGACACGCTCGGCATCAATTCGCGCCTGCAGCTCGCTCGAGCGGAAAAGATCCTGCGCATGCGCAAGGCAGAAGAACTCATGGCAGCGGGCGTGACGATCATGGATCCCGCGACGACGTACATCGACGCGGATGTCAGAATCGGCCGCGATACGGTGATCTATCCGATGACGTGGCTTGAAGGGACGACGGTGATTGGGGAGGATTGTGAGATCGGTCCGTCCGTCCGTTTTCAAAATGTCACTTGCGGCGATGAGGTCACGGGACAGTTCACGTATGCGCACGACTGCCGGATTGATACGGGCGTCATTCTCGGACAGTTTACGCACATTCGCCCCGATACGCATCTTGCGGCAGGCGTCAAGATCGGAAACTTCGTCGAGGTCAAGAACTCGAATATCGGCGAGGGCTCGAAGCTGCCACACCTTTCCTACATCGGCGACTGCGACATGGGCTCGGGCGTCAACATGGGCTGCGGTACGATCACCGTCAACTACGATGGCAAGAGGAAGTTCCGCACGAGGGTCGGAAACGATGCATTCGTCGGCTGCAACTCGAATCTCGTTGCACCCGTGACCGTGGAAGACGGCGCGTATGTCGCGGCGGGCTCGACGATCACGAATGCCGTGCCAGCCGGCACCCTCGCCGTAGCGCGTGCACGCCAGAAGAATATCACGGACTGGCACGATAAGCGAAAATAAAAGGATAAAAGAGAAAAAGGATAAAAAGGAATTATAAAACGGATAAATTGCGTATAGGTCTAGCATTTATCCGTTTTTATGTTATACTGAAAATGAAGCATAATGTATTCTACATGCACATTTAGGAGGATTTTTCAAAATGCCTTTTGATACTGGGAATATGCGCATCCTGACGGGCAACGCGAATCCGGATTTGGCGAGGAAGATAGCCGATCATATTGGAGTGAGTCTCTGCGACGCGTTTGTCGGGCACTTCAACAACGGCGAGACGCAGGTCATGATTGGGGAGAGCATTCGAGGCAAGGATATTTTCATTATTCAGCCGACTTCGTTCCCCGTCAACGACAATCTGATGGAACTCCTGATTATGGCGGATGCCTGCAAGCGCGCTTCGGCGCGCAGCATCACGGCGGTCGTTCCGTACTACGCCTACGCGCGGCAGGATCGCAAGACGCGCGGACGCGAGCCGATCTCGGCAAAGCTCGTTGCGAATCTCATGACGACGGCAGGTGTTACGCGCGTCGTGACAGTCGATCTCCATGCAGGGCAGATACAGGGTTTTTTCGATATCCCGGTCGATCATCTCGCAGCAGCACCGGTTCTCGGCAATTACTTCAAAAGGCAGAATTATGAGGATCTCGTCGTCGTATCGCCGGATCTCGGCGGTGTCACGCGAGCGCGTATCCTAGCCGATCGCGTCCATGCGCCGATCGCGATCATCGAGAAGCGCCGCCCGAAGCCGGGCTGCGCTGAAGTCATGAACCTCATCGGTGAGGTTTGGGGCAAGACCGCGCTCATCATCGATGATATCGTCGATACGGCTGGCTCGCTCTGCGAAGGGGCGAAGGCACTCAAGGCACACGGCGCGAAGCGCGTCCTCGCTTCGTGCACGCATGCGATTCTCTCCGCCCCCGCAGTTGAGCGGATCAATGCATCGCCGATTGAGCAGCTTGTCATCACGGACACGATTCCGCTGCCGCCTGAGAAGCAGTCGGATAAGTTTGTCGTGCTCTCGCTCGCTGAGGCGATTGGCGACGTCATAGTGCGCATTCTGAGCCACCAGTCCGTCAGCATGCTCTTTAACCGCTGATTGCACGTTGCAACGAACGGGTGCTTGTTTATCGTGCGTAAAGGATGCTCCTGTCGCAAGACGGGAGTATTTTCTGTCTTGCCGTGGAGGATTCATCATGATGGGAAAAGAAGCGACGGATCTCTACATACGCCATTTCTCTTTTTGGGATCGGCTGTCGAATGGAGAGCGCGATCTCCTCAATCGCCATACACATGCCGTTCATTACGAAAAAGGCACGCAAGTGCATTGCGGTGCACTCGACTGCCTAGGCATCTTTCTGGTCAAGAAAGGACAGCTTCGCGTCTACACGCTTTCGGAGGACGGGCGCGATGTCACGCTCTATCGACTGTTTCCCGACGATATTGCGATCCTATCGGCTGCCTGCGTGCTCGACGCGGTGACATTCGATGTGTTCGTCGATGCAGAAGAGGACACGGAAGCGCTTCTTACCGATGCGGGGGCGTTCCGAAAATTGGTAGAGAAAAATATCTATGTGCGCTGTTACGCGTATGAAATGGCATCGGCCCGCCTTTCGGATATGCTTTGGAAGATGCAGCAGGTGCTCTTTCTCTCGGCGGATCGCCGCTTTGCGATCTTTTTGCTCGAGGAGAGTGAAAAGCAAAAGTCGGCGACGATTCGCCTGACGCACGAGAAGATGGCGCGGTATATGGGAACAGCGCGCGAAGTCGTCAGCCGTCTCGTCAAATACTTCGGGCAGGAAGGGTGGATCGCATCCGCGCGCGGCTTTCTTCGGATTCAGGACAAAAAAGCACTCGAACGCCTGGCGGGCGAACACCGATAACGCCAATAAACGATACAAAACAGTCCCCTTGCGGGGACATGCCGTTCGCTTAGGCGAGCAGAGCTTCGATTTCTTCCTTTGGCATATTGCCGACGGCTTCGTTTACTTTCCTGCCGTTTTGGAATACGATGACAGTCGGGATGCTCATAATGCCGAATTCCTGTGCGAGTGCTGGCTCGTCATCGATATTCACCTTGCCGACCTTGAGTGCAGGGCGCTCTGCGGCGACTTCCTCGATGGTCGGGGCGAGCATGCGGCAGGGGTAGCACCAAGGAGCCCAAAAATCGAGGAGGACAGTCTTTTCAGACTGCAGGACCTCGGTTTCGAAATTGTCTTTTGTAATGGTGACTTCCATTGAAATTCCTCCTTTTGCAGATACGCTGCTTCAAGTATAATGCGAGATGGGGAGAAGCATCCGTGATTCGCTCACATTTTCCCGTGCAGATCGCAGCACACTATGCTATAATGATCGTTGCTTTCAAAGTTTATTTAGGAGGATACGTATTTTGGACTTAAGCATTGCAGAGTTGCTCAAAACCATTGTGCTTGGCGTTGTCGAGGGCTTGACAGAATGGCTGCCCGTATCGAGCACTGGACACATGATCCTCGTCGATGAGTTCATCCAGCTCAACGTCAGCAAGGCATTCATGGATATGTTCCTCGTTGTCATACAACTCGGCGCCATTCTCGCCGTCGTCGTGCTGAGCTTCGATAAGCTCAACCCCTTTTCCCCGTGGAAGAGCAGGCAGGAAAAGCGCGATACGGTGAGCCTTTGGGGCAAGGTGCTCGTCGCGTGCGTTCCTGCAGCAGCCATCGGACTGCTGTTCAATAAGTACATGGAGGAGCACTTCATGACGGCACCCGTCGTCGCCTCGACGCTCATCCTGTACGGCGTCCTTTTTATTCTCGTCGAAAATTACAACAGGAACCGCCGGCCGCGCGTGGGCGATCTCGCAGCACTCGACTACAAGACGGCATTCATCATCGGCATGTTCCAAGTGCTCGCGCTCGTTCCGGGCACGAGCCGTTCGGGTGCAACGATACTCGGCGGCATCCTCTTCGGCACGAGCCGTTACGTTGCGGCGGAGTTCACGTTCTTTCTCGCGATCCCCATCATGTTCGGTGCGAGCCTCCTGAAGATCGTGAAATTCGGGCTGAACTTTACGGGTACGGAAATCGTCATCATGGTCGTCGGCATGGTCACGGCGTTCCTTGTCTCCATCCTCTCGATCAAGTTCCTGCTCTCCTATATCAAGACGAACGACTTCAAGGCATTCGGCTGGTATCGTATTGCGCTCGGCATCCTCGTTATCGCTTACCTCTTCCTGGTGGGTGACCCGACGGCAAACAATTGACGACAAATGACGACAAATCATTAAGAAAACAGGTTTTCATGGGAACCCCCGCTTTTCGGCGGGGGTTCCTCCAATAAAGGAAAGGGAATCGATGAAAGTAATAGCAGGACTTGGCAATCCCGGCAGCGAATACGAAACGACAAAGCATAACGTCGGCTTTATGTTTATCGACGCGCTCGCAGCGCACCTCGGCGTGACGGAGTGGCGCGGAATGTTTGATGCATGCGTCGCAGAGACGCGCATCGAAGCGGAGAAGGTCCTTCTCGTCAAACCGCAGACGTATATGAATGACAGCGGACGCGCGATAGGCCCGTTGCTTGCATGGTACAAGCTTGCGCCCGAAGATCTCATCGTCGTACACGATGACATGGATATTCCGGCAGGCACGGTGCGCATCCGCAAGAAGGGGAGTGCAGGCGGGCACAACGGGATCAAGTCCATCCTCGCACACGTTGGCGACGAACACTTTACGCGCATGCGCATTGGGATCGGGCGACCCCTTCCAAACTGGACGGTTGTGAAACACGTGCTTGCACCGTTTACGGAAGAGGACGCGCCGCGTATCCGCGAGGCGATCGCCTATCTGATCCCCGCCGCAGCGTGCATCGTCACGGACGGTGCGGATAGGGCGATGAATCGATTCAATCCGAAGAAAACGAAAAAAGAAAAGCCCGCTTCTGTGCCTGTTCCAAAGGCAGGCGAAGCGAGGGGAAAAGAAGCGCGCGAAGGAAAAGGCGGGGCGGAAGGAGGAACGACGATTGGCTGATACGATTACGGCAGTCTATGCCGCAGAGGATGGGATGATCCTCGATGCGCCCGGCATGATGGGCATGGGGCGCACGGGCGAGGAGAACGTGCCGCTCACGCCAGAAGATATCATTCCGCTGCCAGGCGGCGCCGATCTCATGCTGCTTCCCGATCGGCTGGCCGTTGGGCAGACGGCGGAAGGGGAAGCACTCCCCATCGAGGGACTTGCCGTCGCCGCAATCCTGCCTGCGGGCTACACGCGGCTCTTTTTGCCTGCCTACGTGCGGGAGGAGAAAGCAGAACGCCTGCCGCTCTATGGCTATACGGCCGATGTCGTCTGCCGCGACAAACTCTGCTGCGCTGCCGTCTACACGGATGAAAACGACAAGTGGGATCCGGCCCACTACAATACTAGGGAGCTTGCGAAACTCGTCAAGCGAACGAAAAAAGAGCTAAAGGGCAACCGCATCGTCGAACAGGTCGGCGGCTGCTCGCTCAACTGGCACTGCTGCACCGCGCAGAATCTCTTTTACCGCCGCTGGGAATGCGGCATCCCCACATCGCCTGCATGCAACGCGAACTGCATCGGCTGCATATCGCTGCAGCCTGCCGAATGCTGCCCTTCGCCGCAGGAGCGCATCCATTTTCGCCCAACGCCGGAAGAGATCGCGGAAGTCGGCATTTACCATCTCTCCGTCGCGCCCGATGCGATCATAAGTTTCGGGCAGGGGTGCGAGGGCGAGCCGAGTCTCGCGGCAGACCGCATAGCAGAGGGCATCAAGAGGATCCGGGCAAAGACGAAGAGAGGGCAGATCAACATGAACAGCAATGCAGGATGGACGGAAGGCATCAAGACGATTGTCGATGCGGGGCTTGACACCATTCGCGTTTCCATCATCAGCGCGCGCGACGAGTCGTACGACGCGTACTACCGCGCGAGCTATCATCTCGCCGACGTGCGCGCCTCGATCCGTTACGCGCTCGATCACGGCGTTTACGTCTCGCTCAACCTGCTCTATTTCCCAGGCTTCAACGACCGGGAGGAGGAGCTTGCCGCATGGCAGGCGTTTTTCCGTGAATTGCCCGTCCAAATGATACAGGTGCGCAATCTGAACATTGATCCCGACGCATTCCTCGCCGTCATGCCGAAAGCGAAGGGAAAGGCTGTCGGAACGAAGCGGTTCCTAAAGGTGCTCAGCGACGAGTTCCCGCAGCTCGTCATCGGCAGTTTCAGCCACTATGTCTCGCATTGAGTGGCTAGAAGCGGCGTCTTCCGTAGGACTTTCCGCCGTTCCGGCGGCGAAGCTGCTCTTCGTGCAGCTCCGCGCATTTTTCGACGATGAGGCGCACGACCCACGAGGCAGGGCGCGATGCTTTCTTGTGAAACCACATTTCGACCGTGCGGCTCGGTGCGCCGAGGATCATCTCGAAGTCGCGCGGCTGCAGGCCCCATAGTTCGCGCATGAGCTTCATCGGCTCGTCGGCACAGGCGATGCGGTCAAGTTCTGCCGCCTTTTTAAGTTCCTCGACATCGACGTTGAATCCAGTCTTTCGTTGGAACCAATTCGGTATATCATCGCGTGTGACCTTTGGCATAGGCGTCATCCTCTCCCCGTTCTGAATAAAGTAAGTCTACACCATGCCAAACGTATGGTCAAGATCGCATTGCGCGCGTGCATGCCGAGGACGGCGTAACGAATGGTACGGCAAAGGAGAGGGATTTCCTGTATAATTCGTCACAAAGAAGAGATTGCTGCGTGCTGCATTTGCAGCCGTAAGGCCGTTAGATAGGAGATTCGGATGAAAACACTCGATTTGAGCAAGAGCGTAGCGGAGCTTGTCCGCCAATATCCTGACCTAAAGGAAGTCATGGCGGGGATTGGCTTTCATGAGATCTTGAACCCAATGGCGCTCAAGATGATGGGCAGCATCATGACGATACCGCGCGGAGCCGTCGTCAAGGGGATCCCCATAGAGAAGATCCGTGCGGATCTTGAAGAGGCTGGCTTTACCGTCGTGGGCGGCGAACAGGAAGAGCGGCAAGTTCGCCTGCGGGAGTACGTCGGGAGACTCACTGCAGGTGAAGATCTCGAATCCGTCCGCGCGGATTTCGTGAAGCACTTTGAGCACGTCGCGGCAGAAGAGATCGCTGATGCGGAGCAGAGCCTCATCAAAGGCGGCGTTCCCGTAAAAGACGTGCAAAGACTCTGCGACGTCCATTCCGCCTTGTTCCATGGGAAAATGGGGAGTGGGAAGAAGGTCGTCGATACACATGAGCAGGCGGCAGAAGCACTCAAAAACATGGAAGGGAAAGACCTGCCCGAAGGTCATCCTCTCAATCTTCTGAAGCGGGAGAACGAAGCGATGTGCGCACATCTCGATAAGCTGCAGGAGGAGATGGACGGCGCAGGGGATGCGCAGGCGATCCTTTCGCTTGTCCGTGCGCTGAACGGCGTGCGCTCGCACTACGCGAAGAAGGAAGAGCTCCTGATGCCGCGCCTCTACGATTACGGCGTGACCGGACCTTCGCAAGTCATGTGGGGCGTTGACGATGAGATCAAACGCGAGGTCGGCGTCATCACGAAGTCGCTGACGGAGAATACGGAGAACTATCCGCTTTTCAAAGGGCGTCTCGCACAGGTCATGCAGCGCATTCGCGAGATGGTCTTCAAGGAAGAAAAGATTCTTTTTCCGCTCACGATGCGTTACTTCACGGAGGCGGATTGGCTTGAGGTCTACCGGGATATTTTCGAGATTGGCGTCGCCTTCATGGAGATTGGGGATTTGCCTCGCTGGGAACGGGCTGAGGCGTGGATACGGACGCAGTACATACCGCCTGCTATTCTGGAGGGCAAGGTTCGGATGGATACGGGCGAACTCACCGTTCGACAGCTTCAGGGCATTTTGAAGCTGTTGGATGTGGATATTACGTTCATCGACAAGGACGATATCGTGCGCTATTTCATCAATGAAGGGCACGTGTTTACGCGCCCGTTTTCCTGCATTGGGCGCGAGGTCTACAACTGCCATCCGCCCGAAATCATTCCCGTCGTCCGTCAGATGATTCTCGACTTCAAGGCGAAAAAGCGCGACCGTATGGAAGTGTGGCGCCGCATCATGGGACGGCCTATCGGCGTGCGCTACCTCGCCGTCTACGATGATGCGGGCGAGTACGTCGGCACAGTCGAGTTCGTGCAGGACTTTCAAAAAGCGCTCGATAAGTTCGGTAGGAAGCAGTAGGGACTGCGTCCGATGAATCTTGAAATTTTCTTGCAATTCATGTATAATAAGAATGGCAAGGGGATATTATAGGGATTGTTAAGGGCAGGAGGCGATTGATATGTTTCGGTCAAGACCCTTTCGGATCCGCGAGAATGCGGAACGAGGGCGCGAGTTCTTGGAAAAAGCGATGGAGTTTGTGGCGGATCAGCCATGCAATCCGCTCGGACGCGTGAGCGGCGCGCTTTCGTCGTTTCGCGTCGACGTCATGGATGTTGGCAGCCGCTATGAAGTATTTGCCGAGCTTCCCGGCTTTCGCAAAGACCAGATCACCGTTTCTTATGACGCGGACTGCTGCCTGACGATCAAGGCAGAGCGCCCCGATCCGGAGATGGAGGTGCGTTACCTTTGCAGGGAGCGGCGCGTCGGAAGCTTTGAGCGCAGCTTTGAAGTGGATGATATTGTAGAAAAGGATGTGACCGTCGCCTACGAGAACGGCGTGCTTCACATCGTTCTTCCAAAGATACGGGAAGAAGACAATCGAACGGTATTTGATATCGATTGAACATCGATAGAAAGAGGAGGACGGACGCAGCCAGCGTTCGTCCTTTTTTGCACGTCAGGCATAGATTCTTTTGGATACAAGAAGGATTTTTTTTAGAAAGCGGGAATCTAATTACTATCGACTTTGAATGTATTGGGAGGACGTAAAAATGATGGACGACAAAGACTGGGGCTCGTTTAAGCATAAGCTCAAAATGAAGACGGAGATCGATCTCGATCTCTACAAAGAGCCGCAGATGAAGCGCCGCATCGGCAATCTCGTTACGCGTGTGGGCATGGATTCGTACACGGCTTATTTCGACAAGGTAGCGCGGGACAAGGACGACTTCGCCGCATTTGTCGAGTACCTGACGATCAACGTTTCGGAGTTCTTCCGCACGCCGGAGAAGTTCTCGAAGCTTGAGACGGACGTCATTCCGGATCTCTTGAAGCGCTCGCCAAAGCTCAATATTTGGAGTGCAGGCTGCTCGATCGGCGCGGAGCCGTACTCGCTCGCGATGATCATGAAGGAATTGACGCCGGGGGTTCGCCATCGCATCCTCGCTTCTGATCTCGACGTCGAGATCATCGCGAAGGCGAAGCGCGGCGTTTATTCCGATACGGAGCTTAAAGCGATTTCACCGCAGCGCAAGGCAAAGTATTTTGACCAAGAGGGCGATCAGTATGCCGTAAAGCAGGAAATCAAGGACTGCATTGAGTTCAAGCGCCACAATCTCTTAAAAGACCCATTTGAACACAATTTCGATCTGATCCTCTGCCGCAATGTCGTCATCTACTTCACCGAGGAAGCGAAGGCAGGGCTCTATGCCAACTTCTTCAAGGCACTGAAGCCGGGCGGCATTCTCTTCGTCGGCGCGACGGAGGCAATCCTGAACTTCCGCAAGATGGGGTACACGAGCTTCCAACCGTTTTTCTATCAGCGCCCCTTGGCATAAGCCGAAGGAGCTTGGGCAAGCGAGGAACTGCTAAATGTACGCGAATCCAGAGATGGAACAATGCGCTAAAACGCGCTTGAAAGAGCTGCAGCTCGAACGGCTAAAGAGGCAGCTTCGATGGGCACAGGAGAAAAGCGTGTTCTATCGGGAGCGCTTTGCGCGCGCAAACGTTTCCTATGAGGCAGTCGAGACACTTTCCGACTTGCGGAAGATTCCGTTCCTGGAACGCGACGCACTGTGGCAGGAGAACCGGCTTGACTTTCTGACCATTCCATTTTCGGGGCTCTTGCGCTACGGTGTCATGCATGAGGCGTCGCGCGAGTTCGCCGCATTTTATACGAACGGCGATATTGCGCATAACGTCGAGATGATGACGCGCGCGCTCGCTGCGGCAGGCGTCCATCGCGCCTCTGTCGTCGCGCTTTTCGGCGACCTCGCTGACAGCCGCCTGCTCGATATCCATTATGCACTCGAAGTGCTCGGCGCGACGGTCATCCCGATGGGAACGGACTATCGGCAGTGGCTGTCGCGCATGGATCAAGTGCGGGCGGATACGTTCGTCGCACCACGGCCGCTTCTCATGCGGCTCATCATTCACTTGCAGGCGGCAGGGATGGATATCGCAGAATATGCCTGTGCGCGTGTGCTCTGCCTCAATACGGATGCTATCCAAAATCCGATGCAGCATCATATCGAGGGCAGGACGAAGATACCCGTCTACAATCTCTATGCACCGATGGAACTCGGCATGGCCGGGCTGCTCTACGCATGTGAGACGCGGGCAGGGCAACATATACAAGAGGATTATTTTTACCCGGAAATCATTGCATTTGGGCGTGATGCGCCAGTCACGGACAAGAATCAGATGGGGGAGCTTGTCGTGACGTCACTTGCAGCTGAGGCGATGCCGCTCATCCGCTATCGGACGGGACAGGCCGTGAGCCTGGCGGATGAGCCGTGCAGATGCGGACGGACACTTCGTTGCATTCGGACACCGTTTGCGGCAGGCTGACGTCGTTTCTTGAAACCATAAGAAAAGCCCTTCACGGAGAAGCGAAGGGCTTTTCTTATGGTTTCTTCTCAGAATAAATATTGACAGTCATGATATGATAGAGGATGAATAAAAGGGCAGGATGAGAGGAGCAATCTCATGACAGATGAATCGTTGATCGTAAAGCCAAAGATCACGATCAAGGTGTTCGGCATCGGCGGCGGCGGCAATAGCGTCCTCGCGCGGATGAGCAAGCACAAGGCAATCGACATGGAACTCGTTGCCGTCAATACCGATGCGCGCCAGCTCGCCTCGGTGAGCCAAGAGGGGATTCGCGTGCTGCAGATCGGCGAAACGCTCACGCACGGCCGTGGAACGGGGGGCAATATCGCGCTTGCAGAGCAGGCGGCAAGGGCAGAGGCGGAAAAGATTCGCGATGCGATGAAAGGAGCCGATCTCGTCTTCATCACAGCCGGCATGGGCGGTGGGACGGGAACGGGTGCCGCGCCGATCGTGGCGAATGTCGCGAAGGATCTCGGCGTGCTCTCCGTTGGTGTCGTGACGCAGCCGTTTAGCTTTGAGGGCAATCGCAAGAAGCGTCTCGCCGATGAAGGCATCGCGAAGATGCAGGCGCAGATGGATGCGCTCATCGTCGTTGCAAATGACAGCCTCCAGAAGCTGCCGGAAAATCATCGCATGACACTTGTCACAGCGTTTCAGGCGGCAGACAGCATCCTCCTTCAGGCGATCAGCTGCATTGCGGAACTTATTTTGGAAACGGGCTTTATCAACGTCGACTTTGCCGATGTCACGACGATCTTCCGCCACAGTGAGTCGAGCGACGCCTTGCTCGGAATCGGACGCAGTGCAAAAGATGCCGTCGACGCCGTCAAAGCGGCGGCGGAGAGCCCGCTCCTCGCCAGGAGCCTCAAGGGTGCACGTGCGATCATCTTGAATCTTACGAGTGACGATTCGCTGAGCATGTACGATGTCGATGAAGCGACATCGTACATCACGAAGCAGACGTCTGCCGACGTCGACCTGATCCTCGGAACGGTCATCAAAGAGGAGATGAGCGGTGAGATTCAGGCGACGCTCATTGCAACGGATTTTTCCGACAGCGTCATTTTGAAGGCACCGACGGTCACGGTTCCCGAAGGCAAGGTGAAGGTCAAGAAAGAGAGCTTGCCGCTTGATGCGCCGTCTTTTATGCGGCAGGGGACAAAGAAAACGCCGCCCGAAGGCGGCGCATTCGCGATACCGGCATTCAGGCTGACAACGGATCTTCCGAAAAAGAAATAAAAAGGGGTTGCCAGCGGCAACCTCTTTCCTGTCTATTGTATGGGACAAAGGAAGGGGAGTATTATGGGCAAGCCAGGCAGGTTTTCGCGTACGGAGCTCCTCCTCGGCGAGACGAATATGAAAAAGCTTGAAGCGAGTACGGTGGCGATATTCGGTGTCGGAGGAGTCGGCTCGTTCGTCGCGGAAGGACTTGCGCGCGCAGGTGTCGGACACTTCGTCCTCGTCGATAATGATACGGTCTGCCTGACGAATATCAACCGGCAGATCCATGCGACGACGAAGACGGTGGGGCAGCCTAAGACGAAGGCGATGAAAGAGCGCATTGAAGCGATCAATCCTGCGGCATGCGTCGATACGATCGAGTCCTTTTATTTGCCGGATGCGGCAGAGCGGTTCTTTGCGCAGCATTACGACTACGTCGTTGACGCGATTGACACGGTGACGGGAAAGATCAGCCTCGTGCTCGAATGCGAAAAACGCCGCATTCCCATTGTTTGCAGCATGGGCGCTGGCAATAAGCTCGATCCGACGCGCTTTGAAGTCGCCGATATCTATAAGACGCGCGTCGATCCGATCGCGCGTATCATGCGAAAGAAGCTTAAGGAGCATCGCGTGAGGCGGCTGAAAGTCGTTTACTCGACGGAACGCCCCATCGAAATCGAAGGAAGCGGCTGCGGCAGCACATGCATCTGCCCGCCGGGCAGTGCGCGAAACTGTGACAGGAGACGATCCGTGCCGGGCAGCATATCGTTCGTGCCGTCGGTGGTCGGGCTCATATTGGCGGGGGAAGTCGTGCGAGACATGACGGGAGCAAAGGCGGGAGCAGGCGTATGAAAGCAACGGTTCTTGGATGCGGCAGATGGGGCACGTTTCACGCGTGGTATGCAAACCGCATCGGACATGATGTCGTGCTGTGGGGACGCACGGGCTCCAGGCACCTTGCCGAGCTGCAGGAAGAGCGGAAAAACGAGTACCTCATGCTTGATCGTGCAGTACGGCTGACCGATGACCTCGAAGCGGCCGTCGCGTACGCCGATACGATCATCATATCGATCAGCTCGCAGCAGCTTCGGCCTTTCGGCAAGCAGCTTGCCGCACTCGGCAGCTTGCATGGGAAGCAGTTCGTGCTGTGCATGAAAGGGCTTGAGATCGGCACGGGAAAGCGGCTCACAGAGGTGCTTGAAGAGGAGATCGGAGCAGAGGCAAGAATCGCCGTTTGGGTCGGTCCAGGTCATGTGCAGGACTTTACGCGCGGCGTGCCAAACTGCATGGTCATCGCTTCGCGCGAGCAGGCACTAGCAAAGGAACTCGTCGCACGGTTCAAGAGCCCGCTCATCCGTTTTTACTACGGGGCGGATCTGCTCGGCACGGAGATCGGTGCGGCGGCAAAAAATGTCATCGGCCTCGCGGCCGGCATGCTTGACGGATATGGCTACGGCAGCCTAAAGGGCGCGCTCATGGCACGCGGGACGCATGAGCTTTCGCGCCTCATCGAGGCGATGGGGGGCGACCGCATGACCGTTTACGGCCTGTCACACCTCGGCGACTACGAGGCGACGCTCTTTTCGCAGCACAGCAACAACCGTCGCTTTGGCGAGGATCTCATCCGAGGTGTTCCGTTTACGAAGCTTGCAGAGGGGGTCTACACGGTCGAAGCGCTTATGGCTCTGTCCCAGCAATACGGCGTGGAGCTTCCGATTTGTGCGACGGTTTACGCCATCGTGCACGAGCATAAATCTCCGAAAGACCAGCTCATGCAGCTTTTCCTGCGTGCGACACGTGCAGAATAAGTATTGACGAGTCTTTTATATTATGATAAAATGCTAATTTTACATTTCTCACCTCCTATGCTATACTTTATTTATTGAATACATGGTTTTATAGGGAGGTGCCGAGTTGCTTCAAACGGGAGATCGTGTCGTCTATCCTATGCACGGCGCAGGCGTCGTAGCGGGGGTCGAGGAATGTGAGGTGCTGGGAGAAAAGCGATCGTATTACGTGATCCACATGCCGATGGGGAATATGAAAATGATGGTTCCGACGGATAGCGTGGAGGCTATTGGCATCCGGAACATCATTCCGGTCGAAAAGGTGGGCGCGGTGCAGAAAGTGCTTGAGGATAAGCCATATCGCATAACGGGAAGCTGGAATAAGCGTTTTCATGCCAATCTCGAACGCATGAAAAATGGCGATATATGCAGTGTGGCAGCCGTCGCGCGCGATCTCATCCTGCAGGATCGGAAGCGGCGCGTCTCATCGGGAGAGCGCAGGCTGCTTGATCTTTCCATGCAGATTCTCGTCAGTGAGCTTGTTTACGCCTGTGACAAAGAGCCAAAAGACGTGGAGCAATGGATTGGACGAGTCTTGGATACGAATAAGTTTGCTTAATCGACGCACATTTTTGACAGATTTGAGCGGATTCGCTATACTGGGATTGCGATTGTATTTGTTTGGGTCATGCAGTTTTGTAAGATGTGTGGGCATCGATAGGATCGGTATGCCCACTCTGTTTTTCTGTTCAAGGAGGTGAATGTATGGTATTGGATCGTGTATTACGTTTTTTTATCATTTTATTCTTAGCGGTAGCAGGCGCGGCGTTGCTCGATCTCGCAAGCCCTGTTTTGACCCTTTTCATCAGCACAGAAATTTTGAAAATGGATATGGGCATTATGCGGATTACGGTAGCGAGCCTGTTATGCATCCTTTTGGGCGCCATTATCGGTATGATTCTTGGATTTTTTCTTTCCCCGTATCTCATTCACAAGCTAAAGCGCTTTTCCACATGGGTGGAGGTGCAGATCGGCAAGATGCCGATCCACGATGCACTTGCAGGTGCCATCGGACTCGCTATCGGTCTCATCATCGCCAATCTCTTGGGGTTCGCCTTTGCCAAGATCCCCATTGTGGGCGATTACTTCCCCGTTATCTTCAGCATCGTGTTTGGCTATCTCGGCATACGCCTGACCATCAAGAAGCGGGCGGAATTAACGGGGCTCTTCGATTTCCTGCCGCGCATGACGAAAGAGATCATTCGGATGCGCGAGGCACGCGCAGCAGAAGGGGCAGTGAAGGCACCGGCTGAGGCAATGGGAGCGGCAAGGTGCGAGAAAGCCTACAAGCTGCTCGATACGAGCGTCATCATCGACGGGCGCATCGCCGATCTCTGTGATACGGGGTTCATCGAAGGGACGCTGCTCATCCCCGTATTCGTGCTCGAAGAGCTGCAGCATATCGCCGATTCGGCGGATCAGCTCAAGCGCACGCGCGGGCGCCGTGGGCTGGATATCCTGCAGCGCATACGGCAGGAGAAGAAAGTCAAGGTCGAGATTACGAATGTCGATTTTGAAGACATCGCGGAAGTCGACTCCAAGCTCGTCCGCCTCGGGCAGGAAGTCGGCGGCAAGATCATCACAAACGACTTTAATCTCAACAAAGTCGCTCAACTGCGCGGCGTTGAGGTGCTCAACATCAACGCGCTCGCAAATGCCGTGAAGCCTGTTGTCATACCGGGCGAAGGCATGACCGTCACGATCGTGAAGCCCGGCAAGGAGCAGGGGCAGGGCGTCGCTTACCTCGATGACGGTACGATGATCGTCATCGAAAACGGCTACCGTCATATCGGCGAGACGATTGAGGTCGAAGTGACCTCTGCCCTGCAGACGGCGGCAGGACGCATGATTTTTGCCAAGCCCATACGCTAAGAATTGCAGGAAATGGGTGTGAAGGAAGAAGAGCCGCTAGGTTGATTTTGCCTAGCGGCTCTTCTTGCTGGAAGAGGGAATGCAGTTGCGTTGAAAATCGCGTATGCGCGGAATGGTTTATCGGAAGAAGAGGAGAGAACTGTCATGAAAAAATTGGTGGGAGACACCCGTTTGATATTCAAGTGCTGCAGTCTGTATTATCAGGATGGGCTTGGACAGCAGGCAATATGCAATCGGCTCGGCATATCGAGACCGACTGTATCACGTATGTTGACATTGGGCAAAGAACTTGGCATTGTGCGGATCGAAGTAAAGAATCCTGACAATGAACGATACGGACAATTGGAACGCGAAGTAGAAAAACGTTTTGATTTGCAGGAAACGATCATCGTTGATACAGAGCCGCTTGAAAAAGGAACAAGGTACATTAATTCACAGATTGGACGTGCTACGCTGGAATTTCTCTCACGCATTTTGACGGATCGCGATCTGGTCGGAGTCAGTATGGGGCTGACGATTCAAAATATCGTGCGGTCAGACTTTCCGATTGAAAAAGCCATTCATTGTACATTCGTTCCGCTTTTGGGCGGTATTAGTGCAAGCAATCTCGATATCCACTCCAATTATTTGGTACAGGAATTTGCGGAACGATTTGGCGGACGAAGCGCACAGTTTTTTGCTCCGGCGCTCTTTTCGGACAAGATGGTCTTGGATGGATTCCTTAAGGAGCAACCGATTCAAAAGATTGTTCGCATGTATCGTAGCCTGGATGTCATTGTTATGGGAATTGGCGTACTCGATTCGGAACATTCGACTCTTTTGGAGTCAGGATATATTGATGCCGAAACAATGAAAAAATTTATTGCAAAAGGAGCGGTGGGTGATATCGCTTTGCGCTATTTTGACATAGAGGGGAAAACGGATTCCTTTACCGATTTCAATGAACGTGTAGCAGGAATAGGGCTTGATCTGCTTCGCAAGGTACCGAAGCGCATTGGTGTAGCGGGCGGCACCCATAAGATGGAGGCAGTGCTCGGTGCAATTCGCGGCGGATATATCAATATCCTTGTTACCGATGAAGCGTGTGCTGTAGCGTTGCTTCGGCAAAAATGTAGCGTTTCGAAATGAGGGTAGGGTGCTTCGTGGAAAAAGATGGCGATCCACCTTTTTGATACAAATGAAATAATAAACGTTTCGCTCCATTACTTTTACATTTATTCAATATAGAATACTTGTAAAAGTAATGGAGCTTTGTTATACTATAAACCATAAACAAGAATATCAAATGATAGATTTAGGAATGAGGCAATAGGAATAAATAAAAACTAGGAGGTTATTCTATGGAAGTTTCGTTCGGGGAATTGCTTGCCGTTCTGTTTGCCTTGATGATCGTTCAAGTAATTGGGACACATTTACAGGTCAAGGCGTATCGCAATGCAATTCATCGCTTGCATGCACGCGGAAACTTGGGAATCGGATCGTGCCGCAGGCTCCTTGGTCCGGGCAGCATCGTCATCATAGCCTGTGACCGAAATGGCATGATCACGGGTGGAGAGATCCTGCAAGGCATGACGGTGTTCAGCAAGTTTCATGTGATGCAGGGTATAGAAGGAAAACATATCCATGCGTTGAAGGAAAGCTACTCGCATCTGCCGAAAAAGCGTCGCTCTTATTACAAAGGGCACTTGCAGGCTCTGGAGGCGTTGGAGTTGCGATTCAACCATAAGGAAAAGGAGGTGAAGCCAACCGTATTCGTTGCAGAAGAGAGTGCTGGGAGGACTGCGTAAAAAGAAAGTGAGGAGAGTATCGTATGGAATTTATCGCTGGACTGGCAAATGGCTTTATGGAACTTTTTAAGGCCGGTGCCAATACGTTTTCAGGTTGGGTCGTGGGGATCATCCCGCTTGTCGTTATCTTGATGACGGCAGTCAGCTCTGTCATCAAGCTCATTGGTGAGGAACGTGTCTATCGCGTGGCACAGTGTGCAACGAAGAATATCATTACGCGTTATACAATCCTGCCGATCCTGGCGGTCATGTTCCTAGGCAACCCAATGAGCTACACATTTGGACGGTTCGTGGCTGAGAAATATAAGCCCGCGTTTTACGATGCGAACGTCAGCTTCCTCCATCCAGTTACGGGACTTTTCCCCCATGCAAACGGAGGAGAACTCTTTGTTTACATGGGCATAGCGGCAGGCGTTTCGGCTCTTGGCCTATCGCTTGGCGATTTGGCTGTACGGTATTTCCTTGTTGGTGTTGTTGTTATCTTGCTGCGCGGTATTGTCACAGAGAAGATATACCTTTACATGTGCAAAAAAGAGGGCAAAGAGATCTGAGCGGAACGAAATGAGGAGGATAAAAATGTATAAGTCGATCGTAATTCATGCAGGAAGCGGCGGTTGGGGCGGCCCGCTTACGATCCTTCCGACGGAAACGAAACACAAAATCGTGAGCGTCACGGGCGGCGGCATACATCCCGTGGCAGCTAAGATTGCGGAGATGACGGGCTGTGAGGCTGTGGATGGATTCTCAACTGGCGTTCCAGATGCAGAGATTTTGGTCGCAGTCGTCGATTGCGGTGGAACAGCGCGCTGTGGCGTCTATCCGAAGAAACGCATTTTGACCGTCAATGTCTTGCCTGTCGGCAAGACGGGACCGCTCGCACAGTATATTACAGAAGACGTATATGTCTCCGCTGTCAATGAATCGTGTATGCAGGAGGCGGACGGAAACATCCCTGCTGCTGAACCTGTTCCTGTGCAGCGTGCACACACAAGTGAAACACCTAAGACGAAAGCGCAAGCGAAGCAAGAAATCGCTGCAATGAATCAGGGAAAGGAAAAGAATTTCGTTACGCGGCTTGGCATTGCGATTGGCGGTGTTGTCAACAAGTTCTATTCTGCAGGACGTGAGACGATTGACATCACGATCAAGAGTATCTTGCCGTTCATGGCATTTGTCTCGATGATACTCGGCATCATCAGTGCATCGGGAATCGGCAATGTCATCGCCAACACGATTTCGCCGATTGCCAGCACGCTTCCAGGGATGCTCGTCATATCGTTTATTTGTGCGATTCCCTTTATCTCACCAGTGCTCGGTCCTGGTGCGGTCATCGCGCAGGTCGTCGGTACGCTTCTCGGCGCACAGATCGGCATGGGCAATATCCCGCCACAGTACGCGCTTCCCGCACTCTTTGCCATCAATGCACAGGTCGGTGCGGACTTCGTGCCAGTTGGCCTTAGTCTTGGAGAAGCAGAGCCGGAGACGATTGAACTTGGCGTGCCCGCTGTTCTTTACTCGCGCGTCATCACAGGCCCGATTGCGGTTCTCATCGCTTATGCAGCGAGCATAGGACTCTACTGATTGTCGTGCAGAGGGGGGGATCATGCTGAAATTCTTTAGTGAAATTACAGGTTGGGGGAATGATGCACTGTTCTTCTTGGAGGATCCGGACGCGAATTTCATTATTCTCTTTAATGAAAGCGCACCACCAGAGCTGGCCGATATATCCGTCCTCCATACGGAAACGAAGCTGTTGATGCCACCTGAAAAAGATGACATTTTGATCATTGCAAACAAGGCATTTACGATAACAGCAGTTGGAGAAGAGGCAATTCATACCTTGCGTGACCTCGGTCATTGCACAATTTGTTTTAAGGGGGAAGCAGAACCGGATCGTCCTGGCTGTATTATGGCAGCCGGAGATGTTCCATTAAAGCAATCGGATATTCGTGTAGGCGCGACCATTGAAGTTCATTGATTGCCGCATGCTACTCATATCATAGAAGGAAATGGGCAGATTTGCCTACGGGCGAAAGGAGTTTTTGCAATGCTGAATATGGACACGAAGCTGGCAAAGCGTCAGGAAGAGGGAAAAGTCATCCGTACGGGCATCGTCGGTGCAGGACAGATGGGGCGTGGCATGGTCACGCAGATGGCGCTTATGAAGGGCATCATGCCGGCCATTGTATCGGATATAAAGATGGATAACGTCATTCATGCATTTCATTATGCAGGAATTTCCGATGATCAGATCGCGGTAGCTGAAACGTTGGAAGAAGCAAATAAGTACATGGAGATGGGGAAGTTTGTTGCAACGGATAATTCCGATATCATAGCGCAGGCGAATCTTGTTGAGTGTGCAATTGATGTTACAGGAGTCCCGGAAGTCGGTGTCAAGATTGCGACGGATGCGCTCAAAAACCACAAGCACGTTGTCATGATGGACGTGGAAACAGACGTAGTCATCGGATCGTATCTCAAAAAGCTCGGTGATCAAAATGGTGTGATTTATACGGGTTCGGCAGGCGATGAGCCAGGTGCAGTCATGGAACTGTATTCGTTTGCCAAGGCGATGGGCATGCAGGTGAAAGTCATGGGCAAAGGCAAGAACAACAAGCTTGACTATGCCTGCAACCCAGATACCGTGTTGGAGGAAGCCACGCGCCGCAAGATGAGCCCGCGCATGCTTTGCGCATTCAAGGATGGCACGAAGACGATGGTCGAGATGACGGCTATGTCAAATGCGACAGGGCTTATCCCAGATGTGATTGGCGGTCACGGCCCATCCGCTTCTCCGGCGGAACGTTGCAAGGAACTCAATGCGATCTTCAAGCTTAAAAAGGATGGCGGCATCTTGAATCAGCATGGTGTTGTCGAATACGTTAACGGAATTGCACCAGGCGTGTTTGTTACCGTAGCGACGGAGAATGAAGAGATTTCTTATCAGATGCAGTACCATTCGATGGGACCAGGTCCGCTTTGGACGCTCTATCGTCCGTACCATCTCTGCAATCTCGAAACACCGCTTACTGTCGCAAAGGCGGTTATTGACAGCGAGCCGACGATCATTCCGCTCGCTGGCCCGGTAAGTGAGTGCATCACCGTTGCAAAGCGCGATTTGAAGGCTGGTGAAACGATTGATGGAATCGGCGGCTATACGACGTACGGTTCGATTGCGACGGCGGAAGAGACTTACAAGAATGGATACGTCGTCTATGGTCTCGTCAACAAGAAGACGCGTATGCTGAAGGATGTAAGGAAAGGGCAGCTTCTGACGCTTGATATGGTGGAGCTTGATACATCGACACAGCTTTATCAGACGCGCAAGATGCAGGACAGGATGTACCATAATGGCTATGCATTGAAGTAAGGAAAACGATATTCCTGCCACGGAGAAAATTCCCTCGTTCCCCTGTTGGAGCGAGGGAATTTTGCTATTTCCCATTTTCCCTGTTTTGTAGTATGATAATGGATAAATACATGGGGGTGAGCAGCATGGTGACGGCTGTGTTTCCTGCGGCTGGACGGGGAAGGCGAATGCAGGCGGGAATGAACAAGGTGCTTCTGGATCTGATGGGAGCACCGATTCTTGTACGTACGTTGCTTCAGTTTTCGCATTCGCGGCAGATCGGGTATTTGATTGTATCCGTTGCGGAGGATGAAGTCCCTTTTATTCGTCAAATGCTTCGACATGTCTCTGGACTTAAGCCCGTTGCCGTTGTCGCAGGCGGATCGGAACGCCAGTATTCGATTGCCAATGGGCTTCGCCGTCTCCCCGAGGAAACGGATATCGTGCTGGTTCATGATGCGGCTCGGCCGCTCATATCGGTTTCGACGATTGATGCGGTCATTGATGCGGCGCGGGCAGTAGGTGGCGCGATTGCCGCCGTGCCGGCGAAAAGTACGATGAAAATCGTGAATGGCGAACGTTTTGTTGCAGAAACGCCGCCGCGTGAAATGGTATGGGAAGTACAGACGCCACAGGGATTTCGCAAGGATATTCTCCTTTCAGCTTATGAAAAAGCGGAGCAGGATGGCTATCTTGGAACGGATGATTCCTGTCTCGTGGAACGATTGCATGTACCGATTCAAGTTGTCGAAAGTTCCTATCGCAATATTAAAATCACGACGCCTGAGGATATTCTCATTGCGGAGGCGCTTCTTCGCGAAGAAGCAAACGGTATGAGTGGGCTTGTGCGAAAGGCGGCAAGACACGCGAAAAAAGGACTAAAAGAGCAGCTTATGCGGTAAACCAAAAAGCAGGAGGAAAGAGGGGTAGCATGACACGATTTGGCATGGGGTACGACGTGCATCGGCTCGTCGAAGGGAGAAAGCTCATTCTCGGCGGCATCTGCATACCGCATACGTTAGGGCTATTCGGGCATTCCGATGCCGACGTGCTCCTTCATGCGGTGGCGGATGCGCTGCTCGGCGCAGCGGCGCTCGGCGACATCGGCCGTCATTTCCCCGATACCGATCCGAAGTACGAAGGGGCGGACAGCATGAAGCTGCTCGCACACGTCATGGAACTTCTGAAAGAGCACGGGTATCGCGTCGGCAACATCGATGCGACGGTCGTCGCACAGAATCCGAAGCTCAAGGACTTCATCCCGCGGATGAACGAAAATATCGCATGCGTTTTGGAGATTCCGACCTCTGCGGTCAACGTCAAGGCGACGACGGAAGAGCACCTCGGCTTCACGGGCGCGGAAGAAGGCATATCGGCTTATGCCGTGGCAGGCATCGAAATGGCATAGGAGGAACTTCATGAAATTCTTTTCGCGCATCCGAAAGGATATTCGCGTCGTCTTTGAGCGCGATCCTGCTGCACGGAATGTCATCGAGGTGCTGCTTTGCTATTCGGGGCTGCACGCGATATGGCTGCACCGCATCGCACACATGCTCTATAGGCGCGGCTGGGTGCTCATCCCGCGTATCATCTCGAATTTCGGACGGTTCCTCACGGGCATTGAGATTCATCCCGGCGCGACGATCGGAGAAGGGCTCTTCATCGATCACGGCACGGGAATCGTCATCGGCGAGACGGCGGAGCTCGGACGCAACGTCACGCTTTACCAGGGCGTGACACTCGGCGGCACGGGCAAGGAGAAGGGAAAGCGCCATCCGACGATCGGCAATAACGTCGTCGTCGCCTCGGGGGCGAAAGTGCTCGGCTCGTTCACCGTCGGCGACCATGCGAAGATCGGCGCGGGTTCGGTTGTCCTAAAGAGCGTGCCTCCATACGCGACTGTTGTCGGCATCCCAGGACGCATTGTCGTTATGCACGGCAAGCGCGTTCATACGGCGTGCGAGCTGAAGGAAGCGATCCAAAAGGGAATCGTCCGTCCCGACGACAGGATCGACGAGATCGAGGACGAGCTCGACGTCGACCTCGACCACGATATGCTGCCCGACCCAGAGGAAGAGATGCGGGCGTGCATGATGGAGCAGATTCACGCGCTCGAAGAGCGGGTCGAGGAACTGGAACAAAGGATAGAGGAGAAAGAAAGCCATGCTGAAAGTCTATAATACGATGACGCGCGAGAAGGAGGAGTTCAAGCCACTCAAGAAGGGCGAGGTCTCGATCTACTGCTGCGGCGTCACGCCGTACAACGACCCGCATATCGGCAATGCGCGCC
>ERZ772945.153-NODE-153-length-55095-cov-53.477525_pt1 | contig 55095 bp, 59 predicted proteins | sample MGYA00511681_ERZ772945 | MGnify/ENA primary metagenome ERZ772945 (study PRJEB29015, sample SAMEA2737943) | human oral metagenome | biome: human oral; feature: human-associated habitat; material: dental | place: China | collected 2143 ...
ACAGTCCGGGATTTTCTGTGCACAAAAAGAGAGGCTGCTGCAAATATCTGCAACATCCCCTTCTGTGTTTTTGCACAAAATTGAGGCTGCTGCACGGTTGTTTCGTGCAACAGCCCCTTTTCGTCAAAATAAACCGTTATTACGCGAACGTTACAACATCCTCCGCCTCGTTCTCATCGGGGTAGACGGGCGCAGCAACCGTGGTCTCAGCGACACGAACGGCCTCGGCTGTCGTACTCGTCGTGCGGTTCGACTGCTCTTCCTTTGCCTCCTGCACAGGTGCATAGGCACTGAGCACGCTGTCGACGAGAGATGTCTTCTCACCGTCAGAGAGCGCTGCCGAGGTCGCGATCTCCTGCACCATACCGACAACGACACCAGCACTCTGGCGGCGCGATGCGTTTGCATTCAGACCGGCAACCACATCAGTGAGGGCAGCGATGCGGTTCTCCTGCGAAGCATTGTTGAGGAGTGCCTCCGCAACCGCTTGCTTGCCGGACGCCACGTTTTCCTTATCGTCCTTGGACAGTTCGGGCGTCGGCACCGGCTTCGGCGGCTCCGGCGCGGGCGGTGCAGGCGGCTCAGGAGCAGGCGGCGCAGGCTGATCTGCGCTCTTTACCGTGAACGCCGTCGATTCCGCACCCGCTGCGGTCACATGGGAGGACGCATCACGCAGGAGGGATGCGGTCGAGCCGTCCGTACGTGTGACGATGGCAGCAGGGTTGACATTGAGCTCCGATGTTGCCGTCATCGCACTCCCATTCCAGACGCCGACCTTGCCCGCACCAAGTGTAAGGGCATACGCAGCAATCTTCGAGTTCCAAAGACCAAGCTCGTTGTCCTTCGTAACGGTTACTTTGACTTCCCGGTCTCCCGTTCCCGAATAAACGCGGTCAAACGATGAGCCTGCATAAAGTTCCGTCTGCGAATTTGCCCCAAGATCGCTGTCCTCAAGGTTCACCTTGCCGCCGAAGATTCTTGTCCCGTCGTAGTCCACATCCGTGGGATGCGTTACGGTAACATTCTTCAGATGGACGACGTTGTCAACGCCTGCTGTCTTGTGCTCATGGGCGCGATTGCCGACATCCGTGTCGCCATCGTCCTGATCCTGCGTGAATGCATAGAGATTAAACCCGCCTGTTGCGATCGTGCTGTTCCTCAGGCTGACGCTGCCGCCATCCGCGTAGAATTCACGCTTCGTACGAACGTCCAGCTTATCCGCCTGCAGGATATTTGCAGCACTTGTCTCGCTTTTCCCCCAGTAGTTCCTCCAATCCGCCGCAGTCTGATCATAGTCGAACTTGCTGTATGCGCTCAGCGAGAACTCCGTCCTCTTCCCGTGCAGCTTCGCGCGGTCGACATTGACGGTATACCCGACGACACCGAACGATGCTTTACCGCTATCCTCATGCTTTACCGTGCCGTGGAAGTCGACATGATTCCCCTGCACACCGTGATAGGTAAGCAGCTCGTCCCCATGATCATTGCCGTGCTTCCGCATAAAGCGGTTGCCCGCAATCATCAGCACCTCTGCCTCATTGTGCGCATTGCTCTTCATCTCAATCGTTGCATCATCCGCAACGGTAATTTTGCCGCCGTAGATCATGCCCTGATTCGCCCTCAGCGTGCTTCCTGCGATGTTGATGGTGCGGTCGGGTGCACTCGTATCGTCCATCACTGCGTCGTTCCCCGTTGCGCGGTAGGTTGCAACTGCTTCCACGCCGAGCCGATAGACATCCGCCGTGCTATTCTTGATGTCAATAACACCGCCGCCAAGCTGTAAGGACTTGCCCTCTGTGGTGACACCGTTCAAGGAGACTTTATTTGCTGCCGTCACGTCCGCAGTGAACACATGCTTGGCATCATCAGCATCGCGCTCATCCGCATTGAACTTCGAGGCTGCGTAGAGGGTCGTTTCCGCCCCCGCACCGAGGAACTTCGCTCCTGTCGCTGTGACGGTCGCGCCGCCGATCTCGACCTCGCCCTCCTGATTGTTCTTGACGTTGACCGTGCCGTTGAATACGACATCGTTGCCCGCATTGTGGGTAACGTTCTGTACCTTCGCATCTTCCCCCACCATCGTGTAGTCCGCACGATCCATCGCCTTGATGTCGAGTATCGTCTTGTTCATCGAGCCGTCGCCCAGATTGAATGTGACGCCGTCCGCCACATTTACCTTGCCGGCGAAGATGGAAACGCAGTCTACAGCGTTGAACGTCGCGCCCCTGTCAATGTTTATCGTCCCGTTGGTCACTCCCTTGGCAAAGCTGAGCTGATTGCCGCTCTCCGTCATGGCGAGTGTGGAGAGGGTCAGGTTGGCGACATTCAGCACAGCGTTCCCGCCAACATGGATGCCGTTCGGGTTGACGAGAACGACATAGCCACCGTAACCGCCACCGCCCGGCTGATTCATCTTGCCAAGGATATCTGAGATCTGTGATCCCGTCACATTGTTGACAAGTGTCTTGCCATCAGCGATATTAAAGTTCAGCGTCTCACCGCTGCCGATATTGAACGTATTCCAGTTGATTGTGCTGTCTGTCCCCGCCGTAATGGTCGCGCCGCTCGCAACACTCGAAAAATCCGTACTGCCGCCAATGTTCACATCGCCCGACTGCACAACGCCGCCCGACGGCATGGCGAGTGCAGAGCTGGCGAGTGCGAGGGTAATGAGTGCCGCAAGGCTGCCGCGGCGCATTTTCTTCCTGAGATTCATTCTGTTCCTTCCTTTCCTATCCTTAGAAGCTCACGCTTGCCATCAGATTCCAATGGCGGCTGTTCTGTCCCGTGAGGCGGTTCGTGTCCGCGTCCTTCAGTATCGCCGCATAATCGAGCGCGAGCGAGAACTTCCCATCGTTGTAGCGTACGCCAAGTCCCGCGCTCGCGATGCTCTCACTATCAAAGATCAGGTTCCGGTTCGCGCTGCTCTTGTTGTTCGAGAGGTGCGCGTAGTCCGTGAATGCGAGGAGGCGCGTGTGCTTCATGATCTCCGGTGTGTAGATCTCAAGGCTTCCGACGAATCCCTTGTCCGCACCGATCGCACGCTCGTCAAAGCCGCGTACGCTCATCTGTCCGCCCGCTCCGATCTGCTCGGAGGGAACGATGTGATCCTTCGTATACTGCCCATTGAGACGCAGGGCGCCGATCCAGTCGCCTGCCGTGCGTGCCTGATAGTTCACCCCTGCACGCAGGAGAGTGAACTGGCGGTCGCTGCCCGGTGCGACGCGCTCATACGCTGCTGCATCCCCATTGATGTTGGTCGCAATGCCTACGTTGTACGAGAATGTACTGTTCGCTTTGCGCTCCGCGTGCAGATAGGTTGCCGTAGCGAGGAGGACGCGGTAGTCGTTCTCGAATTTTACGTGTCTGCCAAATTTGAAGTCGTAGTCGCTCTCCGTGCGCCGATACCCGATCCCGAAGTCGAGGATGTCCTTGTTGCGCGAGGTGTAGGAGAGGAAGCGCTGATAGTGCAGGTCGGCACTCGTACTCTTGCCGCCGATGTTGAGGTCGTAGAGGCTTGTCCCCGTGGGATAGTTGTCGATGTTTGTGCGCCCATGACTGACGCTTGCGGAGATGGCGCCTTTCCACTCCGGCATGAGCTTCCGATAGGAGAGTGCCCCGACTTTTACATCGCCGAAATGTCCCGGCGAGGTGACAAAGGAGACGCCGAGGGTGTCTGCATTCCCAGAGATGTTGGTGTTGAGGTAGGTGAGCGATGTGCGCCAGTCGCCCGTTTCCTCCGTGCCCGTGTTGCTGACGGTGAGGCGGACATGGTCGCTCTTTTTCTCCTGCACCTTGACCGTGACGCGGTATGCACCCGCGCCTGCCGGCGTGAACTCCGTCGCGAGGAGGATGCCGCCTGTGTCGTTGACGCTCTGGATCTCCTGTGAGAGCTTACGGATGTTCACGGTGTCGCGCGAGAGCTCGGGCAGCAGAGCACGAATGGTCGCCTCACTCGTCTCTCCCTCCCCCTGAACGATGACGGCGCTCACGCGCACGTTCATGTTCTTCATGTCCATGGACTTTGCGTTCTTCTCTGCCGCGTCTCGGACATCACGCTCCGAGCGGTCAATCGCACGTGCCGCACTGCTGCGGTCATTGTCCATCGGCGCCGCCGACGTCTGCCCGACCGTGAACAGTGTTCCCCCTGCGAGGAGTGCTGCCACCAGAATTCTTGCCTCTTTTTTCTTCATGCCACTACCATCCTTTCGGAAGCGCACCGCCCCGTGCCGCATCCATACGCACACGAGTTCAGCACACCTCGTTCCGCTTCGCCACATCTCACCGAGCTGCGGCGCGACATTGTCCCCCACGTTAAGCAGCCATATACCATCCGTTTAACGTATAGGAAGCACTGATAAATTCAGCTTGTGTCTCTTGACGCATCTTTTTTGCCCGCACTTCGGCGGAAAATCCTCCACAGAGCACCACTCTGCGTCCGGTTTTCCGCCTTGTTCGGACGAAAAAATCTACGCCAATCTGCGCTTCCCCATGTATACGCATCTCCCTTCACATTTATAAAAACATAGGGTGTCCACTATCTACAAATATATTTCTACCCCCCCCGGATATTCCTTCATGCATATCAAAAAAATGTTAATATTTCTGTGCTTATGTAAATTTGTATGCAAAAAGGATTCATTTCATAATCAACAGCCTTAAGGAAGCACTGATTAATTCAGCTGCCCATCTTCACACATCTGCACTGTCCTCTCGTCGCCCTTCAATCCGCGGCGTAGCACCACTACGCCTGTGGTTTGTCTCCTAGATAGATACAGTGCATCTGTGTAAATCTGGGCAACTTCATTTAATCAGTGCTTCCTTAATCAGATACATCGCAATTCTTGCGGATATTGGTTTGGAGAAGGAGTTTGCCATCTTGATCTTCGTCAAAACGTGAAAAAACTTGGCAGAGGTATTTGCAAAAGTATGTTCTTGTTGTAACATGAGATTAACCGCTGAAGAAGCAGAAAAACGCTATGCGCTTTTGCACGGCATTATGGGGAGGCGATCCTATGGCTATTGCAGAGTTGGAAAAGAAATTAAGCACCTTGAATGATGTGGATTTGCAGGCGGTGGCGGAATTTATTGACTTCCTCCTATTTCGCCAGCAGCATTCTATCCGCCAAATGAAGCAGTCTGAACCAGTTAATGGATTCCTGTCCTTGGCTGGAAAAATCGACATCGACGAACAAGCAGTCCATAAACTACGTGAGGAGAGCATGATCTGATGATAATAGCGGATACGAATATCATCATTCGCTTCTGGCGCCGTCCGGATGAGAAGACAATGCACATCTTTCAGACAGAGAAGGTCGGCATTTGCGGCGTCATCAAGGCGGAAATACTGCATAGCGCGAAAAGCGAGGAGGACTGCCAGCGCATCCTGAAGGCTCTGGCAGGTATTCCCTGTCTATCTTTTGGAGAGCAGGATTGGGATTTCGTAGGTCGCAACCTCTACCTTCTGCGCTCACACGGCATTACTATGCCGTTCCAGGACGTACTGATAGCCAGCACCGCCATCTGCAACGGAGCAAGCATCTGGTCGAATGACAAGCACTTCGCGTATTTCCAGCGTGTAATTCCAGAGTTGCAAATCTTCGTGCCGTAATCCGTGAATTGACATTGTGAAAAAAAGTACAAAATCATTTGCAAAACGAAAAAAGTATGGTATGATATGGTATGATAAGAAACGTAATGAATGTTATTCTTTTCATTTATATAAATGGAGGCTGTTATTATGGCGGAGAAGAAGCGCATCGTTATCATCGGGGCAGGCTTTGGCGGGGTCAAGCTTGCAAAGTTGTTCGCGAAGGAGGATGTCGCGGTCACAATCATCGACCGGCATAACTTCCACCTCTTTCAGCCGCTTCTCTACCAAGTCTCAACGGCCGTGCTCGCGACGGATGAGATCGCTTATCCGATTCGTTCCTTTTTCCGCGACAATCGCAATGTCGAGCTCTTCATGGCGAAAGCGGAGGGCGTTGACCAAGCACGGAAGGTCGTCCGGACGAATCATGGCGAGGTCGCATATGATTATCTCGTCCTTGCCGCAGGCGCGACGACGAATTTCTTTGGCATGGAGAACCTAGAAAAATACACCTATGGCATGAAAACGCTTCAGGAAGCAATCCGTATCCGCAATCACGTCCTCCATATGTTCGAGCGCGCGAACAAGCTAGACCCCGAATCGGAAGAGTATCGTCGTATGTTGACGTTTGTCGTCGTCGGCGGCGGCCCGACGGGCATCGAGGAATCGGGCGCACTGACCGAGCTCATTGAGATCCAGCGCAAGGAATTCCATCATCTCGATTTCTCGAAGGTCAGCACCAAACTGCTCGAGGCGATGGACAGCGTCCTGCCGATGGTCGCACAGAACCTGCGCGATCATACGGTGAAGGTCTTGGAGCGCAAAGGCGTCGACGTCAGGCTGAACACGCAGGTCGTCGATTACGATGGCAGGGATCTGAAGCTCAAGGACGGCTCTGTTATCCCGACGAATACGGTCATCTGGGCGGCGGGCGTCAAGGCGGTGCCGTTCATTGCGCAGTGCGGGGGAGAGGTTGACCGCGCAGGGCGTATCGTTGTCAATGAGAAGCTGCAGGTCGAGGGGAGCGATTGCGTCTTTGCGATTGGCGACTGCGCGCATTTCCAGCATGGCACGGAGCGCCCGCTTCCGACGGTCGCGCCTGTCGCGACGCAGCAGGCAAAGGTCGCCTATGAGAACATCATGCGTCTCATCAAGGGAGAGAGCGAGCTGAAGGACTTCCATTACAAGGATCTCGGCTCAATGGCGACGATTGGACGCGGCGAGGCCGTCGTCGACAAGACGAGCCTTAATCCGCAGCTCACGGGATTTATCGCGTGGTGCGCGTGGATGCTCGTCCACCTCATTCGCCTTGCGGGCACGCATACGAATTTCACTGTCGCGGTGAAGTGGACTTGGAATCTCTTCTCCGGCACGCGCCTCGGACGCATCATCACGAATATCCAGCTGTAAAAATCGCAGAACAAAACGGCTTCCCTCAGCATGATGCATGGGGAAAGCCGTTTTTCATTTGTTCAATGTTTCTTGTATCCGCCATAGTCAGCGACGCGCAGAATCGCTTCGGCGCGCTGGACGCTCTCCCTGCTCGGCTCCGGCGTGTCGCCAAGGCGGTAGGGAAGCGCCATATCGGCGTACTTATGGACGGCCATGCGGTGATAGGGCAAAACTTCGACGCGCGCGACGTTTTTTAGCCCCACGATAAAGCGCGCGAGCAGCTGGAGGCTCGTCGCGTCGTCGGTATGTCCCGGCACGAGCACATGGCGAATCCAAACGGGCTTTTGGATCTCCGAAAGGTACTGGGCGAAATCGAGGATGTGCTCGTTTCGCAGCCCCGTCAGCTGCTCATGACGGGCAGGGTCGATGTGCTTCAGGTCGAGCAGGACGAGATCCGTGACGGCGAGGAGCGACTGCACGGCGACGAATGTCGTTCCTTCGCGCGAGAAGAGCGCGCCCGATGTGTCGAGGCACGTCGATACGCCCGCCTCCTTCGCGAGGCGGAAGAGCTCCGTGACGAAGGGCATCTGCGCCATCGGCTCGCCGCCCGATACGGTGAGCCCGCCGCCGCCCTTCCAGTAGGGGCGGTAGCGGAGCGCTTGCCTTAGCAGGTCGGGCGCCGTGCGCTCTGTGCCGCGGATGGGCTCCCACGTCTCCGGGTTATGGCAGTAGAGGCAGCGCAGCGGGCAGCCCGCGAGGAAGGCGACGAAGCGGATGCCGGGGCCGTCGACTGAGCCGAAGGTCTCGACGGAGCTTACGCGCCCGGTCACCGTGGCGGCAGCGTTCTCCTGCATTCGATCAGAGCGCTGCATGGAAGGTTCTCGAGATGACGTCCAGCTGCTGCTCGCGCGTCAGGCTGATGAATTTCACGGCGTAGCCCGAGACGCGGATCGTGAAGTTCGCGTATTCTTCTTTTTCGGGGTGCTCCATCGCGTCGAGGAGCATTTCGCGCCCGAACACGTTGACGTTGAGATGGTGCGCGCCTTGGTCGAAGTAGCCGTCGAGGACATTTGCGAGCTGGCTTGCGCGCTCTGCTTCGCTGTGGCCGAGCGCCTCGGGATTCATGCTCTGCGTGTTCGATATGCCGTCGAGCGCCCACTCATACGGCAGCTTCGCGACGGAGTTCAGCGAGGCGAGCAGGCCGCTTTGCTCCGCGCCATAGGAGGGATTTGCGCCCGGGGAGAGCGGCACGCCTGCCTTTCTGCCGTCTGGCATCGCGCCCGTGTACTTGCCGTAGACGACGTTCGAGGTGATGGTGAGGATCGAGGTCGTCGCCTCGGAGTTGCGATAGGTGTGGCGGCTCTTGATCTTGTCGATGAAGGACTTTAGGAGCCACTTTGCGATCTCGTCGGCGCGGTCGTCGTCGTTGCCGTAGCGCGGGAAGTCGCCCGTCGTCTCGTAGTCCGTCACGATGCCTGCCTCGTTGCGTATGGCGCGGACTTTCGCGTAGCGGATCGCGGCGAGCGAGTCGACGACGTGAGAGAATCCTGCAATGCCCGTCGCGAAGGTGCGGCGCACGTCGGTGTCGATGAGCGCCATTTCCGCCGCCTCGTAGTAATACTTGTCGTGCATGTACTGGATGAGGTTCAGCGTGTTGACGTAGAGCCCCGCGAGCCAGTCCATCATGGCATCGAACTTGTGCAGCACGTCGTTGTATTCGAGGATGTCGCCCGTGACGGGGCGCGCTTCAGGCCCGATCTGCTCGCCCGTCTTTTCGTCGATGCCGCCGTTTATCGCGTAGAGCAGGCATTTCGCGAGGTTTGCGCGCGCGCCGAAGAACTGCATTTCTTTGCCCGTCTGCGTTGCTGACACGCAGCAGCAAATCGAGTAGTCGTCGCCCCAAGCGGGCTTCATCACGTCGTCGTTCTCGTACTGGATGGAGCTCGTCGTGACGGAGATCTTCGCGGCGTACTGCTTGAAGGTATCGGGGAGCGCCGAGGAGTAGAGGACGGTGAGGTTCGGCTCGGGGGAAGGCCCCATGTTCTCAAGCGTGTGCAGGAAGCGGTAGTCATTTTTCGTGACCATCGAGCGGCCGTCCATGCCGATGCCTGCGACTTCGAGCGTCGCCCAGACGGGATCGCCCGAGAAGAGCTCGTTGTAGCTCGTGATACGCGCGAATTTTACCATGCGGAATTTCATCACGAGGTGGTCGATGAGCTCCTGCGCTTCGCTCTCGGTGAGCAGACCTTGCTCGAGGTCGCGCTCGATGTAGATGTCGAGGAAGGTCGAGACGCGCCCGACGCTCATCGCTGCGCCATTTTGCGTCTTGATCGCGGCGAGGTAGCCGAAGTAGAGCCACTGCACCGCTTCGCGCGCGTTCTTTGCGGGGGCGGCGATGTCGAAGCCGTAGCTTGCCGCCATTTCCTTCATGCCCTTCAGCGCCTTGATCTGCTCCGCGATTTCCTCGCGCAGGCGGATGACGTCGTCGGTCATGACGCCGTCCGCGCCGACGTGCGAGAGGTCTTCCTGCTTGAAGGTGATGAGCTGGTCGATGCCGTAGAGCGCGACGCGGCGGTAATCGCCGACGATGCGCCCGCGCCCGTAGGTGTCCGGCAGTCCCGTGATGATATGGCTATGGCGCGCGAGGCGGATCTCGGGCGTGTAGGCGTCGAATACGGCTTGGTTGTGCGTCTTGTGATACCGCGTGAAGATCTCATGCAACTTCGCGCTCGGCTCGTAGCCGTAATTTTTGCACGCCTGCTCCGCCATCTTGATGCCGCCGTAGGGCATGAAGGCGCGCTTCAGTGGCTTGTCGGTCTGGAGGCCGACGATCTTCTCGAGATCTTTCATTCCTTCGTCGATGTAGCCTGGCGCGTGCGAGGTCAGCCCGGCGACGATGTCCGTGTCCATGTCGAGGACGCCGCCCTTCTCGCGCTCTGCCTTCTGGAGCTCCTGCAGGCGCCCCCAGAGCTTGTTTGTCGCCTCGGTCGGCGCGGTGAGAAAATCCTCTGCGCCATCGTATGGCGTATAGTTCTTCTGAATGAAGTCGCGGACGTTGATTTCCTCGCGCCAAAGGTCGCCAGCGAAACCGTTCCACTCTATTTTTTCCAGCATGATAGATCCTCCTTTTGCAGGGATTCCTGCACGCAGATGGAGAAGGGGAATGCCCTTCGATTACGCGTTCATCATAACGCATTTTTCTCACCAGTTCCAATATGAAATAGTAAGGATTGCTATGGATGAAATTTATTGAAGAAAGTTGCCGCTGCACGGCTTGACTTCCCCGCTCCTGGTGGCTAAGATGGTAGTTATGTTTATGCATGGAGAAGGAGCGGTTAGCAGCATGAAGAGTTTGAAATGGGCAGGTCTTTTGGGGCTTTGCCTACTGGCAGGGGCAGTGATTCCGACGGCAGGGAGCGCGGCAGGGCAGAATCCGTCTGGCGCGGCCTCGTCTGCGGCAAAGCCCGTTGAAGCGAAAGCATCGTCCGGGCAGGAGGCACCGCTTAGCGTGCGCCTGACGTGGCCCGTCGTGCCGGGAGCGGTGCGCTATCAGGTCGTCCTGCTGCGCGCGGCGGAGGACACGTCAGAAAACATTGTGATGACGCGCGACTGGATCTATTCGGGCGGCGTCGATCTCTCGCTCGTCGCGTTTGGCGAGGAGGCGAGGGGCTTCTATTGGAAGGTGTGCCCGCTCGACTACACGGGGCAGGCGATGCAGCCCTTCAGCACGCCGCAGCCGATTGCCGAGACGGGCGTATTCAACCCCTCGGCGCCTACGCCGACTACACAGTACGACAAGATGGACTACATGCCCGTCTATCCCGTCTATTCGTGGATTCCGACGCCCGGGGCGAAGCACCATGAGGTCGAGGTGCGCCGCGAGACGGCGAGCGGCGCGAAGGTTCTGCACCGCCTGACGGCCGATGAGTACGACGTCTATGAGACGGCGGGCTTTACGACGCCCGGCACGTACAGCTGGCGCGTCCGCGCCATTACCGCTGCCGGCGCGCCCGTCAGCGACTGGTCGGAGGCGAGCCGCTTCACCGTCACGGCTCCTACGCCGATCGCTGCGCTCGGCGACAGCATCACGCACGGCGGCGGCGTCATGAGCATTCCGCCCAGCATGACGCTTTATAATTGGGAGACGTATTCTGCCGTGCCCGTCAAGAATCTCGGCTGCAGCGGCAACACGACGGAGGAGATGCTGGATCGCTTCGAGCGCGATGTCCTGCCGTTTTCCCCGCGCGTGCTCGTCATCATGGGCGGTGTAAACGATTACCGCGCCGGGACGTATGGATCGACGACGGTTGAGAATCTCGCCGCCATACGCGACAAGTGCGATGCCTATGGGATTATCCCCGTATTCGTGACGCCGACGCCGATCAATCCCTCGCTTATGATTGAGCGCGGGCATATCGAAGCGCCGCCTTCTGATTGGCGGACGCATCAGGCGTACATCAATCATTGGATCATGGAGCAGCCGTATGCGATCAACGTCGCCTCTGCGCTTGCGGACGGGCGCGGCCTCCTGCGCGCGGACTACACGACGGACGGGCTTCACCCCGACTACTTCGGCAAGAAGTACATCGGCGAGACGATTGGCGCATATCTCGCGGGGCATTTCCCGTGGATCACGAACCGCCTGCAGAAGAAGCAAGGTTAAAGCTTGCCTGTAAGAACAAAGTCCCATTGCATAGCGATGCAAAGATGCGTAAAATAAGAGCGATACGAAGCACGTTATGGATCGAAATGGGGTGCTTGTATGAAAATAAAAAGAGGCGTTCTAGTCCTGCTCGTCTTGCTGCTCGTTGCGATTGGCGCGAGTGGCTGCAGCTATCAAAATGAGCGCACGCCGGCGTATGCGCTCGCGGAGCTCATGGACGGCATGCATCAAGAGGGCGAGTCTGCGACCGCCGATCTCACCATCACGGGCGACGACAGCGACTACGGGAAGTTGCTGCCGAAGCTCGCACTCAAGGTGCTCCTCGACGCACAGGAGGACGGCCATTACATGGTGACGCGCGTGACGAATGTCGAGGAGGGCTTCCCGCCCGTTGTCAAGGCTATCGAGGATTACTGGACGATGAAGGGCTGGCAGTAAAGCGCAGTCTTTCCCCGATTAAGTTTGCTCGAAAGGAATATAAACTCGAAAGGAATATAAAAATGGAATTTCAATTTGTGCATAATAATTTCAATGTACTCGATTTGGAGCGCAGCCTGAAATTTTACGCGGACGCGCTCGACTTGAAGCCTGTGCGCACGCTAAATGGCGAAGGCTTCAAGCTCGTTTACCTCCAGGGCGGCGGCGACACACCGCATCTTCTGGAACTCACGTGGCTCGCGGACCGCAAGGAGCCGTACAACCTCGGCGACAACGAATTTCACCTTGCGCTCGTGGCAGACGACTACGAGGCAGCGCACGCCCGCCACAAGGAAATGGGCTGCATCTGCTACGAGAATCCCGCGATGGGCATCTATTTCATCAGCGACCCGGACGGGTACTGGATCGAGATTTTGCCGAAGAAATGAATCCGCGTTTTCGAGAATCCGTGCGTTTGAATCAAGGGCAGCTGGTACTTTCGGGCAATGGCTGCCTTTCTCTTTGCGCCGATTTCATGCCAGCTCCCTTGCATTTTCTTGTATAAACGGCGATAATATAGCGTAGCATTTCGTTTGATTGGATGGGAGACTTTTGATGAGGCGATATTTCTTTCTTTTGCTTGCTGCTATCTCGCTTTTTCTGCCGATGACGCAGGCGTTTGCGGCAGAGGGTGATTTTGGCGGCCACACGGAAAATTTGACAGAGATTACGGGGGTTCGCGTAGCGAGCGGCGCGGACAAGACGCGCATCGTCGTCGACGCAGACAAGGCGGTCACGATCAAGCAGATGGTGCTCTCCTCGCCGGATCGCATCGTCGTCGACATTTTGAATGCGTGGCTTTCGCCGAAGGTCAAGCGCTCGCTGGATCTCGACAACCGCTTCGTCGATGAGGTGCGCGTTGCGCAGTTCAATAAGACGACGGTGCGCATCGTCGTCGAAACGAAGGTCGGGAAGAATAATTACAAGGTGTTTACGCTAAAGGGCGGTCCCGTCCCGGGGCGCGTCGTGCTCGATTTCGGCAGTCTCGGCGAGGGGAGCGCGGGGCGGACGATTGCCCTTCCCGATGTCAAGCCACAGGAGACGAAGTCCCAGCCCGCAACGACCCAGCCCGCAACGCACCCCGTGACACCGAAGGAAACGAAGCCGCAGACGGATCGCCCGAAACACCCGACACCGAATACGGAGACGGAGACGAGCGACAAGGGCAAAGCGGCGGAAAATGATACGGATTCTGGTATCGCGGAGCTGACGGGGCTAAAGGGGCGCAAGATCACGATTGACCCCGGTCACGGCGGCAACGACAGCGGCGCGATTGGCCCGACGGGCGTCATGGAAAAGAGCATCGTGATCCGCATAGCCAACGAGCTTCGCCGTCTGCTCGTGCAGGAGGGCGCGACGGTCTACATGACGCGCACGGCGGACACGGAGGTCTCGCCGAAGGGCGCGGCGGCGACGGCTGTCGAGGAGCTGCAGGCGCGCTGCGACGTGGCCAATCAGCACAATTCGGATATTTTTATTTCGATTCACATGGACTCGTTCACGGACAGGAGCGCGAAGGGGACGACGGGCTATTACTACACGAAGGGCTCGGCTGCGTCGAAGAAGCTCGCGGACTGCGTGCGGCAGGGCGTAATCGACCAGATCGGCACGTCGAGCCGCGGCACGAAGGGGGCGGATTTCTACGTCGTCAAGCATACGGATATGCCGGCGACGCTCGTCGAGGTGGCGTTTGTCTCGAACCCCGATGAAGAGAAATTGCTGGACAGCGAAGATGGAATCAAGAAGGCGGCGCAGGGAATCGCCGACGGAATCGCCGATTACTTCGGCTGACAATGGGAACAGGAAAGAATTTATCACTTGAAAGACGACAAGCAGGACGCACGGGAAGCGGAAAAGAGCATGGAGCAGCTGGCAAAGGAGAGCGCCGAGGAGCGGGGAAAAGCGCTCTACCGTCATAAGCTGCCGGGAGGACGGACGGGAAAGGACGTGCCCGCCGTGCTGCGCGGCATTGGCATGGCGTCGTGCGGGATGGAAGACGGCGCGCTCGTCTGGTTTGCGCCCGGTGCGATACGATGAAGCAGACGCACGGCTATTGGCAAAAGGGGAAGCAGTTCTTTGCAGTGCTGCTTCCCATTCTTGTCACGCAGCTTTCGCTCATGGCGACGGGTTTTTTCAATACGATCATGGCAGGGCAGATCAGCGAGCAGGATCTAGCCGGCGTCTCGGTCGGCGTCAATCTCTTTATGCCCTTTTTCGGCTCGATTTTAGGCGTCATATCGGGACTGACGCCCGTTATTGCGCAGCTTCATGGTGCAGGGCGGGCTGACAAGGTCGGCGCGATTGTCAAGCAGGGCTTTTATTGGGCGGCGGCGCTTGCCGCTCTCTTTATCGCAGCAGGCTATGCGCTCGTGCCGCTCATCTTGCCTCAGCTTGCGCTGGAGCCGCGCGTCGAGGGAATTACGCGCGATTATTTGCAGGCCGTTTCCTTTGGCATCGTGCCCGTATTTTTAGCGGCCGTCCTTCGGAATTTCATCGAGGCGCATGGGTATACGCGCACCTCGATGGGCATTACGCTCGTGACCGTGCCCGTCAATATCGCGTGCAACTACGTCTTGATGTACGGGCTCTTTGGCCTTCCGGCTTTTGGTGGCGCGGGGGCGGGGATTGGCTCTGCGATTACGTTTTTGCTCAGCCTGCTCCTTTATTCCATCGTCGTGACGCACGTATCGCCCTTTCGGGAATATCGGATTTTTCATCGTTTGCCGCGTCCTGATTTCGCCGCGTGGAAGAAGCAGCTCGGCGTCGGGATTCCGATCGGCAGCACGATGTTCTGCGAGCAGAGCATTTTCGGCGCGGTCGGTCTCTTGATGACCGGGTACGGAACGGCAGTTGTCGCGGCGCACCAGGCGGCGATGAATTTCACGACGGTTGTCTACATGATCCCGCTCGCGGCGAGCATGACACTGACGATTCTCGTCGGCTTTGAAGTCGGTGCGAAGCGCTTTGGTGATGCGCGGGAATATATCCGCCTTGGGCGCGTGCTGACGTTTCTCTTTGAGGGCGCGGTGGCGCTCTGGCTCACGATGAACCGCGAAGTAATCGCATCGCTTTACACGTCAAGCCCGCACGTGCTCGCTGTCCTGCCGGAGTTTCTTGTCTTTGCCGTATTCATGCAATTTGCCGACAGTGTCAATGCGCCGCTTCAGGGCGCACTGCGCGGCTATAAGGATGTCCGCGTGACGCTTTTGCTCGCCGTTCTTTCCTATTGGATCATCGGCCTGCCGCTCGGCTTTTTTGCGGCGCATTTCATGGGATTTGGCGCTTATGGCTATTGGATCGGGCTCATCGGCGGCATCTTTGTCGGCGCGATATTCCTTGCGATCCGCCTGCGCGTTGTCGAGAAAAAACAGGAATCGCTATAATGGTATTTTGCGCGATTGCAAAATAAAGACAATTTCATCGTTTTTGATTGAAAAAAGAAAATGGATACGGTATAATAGCGGCAGGGATTATGATTATCGGAGGGATTGCGAAATGGCGAGAAAGGCGAATTACGACGAGAAGATTGCCGTCCTTGAGGCGAAAATCGAGAAGAAAAAGGAAGACCTGAAGAAGCTGAAAGCACAGCTTTCGGAGGTCAAGGCGAAAAAGGCGAACGAAGGCCATCAGGAGCTGGAGGACTTCATGCTAAAGAACAAGATGAGCGCTGCGGAGGTCTTGGAAAAGCTTCAAGGATGATAGGTCAGAAAATCTCGACGTATGTCGGGATTTTTTTGGCGTGAGATCGGATTAAAAGGGAGGAATCTACTGCATGGCGGAAGGGAAGAAATACGAGTTTACCGATGATTATTTGACGGGCATTGATTTCGTGGACGAGGAGCACGCGCGCCTGTTTGAGATCGCAAATGAGGTCTACGACCTTTTGACGGACGATATGATAACGGACAAGTACGACCGCATCGTCGAGCTCTTGGACGAGCTGCGCGAGTACACGAAGACGCATTTCGCGCACGAAGAGGAGTACATGGAGAAGATGGACTTCCAGCATATCTGGAGCGAGCGGCGCGCGCACAAGATGTTTGTCAAGAAGCTCGAAGAAGTCGATCTCAGCACGATTGACGAGAGCCAGGACGCCTATATCGTGGAGGTGCTCGATTTCCTCGCCAAGTGGCTCACGGCGCACATCAAGCACGCAGACCGGCGCATCGGCGTCGCGGCGGGCACGGTCAAGTAACGGCGGCAAGCAGCTGGCAGTGTATTTCCTTTTCTGAGAAAGAGGGACGCCGCCAGCTGTTTATCTGTCTCAAGCTGACTGCTGCGATATGGACTTTTTTCATTTGACAAACGACTTTCGATATGCTATGATACACCCATAAGATAACTTCATATTGATTTTGGATTAGGTGTCGAAAGACTTAATAGGGAATCCGGTCTTATGCCGGAGCGGTCCCGCCACTGTAGCAGCGAGCGAACTTGCAATATGTCACTGGGGCTAAGCCTTGGGAAGGCGCAAGGGAGCGATGAACTGAAGCCAGGAGAACTGCCTAGTTGACAATCACCGTTTGACCTGCGAGCGATGGGAAGGGGATTTGGATATGCACGCATACCAAGTCTCGGCAGTAGCCGAGTTTTTTTGTTATGCTGCATAGATCAAGCTTTGTTCTGCCGCATGCAGGAAGGTTGCCGTCGAGGCGATTCGTCCCTATGCGGCAGTTTTGTTTGGGAACGCTAAAAAATCCGTCAAAAAGTTTTCCCTTGCCCTTTGGCAAGGGGAGTTGCTCATACTTTTCATTCCGTTCTATTCTTATAGGACACGTCTCTATTTCGCTTTTGGAGTGGAAGCCGAAGGCGAGGGGGCTGCGACGAAACGAGGAATCGTTTTGCTCGCGGCCCTCCTTATTTTTTACAAGTGGATTTTGAAAAAAGGAATCCGCATGAAGAGGTCGAATATAGCATATAGATTTATTGCAGTATATGAAAACGAATCAGGGAAGCGCTGATTAAATGAAGTTGCCCAAATTTGCATAGATGCGCTGTTCCTATCTAGGAGACAAACCACAGGCGTAGTGGTGCTACGCCGCGGATTTGTCGACAACGAAAGGACAGTGCAGATGTGCGAAGATGGGCGGCTGAATGAATCAGTGCTTCCTGAGATAAGGGAGGAACGTCAGCCTTATGGCGGAAGGGAAGAAATACGAGTTTACGGAAGATTATTTGACGGGGATCGCTTCGATTGATGCGGAGCACGCTCGCCTTTTTGAACTGACGAATCAAGTTTACGATCTCTTGATGGACGATCTTGTAGCCGATAAATACGACCGCATCATCGAGGTGATGGATGAGCTTCGCGAGTACACGAAGACGCATTTCGCGAATGAAGAGGCGTATATGGAGAAGATGGGATTCCAGCATATCTGGAGCGAACGCCGTGCGCATAAGCTTTTCGTGCAGAAGCTGGAAGAAGTCGATATGAGCGCGATTGATGAAAGCCAGAACGACTATATCCTCGAAATCCTCGATTTCCTCGCGAAATGGCTCACGTTTCATATCAAGGGCGCGGATCGACGCATTGGCGTTGCGGAAGGCACGGTCAAGTAAGGTACATGGAAAAGAAAGGAGCAGTGTTATGGAAGGCGAAATCGTTTGGCGCAAGAACCAGTACATGCTTCAGTATTTTAAGGATGGGGATGCGCATCTTCTGCCAATCAACGTTGGCGATACGGTCGAGCTTCTGCTAAACGACACATGGGTCAAGGCGACGGTCGGCGTGAAGATGGGCGAGCCGCATTTCATGGAGATCAATTACGGCGATGGGATTGGCTGCATCGGCCGCACGCTGGACTAGGAGCAAAAAATGGGAAAACTGACACTTGAAAGGGCAAAGGAAATCCTCGCAAAGCACACGACGGAGGCGCATCTTTTCACACATGCCGCGTCGGTAAGCGCGGCGATGGGCGCGATGGCGGAGCACTTCGGCGCGGACAAGGAGCATTGGGAGGCGATCGGCTATCTGCACGACGTCGATTATGAGCAGTACCCCGATGAGCACTGCCATCACGTCCGCGAGCTCCTTGCGCCGGAAGGCGTGGACGAAGCGGACATACAGGCGATCATTTCGCATGGCTGGGGCGTTACGACGGATGAGGTCGAACCGACGACGGATCTGATGAAGAGCCTCTTTACCGTCGACGAGCTGACGGGCATCGTGCAGGCGTATGCGCTCATGCGCCCCGAGGGCATGGACGGCATGGCGGTGAAGTCCTTGAAGAAGAAATTCAAGGACAAGCGTTTCGCCGCGAAGTGCGACCGCACGATTATCCAGAAGGGCTTTGCGATGCTGGGCATGGAGCCGAGCGAGGTCATGCAGTGCTGCATCGATGGCATGAAGGATATGAAGTTCGCATAAACAAATTTGTTGGCTTGGCAAACTGTGTGCTATAATGGTATCGTGTATTATCGCTTGATAGAAGGAGTGCGTGTATATGTTGATGGGTCTTACCGTTCCGAAGCTGCTCTTGATTCTCGCAATCGGGCTTCTTATCTTTGGTCCTGGCAAGCTGCCGCAGGTCGGCAAGTCGCTTGGGGAGAGCATCAAGGCGTTCAAGTCAGGAGCGACGGAAAAGCCTGAAGAAGAGGCGAAGGTCGCAGCTGCAACGGAGACGAAAGCCGCGAAATAAGGAAACGGGGAACTGGCATCAAGCGAATCGCGCGTCTGCGCGGGGCATGGTGTCAGTTTTTTTACGATTTTTTATGTTTTTGATGGGGAGAATGGCATGGAACTTCTCGATGTTCATACGCTTGCATTTCTCGTGTTTTTTGGCTTTATGGCTTCTTTCATCGACTCGGTCGTCGGCGGGGGCGGGCTGATCTCCGTCCCCGCCCTAATGTGGACGGGGCTGCCGCCCGTCACGGTGCTCGGCACGAACAAGGCGGCTGCCGTCATGGGCGCGCTGACAAGCTTTGTGGCGTTCGTGCGCTCAGGGAAGGTCGATGGCTGGCTGATCCGCCGTCTCTTTCCCATCTCGCTCGCAGGCTCTGCGCTCGGCGTCTTTGCCGTGCGCCTCATTCCGTCGGAGTTTCTGCGGCCGCTCGTCGTCGTCATGCTCATCGCCGTGCTCGTGTACAGCGTCTGCAGGAAGGATTGGGGCAAGGACGCGACGTATGCGGGCATGAGCACGCGCCTGCTCCTCTGCTCGGGACTCGTCGCGTTCGCGTTCGGCTTCTACGATGGCTTTTTCGGTCCGGGAACCGGGTCGTTCCTGCTCTTTGCTTTTTTGATGGTTGGCTTTGATTTCCTGGGGGCGGCGGCGAACGCGCGCGCACTCAATTTCGCGAGCAATATCGCGGCGGCAATTCTCTTCGCCTGTCTCGGCGAAGTGAATTTTTCCTACGCCGTGCCGATGGGGCTTTCGATGATCGCCGGCGCATGGTGCGGCGCGCGCATGGCGCTCGCAAAGGGCGTCTCCTATGTGCGCCCGCTCTTCATCGTCATGACGGCGGTGCTGATTGGCAAGCAGGTCTGGGAACTGCTCAGATGAAGGGATTTTTCTTGTCAAATGCTACTTTCATGCGTATAATATAAGCAAGGAATGAAATTTTGAAAAGGATTGATGGAAAACGGATTAAAGTTTTCCGCAGAAAGCGAGGGAAAACGCATGGGAGTTTCGGGTGTTGGCGCAGTCAGCCGCCAGGCGATTATTCCGCTGAACCAGGGCGTGCGCGCAGAAGGGCAGCAGGTCGCGACGCAGATTACCCAAAAGGCTGCGTCGTATTCCAAGGTATCGAATTTCGGTACGGAGACGAAGATCGGATCGAGCCCCTTCCAACAGGGCAATAAGACGATCGTAAGCATTGGCGAGGAAAAGACCGCGAGGATCATGGATAAGGCGAAGCAGCCTTATACCGTATCGAACTTCGGCACGGAGACGAAGATCGGGTCGAGCAAGTTCCAGCAGGCGAACAAAGAGAGTGACCAGCTCGGCGAGCAGGCCACATCGAAGGCTATGCAGGAAGCATCCGCGCCCATAAAGCGCATCGCGCAGCAGGCCTACGAGACGGCCAAGCAGATGAAGTCGCCCGTTGGAGCAAACGTCAACTTTGCTGCATAAGTGTCATATGAAAATCCCACGCTTCGTAAGGCGTGGGATTTTTTTGTAACATCGGTTACGGAATGGATAACGATTTTTTGCTATCCTATGAAAGACGGCTGGTAACGACAGTCTAGCAGTGTGTGTATTATGGGATGTAGATACTAAAGGAGAGTAACACGATGGAAAACAAGATGTTTTGCTTCCAGTGCCAGGAGACGGCGGGCGGCAAAGGGTGCACGCAGGTCGGCGTATGCGGCAAGAAGCCGGAAGTCGCTTCGATGCAGGATCTGCTCATCTATGTGACGAAGGGGCTTTCTGCCGTCACGACGCGCCTGCGCGCTGAGGGCAAGCCAGTCTCCGTGGAGACCAACCATCTCGTGACGGTCAATCTCTTCGTCACGATCACGAATGCGAACTTCGACCGCGATGCGATCATCGAGCGCATCGAAAACACGTTGCAGGTCAAGGGTGAGCTCCTTGCCTCGCTTTCGAGCCGTGACGAGCTGCCGACGGCGGCGCTCTGGAACGATGCGAAGGAGAGCTTCGATGCGAAGGCGGCGACGGTCGGCGTCCTTGCGACGGAGAACGAGGACGTGCGCAGCCTGCGCGAGCTCACGACGTATGGGCTTAAGGGGCTTGCGGCCTACGTGGAGCACGCGAACCGCATCGGCGAGGAGAATGAGACAATCGACGCATTCATTCAGCAGGCACTCGCGAAGCTGCTCGACGACTCGCTCTCAGGCGACGACCTCACGGCTCTCGTCCTCGAGACGGGCAAGTTCGGCGTCGACGGCATGGCGATGCTCGACCACGCGAATACGACGGCATACGGCAATCCGGAGATCACGAAGGTCGATCTCGGCGTCCGCAAGAATCCGGGCATCCTCATCACGGGGCATGACCTGCGCGATCTCGAGATGCTCCTGGACCAGACGGAAGGCACGGGCGTCGATGTCTACACGCACGGCGAAATGCTTCCCGCGCAGTATTATCCGAAGTTCAAGCACTACAAGCATTTTGCAGGCAACTACGGCAACGCTTGGTGGCAGCAGAAGGAAGAGTTCGAGAAGTTCAATGGTCCCGTGCTCTTCACGACGAACTGCCTCGTCCCGCCGAAGGACAGCTACAAGGATCGCATCTTCACGACGGGTGCAGTAGGCTTCCCCGGCTGTAAGCACATCGAAGTAAAGGCGGACGGCACGAAGGACTTCTCCGCTGTCATTGAGGCGGCGAGGAAGTGCCAGCCCCCAACGGAGTTGGAGACGGGCGAGATTGTCGGCGGCTTCGCGCACAATCAAGTGTTTGCACTCGCGGACAAGGTCGTCGAGGCGGTCAAGAGCGGCGCGATCAAGAAGTTCGTCGTCATGGCGGGCTGCGACGGCCGCATGAAGAGCCGCAACTACTATGCGGACTTCGCAAAGGCGCTGCCGAAGGACACGGTCATCCTGACGGCTGGCTGCGCGAAGTACAAGTACATCAAGCTCGGCCTTGGCGACATCGGCGGCATTCCGCGCGTCCTCGATGCAGGCCAGTGCAACGACAGCTACAGCCTCGCCGTCATCGCGCTGAAGCTCAAGGAGGTCTTCGGGCTCGACGACATCAACAAGCTGCCGCTCGTTTTCAATATCGCTTGGTATGAGCAGAAGGCGGTCATCGTTCTCCTCGCGCTCCTCCACCTCGGCGTCAAGAATATCCACCTTGGACCGACGCTCCCCGGCTTCCTCTCCCCGAACGTCGCAAAGGTTCTCGTCGAGAACTTCGGCATTGGCACGATCTCGACGGTCGAGGACGACATCAAGACGATGATCGGCTAATCGCCACGAAACAACAGTCCCCTTCCCTCATATAGAAGAACGCCTCGCCCTGCTGCGTGCAAGGGCGAGGCGTTCTTGTGCTTGCAATACGGGCTTCGTGTTACAAAAGAATGTGATATAGGTTGCTCTTGCAACAGCATTCAAAATTATGCGTGCTATAATATCCGTATATGCAAGCATAAAGAGACAGGAGGAAAAATGCAGATTTTTGATTTGGACTTGCAAGAGCTGCCGTTTTTCCACGGCCTAGAGCCGAGTGAAGTCGAGCAGTTCATCAAGAACACGGGCGCTCTCGTCAAGCGCTACTGCAAGGGGACGCGCGTTCTCGCGGCTTACGAGCCGAATGCTCAGATTGCGATTCTCGTCGAGGGCGAGGCGCTCGTCCTCGCCGAGGATCGCTTCGGCAATGAGTCGGTGAGCCATGAGCTTGGGCGCGGCTCGATGTTTGGCAGCACGTCGGCCATCATGCCGCAGTTCTCCAATCACACGAGCGTCGAGGCCGTTACGGACGTGCTCGTGCTCTGGGTTCCGTACCGCTCGCTCCTCACGGCCGGCCCGAAGCTCGGAAAGATTCACGGCATCGTGATGAAAAATCTCCTCGAGGCATTCTGCATCAAGAGCATTTACATGATGCAGAAGATCGAGCTGCTTGCCCAGAAGACCCTGCGCGAGCGGCTGATTCTCTACCTCCTGCAGCGCGAGGAGCGGCAGGGCGAGGATCGCGTGAAGGTGCCGGGGCGCGTCCAGCTCGCGAAGGAAATTGAATGCAACCGCAGCGCGCTGACGCGCGAGGTCAACCAGATGCGCGATGAAGGCGTGCTCGAATGCGGCACGGGCTGGATGCGCCTGCTCCAAAAGGATGCCGAGTGATGGCAGGGGCGAAGGGAAGAGCGGAAATCGCCTTTGCAGGCGTGACGAAGCGCTTCGGCTCGCGTACGGTGCTCGAAGGGCTGACGGAAACGGTGCGCGGCGGGCGCATCACGGCGGTTACGGGCACAAATGGCAGCGGCAAGTCGACGCTGCTGAAGCTCGCGGCGCACCTCCTCATGCCGGAGGAAGGCAAGGTGTATGTCCGCATAGATGGCGAGGAGGTGCGCCGCGCCGCCCTGCGCGAATCATTGGCGCTCGTGACGCCGGAGCTCTTGTTTTATCCGCGCCTAACGGCATGGGAAAATCTCTCATTTCTGCTCGGCGCGCGCGGGCGCGCGGTGACGGAAACCTCGTACCATGCGCTAACCGCACGCGTCGGGCTCTCGGCAAAGAAGATAGAAGGGACGCTCGTCGGCGGCTTTTCGACGGGGATGCGCCAGCGGCTAAAGCTCGCGGCGCTCCTTGGCACGGAAGCGCCAATCTGGCTGCTCGATGAGCCGGGTGCGAATCTCGACGATGCGGGGCGCGCATTTCTCTTCGCGGAGGCGCGCGCGGCCGCAACGCGCGGCACGCTGATTTTATGGGCGACGAACGACAGCGGAGAGGAGGCGGCAGCCGATGAAACCATCTGCTTGGCAGGGCGCGTGCCTCGTCTTTCGTAAGGAACTCGTCGCGGGGCTGCGCTTCCGCGCGGCGTGGGCGGCGATGCTCATGTTCGCCCTGACGACGCTCGCCTGCGTCAGCATGGCGCTGCAGGGCGGCATCTTGGAGCCGCGCCTGCAGGCGGCGCTCCTCTGGATCATTCTCTTTTTCGCCTCGATGGCGGGCGCGGATCGCGTCTTTGCCGATGAGGCGACGGCGGGAACGCTGCTCGCGCTTCGCATCTACGGCGCGTCGCAGGCCGTGCTCTTCGGGAAGTTCCTCTACACGCTCTTCCTGCTCACCGTGCTCGCTGCATTCACCGTGCCGCTCTTTCTCGTATTTCTCGACGTGGCGGTCACTATGCCGCTCGTATTTTTTGCGACGCTCTTTTTGGGCACGGCGGGGATCGCGGCGGCGGGCACGCTGATTGCGGCGCTGACGACGGATGCGAGCGTCCATAGCGGACTCTTCTCCGTCCTGATGCTGCCGATCATCCTGCCCGTCTTCCTGCCCGCCATCACGCTGACGGCCTCCGCTTTCGGCGCAGATGGCGCAGGGCTTTCGTATCTCGGCGCGATGGCACTCTACGACGCGATCCTTCTCGTCGGCGCGTCGGTGCTCTTTGACTATCTTTGGTATGAGGACTGATTTTCAGTTTTGAGGTAATGCTTATGCGGGATTCGTATTTGTGGGGCGCAATCGCTCTGCTCACGCTCGGTACGCTCTGCGCGGTGTTTTTCATCGTGCCGGAGGCAATGGGGCTGGGGGCGCTCGTGCGCATCGCGTTCTTTCATATCCCCGTCGCGTGGGTGGCGGTCATCGCTTTTTTCGTCGCCGCGTTCTACGGGGCGCGCTACCTGCGCCGCCCGTCGGCGCGCGCGGATGCGCTCAGTGCGTGCTCGGCGCGGCTGGGGCTCATCTTCACCGTGCTCGCGACGGGGAGCGGGGCTGTCTTTTCCAAGCTGACATGGGGCGCGTACTGGAACTGGGATCCGCGGCAGACGACGATTTTCGTCCTCCTGCTCATCTACGGCGCGTACTTGACGCTTCGCGCGGCGATTGCCGACGAGGCGAGGCGCGCGCGCGTCTCGGCGGTCTACTCGCTCTTTTCGTTTCTGACCGTTCCGTTTCTCGTCTTTATCATCCCGCGCCTTTACTTTTCGCTCCATCCGACGCCCGTCTTGAATGGCGACGGGCGCCTTGACATGGATGCCGTCATGGTTTGGACGCTTCTCGCCGCACTCGTCGATGCGACGCTCATCTATATCGCCTTGCTGCGCCGTGGCGCACAGGAGAAGAAGGAGGAATCAAGATGAACCGCAAGATCATCCTCATCGCGCTCGTGCTCGCCTTCGTCGGCTATGCGGGCTGGAGCTTTATGGATTCGGTGACGCCGTACGTCGGGATCAAGGAGGCGAAGGCGAGCACATCCTCTGTGCAGGTCAAGGGGCTGCTCGCAGCGGATGCGCCTGCGCCGCACGCGGAGGGAAAGGATTTCGTCTTCACGCTCCAGGACGAGGAGACGGGCGAGACGCTTCCCGTGCGTTACCACGGCACGAAGCCGGACCAATTCGACGAGGCGCATCACATCGTCGCAATCGGCAAGGCGAAGGACGGTGTTTTTGAGGCGGATAAATTGCTGATTAAATGCCCGTCGAAATATGAATCCCAGAAATAAGGAGAAACTGCAATTATGTTTGGTACAATCGCCCTTGGGGTGGCGCTTTTCTTTGCGCTCTTCGCCGCCATCGCGTTCTGCGTGCGCGGCAACGGATATGCGCGCTACGGGCGCGTGTGCATCACGCTCTCATTTCTCTCGACGCTTGCGGCAAGCGTCTATCTGATGATGGCGATTTTTGAAAATCGCTTTGACCTCGCCTATGTCGCGAGCTATTCCTCGCGTGAGCTTTCCTCGTTCTACAAGTTCTCGGCATTCTGGGCAGGGCAGCAGGGATCGTTCCTGCTCTGGCTCTTCATCCATGCGGCGGCAGGCGTCATCCTCGCGCGCCATATAGGCGAAGCGCGCGCCAATGATGCGGAGGCGAATGAAAAAGGCATGGGGCGCTACGGAATCGCCGTCTACATGACGCTTCAGGCGCTCCTCACGGTGCTCGTCCTCGCGAAAAGCCCGTTTGTGCCAGCAGAGGCGGGCGTGCAGAACGGCACGGGGCTCAATCCTCTGCTGCAAGACCCGTGGATGGCGTTCCACCCGCCGATCATCTTCATTGGCTATGCGCTCTTTGCCGTGCCGTTTGCCTATGCGGCAGGCGCGCTGCTCTCAGGCGCGAGCGCGAAGACGTGGCTGGAAAGCGCGCGCAAATGGGGGCTCGTCGCGTGGAGCTTCCTCGGCGCAGGCATCTTCATGGGCGGCTACTGGGCGTACAAGGTGCTCGGTTGGGGCGGCTACTGGGGCTGGGACCCCGTCGAGAACTCTTCGCTCGTGCCGTGGCTGCTAGCGGCGGCCTTCCTTCACATCCTGCGCGTCGCGCGCGTGCGCGAGGCAGCCGTCTCCGTACTGCATCTTTCGATTATCTTTACGTATGCACTCGTCATTTACGGCACATTTTTGACGCGAAGCGGCATCCTCGGCGACTTCTCCGTTCATTCGTTTTCGGGGACGAGCATCGGGCTGACACTCGCCGTCGCCAATGCGCTCGTGCTCGTCGCGGGGCTCGTCCTCCTCGCGGCAAAGGCGAATACGCTGCCGAAAGGCGAGGTATATCCCTCACATTCGAGCCGTGAATTCGTCATGCTGCTCGGCGCGATGATCCTCGTATTCATCACGGCAATCATCTTCATCGGCATGTCGATGCCGCTGCTCTCGCAGCTCGTAGGGAATCCTGCCGCCGTCGATACCGCATTCTACGTGCGGACGACGATGCCGCTTGCCATCGTCCTCATGCTCGTGATGGCGTTCGCGAGCATGCGCTGCTACGGTGCGGAGGGCAAGCTTCCAAAGACGATCCTGCCCTCGGTGCTGCTCGGCATCGGCGTTTTCGTCACGCTCACGACGGGAATCCGCGAGGTGATGCCCGTCGTGCTCGCCGCCGTCTCGATGTTCGCCGCCGGCGCGTCGGTCGTCAGCTTCCGCGCGCGTACGATAGGGCTTGGCGCGCTGATCTCCCACGTCGGCGTCGGGCTTTCCTTCGTCGCAATGGTGCTCGCAGGCACGGGCAGCCAGTCTGCTTCGATGGAATTTACGCCGAATGAACCGACGGAGGTTCTCGGCCATACCATCACCTACCGCGGACAGGAGTTCGAGGAGGACGGTACGGCGAAATACTATACCTACGAGGTGGACGGCGTCACCGTCCAAGCCATGACGAAGCTCCACAAGAACGGCGAGGACGCGGCACGCGAGCCGGCGATTGCCAAGACGCTCGGCGGCGACATCTATATCGCGCCGACACCGCCGAAAAAAGCGGGCGTCATGGAAATCACGCTGAAACAGGGCAAGTTTGAGATGGACGATTTCTTCGCTTATCGCTATGAAGGCGTGACGATGGAGCCGCAGGGAGGTAATACGCTCGTCACGGCAGACATCGCCGTGACCGATGGCGAAACTGTCGAGCACGCCCGTCCGGCCATCCTCGCGACGGCGGACGGCGGAACATCCTCGCCCATCGAGGTATTCAGCGGCAAGAAGCGCATCCGTCTCACGGGCATATCGGGCGACGACCGCATGGCGCGTCTCGAGGTGCTCCCCTCCATCGAGGAGGAGAGTATGCAGCCCGTCACCGCCTCCGTCAGCACGAAGCCGTATATCTGGCTTCTCTGGCTCGGCACTGTCGTCGTGACCGTCGGCACGCTCGTTGCCATAAAGAAATAACGTAACCATTCGGACAGCCATTGCACGCAATCCATGCAGTGGCTGTTTTATTTTCTTTTTCTCGCTGAGTTCTCATAAATGCCATGTATAATAAGATTCAAATGAGAACGGGAAAGGAGCGGGCTATGGAGTACAAATGCTTCGATGTGCTCGAAATACACGGCCGGCGATACGCCATCGTCGAGAAACTCTTCTATCGGGAGAAAGGGGAAGCGGATCGGTGGCAGGAGTACGGGCTGAAGCCAGCCAAGGGCGGCGGCAAGTGGCATCTGACCGTAGCAGAGGGCGGCGCATCCTGCACGCTCTCGCAGACGGTCAGCCGCGCGAAACCGCCGCAGGGATTCCGCCTGCGCGGCAAGGGCGTGCAGGTCGTCACGCGTACCGAGGGGACGACGGACGCATCGGTGGGCGACGTGGCGGACTATCTGGAGTACGCAAACGAGAAGGGGGATTTCCGCTTCTTCATCGAGACGTGGCGGGGCGACGAGGACACGCCGCACGCGGGGCAAAGATTCTGCGCGTCGGGAATGCGAATCCCTCCTGCCGATATTCGCCTGTGCAGCGATGCGGCGTCACTTTCGATGGGGCGCGGCCTGCGCAAAGAATGGCATAAGGAACTGCTGCAAAAGGGCGTGCTGTATGCGGCAGGGGGGCTTTTTCTGCTCGTATTTGCCCTCTGGCCGGACGGTGGTTCATGGCATGATGTGCGCGCCGAGCTTGGCTTCCCGTACACGATGGAGGAGCACCTGGCGGATTCTGATTCCTACGATGAAGCAAAAGAGGCAGGGGCGGCGAGCCTCGCGGCCTACGAATCGCGCCGCGACCCTGCCACCGTCGCGATGGAGCTCATCGAGGCAATCGGCGGCAATGTCGTGAGCGTTGTGCAGGACAAGGGCGGCGAGGACGCGCGCATCCTCATACGCACGCGCGAGGAGATCTGCCTGATCCATGAGGTGGACGGCAAGACCCGCGTCGAGGTCGGCGCGCCGGGAGCGCTTTCCACCGCGGCAGAAGGAACGCGCTACGATGTGGTGGAGCAGACGAGCCGCCTGCTCGAACGCTACGCCCGGCAGGTGCGCACAGGCGACACGCAGGGCAGAAAGGCGCTCCTGACCGAGGAGCAGAGCCAAAAGAGTGCACCGAATCGAACTTCAGAGTAGGGGGATATAAGCTATGATTTACTTGCCCGATATTTTGCTCACCGCATTTTACGCCTGCTTTGGCATCGCCTTGATGATTACGGCAAACACGGTGATCGACTTCTTCATACCCGGCGACTTTTGCGAGGAGATCCGCAAGGGAAACCGCGCTGTCGCGTGGCTCTCGGCCGGCTCGTTCATCGGCATCGGCGAGATCCTGCGCGCCGTCATTCTGTCGCCGAGCGCCGCCTCGTCCGATACGACATTCGTGCACGGCGTCGTCGCAAGCCTCGTCTATGCCGCAATCGGCATTCTCTTTTTCGTCGCGGGCTATTTCTTCATCAATTTTTGGCATCGGAAATACAACCTATCCGAGGAGATCATGAACGGCAACACGGCGGCGGGCATTCTCGTATTCGGCATATTCGTCGGGCTTTCGCTCGTCGTGAGCGGTGCGGTGCATTGAGAAGGGTGAACGATACCTATGTATAAGCCAAGCAAAAAGACGCTCTATATCGCGGCGGCATTTGTCTCTGTCGCCGCAATCGGGACGTATGCGTACTGGGAAGATATTTCCTTTGCCATCTGCGACGTCGCATTCCCAGAGAAAAATGCGGGCGAGGCGCGGCTTGCCGATGACCAAGGCACGCGCTACACGCTGCTCAATAACGGAAACGGGACGGAAACGGCGCTCTACGACGACGAGCGTTCCGTCACCTTCCGCCGCGATGACAGCGGAAGCCTCGTGTGGGAGGCGGGGGCGGCGAGCCTCATCCCAACGATTGCCGCAGGCTATTATGCCTTTCATGGATTTGCCGCGCCTAGGGGGCGCATGGATCTCGCCACGATGACGTACCGCGTCGGCTCGCCCATGATGCCTTACGTTCCGCCCGCCCAACAGCGAAGTGGGACAACACATATCTTCTTGACGAATCACGGGGGCAGTTCATCGAGAAGTTACGAGACGCAAAAGAGTAGCCGCGCGAGCTTTGCCGGCAGGAAGTCCGGCTTCGGCAGCGCAGGCGCGCGCTCGGGCGGCTCGTGAGCTGTGATGTATCTATCTTCCGCAACTGCCGCGAATTTTGACAAGCAGGAGAAATGCTATGAGATCCTACATCGACGCGCTCGACCCCTCGATTTTTTCATTCATTCAGTACGGCGACTACGCAGACCGCTATCCGGCACAGTCCGTGCAGGAATTTCCCGCTGCGTTTTACGACGAGATACGCGATGCCTCGCGCGCGCTTTTCCAGATTTTCTGCAAGGCGGCAACGGTATTCCAAAAAGCGCCCGACGACTTCGCGCGCGACATGGATATGCCCGAAAACCTGATTCCATACCTGCACACGCCGAATCCGCTCTGCATGCCGACGTGGCTCTCTCGTTTTGACTTCGTGCTCGACGAGGCAGAAAGGCCTCATATGGTGGAGATCAATGCCGATACGCCCTGCTTTATCGTCGAGAGCTACTACGCCAATGGCGTCGCGGCGGACTATCTCGGCAGGCGCGATCCGAATGCGGGCGCGATGGAACAGCTGCGCACCTTCCTCGCAAAAATGCACCGCGCACTGAACCGCCCCGTCGTCAATATGCGCACGCGAGACTTCCTGAGCCGTCCCTTCGTATTCAGCTGCTTTGATGACTACCCGGAAGACCTCGCGACGACGCAGTTTCTGATGCGCGCCATGCAGGAGGCGTGTCCCGGCGAGGACATACGATTCCTGTCGTTCTACGATATGGAGATCGACAGGGACGGCATTGTGCTCGCGGACGGTGCGCACGCGTCCTCGCTCTACCGCCTCCACCCGCTCGAAATCCTCATCGACGAGCAGACGCCCGACGGCGAGCCGCTCGGCGAGATGTTCCTCGACCTCTACCGCGTGGGGCGGTTTTTCCTCTTCAACCCGCCCGAATCCATCATCCTGCAAAACAAGTCCTTCATGGCGCTCGTCTGGGCGCTCTGTCTGACGAATCAGTTCTTCTCGGACGAGGAGCGCGAGATCCTCGCGCGCTACCTTGCGCCATCGTACTTCGAGCGCGACTTTGCGGGGCTGCCGGACGGCGACTACATCCGAAAGGAGATCTGGGGGCGCGAGGGGCGGAACGTCTGCGTCATGCAAAAGCGAGGCGAATCTTCGGTCATGACGGTGAAAAAGCTCGTCGACCACTATGATGAAATCGTCTGCCGCGAGAGCCGGAAGGCCATGTATCAGGACTTCATCCGGCAGAAACCCTTCGCGCATACCGTCGACAGCGGAACGAAGGAGGGCTGTCTTACGCTATCGTGCTTCATGCTCCTCGGCACGCCGTCCGCCGTCGGCTGCCGCTTCTCGCCCGAAGCGATTGCGGGGACGGAGGCGTATTTTGTGCCGCTTGTCGAGGGATAAAAGATAGTTCAAACGAGAATGACATAAAGTTGAAACCAGATTTTTTCTCTTCGCTTTAGACTTATTTTATCGCAAAACTACTTTACAAAGACCGCGAATTGTCAAGTCAAGTGCAACGTCTTTGAATCATAGACCTCGTAGGGAGTTCTGTATCCTAGGCATTTGCGTGGACGGCGATTTAATTTATCAAACATCTCCTGATAGATTTTACAGGATGTCCTTCCAATGCGATCAACATAACTTCGTTGACATCGGCAGCACGTTTGGCAGAAGATTTCCCTCCAACGAGAAAGCGCGTCTTACGCTCCACTAAAAGTTTCTGCAAAAATTTTTGAAAGAGAGCAAGCAGTTCGGCGCACAGCGGCGCGCGAGCGAGGCAAAGGCCGTCGAGATCGCGCTGTCCAATCTCGCGCGCAACTGCGGCTTCACCGACGTGACGCGTCTCGTCTGGACGGCGGAAACGGGGCTGTTCAAGGAAATCGCCGCATATTTCGAGCCAAAGATCATCGAGGAAACGGAGCTGCAGCTCACCGTCGCCCCGGACGGCACGGCATCCCTCTGCTGCGCGAAAAAGGGCAAGGCGCTGAAGTCCATCCCCGCGAAGCTGAAGAACGTCCGCCTCGAAGGAACGCAAGCGCATATCGCGGGGACGCTCGGCGATTACACCGTCCACCTCGGCAGCGCCAGCAGAAGGACGGCGCGATGATAAACGTCCTGCCCGTCCACAGCCAGCACCGCGGGCGGCTCTTCCTTCCGTTCGTCGACGAAGATCCCAAGACAGCGGAGATCCTGTCGAAGATCGTGCTCTTTGCGGAGGACGGGAAGATCAAAGATCCGTTCATTTTGGAGCAGATTGAGAGAACGTAATCGCAGATTTCTTCTTTCGGAAATATTCTTATTGTGCTATAATGCTCGCAAGTTTGTAGGGAAGCACTGATTCATTCAGCCACCCAGCCCTGCATAAGCGACCGCTAAGCACTAAAGTGCTAAGCGTCTGCTTATCTTCGCACATCTGCACTGTCCTCTCGTCGCCCTTCAATCCGCGGCGTAGCACCACTACGCCTGTGGTTTGTCTCCTAGATAGGAACAGCGCATCTATGCAAATCTGGGCAACTTCATTTAATCAGCGCTTCCATAGAAAGGAAGGAATCTCTGTCATGAATCAATCCGGAACCGTTGCGGATGCAATCCGCCAGCTGCTCACGCGCGTCTTTGCGCTTATCGTGGGGGCGGCCGTCATCATCGGCGTGAGCCTGTACCTCTTTATGGACTATGCCGCCGTCGTCAATGAAGCGGGCATCGTGCGCGGCGGAAGCCAGCGCGTCGTCAAGCAGGTGCTTGCGGGCGCGGACGCGGATAAGACGACCGCCGCAGTCGAGGGCGTGCTCGGCAAGCTCGATGGGCGCATTTTCTTTGGCAGCTTCAGCGAGAAACGGACGAATGCCGCGACATACTGGACGAGCGAGGTAAAGCCCGCCATGCAGGCGTACCGTGAGACGGGCGACGCGCGGGCGCTTCTTGAAGCGAGCGAAACGTATTTTGCCAAGACGAATGAAATGGTCGACGCGGCGCAGGGCGTGTTCAACGTCATGGCAATCGTCCTCTACATCGTCCTGCTCGTCTTCGTCGCGCTTTCAGGACTGATCCTAAAAAGCATTTACCAGATGTTCCTCACGCGCGTCGTCGCGCCGCTGGAAACGCTGCAAGGCCGTATGCAGCAGCTCTCGAAGGGCAATCTCTCACAGAAGGCGGACGCGGGGGACGCAGGGCGCTTCGGTGCGATCTACCACCTCATCGACGAGACGAGCAAGGTGCTCCTCGGCTACGTCCGCGACATCGAGAAGAACCTCGGCACGATGGCGCAGGGCGACTTCGTCACGGCGTCCGACATGGAGTACGTCGGCGACTACCGGAAGATCCGCGAGAACATCCAGCATATCCGCGCGACGCTGAGCGCGGAGATGCAGCGGCTCGGCACATTCGCAACCGACGTTGCGGGAAGCGCCGATACGATAGCGGAGATCTCGAGCCGTCTGAAGGGCGGCGCGAAGTCCCAGACGGAGAGCATCAAGGCGCTGCAGGCGAAGCTGCAGGCCGTCATGGCGGAGACGGAAAAAGCGAAGGCCGACGTCGATGAGGCGAACGCCTTCCGCCGGAAGACGAACGCGAGCATCGAGGAGAGCAAGGGACGCATGGAGGACGCCGTCGCCGCCATGCGGGAGATCAGCGAGTCCTCGGCGGAGATCCGCGCGATTCTCGTGAGCATCAATGAGATCACGCACCAGACGGCGCTCCTCTCGCTCAACGCCTCCATCGAGGCGGCGCGCGCAGGCGAGTCGGGGCGCGGGTTCGCCGTCGTCGCCGAGGAGGTACGGAAGCTCGCCGAGGCGTCCGAGGCATCGACCCAGCACATCGACGAGCTCATCAACCGCACGGCGGAGAAGATCGAGAGCGGGTCGGGCGTCATGCGCACGGCAGCGGAATCGCTTCTTGGCATCACGGAAAACACCGAGGCGATGAGCGGCGCCGTCGCGAAGATCAGCGCGAGAAGCCGCGAGCAGCAGGAGCACATGGCAGAGGTCAGCCGCCTCTCGGACGACGTCCTGCGCGTGACGGAAACGAATGCCACCGTCTCGGAGGAGTGCGCCAAGGCGAGCGGCACGCTCTCTGCGTGCTCGGATTCCCTGCGCGAGAGCATCGGGAAGTTCCGCACGCAAAGGTGAACGAAAGCAAGCAGAATACGGGAAGCGCCAAGCAAAGGAATGGATGCGAGGCGCTTCTTTTTATTTTCTGAATCCACTCCAAACATGAATATGATTCATTGTTTTTATTTATGCCGACATATAAAACATTTATAAAAGGTTGCTCTTGCAACACCTTCCAGCGTCTTTCCATGCTATACTAAGAACAAATCAAGCGAAGTGAGAGAGAGGAGGGGACTCATGGTGGAGCTGAAGGAGTTATTTCAGAAGCATACGCTGGCCTGCCTTGCGGGGGGCTTCGTCATCGGCGTCGCCGCTTGCGGCATTGGCGCGGGGATGATGTCCTTCTCGGGCTCGCCCGCGTTCTGCGGCACTTGCCATTCGATGAAGCACGAGGCTTGGACGTTTGCAGAGTCAAGCCACCGCAATCTCGAATGTACGGACTGCCACCTGCCACACGACAACATGGTGCATTACATCGTCGAGAAAGGGCGGACAGGAATGCTCGACACGTACCATGAGGTGCTGCGCGACTATCCGGCACGCATCAAGATCTCGGCAGATGGGCATCAGCTCGTCAATGACAACTGCCTGCGCTGCCACAAGACGACGATGGGCGAGGTTCACGCGGCCGTTGGTGTATCGATGGACACGGGCGGCGATTGCCTGAAGTGTCACAGCAGCATTGCACACGGTTCGAACCATCTCGAGGGAGGGATAAAAGTTGAGTAAGTTACAGAAAATCATCGCCGGGGTGGTGGCGGTATGCGTTCTGTTCTTCGGCTTTGTCGTGGTTCGCATCACGGCGGCGCCGAATGACGCGACGGTCAAGCTCGCCAAAATCCCCGAGGACAAGAAGCTCGGCAAGGAAGCATACAAGGATGCCTATCCGCTCGAGTACGAATCTTTCATGAAAAATAACGAGGGGATGACCTCGCCGACCGGCTACGGCGGCTCGATGCCGGGCAACTCGCGCCTCGACATGGAGCCGGCCTCGCGTGAGAACTTCAAGGGTTATGCATTCTCCAAGCAGTTCGATGACAACCGCGGCCATACCTACGCGGGCGTCGACTTGAAGGAAACGCAGCGCCTGCCGGGGCAGAAGGGCTCGTGCATCACCTGCAAGGGCTCGTACATGTACGACGTCTATTACAAGCAGAGCGGTTGGGACTACGCGACGAAGCCCATTCAGGACGTCATGGCGCCGATTGCAGACGACGAGTGGTTCGGCTGCTCGTCCTGCCACGATCCCGACACGATGGAGCTTCGCGTCTATCAGCAGGGCTTCATCGACGCGATGGCACGCCGTGGCATCGACGTGAACAACGCCTCGCACAATGATATGCGCGCTTACGTATGCGCACAGTGCCACAACGAGTACTACTTCATGAAGGAAGATGGGCGCGTCAACCATCCGTGGGATAACGGGCTTGGCGCAGAGGAAGAGTTCCAGTTCTATCAGTCCGGTCAGGCTGGCGCATTCACACAGGACTGGGTACACCCCGACTCGAAGACCCCAATGCTGAAAGCACAGCATCCGGACTTCCAGATGTGGGCGACGAGCGTTCATGCGGACGCAGGCGTCACTTGCGTGGACTGCCACATGCCGTATATGCGCAAGAACGGACAGAAGTACACATCGCACTACATGGGCAACCCGCTGAACTACATCGACGACGCCTGCCTGAAGTGCCACGATGAGAGCGCGCAGACGCTCACGGCACGCGTGAAGACGATCGGCGACAACACGTTCAAGATCCAGAAGATCGCGGGCGAAACGGTCGCAAAGGCACATCTGACGATCAAGGCGGCGATGGATGCCGGCGCAACGGACGAGCAGCTTGCTGCACCGCGCCTCGCACTCCGCGAAGCGCAGTGGTACTGGGATTGGGTGTCCGCCTCGAACGGCATGGGCTTCCACAACCCCGACCGTGCACTGAGGACGCTCGGTCTCTCGATTGACAAGGCACATCAGGCAATCGAGCTGACGAACGCCGTCGTCAAAGGCTCGCTATAACATCTATATTGCACCAATAAGCGAAAGCCTTCCCGAAACAGGGAAGGCTTTTGTGGTATCGGATAAAGTTTGCCATGAAAGCCCAAGAAGGCAAGCCAAAGGCGCAGGCTGATTGGCTGCTTTCCTTAAGCTTTCTATGGTCAAATTAGGACTGTGGCGTTATAATGGATAGTGATTTTATCCTACGATTTCGGAATGGCAAGGTGAATGGAATGAATTTTAATGTCGACCTGATGGTGAACTCGTTTCCGCTCCTGCTCTTGGGCGCGGGCATCACCATCAAGATCACGGCGCTCTCCGTGGCGCTCGGCGTCGTGATCGGCCTCTTTGCGGGCATTGCCCGCATATCGAACATTCGGCTTTTGCGCGCGGTCAGCGCCGTCTACGTCGATTTTTTCCGCGGGACGCCGCTCCTCGTGCAGATCTTCCTCGTCTACTTCGCGCTTCCCGTCGTGACGGGGCAGCGCGTCGATCCGTTCGTCGCCGCAATCGGCGCGTGCGGCATCAATTCGGGCGCATATATCGCGGAGATCTTTCGCGCGGGCATTCAGTCGATTGACGCAGGGCAGATGGAGGCAGGGCGCTCGCTCGGCATGACGTGGGGGCAGACGATGCGCTACATCATCGTGCCGCAGGCGTTCAACCGCGTCATTCCGCCGCTCGGCAACGAGTTCATCGCGCTGCTCAAGGATTCCTCGCTCGTCTCGGTCATCGGGTTCGAGGAGCTGACGCGCCGCGGGCAGCTCATCATTGCCAAGACGTATGGATCGCTGGAGATCTGGCTTTCCGTCGCGCTCATCTATCTCGTGATGACGCTGACGATTTCGCGCTTTGTCGCGTACCTAGAGAGGAGGTTCAATGCCGATGATAAGCATTGACGGGCTCAAAAAAGCATTTGGCGAGGTCGATGTGCTGAAGGGCATCGACCTCACCGTAAAGGAAAAGGAAGTCGTCGTCATCATCGGGCCGTCCGGCTCGGGAAAGAGCACGCTGCTTCGCTGCATGAACTACCTCGAAGAGCCGACGGCGGGCACGGTCGCCGTCGATGGCATCGTCCTCGATGGCGAGGCGAACATCAACAAGGTGCGCGAGGAGGTTGGCATGGTCTTCCAGCGCTTCAACCTCTTTCCGCACATGACAGTGCTCGCGAATATCATGCTCGCCCCGATGAAGGTGCGCCACGTCGCAGCAGGCGAGGCGGAGCAGACGGCACGCGCGCTTCTCACGCGCGTCGGGCTTGCGGACAAGGCGGACGCCTATCCGAGCCAGCTCTCGGGCGGACAGCAGCAGCGCGTCGCAATCGCGCGGGCACTCGCGATGAAGCCAAAGGTCATGCTCTTCGACGAGCCGACGTCCGCGCTCGACCCGGAGATGGTCGGCGAGGTGCTCGACGTCATGCGCAGCCTTGCCGAGGAAGGCATGACGATGGTCATCGTCACGCATGAGATGGGCTTTGCGCGCGAGGTCGGCGACCGCCTGCTCTTCGTCGACGACGGGCGTATCATCGAGCAGGGCGCGCCGAAGGACGTCTTCGAGCACCCGCAGGAAGAGCGCACGAAGGCGTTTCTTTCAAAAGTATTATGACAGTTCCAACCGCATTTCATTGACAACTGTCCTCTGGAGATATATAATAATTGTAAGGAGATGGATCGTATCCGACTCATTCCAAATGATAGGATATGCGTACATCTTCCTCCGAAAGTTCTTTTGGAAAGGCGGGGAAATCCCGCCGGGGCAGTATTTCTGGGAGGAATGGTTATGGTTGGCAAAGTGAAATGGTTCAGTGCGGAAAAGGGCTACGGCTTTATTGCCCGCACGGGCGGGGACGATGTATTCGTACATTTCTCCGCGATTCAGGGTGATGGCTTCAAAAACCTCAACGAGGGTCAGGGCGTGACGTTCGACATCGTCGAAGGCGCGCGCGGACCGCAGGCTTCGAATGTCATCAAATCCGCTTGATGTTGTCCTTGATTCAATGGAAGATGCTCGGTGCGCTTGTGCCGGGCATCTTTTTTTGCCGATGTGGCGAGGAATAAAATTTCAGATTTTTTCATGTAAAGGTGAAAACAAAGAAGGGATTATGAGCCCTGCGCCGAATATATAGAATATCAAAAGAATCCAAAAGATTCCTTTATTCACTCGATTCTATGCACTGGATTCACCGGTGCAAAAAATAGGAAAGGGGATGTGTCGTATGGCAACATTCACAGTAAGAGGCAAGAACATCGAGATTACTCCTTCGCTGCGCGAATACGTGGAGAAGCGGGTAGGCAAGGTCACGAAGTACTTCGACAAGGTCGGCGAAATCTCCGTCCTGCTGACGGTCAATAAAGGCCGGCACATCGTCGAGGTCACGGTGCCCGTGCAGGGCGGCGTGCTCCTGCGTGGCGAAGAGGCGACGATGGATATGTATACGTCGATCGACCTCGTCGTGGAGAAGCTGGAACGCCAGATCCGCAAGCAAAAGACGAAGCTCGAGCGGCGATTCCGCCAGGGCGGCTTCAAGGCAGAAGCGATCAGCGCCGAGCCGCTTCCCGATAAGCGAGACGAGAGCGAGGAATACGCCGTCGTCAAGACGAAGCGCTTCGTCGTAAAGCCGATGGACGTGCAGGAAGCCATCATGCAGATGAACCTCCTCAATCATAATTTCTTCGTATTCCGCGATGCGGAGACGGAAGATGTGAATGTTGTGTATCGCCGTACCGACGGAAATTACGGCCTGATTGAATCGGGCGAGTAAGAATCCCCTTCCCTTTGGTTGATGCCCGCCCGCTTTCCCTGAATGCTTGCGCGTTTGACGCGTGAGAGCAGGGTGAGCGGGCGGGCTGTTTGTGTGTGAAATCATTTGATTTTCCGCATGTTTACGGTATAATGATAGAATCATCTTGTATGGAGGAAAGAAGCATTGAAGCAAATTCTTGTGAATGCGGATGACTTTGGGCGGCACGTGCTCATCAACCGCGCCGTCGAGCAGGGCGTCGCCGATGGCATTTTGCGCTCGGCGACGCTGATGCCGGGCGGGGTGGCGTTTGTGGACGCGGTCGGCATCGCGCATCGCACGGCCGCGCTCGGCGTCGGCATTCACTTCACGCTCGCAAATGGCACGCCCGTCCTCGCACCCGATGAGATTCCGTCGCTCGTGACGGAGATGGGCACGTTTCATGCGGACTATGGGGCGTTCATCAAGCGGTTTTTCGCGGGGAAGATACGCCTTGAGGAAGTGCGTGCCGAGCTTGGCGCACAGCTTGAGAAGGTCGAGCTTGCGGGAATCGCGCTCACGCACGCGGACAGCCATCAGCATTTGCACGTCCTGCCCGGAATCTTGGACATCGTCCTGGACCTCCTAAAAGAGGGGAATATCCCTGCCATGCGCGCGCCGCGCGCGCCGCTCTTTGCGGGCGCGTTCGGCGGCGTCGGGCAATTCGTCGGGCGTGCGGGGCTTCGCTTCTTGGGCACGCGTGCAGTGCACGCGGCGAAGCGGCGCGGGATTGCCGTGCCCAACCACTTTGCAGGCATCGTCGCGGGCGAGGCGGTCAGCGAAGCGGCGCTCTGCGCCGTTCTTCGCACAATGGGGGAGGGCACGACGGAGGTCATGCTGCATCCGGGGACGGATACGGCGCGCCTTTCGGCAGACTGCGCATGGGCGCACGACTTCGAGGCGGAGCTTCATGCCGTTTGCAGCGAGGAAACGAAGCGCATCATGGAGGAAGAGGGCATCGAGCCTGTGAACTTCCGTGCGCTAGTGAGACGAGGGGAGGCGCGCGCGTGGACAAGATAACGCTTGTCGTGCCCTGCTACAATGAGCAGGAGGTCTTGCCCGCCTTTTACGAGGAGACGGCGCGCGTCCTTGACGGTATGGCAGACATTGTTTTCTCCTATCTCTTTGTCGATGACGGCAGCAGCGATGATACGCCTGCCGTTCTGGAGGCGTTTGCAACGAAGGACGTACGCGTTTCCTATATTCGCTTCACGCGGAATTTCGGCAAGGAGGCGGCGATGATGGCGGGGCTCGATTACGCCGATGGGGATGCCGTCGTTCTCATGGACGCGGATTTGCAGCACCCGCCGGCGTTGATTCCCGAAATGATTTCCTGGTGGCGCAAGGGCTATGACGATGTCTGCGGCAAGCGGACGGATCGGGCAGGGGAAACGTGGCTGAAGCGCACGATGGCGAATCTCTTTTACCGAATCTCTTGTGCGGTCAGCCGCTACGAGGTGCAGCGCGATGTCGGGGATTTTCGGTTGCTCGACCATCGCTGCGTCGCGGCGCTTCGCCTCATGCGTGAGAATCAGCGCTTCACGAAGGGCATGTTTACTTGGATTGGCTTTCGCAAGAAGGAGATCCCTTTCACGGTGCAGCCGCGCGCGGGCGGCGAGACGACGTGGAGCTACTTTGCGCTCGCGAATCTCGCACTTGAGGGAATCACGTCCTTTACGACCGCGCCACTTCGCCTGACGACGATTTTCGGGTTGTTCGTCTCCGCGCTGGCGATCTTCTATATGCTCTTTGTGCTCGTGAACGCCGCCCTGTATGGCGATCCCGTGGCGGGCTATCCGACGTTGATGACGGTGCTTCTCTTTTTGGGCGGGGTGCAGCTTCTCTCGCTCGGCATCATCGGCGAATACCTCGGACGCGTGTTCACGGAGAGCAAGCGCAGGCCTGCCTATCTCATTGATCGAATGGACGGCAAGCGGATGATCTACGATGCGCCTGTGCTGCATGTGGCGGACGATGCGACAAAATCCGTGGAAAAAGCCTGAGCGCAGAGCAATCGAATGTGTGAAATGGATTGGAAAAACAGGAAAGGATACCAAAATGCGGGAACATCGTGTGCGGCTTACGCTGCTGGCGGCTCTTGCGCTGTTTGCACTTCTCTATGCACTCAACACGCTCATGCCGCTGCATCGGGATGACTATGATTATTCGATGATCTGGATGACGGGGGTGCATATCACCTCTTTTTCCGATGTGGTTGACTCGGTCGTGCGCCACTACATGCTGCACGGCGGGCGCGCCGTGACGGTCTTTTTCCTCGATTTCTTCCTGTGGCTTGGAAAAGGAGCATTTGATTTCGCCAATGCTCTGCTGTTCGTCGCGCTCCTCGTGCTCATGGCGATGCACGCACGGCGTGGCGTCGCCTTTTGGCACGAGCCGCGCCTATTCGCGGCGGCGGGGATTCTCACATGGCTCTGTCTGCCGCACTTCGGCGAGGTCGCCGTCTGGAAAAGCGGGTCGACGGTCTATCTTTGGTCCTGCGTCCCTGTGCTCCTGTTTCTGCTGCCGTATAATCTCCAGATGAAGCGGCTCGCGGAGGGTGAAATCGGCGGGCGCTTGCTCGTCCTGCCAATGTTTTTGCTCGGTGTCATGGCGGGCTGGTCCGTCGAGAATCTTGCGGTCACGACGGTGGCGCTTGCTGTCTCTGCCTCCGTCTATGCACATCGCAAGGGGCAGATGGCTGCTTGGATGCCGGCGGGGGCGGTCGGCGCATTCCTTGGGCTTGTGGGGCTCGTCGCTGCACCGGGCAATTTCGTCCGCTATGGGCAGCAGGGGAGCGGCAAAGGCTTTTTGACGCATATCGGCAATCAGTTCGCGGGGAATGGGGAAATGCTCCTCTATATACTTCCCGCCGTGCTCCTCTTGCTGCTCGCGTGGCGGCTCTATCGCCTCGCGCTTGCGGGCGAGACGGGGATGGCGCGCGCGTCTGGGGGCGGCTGGGGGCGCTATGCACTGCTTGCGATCGCCCTCCTGCTCGTTTACTCCTACTTCAACGGCGGCTTTGTCGCGTGGGCGATCCGCGATTTTCTGGTCGCACACGTCTTGACGCCCCTCGGGCTTGACCGCCCGCGTACGCTCGACCACTTCGACAATGTCATGCGCGGCTTTGAGGAAATGGCGATTTACTGGCTCGCGATTTTCCTCGTCTATTCCTTTGTACGAGAGCGCCTTGGCGCGACGGCGCGTCGCGTTCGCGCGCTTGCACCGATTGGGTGGCGCACCGTCCTCGTGCAGTTCCCTGCCGCGCGCTATGGGGCATGTCTCGTTGCAGTCGCCTTGCTGAATAATTTCGTCATGGTTGCCGCGCCGACCTTTCCCGCGCGCGCGACATTCGGCTCTACGGTTTTGATTCTGATTGCGACGCTCGCTGTTCTGCGCGATCCCGTGATTGCAACGCCGCTTCGCGCGCGCGCAGGGCGCGTGCTCGTCATGGCGGCACTCGGGCTGGGGGCGTTCACGGCTGGCTCGGCACTCCTCATCACGGCGGAAATGCACGAGGCGAATGCGGCGCGCATCACTATCGTCCAAGAAGCGGCGGCACGCGGCGAGGCAGTCGCTTATATGGAGCCGATCGAGCGGAAAAACCGCGCGCTTCGTCATGTGTTCTTCGTCGATTTTGACAACGGCGTGACGAAGGACGGGCTTTGCAAGTACTTTGGCATACAGGACATCAAGGTGGACGGTGCGAAGTAAGAAGCGCGTCGCCTTTTCTATATCGTGGCAAGAAAACCGTTTGGCATAGCTGTGCCGAACGGTTTTTATGGTTGTGTAGTGCGCAGGTTGTATAAAACTTGCAATCTACACAGAAAGTTAACCATGACAAAAGGAGAGATTTGTAGTAAACTTATAAAATGCGTTATGCATCATAATTTGTACGGTACGAAAGAAGCGGGAGGCGGCGTCGCCGCATTTCCGACAAGTAAGATGTTGTAGGTGATGAATTTTGTCAAACCCGATGTTTGATGTGCTGAAGGGCGACCTCGAGGTATTGGAGGAGGGACTGCTCGAAGCGGTCGGCTCGTCCCATGCGCTCGTGGAGGAGATCGGCACGCATCTCGTGAACGCGGGCGGAAAACGGATCCGTCCCGGCCTTTGTATTCTCTCGGCGCGCGGCGGCAAGGATTTTTCACTCGCGCGCGTCCTGCCTCTTGCCGAGGCGCTCGAGCTTATCCATACGGCGTCGCTCGTGCATGACGACGTCATCGACGGCGCGGGGGCGCGGCGCGGCTCGGATACGGCAAATGCGCGCTGGGGCAGTCAGATCGCGATCCTTTCCGGCGACTACATCTTTGCGCGCGCCTTCACGCTCATCGCGATCGAGGGCTATGACGGCTGCATACTGAAGCGCCTCTCGGAGCTCGTCTGCAATCTGAGCGTCGGCGAAATCATCCAGAATGAGATCGTCTACAAGGCATCGCGCGATATGGATGCCTACTATGAGCGCATCCAGAAGAAGACGGCGGACTTCTTCGAAATCTGTTGTGAGCTCGGCGCAATCGTCGGCGGGCTTCCCAAAGAAGACACGGATGCACTCGCCGAGTATGGGCACTCCATCGGCATGGCATTCCAGATTACGGACGACATACTCGACGTTCTGCAGACGGCGGAGCATATCGGAAAGCCCGTCGGCAACGACATACGGCAGGGCATCGTCACGCTTCCCGTCATTCGCGCGCTCACGGTCAGCCCTGACGCAGCGGAGCTTGAGAAGATCGTCACGAACCGCAAGATGACGGACGCGGACGTAGCGCGCGCCCTTTCGATCATCCGCGCGACGGACGGCGTGGATTTTGCGATGGAGCGCGTAGATGCCTATCTCACGCGCGCAAAGGAAGTCATACCGAAGACGCTTCCGAAGGAGATTCGCGAGGCGTATGAAATGGTTGCGGATTTTATCGGCGACCGCGATTTTTGAGGAAGTGCTGATTAAATGAAGTTGCTCAGATTCACACGGATGCGCTGTATCTATCTAGGAGACAAACCACAGGCGTAGTGGTGCTACGCCGCGGATTTGTCGACGACGAGAGGACAGTGCAGATGTGTGAAGATGGGCGGCTGAATTAATCAGTGCTTCCTTGAGAATGTCATGCAATAAAATAGGAGGCATTTATGTTTGGAATTGGAGCGCCGGAGCTCATCTTGATCCTAGTCGTTGGGCTTATCGTCTTTGGCCCTGGCAAGCTGCCGGAAATGGGGCGCACGCTCGGAAAGGGGCTGCGCGAGTTCCGCAAGGCATCAAGCGCCCTGACGCAGGCGATGAATGCGCCAGAGCCACCGCCTGCACCTGTGCAGCCGCAAGCGCCTGCAGCGCAGCCGGCAGCGACTGCGGCAGCCGCAACGACAGCAGCGGCGGCGACGGCAGAAAAGCCCGTCGAGAAGGAAATGAAGGCAGGCGACGTGGACGAAAAGCCCGCGCCAGCCTATGTGCCGCCGACGCAGGAGAGCGTCAAGGCGCAAATCGCCGCGCAGCAGGCGGGGGCGGAAAGCGCGCAGAATAAGGGAAGCACTGATTAATTCAGCCGCCCATCTTCACACATCTGCACTGTCCTCTCGTCGTCGACAAATCCGCGGCGTAGCACCACTACGCCTGTGGTTTGTCTCCTAGATAGATACAGCGCATCTGTGTGAATCTGAGCAACTTCATTTAATCAGCACTTCCTAAGGAAACGAAATAAACAGTTGAATATAAGGCTAGGAGGATTCATTTATGTTTGGTCTTGGCGTACCAGAGCTGCTCATCATACTCGTCATCGGGCTCGTCATCTTTGGCCCGGGAAAATTGCCCGATGTCGGCAAGGCGCTCGGCAAGAGCATCCGTGAATTCAAGCAGGCGAACAAGGAGACGGGGGCGGACGAGAAGTCCGATGCGATGGTCAATGTGACGCCCGCGCCAAAGGAACTGGAAGAGAAGAAGGACGAGAAGAAGTAACCCATGGCAGAAGATACAACGAAACCGGAGGCGGGCGGGGAGTCTGCGCCCGCGCTCGCGCCTGCGACGACGCCAGCGGGGACGATACAGCCGCTTCCCGACGACGGCAGCATGTCGCTGATCGCCCATCTGACGGAGCTTCGCAGCCGCCTCATCAAGAGCCTCATCGCCGTCGCGCTCGGCAGCTGCGTCAGCTACTACTTCATCGACGAGATCATGCACTACTTGACGCTTCCCGCAGGCAAGCTGTACTACATGCAGCCATCGGAGGCGTTTTTCACCTATCTGAAGGTTGCCGTCGTCGCGGGCTTTTTGCTCGCGCTGCCCGTCGTCTTTTACCACGTCTGGCGCTTTTTCCTGCCCGCGCTCACGAGCAAGGAGCGCGCCGTCGTCGCGGTCGTCGTGCCGACGTCCGTGCTGCTCTTTTTCGCGGGACTCGCGTTCTCGTTCTTTCTCGTGCTTCCCGCAGGACTGCGCTTTTTCATGGGATTCGGCAACGCGGAGCTAGAGGCGCTCTTTTCGGTCAACAAGTATTTTGAGTTCGTCATCATGTTCATCCTGCCGTTTGGCTTTATCTTTGAGCTGCCGCTCGTCATCACGATCCTTGGCAAGATGGGCATACTGACCTCGAAGTTCCTGCAGAAGTACCAGCGCATCGTGTTTTTTCTCGCGTTCGTGCTCGGCGCGATCATCACGCCGACGCCCGACGTCTTTACGCAGTCGATGATCGCCCTGCCGATGTTCGTGCTCTACGAGGTCGGCTATCTGATCGTCCGCTATGTGCTCAGAAAGTGAGGAATGGAAATGGCATACAAGGACTTGCGCGAATTTATCGCCGATCTTGAGGGGAAGGGGCTGCTTCGCCGCATCAAGACGGAGGTTGACCCGGCGCTTGAGATCACGGAAATCACCGACCGCGTCTCCAAGATGGAAGGCGAGAAGAACGTCGCGCTCCTCTTCGAGAACGTGAAGGGCTCGAAGATGCCCGTCCTCATGAACGCCTTCGGCAGCTACGAGCGCATGGCAATGGCGCTCGGCGTCGAAAAACTCGACGACATCGCGGACGAGCTGCGCGAAATGATGAAGCTGCCGTATGTATCGCTCCAGAACAAGATGAGCGTCGTCACGATGATCCCGATGATAAAGCGCGCAGTGAACTTCCCGAAGTACGTCAAGAACGCGCCGTGTCAGGAGGTCGTCGAGACGGAGAACCCGAATCTCGACGAGCTCCCTATCTTGAAGTGCTGGCCAGATGACGGCGGCCCGTTCGTGACGCTGCCGCTGACCTTCACGAAGAACCCGAAGACAGGCAAGCGCAACGTCGGCATGTACCGCCTCCAGAAATACGACAGCCGCACGACGGGAATGCATTGGCATATCCATAAGAACGGCGCGGAAAACTTCCGCGACGCGCGCGCGGCAGGCGAGGGGCGCATCGAGGCGGCAGTCGCCATCGGCACGGATCCCGTCATCACTTACGCGGCGACGGCTCCGTTGCCGCGCGACATCGACGAGATGGTCTTCGCAGGCTTCCTGCGCCATAAGTCCGTCGAGCTGGTCAAGTGCAAGACGGTCGACATCGAAGTGCCCGCGACGGCGGAAATCATTCTCGAGGGCTATGTGCTGACGAATGAAGTGCGCCGTGAAGGACCGTTTGGCGACCATACGGGCTACTACTCGCTCGCTGACGACTATCCCGTCTTCCATATCACGGCGATTACGCACCGCAAGGATCCCATCTATTTCTCGACGGTCGTCGGCAAGCCCCCCATGGAGGACTGCTACCTCGCGAAGGCGACGGAGCGCATCTTCCTGCCGCTCCTGCAGCAGATGCAGCCCGAAATCCGCGACATCAATATGCCGCTCGAGGGCGTGTTCCACGACTGCTGCATCGTCTCCATCAAAAAGCAGTACCCGATGCAGGCGCGCAAGGTCATGCACGCGCTCTGGGGTATGGGGCAGATGATGAATGTCAAGATGATCATCGTCGTCGACGACCACGTCGACGTGCAGAATATCAGCGAAGTCGCGTGGCGCGTGTTCAACAACATCGACGCGAAGCACGACCTTGAGATCGTCGAAGGGCCGCTCGACGTGCTCGACCACTCCTCGCCGATGGCGAAGTGGGGCGCGAAGCTCGGCGTCGACGCGACGAAGACGTGGCCGGAAGAAGGGCACGCGCGCGAATGGCCCGATGAGATCCGCATGACGGACGCCATCAAGGCACGCGTCGACGCGAAGTGGAAGGAGCTGGGTCTCGATTGATTTCCATCAAGGCGCATATCAACAATATCGCCCTTCACCATACGATCTTTGACCTGCCGTTTGCCTTCATGGGAGCGGTGCTCGCGGCAAATGGGCATCCTTCCCTATACGATCTCTTTTGGATCGCGATGGCGATGACGACGGCGCGCGCGGCGGCAATGGCGATCGACAACCTCGCCGATCTCAAATACGACAGCCAGCAGCCGCGCATGGCGTACCGCGCGATGGTCGCGGGGCGCATCTCAAAGCGCGAGGCGAAGGTCTTTATCGCCCTCTGCCTCGCCTTGATGATCGCCTCCGTCATGCAGCTGAAGCCAATCTGTCTCTATTTGTTGCCCGTCGCGGCGATTCCGTTTGTGATTTACCCGTTTATGAAGCGCGTGACGGGGTGGGCGCACCTCTTTCTGGGGCTTGCGATTGCGATGGCGCCGGCGGGCGGCTGGGTCGCCGTGAGCGGCGCGGTCACGGCGCCGATGACGCTCCTCTGCATTGCCGTCGCGCTCTGGATTGGCGCGTTTGACGCGATGTATGGCGCGCAGGACGAGGAATTTGACCGCAGCCAGGGGCTGCATTCGCTCGCCGTGAGCTACGGCGCGGCGGGCGCGTTCCGCATATCGGCGGCACTCCACATCGTCTGCGTCGCGTGCTTCTTCGCCGTCGGCGTCATGATGCACCTCGGGGCGCTCTACTTCATCGGCGTCGGCATTGCGGCGGGGACGCTCGTCTATCAGCATCGCATCGTGAGCCCGACGGACTTCTCGCGCGTGACGCAGCGCTACTTCATGCGAAACGGCATTGTGTCGATTGCGATTTTCGTATGCACGTGGCTCAGTTTCTATGTTTAAGGAAAGGGTGACTCGTTTGTCAGCACGTATTTTAGAGGGCAAGGAGTTCGCAGCGAAGTTCCGCGCGGACGCAAAGGAGCGCGCGCGTGCACTGAAGGAAGCGACAGGTGTCACGCCAGGGCTTGCCGTCATCATCGTCGGCTCGAATCCCGCATCGGAGGTCTATGTGCGCAACAAGCACAAGTCATGCGAGGAGCTCGGCATCTACTCGGAGGTCGTCGCGATGCCGGAGAGCACGACGAAGGAGAAGCTGCTTGCGAAAATTGATGCGCTCAATGGCGATGCGAAGATTCACGGCATTCTCGTCCAGCTTCCGCTTCCGGCGGCAATCGCGGCAAGCGAATCGGAGATCTTGAACCGCATTTCGCCCGCAAAGGACGTCGACGGCTTCCACCCCGTGAACGTCGGACGCCTCGTGACGGGCGAGGACGGGCTTGTGCCATGCACGCCGTATGGCTGCCTGCGTATGCTCGAGCTGGCGGATATTCCAATGGACGGCGCGCGCGCCGTCATCATCGGGCGCAGCAACATCGTCGGCAAACCGATGCTTCACTTGCTGATGGGGAAGAACGCGACCGTCACGATCTGCCACAGCCATACGAAGGATCTCGCCGCAATCACGCGCGAGGCGGATGTCCTCGTCGCGGCAATCGGCAAGCCGCGCTTCGTCACAGCGGATATGGTGAAGCCGGGCGCGACGGTCATCGACGTCGGCATCAACCGAATCGCGCCGAAGAAGCTTGTCGGCGACGTCGACTTTGACGCGGTCAAGGAAGTCGCGGGCGCGATTACGCCCGTGCCGGGCGGCGTAGGTCTGCTCACCGTTGCCATGCTGATGGAAAACGTCGTCAAGGCGGCAGAGGCACAGCTCGCTGAAAAAGCGCAGCGCTGAGCATTCTGCAGGCGTGACGCGTGCTGTATAGGGAGAGGGAGGAAAGCCATGAAAACCGATGTGGAAATCGCGCAGGAAGCGCAAATGCAGCCGATTGGGAAGATCGCCGAGAAGCTCACCATCGAGGACGCTGAGCTGGAACTCTACGGCAAATACAAGGCGAAAATATCCTTGGACGCGTGGCAGCGCGTCAAGAACCGCCCGAATGGCAAGCTCATACTCGTGACGGCAATCAATCCGACGCCGGCGGGCGAGGGCAAGACGACGACGAGCGTCGGGCTTGCCGACGCGCTTTCCCTGCGCGGGCATAAGACGGCGGCGGCACTGCGCGAGCCGTCGCTCGGCCCTTGCTTCGGGCTCAAGGGCGGCGCGGCGGGCGGCGGCTACGCGCAGGTCGTCCCCATGGAGGACATCAACCTCCATTTCACGGGCGACTTCCACGCGATCACGACAGCGCACAACCTTCTCGCCGCCTGCCTCGACAACCATATCCAGCAGGGCAACACGCTCGGCATCGACGTGCGCCGCGTCGTCTGGAAGCGGGTGCTCGATCTCAATGACCGCGCGCTGCGCCACGTCGTCATCGGCCTTGGCGGCAAGGCGCACGGCGTGCCGCGCGAGACGGGCTTTGACATCACGGTCGCTTCGGAAATGATGGCGATCCTCTGCCTCGCTTCCGATCTGGAGGACATGAAGCAGCGCCTTGGGCGCATCGTCGTCGCCTACACGTACGACGGGCGCGCCGTCCGCGCCGACGAGCTCGGCGTCACGGGCGCGCTGACGCTGCTCTTCAAGGACGCGATCAAGCCGAACCTCGTGCAGACCCTCGAGGGGACGCCCGCCTTTATACACGGCGGCCCGTTTGCCAATATCGCGCACGGCTGCAACAGCATCATGGCGACGAAATTCGCGCTGAAGTTCGCCGATTATGTCGTGACGGAGGCAGGCTTCGGCGCAGACCTCGGCGCGGAGAAATTCCTCGACATCAAGTGCCGCTTCGCGGGATTCCATCCCGATGCCGTCGTCATCGTCGCGACGGTGCGCGCGCTCAAGATGCACGGCGGCCTTTCGAAAAAGGAACTTGAAACGGTCGATATGAAGGCGCTTGAAAAAGGCCTCGCGAACCTCACGAAGCACATCGAAAACATTCATAAGTACGGCCTTCCCGCCGTCGTCGCGATCAATGCGTTCCCCACCGACACGAAGGAAGAGCTCGATTTCGTCGAGGAAAAGTGCAAGGCGCTCGGCGCGGAGGTCGCGCTCTCAGAGGTCTGGGCGAAGGGCGGTGCAGGCGGCCTCGCGCTCGCCGAAAAAGTCGAGCAGGCAACCGAAAAGCCGGCAGATTTCCGTTTCATCTACGACGAGAACCAGAGCGTGCCCGAGAAGATCGGCGCGATCGCCCGCGAGATCTACGGTGCGGACGGCGTGTCGTTCACGGCAGAGGCGCAAAAGCAGCTCGCGGAAATCGAGCGGCTCGGCTTCGACAAGATGCCCGTATGTATGGCAAAGACGCAGTATTCCCTCTCGGACGACCCCGAAAAGCTCGGCCGCCCGCATGGATTTACCGTCACCGTGCGCGAGCTTCGCATCAGTGCAGGCGCGGGCTTCCTCGTCGCGCTGACGGGGAGCATCCTCACGATGCCAGGCCTGCCGAAGCATCCTGCGGCGGAAAATATGGACATCGACAAGGATGGAAAGATAAAAGGCTTGTTCTGACGCTTTCGCGATTTGACCGATTAAGGCTGCCCGTAGGGCGGCCTTTTTGTGTTCGTTCGTGCTCGTTTGTCGCATGGGAGTGGAAAGGGCTTGACAAATGGCGATCTTTCCTGTAAGCTAAGAACCATAAAAATAAATCATGCTTTATATGCCGGCTTCGGTATACTGTGCAATGGCGCACAGACGATGCAAGCAACTGAAGGCAGTTTCCGCAGGCGGGGACTGCCTTCGTGTGTCTTTTTGGGAGGAAAATGCATTGAAAAAGAAAATTGGTCATGCCGGGCTGGCGCTCGCCTTTGCGGCGCTCATCGCCCTGCTTCTTCTGCCGACGCCGCCCGAACTCTCGACGGCAGGCCATCGTATGCTCGCAATCCTCGTCTTCTCCATCCTCATCTGGATGACGGAGGCGGTCTCTTACCCCATTTCGGCAGGCGTCGTCATGACGCTCATGGCGTTCCTATTAGGGACTGCACCTGACATGGGCAACCCGAACAAGCTCTTAGGGACGGCAGGCGCGCTGAAGCTCGCGCTCACAGGCTTTTCGAGCACGGCGCTCGCGCTCGTCGGCGCGGCGCTCCTCATATCGGCGGCCATGATGAAGACAGGGCTGGATCGGCGCATTGCACTCGTCGTCCTCTCGAAGATCGGCGCGCGGACGAATCGCGTGCTCGCGGGCGTCATTTTCGTCGGCTTCGTCTTGAGCTTCTTTGTGCCGAGCACGACGGCGCGCGTTTCGTGCATGGTCCCCATCGTCATGGGCATCATTGCGGCGTTTGGCGTGCCGCTCAAGAGCCGCTTTTCCGCCGTCATGATGATCGCGATTGCACAGGCGGACAGCATCTGGAATGTCGGTATCAAGACGGCAGCCGCGCAGAACATGGTCGCGCTCGGCTTCATCGAAAAGCAGCTTGGCACGACAATCAGCTGGCTCGACTGGTTCATCGCCGCCGCGCCGTTCGCCGTCATTATGAGCGTCGTGCTCTACTTCGTGCTCCTTTGGCTCATTCCGCCCGAGATGGAGGAAGTGCCGGGCGGGCAGGAGAAACTCGAGCGCGAGATCGCCGCGCTCGGCCCCATGCACGCCGATGAGAAAAAGCTGCTTGTCATCTCCATCGTCCTGCTCTTCTTCTGGTCGACGGAGAAGATCCTGCATCCCTTCGATACGTCCTCGACGACGCTCGCCGCCGTCACGCTCATGATGATGCCGGGCATTGGCATTATGACGTGGAAGGAAGTGCAGGAGCGCATCAGCTGGGGCACGCTCATGCTCTTCGGCGTCGGCATCAGCCTCGGCTCTGCCATCCTTTCGACGAAGGCGGCGGACTGGATCGCGCAGGAAATCGTGCAGGTATTTGGGCTATACGATGCGACGGCCGTCTACATCATCGCGATCCTCGCGCTCTTCCTCATTCTCATTCACCTCGGCTTCGCGAGCGCGACGGCGCTTGCTGCCGCGATGATCCCAATCTGCATTTCCGTCCTGCAGGGCGCGTCGGAGCATACGGCGCTCAACGTCGTCGGCATGGTGATGATCCTTCAGTACGTGATCTGCTTCGGCTTCATCCTGCCCGTCAACGCGCCGCAGAACATGATCGCCTACGGCACGGAGACGTTTGAAGTCGCCGACTTCATCAAGACGGGCGTGCCGCTCACGCTCATTGCCTATGCCGTGATCCTTCTTTTGACGAATACGTACTGGAAATGGCTCGGACTTGTGCTGTAAAACGGTTATGCCATCCCTTTTCTTCCGGCGTACTCTTGCCAAACCTTGTGAAACCTTTTAGAATAGGGGCATAATGTATTTGGAGATGAATGTAACGGAGGTTTTCCATGAGACGCATATCCGTGGAGCTTGTGCCGCGTGATGAGGAGGCGCTTCGCGCCGAGCTCGACCTGGTCAAGGCGTATGCCGACCAGATTGATGTAATCAATGTGCCCGATCTCCTGCGCCTTCCCATGCGCAGCTGGGAGGGGGCGGCGCTTGCGCAGGCATATTTCCCCGCCGTGATGCCGCATATCCGCGCGATGGATATTGACCTCAGCCAGCCGCTCCCCATGAAATCTTATCTGGAGGAGCATGGGATTCGCGAGGTGCTCGTCATCGAGGGCGACCCGCCGCAGGATATGGCGCATGAGGTCTACCCGACGATGAGCGTCGACGTCATTCGGAAGTTCCGCGAGGAGATGCCGGGCGTGAAGGTCTACGCAGGCATCGACCAGTACCGCGGCTCGATGGCAAAGGAGCTATACCGCGTGCGCCGCAAGGTGCAGGCAGGCGCGGCGGGCTTCTTCACGCAGCCCTTTTTCGATATGCGATTCCTGTTGCTCTACGCCGACATGCTCACGGGGCTCGATGTCTACTGGGGCGTCTCGCCCGTCATGAGCGTGCGCTCGCAGAGCTACTGGGAGCGCAAGAACAAGGTTGTGTTCCCGCGCGCCTTTGAGCCGACGCTCGCGTGGAGCGTTGCCTTTTCGCGCGCGGTCATATCGTTTGCGGAAAAGGAAGGGGCGAGCGTCTATTTCATGCCGATCAAGACGAATCTTGCGGCGTATCTGGAAGGCGTTTTCGCGAAATGATCGTGTCGTGGGCAGAGGAGGCAAAGGATGGATTTCGTTGCGATTGATTTTGAGACGGCGACGGGGGCGCGCGACTCGGCGTGCAGCGTCGCCGTCGTCGAGGTTCGCGGCGGCCAGCAGGTGGACGCCTATCATACGCTGATTCGCCCGCCGGAGAATCGCTACAATGCGTTCAATATCGAGATTCACGGCATTACCGCAGAAGATACGGAGAGCGCGCCGGACTTTTCCGCGATCTGGGAGGCGCTCATGGCGCGCCTTGAGGGGCAGCTCGTCCTTGCGCACAATGTGCGGTTCGATATGGGCGTCCTGCGCGCGTGCCTCGTCCGCTACGATTTGGAATGGCCGTCGTTTGCGTACTGCGACACGGTGGCGATTGCGCGGCGCGCATGGCCGCAGCTCGAAAACCATAAGCTCAATACGGTTGCAGACCATTTGAATCTGAAATTTCGTCATCACGATGCGCTGGAGGACGCCAAGGCGTGTGCGGAGATTCCGCTGCGCGCGTCGGCAGGCGGGGCAGATGAATCGTTCCGCACGTTTGCGCACCGCATCGGCGTCCGCATTTATCCATTTGCGTGACTGGATAAAGAAAGAAGATGAGCCGGATGATTCTCGTAAGCGCTTGCCTGCTCGGGCATAAGGTCAAGTACGACGGCGGCGAAAACGCGCATGCGCTCTTGGTGCAGTACAATGCGCGCGGCCGATTTCTCGCCGTCTGCCCGGAGTGCATGGCACATCTTCCCGTCCCGCGCCCGCCCATGGAGATCCAAGGGAGGACAGGCAAGAAAGTCTTGTCTGGCAAGGCGAGGGTCGCTGATGTGAACGGACAGGATACGACCGCGTACTTTCTTGAAGGGGCGCGGCAGGTGCTTCAAATGGCGCAGGCCTATCGCGTGCGGGTTGCCATTTTGAAGGAGAGCAGCCCGTCGTGCGGCGTGCATACGATATACGACGGCTCGTTTCTTGGACGGAAGGTGAGAGGGACGGGCGTCACGACGGCGCTTCTCATGGCAAACGGCATACGCGTCTACTCGGAAAAGGACATGACGCAGGGATTATTGGAATCCCTCATAGCAGAGGATCTGGCAGCAGAGAGAGTTCGGTGAACATACAGAAAAGCCCCCGCTCCGTAGAGCGGGGGCTTTTCTGTATCTTAATTGCTAAGATTACTTTGCCAGTGCGTTGACCTTGCGAGCCAGACGGGACTTTTTGCGGGCAGCAGCGTTCTTATGATAGACATGGCTCGCAGCAGCCTGATCAATCGTCTTGCATGCAGCTGAAAGGAGGGATTTCGCCTCTTCGACGTTTCCAGCCTCAACAGCATCGAGGACGTGGCGGGAAGCAGTGCGCACGCGCGACTTCTCTGCCGCATTCTTTGCATGGCGCTTAGCGTCGGATTTCACACTCAGGATAGATGCTTTGATATTTGGCAAGTATTTCACCCCCTTGATCGTATCGTTACCCATGTATGATAGCACGCGCGTGGGGAAAAATCAACCTTAATTTGCTCCGGTTTGCAGGCAACCAATCATTTTTATCGGGCAGGCGGCATTTTCACGCGGCTTGGAAGCGCGCCGACTCCTTGTCACTTCGAGGGAAGGCATGGTATACTAAGAAACATATAATGAGAGGGGTATGGCTATGCGCTTTCGCAGATTGGTTCTTGTCGTGGGAATTGCCGCGTTCGTTCTGGCGGCGGCTTTTTGCGCCCGCAATCAAAAAGAGCCCGCGCCGGTCATGGCGAAGACGGGCGTCGCGCCGATGAGCGTGACGGTGCTCAACTACCACAAAGTCGACAGTATGCACATTTCGCTTTCGGTGCTGCCTTCTGATTTCGCATGGCAGATGCAGTACCTTGCCGACCACAACTACCATACCATATCGCCCGATGAGTTCTACGACAGCATGGCGGGCAAGGGGACGCTGCCGGAGAATCCGATTCTCATCACGTTTGACGACGGTTATGCGGACAATTATAAAAATGCCTATCCAATCTTGAAGAAGCACAACTTCAAGGCGGCGATCTTCGTCGTGACGGGCTTCCTCGGCAAGAAGAAAAATTATTTGACGTGGGACGAGTGCCGCGAGATGGAGCAGAATGGCATTTCGATTGAGGCGCATACTGTCGACCATAAATCCATGACCGATCTCACCGATGAGCAGATCCGCCGCGAGCTCGTCGATTCCAAGAAGCAGGCAGAAGAGGAGCTCGGCCATCCCGTCGAATTTATGGCGTACCCGGCGGGCGCGTGCAACCTCCACATCGCCCAGCTCGTCAAGGAAGCCGGCTACAAGGCGGCATTCACGATCCGCTACGGCAACGCCGACCACGAGAGCAATATCTACGCGATCGAGCGTGTCCCCATCTTCCATACGGAGAACACGAACCGCGATTTCCTTGAACGCATCACATACACGCCGCTCTTTGAGCATTTCGGCTGGGAAAAAAGTTAATAGCTCTCATGGGGCTGTTGCAGATATTTGCAGCAGCCTCTCTTTTTGTGCACAGAAAATCCCGG
>ERZ772945.154-NODE-154-length-55080-cov-47.037983_pt1 | contig 55080 bp, 57 predicted proteins | sample MGYA00511681_ERZ772945 | MGnify/ENA primary metagenome ERZ772945 (study PRJEB29015, sample SAMEA2737943) | human oral metagenome | biome: human oral; feature: human-associated habitat; material: dental | place: China | collected 2143 ...
ATTAAATCGACGTCCACGCAAATGCCTAGGATACAGAACTCCCTACGAGGTCTATTATTCAAAGACGTTGCACTTGACTTGACAATTCGCGGTGCAAAAAACGCCCCGGCAGGCGGATATGCTTGCCGGGGCGTTTTTTGTGTCTAGGCGGCCCGCCCTTTAGGCGAGCGCCCGTTCCTCTACGTTCTGGATGTACGTCTCCTTGATGGAGGTGGGCTCGATGCCGTTCACGAGGATCGCGCGCTTGGCGATGATCTCATTCAGGCACGTCTCGACCTCCGCTTTCGTGAGGCCTTCCTTCGGGGACTCGAGGGAAAGCGTCGCCGTCTTCTTGTCGGCGAGGTTCAAGACCATTTTCAGCGTAGACTTCATACTTCATTCTCCTTTCATCATGCAAAACTCATGCGCTTGCGGCTCACCCCGCGATGACGCTTGCCGTGTCCTGGCGGACGATGCTGCCGACCTCGGCGGACTGCAGGGCGGCGAGCTTGCCGCCGACGGAGAGGAAATCCTCGTCCGTGAGCGCGGGGTTCACGTTCGCGAACGTGCGCTCCTTGTACGTCATCCGCCCGGCGGCGTTCATGCCTGCCGCGACCTTGATGACGAGCTTCGTCGCTGCTCCTTTGCGTGTTGCCATATTGCATACTCCTTTCGATACTGCTTGAACTACTTCTCTGGACGCCGGCTATCCTTGCTCGGTGGCTTCGGCTTTCGCCGTTTGCCTCCTTACACCGTAGTACCTACACCCAGATTGGGGAGGTGCAACATGGGGGAGAAAAAAATGATAAAAAATGGATATGCCCTATATGGACGCCGCCATCAGGCGATCTTCCTCCTGCAGCCGCACGCGCAGGCGGAGCAGCGCCTTTGCGTGCAGGTAGTCGCCGTAGTTCAGGTGCGACGCATTGCGCTCGACCGTCCAGAACGACAGGATGCGCACGCCGTTCAATAGCTCCATCGCGCATTTTGCGCGCCCTTCTGCGCACGGCGTGAGATGTACGGCACGGCTCGCGTTGACGTAGCCGAGCGTGCCGCGCTCCCCGTCCGCTTCGCGCACCTGCGTCGGGACGAGAATCAGCCACGGCGCGAGCACGAGCGTCACGTTGCGCCTGCCGTTCCCTACCACGCGGTGTCCCGTCATGGCGCAGCGGCGCGCCGCGAGCGCCTTTTTGAGGAGCGCGAGCGTCCGCCCCTCGCGCGCCGCGTAGTAGCGCAGGACGTAAGAAACGCAGTTCGGCACCCAGAAGACGGCCTTCTGCGCGATGATCCGCGTCCCATTCTCGCCCGCCTCGCCGCTCTCTGGCACGAGGGCGAGCAGTTCTTCTTCGTTCGGCATGGGGTACTTTTCCAGTTGATTTTTCATTTCTCTCCTCCTAATTCCCTGACCCCCTAAAGCACGAAAATTCCTTATGGGACTATTATAGAACATACGTTTCCTAAATGCAATCGAAAGTTTCCGAATCGTGCCCGATTTTGCTTCAAATGGTGTGGATTCTCCCTTTTCCCCTGCCTTTCCTCGCTCGCTAGGTGCGCGATTCCGCTTTCGCGCGTGCCCGCTTCTTTCGCTACAATGCAGAAAACGGATTCACACGAAGCGAAAGGAGCGCATCACATGAAGGAAACGAAAACAATGAAAGTGAGCCAGACGAACGGGCGCGCACTGCCCCCTGCTCTCGCAATCGAGGAGGAACACGCGCTGATTCGCCGCGCGGCGGCAGGCGAGATCGCGGCGCAGGAACGGCTGCTCGCCCAGTACAAGGGCATGATCGTCAAGGAATCGCGTCAGCCCTACCTGCAGAACGCCGCCCTTGCCGCCGACGCGCCGGGCATTGCGACGCTCGCCTTTCTCGAGGCCATACGCACCTACGATGCAGGGCGCGGCATTCAGTTCGCCGGCTATGCCGCCAGTCGCGTCCACATGGCGCTATACGTTGCGTTTCGCCGCGAGCGGCGGCTCTGGAATACGACGACGCACCCGGAGCAGAGTTTCGACGCGGGCGACGTCTGGGAGCGCATTGGCGGCGTGACGGACGTGGCAGAGCCCGTCGACGAGGGCGTCTGCCGCCGCCTGCTCCTGCGGCAGGCGATTGCCGAGCTGACCGCGCGCGAGAAGAAGATCCTGCGCCTCATCTACTTCGAGGAGGCGACGACCACGAAGATCGCCAAGCTCATGAATGTCACGCACCAAGCCATATCGTTTGCAAAGAAAAAGATCCTCAATAAGCTGAGGATCTCGATTACGCGGGGCGAGGAATCGCTTGCCCCGATTTAAGGTTTTTAGGCAGCCACGTTCTGCGCCTTTCTGCGGCGAAGCTGCAGGGTCAGGATGACGAGGAAGAGGGCGAGGCCGATGGCGTCCGTCATCGAGCCGGGGTCGATGAGGAGGAGACCGCCTGCCGCGAGCACGAGGCGCTCGACGGCGGTGCTCTTCACCGCGAGGAAGCCGATGAGCGCTGACGAGAGCGCGACCATGCCGAGGAGCGCCGTCGCCGTCGTCACGATGAGGTTCAATGCCGTCGCGTCAATCATCAGAAGCTGCGGCGAGAGCACAAACATATAGGGGATGATGAACGCCGCGACCGCAAGCTTCGAGGCGTTTATTCCCGTGCGCAGGGGATTGCCTCCCGCTATGCCCGCCCCCGCAAACGCCGCGAGCGCGACGGGCGGCGTCACGTCGGCGATGATGCCGAAGTAGAAGACGAACATATGCGCGCAGAGCACGGGCACGCCCATCTGGATGATCGCCGGCGCGGCAATCGTCGAGGTGATGACGTAGTTCGCCGTCGTCGGCACGCCCATGCCGAGGACGATTGCCGTAATCATCGTGAAGAACATCGTCGGCAAGAGAAGCCCGCCCGAAAGGTCGAGCAGCCCCGATGCGAGCTTCAGCCCGACGCCCGTCTTCGTGACGACGCCGATGACAATCCCGGCCGCCGCGCAGGCGACGAGCACGGAGAGCACGCTGCGCGCGCCGCGATCGAGGCCGCGCACGATCTCAATCGGCTTCATGCGCGTCGACTTCCGGATCATCGAGCAGAGGATCGAGAGCACGATGGCGACGAGCGCCGCGCGCATGGGCGTGTAGCCCGCGACGAGCAAGTAGACAATCACGATGAGCGGCAGGGCGAGGTGACCGCGCCCGCGCAAAATCTCGCCCATCTTCGGCAACTCGCTGCGCGGGATGCCCTTCAGGTTCTCGCGCTTCGCCTCGAAGTGGACGCCGAGCCAGATGCCGGCGAAGTAGAGGAATGCGGGGATGACGGCCGCCTTGACGATCTCGATGTAGGGGACGCCGACGAACTCCGCCATGAGAAAGGCCGCCGCGCCCATGACGGGCGGCATGAGCTGCCCGCCCGTCGAAGCCGCCGCCTCGACCGCGCCCGCAAAATTCTTGTGGTAGCCGAGCTTTTTCATCATCGGGATCGTGAGCGACCCCGTGCCGACGACGTTTGCGACCGAGCTGCCCGACACCGTGCCCATGAGCCCCGACGAGAGGACGGCGACTTTCGCCGGGCCGCCGCTCGCCCAGCCCGCAATGCTGTTGGCGAGGTCGATGAAGAATTTGCCAAGCCCCGTCGACTCGAGGTAAGCACCGAAGAGGATAAAAAGGAAGATGAACGTCGAGGAGACGCCGAGTGGGATGCCGAAGACGCCCTCCGTCGTGAAGTAGAGGTGTCCGACGAGCTGCGAGAGCGTCAGCCCGCGGTGCGCGAGCACGCCGGGCATATACGGGCCGACGAACGCGTAGACGAGGAACGCGATGACGACGCAGACCAGCGGCAGGCCGACGACGCGGCGCGCCGCCTCGATGACGAGCACGATGCCGAGCGTGCCGACGACGAGATCGGCGCCCGAGACGAGCCCGGAGCGCAGGACGAGGCTCTGGTACTCGTAGACGATATAGGCGGGCGCTGCCGCGCCGAGTATCGCGAGCACGAGATCGAGCGGGTGCAGCTTGTGGCGCGACCATTTCTCGCGCGTGGGGTATAGGAGGAATACGAGGCAGAGCCCGAATCCCAAGTGCACGGCGCGCTGCAGCTGCGCGTCGAGCACGCCGAACGTCGCCGTGTAGAGCTGAAAGATGGAGAACGAGATCGCGAGTGCCGAGACGATTTTCGCCATCAGCCCCGTATAGATCATCGTGTCGGATTCCTTGTCATACTTCCGTAGAATTTCCTCAGCCGATGGAGTCGGCTTTTCATGCATAAAAAACACCCTTCCTGAATAGCGGTCGTATCACAAAAATCATGCCAAAATCATTCAAAATAAGGTTTGCCAGAACGGGCACACGAAAAGGTCAATCCGCGTACTCGGCGCATAGCGCGCATAAAGGGCAAGCGCGCGCGCGCCGCCCCCCGTCCCCAAGACGAGCGAAAGGCGCGTCCCGACACCCGTGCGCAAAGAGAGCGCGGGGAAATGGCGGTTCATGTGCGAGAAGACGAAGAAATCGCCCTCCCGATGAAAGCTGCCCTCCTCCGCGAGGAACGGCAGCCCGACGCCGAACGATTGATAGCGCGTCGCGTCGAGCGTGAAGCCCCCCCTTTCGATATGCAGATCTTCCTCGACAGGCGTCTTCTGCACCGAATGGATGAAGTGGATGGAAAGCGGATAGCCCTCCTCCGCCTCCACGCAAAGGACGCGCTCGCCCCCCGCCGTTACGACGAGGCACGGCACGAGGAGCACCTGCAAGATGCCAAGCAGGACGCCGACGATAGCGAGCAGCGCCGAAATAGGAATCCGAACCATATCCTCTCTTTCTAAAAAGACAAGAGCCTTCCTCGCACGAGGAAGGCTTCTTTGCTCTCACGCACCTAAGGAAGCACGGATTCATTCAGCCGCCCAGCTTCATTTAATCAGCACTTCCCTAATCCATGCGCTTGATTACTCTCCAAAGAACTTTGCCGCGCCCGCGTTCATATCGAGCGACATGCCATTCTTCGCGCCTTCCTTCGTGATGAGCTTGCCGACGCTGTGCGCTGCCTGCAAGCGGTCGAGATGCGTGAAGATCGCCTTCGCGACGTCGTAGCCCATCTGCTCATCGACCTTGTCGTTCGCGACGAGCATGGCCATGACGGAGATCGTCGGGACTTCCTCATCGAAGCCCGCATACGTCCCGGCCGGAATCGTCGTCTTCGTGTAGAACGGGTATTTCGCGATAAGCGCATCGGCCTGTGCCGCCTCGACGGGGAGCAGGCGAACCTTGTTCTGCGAGGAAATATCCTGCACGGATGCCGTCGGATAGCCCGCCGTCAGGAATGCCGCGTCGACGTTGCCGTCCTTCAGCGCGCTTGCCGCCTCGCCGAAGGAGAGGTACTGCACCGATATATCGTCATACGTCAGCCCATACGCCTCTAGGATCTGGCGCGCATTTGCCTCCGCGCCCGAGCCAGCCGCGCCGACTGCGACGCGCTTGCCCTTCAGATCCCGGATGCTCTTGATGCCGTTCGCATCGAGCGTGACGAACTGGCACGTCTCCGGGTAGAGCGTCGCAATGCCGCGCAGGTTCGCGACCTGCTTGTCCTTGAACATCTCCGTGCCGCTTACGGCATAGTAGGTAATATCGTTCTGCACGATGGCGAGGTCAATCGAACCATCCTTGAGCATGTTGATATTCGCGACCGACGCGCCCGTCGACTGCGCGCTCGCATTCATGCCGGGGATCTCCTTGTTGAGGATCTCCGCCATTGCGCCGCCAATCGGGTAATACGTGCCAGCCGTGCCGCCCGTGCCGATGTTCAGGAACTTCTTTTCCGTCTGCCCGCCGCCGCAGCCCGCGAGCACGGCAATCGCCGCCAGCGCTACGAGACTAGCTGCGAGAAGCCGCCGAATGGAATACCTTTGCATAACAAACGCCTCCTATCCTTCACTCAATACTATACAGATATATAACCTATATTATAATAGCATAGGCTATAGCGATAGGCAAGCGAATTTATCGTATTTGTACGCCATTTTGTAAGGTTTATCTGTATACGGTATGCACTTATCCTATTTTCGCCGTATGGAGGACGTGATAGCCCTTTGCCTCAATGCGTTCCTTCAGCTCCTCGACGTTTGGGATGTCGCCGCGCACGACGATCTCGTATTTGCCATACGGCTGGCGGCAGGTCACGAGGGAGTCGAGTGAGAGGCCGAGGTCGGTGAAGATGCCCGCGATGTCGTGGACGACGCCGACCTTGTTGTCGACGAGGAGCGTCAGGCGCGTCTTGCCCGCCGCAAGCCCCATGACGTCGACGAACGTCTTGAAGATGTCCGTCTCCGTAATGACGCCGACGACGACGCCGACGCTCGACACGACGGGCAGCCCGCCGACCTTGCTGTTATACATGACGAGCGCCGCTTCCTCGATTGTCGCGTCCTCGTCGACGGAGACGACGTTCTTCGCCATGATGTCGGCGACCTTGAGCTTCGCGAGGAGCGCGCGCTCCTCATAGCGCGAGAGCGTCGTCGCAGGCGACGGCGTGACGCGCATGATGTCCTTGTCGGAGAGGAAGCCGACGAGCTTGCCCTTCTCATCGACGACGGGCAGGCGGCGGAAATGCCCCTGCTTCATAGCTGACGCCGCCTCCTCAACAGTCGCCTCCGGCGTCACGGTAACGGGATTCTTTGCCATACGATTTGCTACAAACATACTCTCAACCTCCCAAATACGCCTTTCTGACCTCCTCGCTTGCCGCGAGGTCCTTCGCCGCGCCCGTGAGCGTGATGCGCCCCGTCTCCATGACGTAGGCGCGGCTCGCGATGCGGAGCGCCATGTTCGCGTTCTGCTCGACGAGGAGGACGGTCGTGCCCGCCTTGTTGATGTCGACGATGATGTCGAAGATCTCCTTGATGAGGAGCGGGGCAAGCCCCATCGACGGCTCATCGAGCAGCAAGAGCTTCGGGCGGCTCATGAGCGCGCGCCCCATTGCGAGCATTTGCTGCTCGCCGCCTGAGAGCGTGCCCGCGAGCTGCGCCTTGCGCTCCTCGAGACGCGGGAAGCGCGTGAATACCATCTTGAGGTCAGCTTCGATGCCGTCCTTGTCCGTGCGCGTGAATGCGCCAAGCTCCAAGTTCTCAAGAACGGTCATCTCGGCGAAGACGCGCCGTCCCTCGGGGATCTGCGAAATGCCGTCCTTCACGATCTCGTGCGCTTTCTTGCCCGTGATGTCCGCACCGAGGAAGTGGATGCTGCCCTTTTTCGGCGCGAGCAGGCCGGAGATCGTGCGGAGCGTCGTCGATTTGCCTGCGCCGTTCGCGCCAATCAGCGTGACGATCTCGCCCTCCGCCACGGTTAGGCTCACGCCCTTCAGCGCGTGGATCGCACCGTAGAATACGTCGATGCCATCGATTTTCAGCATGGGTTCTGCCATCTTCTCACTCCCCTCCGAGATACGCGCGGATGACTTCGGGATTCTTCTGGATCTCGTCCGGCGTCCCCTGCGCGATGATTTCGCCGTATTCGAGCACGTAGATGCGCTCGCATATCCCCATGACGAGGCTCATGTCGTGTTCGATGAGGAGGATCGTCAGACCAAATTCCTTCCGAATCCAGCGGATCATGTCCATGAGCTCCTTCGTCTCCTGCGGGTTCATGCCCGCGGCGGGCTCGTCGAGGAGCAGGAGCTTCGGCTTCGCCGCGAGCGCGCGCGCGATCTCGAGGCGGCGCTGCGCGCCATAGGGCAGGTTCTTCGCGACCTCGTCCGCCTTGTCCTCGAGGTGGAAGATCTGAAGGAGTTTCCGCGCCTCTTCCTCGATTTCCTCCTCCTCGCGGAAGTAGCGCCCGACGCGCAGGACGGCTTCGAGTAGCCCGTATTTCACATGGAAATGGAAGGCGATCTTGACGTTTTCGAGGACGGTCAGCTCCGAAAAGAGGCGGATGTTCTGAAACGTGCGCGCGATGCCGCGCTGCGTGACGGCATACGGCTTCAGCCCCACGATGCTTTTCCCCGCGAAGGATATGCTGCCCGTCGTCGGCTGGTAGACGCCCGTCAGCATATTGAATGCCGTCGTCTTGCCCGCGCCGTTCGGGCCGATGAGCCCGACGAGCTCGCCGCTATTTAGGTAGAGATTGAAGTTCGAGACGGCCTTCAGACCGCCGAATACCATCGAGACGTGTTCCGCTTTCAAAAGCTCACGCATTGCGCCTGCCCCCTTTCCCGAAAATCTTTTTGAAGACGCCCATGTTCGTGAGCTCCATGTAGCCGAAAAGCCCCTGCGGACGGTAGAACATCATCAGAATCAGCGCAATCGCGTAGATAATCATGCGGAACTCCGGCCAGCTCGCGAGCGCCGCCGAGAGGAACGTCACGACGAACGCGCCCGCAATCGAGCCCGTGATTGAGCCGAGGCCGCCCATGACGACCATGATGAGGTAGTTGAACGTCTGCATGAAGGTGAACGACGCAGGCGTGATGAGGTAGAAGCTGTGCGCGAAAAGCCCGCCTGCGACGCCCGCGAACGCCGCGCCAATCGTGAACGCCATAACTTTGTACTTCGTCGTGTTGACGCCCATCGACTCCGCCGCGATCTCATTTTCGCGGATCGCAAGGCAGGCGCGCCCATGCGTCGAGTTCATGAAATTTTTGATAAAAAAGAGGGTAAAGAGCATGAGGAAGAACACCCATGCGAACGTCGTGTGGTGCGGGATGCCCTTGAAGCCCGCCGCGCCGCCGACGTACTGGATGTTCATGATGACGATGCGGATGATCTCGCCGAGGCCGAGCGTCGCAATCGCGAGGTAATCGCCGCGCAGGCGAAGCGTCGGGATGCCGATGAGGAAGCCCAGAAAGCCTGCCGCAATACCGCCCGCGACGAGCGCCGCGCCAAACGGCACGGAAAAGTTCGTCGTCAGCACGACGCCGACATAAGCGCCGACCGCCATGAAGCCCGCATGGCCGAGCGAGAACTGCCCCGTGTAGCCATTGATGAGATTGAGGCTCGCCGCGAGGATGATGTTGATGCCGATGATGAGGAGGTTGAGCTGCCAGAAGGAATTGAGGACACGCCCCTCGATCAGCCCCTGCAGCACCGCAAAGAGCACGAGGCTCACCGCGAGCATGATGAGGTCATTTTTCCGTAAGTATTTCATGCGCGCACCTCCTTAAACCTTTTCCTTCGCGTTCTTGCCGAAAAGCCCCGTCGGGCGCACGAGAAGCACAAGGATGAGAATGGCAAACGCCGCCGCGTCGCGGAACGTCGACGAGAGGAAGCCCGAGACGAGCGCCTCGACGACGCCGAGGATCAGCCCGCCGAAGACCGCACCGGGCAGGATGCCGATGCCGCCGAGGACGGCCGCGACGAATGCCTTGAGGCCGGGCATGATGCCCATGAGGGGGTCAATCGAATTGTAGTAGATGCCGACGAGAACGCCCGCGACGGCGGCAAGCGCCGAGCCGATGCCGAACGTGATCGAGATGATGCGGTCGGAATTGATGCCCATGAGCTCCGCCGTCTCCGTGTCAAACGACGTCGCGCGCATGGCCTTGCCCGTCTTCGTCTTCTGGACGATATACGTCAGCACGACCATCAGCACCGCCGTGATGCCGAGGATGAGCATTTGCTGCCCATTGATGACGAGCCCGAAGAACTCGACCGCGACATCGCCGAACATCGCGGGGAATGTCCGCGGCGTCGGCGAGACGAAGTACATGCTCGTGTACTCGAGGAAGAACGAGACGCCGATTGCCGTGATGAGCACCGAGATGCGCGGCGCGTGGCGAAGCGGCTTGTAGGCAAGGCGCTCGACGACCATGCCGAGCACGCCCGTCGTGACGAGCGAGACGAGAAGGGCAGGGACGATGCCGAGCCCCGCCTGCGTGATGGCGAAAAATCCGATATACGCGCCGACCATGTAAATATCGCCGTGCGCGAAGTTGATGAGCTTGATGATGCCGTAGATCATCGTGTAGCCGAGCGCGATCAGCGCGTAAATGCTACCGAGCGATATGCCATTGATGAGCTGCTGCAAGACCTGCTGCAAGACTTCCATGAACTGCTCCCTTTCCATCCTTCTAAAGGAAACACCGCTTCATTCAGCCGCGCCCATCTTCACATATCTGGGCAACTTCATTTAATCAGCGTTTCCTAAAATACAGATTGAGGCCGCATCGCTGCGACCCCAGTCTGACTTATTTCGTTTGCGGTTACTCTGCGTCCGGCATGATCTTCGCGACAATCGCGCGGTCGCCGCCCTTGTTCTCAAGGATGACGGCCTGCTTGATCGGGTTGTGGTTCTTGTCGATCGTGATCGTGCCCGTGCCGACCTTCAGATCCTTCGTCTCCTCGATGGCCTGACGGATCTTCTCCGGGTCGTTGCTGCCCGCGCGGCGGATCGCGTCGATGAGCATTTTGCCCGCGTCGTAGCCGAGCGCCGCGAAGACGTTCGGCATATGCCCGTACTTCGCCTTGAACGCCTCGACGAAGCCCTTGACTTCTTCGTCTTTGTCGGAGTAATGCGTGCTGAAGAACGTGTTATTCAGCGCCTGCGCGCCTGCAATATCAGCGACCTTCGGGTCGTCCCAGCCGTCCGTGCCGAGAATCGGCATTGTCATGCCGAGCTCGCGCGCCTGCTTGACGATCTTGCCGACCTCTTCATAGTAGGCAGGCACAAACACGACGTCCGCGTTCGCCGTCTTGAGCTTCGTCAGCGTCGCCTTGAAGTCCTGATCCTTTGCGAGGAAGGCTTCTTCCATCAGCACCTTGCCGCCGGCCGCTTCAAACTTCTCCTTGAAGACCTTGCCGAGGCTCTTGCTGTAATCCGTGCTGTTGTCGACGTAGATGACCGCCGTCTTCGCCTTGAGGTTCTCGCTCGCGAACTTCGCCATGACCGAGCCCTGCTGCGGGTCGATGAAGCAGCTGCGGAAGACGAACGGCTTCACCTTTCCATTTTCCACCGTCACGTCGGGGCTCGTCGCGTCTGGTGCGATGATGGGGACTTTGTTGTCCGTCGCGACCTGAGACTCGGCAATGACGTTTGCCGTGACGGCCGGCCCGATGATGACGGACACCTTGTCGTCGGAAATGAGCTTCGTCGCCGCATTGACCGCCTCGGACGCCTCGGACTTGTTGTCCGCCGTCACGAGCGTGATCTTCTTGCCGTCGACGCCGCCCGCCTCGTTGACCTCGTCAATCGCGAGCTTGAGCCCGTCGAGCGACGCGTTGCCGTAGTTCGCGACGTTGCCCGTCATCTCAAAATTCGCGCCGACCTTGATCTCATTGCTGTCCGCCTTGCTGTCACTGCCACAGCCCGCGAGAACGCCGCCCAAAACCACGGCGCTCACGAGCGCGAGCGCAAGGCGCGCCCCCTTCTTGCCGAACTCCATCCAAAATCCCCCTTATGCTGATAAATCCATCTCGACGAGGCGCATAGACCACCGCCTCGATAATGGTATTATTATAGGTTACAATGTTACAATAGTCAAGTTTTCGCGCCCCGATTCACGCGCCTTCATGCTTCGCCCTTGAAATACGCAAACGTGCGCCGCAGTCCCTCTTCCATCGGCATGACGGGCTTCCAGCCGAGCAGCTTGCGCGCTGCCCCGTTGGCGAGCATCGAGCGGTAAATGTCGCCCGCGCGCGGCGCGGCGTAGACCGGCTCAATCTCCCGCCCTGCCACCTTGCCAAGGACGCGCACGAGCTCGCTTACCGAAAGCTCCGTCTGCGTGCTGAGATTGTAGGCGCGCCCCGTATGCTCCGTGTGCAGGGCGCGCTCAATGCCAGCGGCAATGTCGCCCGCGTAGATGAAGTCGCGCGTCTGCCCGCCGTCGCCGAAGATCGTAATGCCGTCCCCGCGCGCGACGCGCTTCGCGAAAATGCTGATGACGCCGCCCTCGCCCGTGTCGCCCTGCCGCTCGCCGTAGACGTTCGCGAAGCGCAGAACGACGTAGTCCAGCCCGTATACCTTCTTATAGAGCGCGAGATACTGCTCGCCGACAATCTTCGTCAGCCCGTAGAACGAGAGCGGCGTCAGCGCCTGCTCCTCGCGCACGGGAAGGTCTTCCTCGCGCACGTCGCCATACGCCGCAGCCGTCGAGGCGAAGATCACGCGCTCCGTGCCGCCAAAGCGCGCGCCCTCCAAGACGTTCACGAGGCCGATGACATTTTCCTCCGCATCAAAATGCGGGTTCTTGATGGACTGATCCACCATCGTCTGCGCCGCAAGGTGCACAACCGCATCGAAATGCGCCGCCGCAATCCGCTCCGTCACCGCGCGCACGCGAATGTCCTCCTGCCAAAAATCCGCCGCCAGCCCCTCGATGTGCGCCGCCGCGCCCGTGCTGAGATCATCGAGCACCGTGACGTGATTGCCTTTTTCGAGCAAGAGCCGAACGAGATGCGAGCCGATAAAGCCCGCGCCGCCTGTGATGAGCACCTTCATGGCACATCCCCCTATCCCTGTGAAATCCGTTTATAAAGACGTTTCAAGTATAGCACATTTCGCCCGCCTTGCCACCCCCCTGCCCCCGTGCTATACTGACAGAAGATGCCGCACGGCGCGCGGGCTTTTCCCGCGGCACGGCAGCGAAAAAGAGAACAAGGCAGAATACCGTATGGACAGAAAGGAGCAATACCATGGTTGCAATCGGTCTCGTCGGCGTCGGCGTCATGGGCAGCGGCATGGGGCGCAATCTCATGAAGGCGGGCTTCCCGCTCATCTGCTATACGCGCACGAAGGAAAAAGCCGCGTCCCTGCTCGATGAGGGCGCGGCGTGGGCGGCGACGCCAAAGGAGCTCGCGGAGCGCGCCGACATCGTCATCACAATGGTCGGCTATCCAAAGGACGTCGAGGAGGTCTACTGCGGAGAAAACGGCATTTTTGCGGGGAAGAAGGGCGGCATCGTCATCGACATGACGACGTCCAGCCCGACGCTCGCGAAAAAGCTCTATGCGATTGCCAAGGAGCACGGCATCGCGAGTCTCGACGCGCCCGTCTCAGGCGGCGATCTCGGCGCGAAAAACGGCACGCTCGCGATCATGGTTGGCGGCGACGAGAGCGCCTTCGAGGAAGCCATGCCCGTATTCGAGGCGATGGGCAAGACGATCCGCCGCTTCGGCGCGGCGGGGAGCGGCCAATACGCGAAGATGTGCAACCAGATTGCCATCGCGGCAGGAATGCTCGGCGTGGCGGAATCCATGGCTTACGCCAAGGCGAGCGGGCTTGACCCCGCCGCCGTGCAAGAAACGATCGCGGCGGGCGCAGCCGGCTCGTGGTCGCTCTCGAACCTCGCGCCCCGTATGCTGCGCGGCGACACCGCGCCCGGCTTTTACATCAAGCATTTCATCAAGGATATGCGCATCGCCATCGAGTCCGCTGAGGAAATGCACCTCGACCTGCCGGGGCTGAAGCTCGCGAAAAAGCTCTACGACGAGCTCGCCGCCAATGGAAAGGAGAACTGTGGCACGCAGGCCATCTATACTTGGTATTGTCCGTAATTTCAGGGTTTTGCGCAATCGACATGAAAAAGGGGCTCTATAATAAATTTACACGCCCAAAAAGGTTTCTGTCTTGATGTCAGCCATCAGGATCTTCGCCCACTGGGCAACGACGGAATGCGGGATCAGGACGCGCCCGTATGCGTTACTGGCGCGGAAGACTTCCAGATAGACGGCCTTTGATGATAGCATATCGGAAAGCGGCATAGTGAAATTGGAATAGATGATCGTGCCGCCGTCTTCCCCCAAATATGCCACGGCATCAAATGCAATGGTACGCTCAACATTTCCCTTCTCGTAGACCAGCCGAACCGGATGCTCTTTGGAAAGGACTGCCGCTCCCATGCCATCACGGCTTATCGCGTGCACCTTGAAAAAAATATTCGCATGGGGGTAAAGATCGCCTGCAGACGCATGATTCGTAACGGCAATCAGGACATCGCGTTTCCCGGCCTTATCGAGTGCGTAATAGTTCGATACCGTGCCGCCCGCATCGTCCTGCAGCAGGGGAGCAGGCGGTTCTGTGACTGCCGCCGCAGGAGTGTCCTCTGGCACAATTGCGCGCGGCGCGGCAGGAAGCGGCATCTGCTCGGCTTCCTGCACTTGCACCTGCTGATGCGCATGACTGCGATCCGTATGGACAATCGTCTCCGCACTGCCTTGTGTCATAGCGAAGTACAAGCTGCCTGCCACGACCATCCCGGCAAAAAACGTTCTAAGATGACGTTTCATTCTCATCCCTCTTTTGCGTTGATTTTCTTCACGCCGAGCGTCTTATACAACAAGCACAACGGGCGAAGCACGTCCGTTGCGCTTTGACAAAAATCGAAACTGGCTCAGAATATATCCTTCGCGAGGACAATCGTCTCGTCGCGGTTCGGTCCGACGGAAACGATGCCGAGCGCAATGCCCGTGACCTCCGCCATGCGCGTGAGGTACTTTTTCGCGTTTTCGGGCAGGTCCTCATAGCGGCGAATCGCGCGGATGCTCGTCTTCCAGCCCGGGAACGTCTCGTAGACGGGTTCGACCTCGGCGAGGACCTTTAGGCTCGCGGGGATCTCATTTAGGATTTCGCCCTTGTACTTGTAGGCGACGCACATCTTTATCTCATCGAAGTTGTCGAGGATGTCGAGGCGCGTGACGGCCATGTAGTCGATGCCGGAAATTAGCCCCGCATAGCGGACGACGCAGGCATCCAGCCAGCCCGTGCGGCGCGGACGTCCCGTGACGACGCCAAACTCATGCCCTTCATTGCGGATCTTCTCGCCGATGGCATTGAGCTGCTCCGTCGGGAACGGCCCTTCGCCGACGCGCGTGCAGTACGCCTTGACGATGCCGACGACCTTGTCGATCTTGTTCGGCGCGACGCCCGCGCCGACGCCAACGCCGCCCGAGATCGGGTGCGACGCCGTGACGTATGGGTAGGTGCCGTAGTCAATGTCGAGCATCGTCGCCTGCGCGCCCTCAAAGAGGATCTTGCGCCCTGCCTTGATTTCTTCATTGAGTAGCGCGATCGTGTCGCAGACGTAGGGGCGCAGGCGCTCTGCATAGCCGAGGTATTCCTTCAGCACGGCGTCGTAGTCAAGCGGCTCATGCTTGTAAAGAGCCTTCAGTTCTTTATTCTTGAGCGCCATATTGTCCTTAAGACGGGCAGCGAATTCCTCCTCGTCCATGAGGTCGCAGACGCGGATGCCGATGCGGTTGTCGCGATCCATGTAGCAGGGACCGATGCCGCGCTTCGTCGTGCCAATCTTGTCCTTACCGCGCGCCTCGTCGCCGATCCCGTCCATCAGGCGATGGTACGGCAGGACGACGTGCGCGCGGTTCGAGATGCGGATGCCCGAGAGGTCGATGCCGCGCGCGGCGAGCGCGTCCATCTCCTCGAGCATAATCATCGGGTCGAACGCGACGCCGCCCGCGACGACGCAGAGCGAGCCCTTGTATAAAATGCCCGACGGCATGAGGCGCAGCTTGTACGCCTCGCCGCCCGCGACGACGGTATGACCGGCATTGCTGCCGCCCTGGAAGCGCACGACGACGTCCGCCTGCTGTGCGAGGTAATCGACGATCTTGCCCTTTCCCTCGTCGCCCCATTGCGTGCCTGTTACGACTACACTAGACATAAGCGAATCCTCCCTATCCTTAGAGCCCGAAGCGCTCAAAAATCATATCGACGTGGCGCAGGAAGTATTTGTAGTCGAAGCAGTCATCGATCTCTTCCTTCGTCAAGTATTTCGTGATGTCCGGATCCTGCTCGACGCTCGTGCGGAAATCCTGGCCTTCCATCCAGCGCTTCATCGCGTTGCGCTGCACCCACTTGTACGCGTCCTCGCGCAGAACGCCTTTGGAGACGATCGTCAGCATGATGCGCTGGCTGTAGATGAGCCCGCCCGTGCGCTCCATGTCGTGCAGCATCTTCTCCGGGTAGACGAGCAACTTGTCGATGATGTCCGTGAGCTTTGCCGTGCAGTAGTCCACGTTGATCGTGCTGTCGGGCAGGATGACGCGCTCGACGGACGAATGTGAGATGTCGCGCTCATGCCAGAGCGTGATATCCTCGAGCGCCGCAACGGCGTTGCCGCGCACGAGGCGCGCCATCCCCGAAATGCGCTCGCAGTTGATCGGGTTGCGCTTGTGCGGCATTGCCGACGAGCCCTTCTGCCCCGGGGAGAAATACTCCTCCGCCTCGCGAATGTCCGTGCGCTGGAGGTTGCGCACCTCCGTCGCGATCTTTTCGAGCGTCGAGGCGACGATCGCGAGCGTCGTCATGTACTCGGCATGGCGGTCGCGCTGGATGACCTGCGTCGCGAGCGGCACGGGCGTGAGGCCGAGCGTCTTGCCGACCATTTCCTCGATCTTCGGGTCGATGTTCGAGTACGTGCCGACCGCGCCCGAAAGCTTGCAGACGGAGACGATCTTCTTCGCGTGCTCGACGCGCTCAATGTCGCGCTCGATTTCCGCGCTCCAGAGCGCGAGCTTGAGGCCAAATGTCATCGGCTCGGCGTGGATGCCGTGCGTGCGCCCAATGCACGGCGTGTGCTTGAACTCCTTCGCGCGGCGGCGCAGCACCTCGCGGAACTTCCGAAGATCATCGAGGATGATGTCCGCCGAGTCGCGCATCATCATGCAGATCGCCGTGTCCTTGACGTCGGAGGAGGTCAGCCCCTTGTGGATGTACTTCGAGTCCTCGCCGACGTGCTCCGCGACGTTCGTCAAAAAGGCGATGATGTCGTGGTGCGTGACCGACTCGATCGCGCGGATGCGCGGCACTTCAAACTTCGCCGTCGCGCGGATATTCTTCGCCGCTTCCTTCGGGATCTCGCCGAGCTCCGCCATTGCATCGCACGCCGCCATCTCGACGTTCAAGATCTGCTGCCACTCGTTTTCAATCGACCAAAGGTGTCCCATCTCGGGGCGGGTATAGCGTTCAATCATCGTGCTCCTCCTCATCAGCGGACAACAAAAATTGTCAAAACACAGGAAAAAAACTCAAATTGACCGGATACTAGCAATATGCCGACCAGCCTCGTTTTGAGTTTGGAGAATTTTATCCTTATTCTCTCGTCTATCATAGCATTTCTTATAGCATGGTGTCAATTCTCATTGCTTCTGCGCAGCAAAGGCGTTTTCAGGCAAACACATGCCATGCCATCGAAAATTAACCTTTCGCAAGCGCGGATATTCCGATACAATAGGAAGAAGGAAAGAAGGTGCATGGCGCATGGTTACCATCAAGCAGCTTGCCGAGCTGTGCGGCGTATCGCGCGGCACGGTCGACCGCGTAATCAATGGGCGCGGCAATGTCAAGCCCGAAAAAGAGGCGCGCATCCGCGCGATGATGCAAAGGCTCAACTACCAGCCGAACCCCGCGGGGAAAGCCCTTGCGGCACGAAAAAAAACGCTGCGCGTCGGCGTGCTCGTCGCCTACGAGGGCGTAGCGTTTTTTGACGATGTCCTCATCTCCATGCGTCGCATGGCACAGAAGTGCGCGACGTATGGGATGGAGACCCTATTTCATTCCATGCACGGCTTTGACGCGGCCGAGCAGTGCCGCGAGATCGATGCGCTCATGCCAGAGGTCAACGCGCTCATCATCAACCCGCTCAATCATCCGAGCGTCATACAGAAGATCGATGCATGCGTCCATGCGGGGATTTTCGTCATCACCGTCAACAACGACATCGAATCCTCGAAGCGCCACGCCTACGTCGGCACGGACTACTTGAACGGGGGGCGCACGGTAGGCGCGCTCCTTCGGATGATCCACCACGGCCCCATCCATGCCGCCGTCTTGCTCGGCTCGCTCGGGATGCTCGGGCACCGCCAGCGCCTCACGGGCTTCCTCGACGTGATGAACGAAGCGGCGGACTTCGCCTTTCTCGGCGTCCGCGAGACGGGCGACGATGAGATCGTCTCCTACGACGCAGCGGGCGCGCTCCTCTCAGAATGCCCTGGCCTGAATGCCTTCTTCATCGCCTCGGCCGGCGCATACGGAGCAGCGCGCGCCGTCCGCGCGGCAGGGCGCAAGGACATCACGCTCATCGTCTTTGACACCATCCCGACGACCATCCGCATGATGCGCGAGGGCGTCATCCAAGCCGCGCTCTACCAGCACCCGCATCAGCAGGGGCGCCGTGCCATGCAGCTCGCCTTCGACTATCTCGTAAACGGGATCATGCCGGAGCGCGAGAAATACATCATGCGCAATGAGATTCGCATACGGGAGAATATGGAGGATTAAGCCGTTCCTCCGCCGCCCGACTCCATCGAGCTCTTCGAGGAGAGCTTGCTCTTTTGCTCCGTGATAAACGCCTGCATGATGATGAAGGCGCAGAGGAGTGCGCCAACGACGATCTTCGTCCACCAGGCGGAAAGCGTCCCCTGGAAGCTGATAAACGTCAGGATGACGCCCTGGATCAGCACGCCGACGAATGCGCCCGGGATGAAGCCGACGCCGCCCGTGAGCAGCGTGCCGCCGATGACCGAGGAGGCGATCGCATCCATCTCCATGCCAAGCCCATGCAGGTTGTAGCCCGTCAGCATGATGAGGCTGTAGACGAGCCCACCGAGTGCGGAGCAGAAGCCCGCAATCGTGTAGACGAGCACCTTCGAGCGGAAGACGGGCAGTCCCATGAGCGCCGCCGACGACTCGCTGCCACCAATGGCGAAGAGCGTGCGCCCGAACTTCGTAAAGCCGAGCACGATGGAGGCGAGGACGATCGTGAGGAGCGCGATGACCGCGCCAATCGACAGAAACCCGACGCCGAGATCGATGCGATAGCTCGCAATCGCGACCCAGACCGGATCGGTGATCGTGATCGTGTCGCGCGAAATGACGGCCGTGAGGCCGCGGCAGAAAAACATGCCGGCGAGCGTAATGATGAACGGCTGCAAGTCAAATTTCGTGATGATATAGCCCTGCGCCGCACCGAAGAGCGTTCCCATGACGAGCACGAGCGGCGCGGCGACGAAGACTGGCAGCCCCGTATTGGCGAGCAGCCACGCGAGCACCATGCAGACGAGCGCCAGCACCGCGCCGACGGAGAGGTCAATGCCCGCAATGATGAGCGTAAACGTGATGCCGACCGTGATGATGATGAGCGCCGCATTGTCGATGAAGAGATTGAAGAACACCTGCGGGCGCATAAAGCCCTTGTACATGGCAATGCCCGCACCGTAGAGCACGAGGAAGAGCACGACCGTGACGACGAAGGAAAAGTACGGCGAGGCGATAAATTGATTCAAATACTTTTTCATGACGCATCCGCCGCCTTTCCGCTTTCTGCTTGGTTCGCGTGCCGCGCTTTGAACTGATCGAACATCTCCTGTGCCTTCTTCGACTGGATCAGGCAGATGATGACGACGGCTATCGCCTTGACGACGGGGAGCTGATCGGCCGATACGCCGAGCGCATACATCGTCGTCGTCAGCGCCTGGATCGTGATCGCGCCGATGACCGAGCCGCCGATGTAGAACTTGCCGCCCGAGAGCAGCGTGCCGCCGAGCGCGACTGCGAGGATCGCGTCCATCTCCATATTGAGTCCGGCGTTATTTGCGTCCGCCGCGCGTATCAAGGAGCTCTCGATAAGCCCCGACACGCCCGCGCAGAATCCCGAGAACGCATAGACGAGGAAGAGCACGAGCGTCACGTTGATGCCCGCGAATTTCGCCGCCGTCGGGTTGATGCCGACGGACTGGACGAAGAGCCCGATGCTCGTGCGCTTCATCAAGAACGCGACGAGCAGCACCATCGCGAGCGCGATGAAGATATTCGTCGGCAGCGGCATCCCCGGCAGCACGCCGGAGATATAGGCGAACGGCTTATAGTAGACCGTGATGATCTGCCCTTCCGTCATGAGCTGCGCGACGCCGCGCCCGGCCGTCATGAGAATGAGCGTCGCGACGACGCCTGAATCTTGAATTTCGCGACGAGGAGCCCATTCCACGCGCCGCAGACAATGCCGGCGCCGACCGCCGCGAGCATCGCGAGCGCCATCGGCGTCTCGGCGACGCCGTCACCTCGTCCGCCGATCCATGTGCAGACGACGGCCGCCGAGATCGCGACGACCGCGCCGACGGAAATATCGATGCCGCTCGTCGCAATGACGAACGTCATGCCGAGCGCGAGGATGACGAGCGAGCTCGAGCGGTTCAAGATATCGATCAGCCGGCCGTAGAGCCTGCCGTCCTCCGTAAGCTGGATCGTCAGGAATCCATCGACGAAAAACGCATTGAACATGAGCAGCGCAACGAGCGCAACGACGGGCAAAAAGAGCGAGCTTCCCGCAAACTTCTTCAGCGTCCCCATTATGCCGCACCTCCCGCTATCGCCTTCATGACTGCATCCGCGCTGACCTCGTCCCCCGTCAGCTCCGCCACCTTGCGGCGGTCGCGCAGAACGACGAGCTTCGTGCAGGTGCGCACCATCTCATCCATCTCCGACGAGATGAAGACAACGGCCATGCCGCGCTTCTTCGCGAGTGCGACCGCCATCTTCTGAATCTCCGCCTTCGTGCCGACGTCGATGCCGCGCGTCGGCTCGTCGAGGATGAGGAGATCGGGCTGCGTCGCCAGCCAGCGCGCAATGATCACTTTCTGCTGATTGCCGCCGGAGAGATTCTTAATGAGCTGATCGCGTCCCGACACCTTGATCTTGAGCAGCTTGATGCAGTCGTCCGCGATCCGCACCTGCTCCGCATAGGGGATATGGTGCAGGATGCCGTCCTTCGCCTGCATGGCGAGGATGATGTTTTCCCGCACGGTCAAATCGCCGATGATGCCTGCCGCCTTGCGGTCCTCCGGGCAAAAGCCAATCTTCCGCCGCATGGCCGCCATCGGCCCGTCCGGCTTCCACGGCTTGCCATTTACCGAGAGCGAGCCCTTGTCAATCGCGTGGATGCCGAAGAGCAGTTCCGCCGTCTCCGTGCGCCCCGACCCCAGAAGCCCCGCGATGCCGATGACCTCGCCCTTGTGGATCGTCACGTCGACGGAATCCAATACGCCCATCGCGCCGATGCCCTTCGCCTCCAGGAATACCGTGTCGGACGGCTCGCTCTTTTCGGCCGTCTCGCCCATCGCGCGCACATCGTTTACATCCTTGCCGACCATTTTCGCGATGAGCTCAAGGCGCGGCAGCTTCGCCGTCTCGTATGCGCCGACGAGCTCGCCATTGCGCAGGACGGTCACATGACCGCATATCTCGTAAATCTGCTCCAGAAAATGCGAGATGAAAATGATGCCCATGCCGTCCTGCTGCAGTTGGCGGATGATTTTGAAAAGCCGCGCCGTCTCCTGCTCGTCGAGCGAGGACGTCGGCTCATCGAGGATCAGGATCTTCGCGTCGACATCCACGGCGCGCGCAATCGCGATCATCTGCTGAAGCGCGACGGAGTAGTGGTCGAGCGTCCGCGTCACGTCGATATGGACATCGAGCCGTGCGAGCAGATCTTTCGCGTGCGCGTTCATCGTCTTCCAATCGATGAAGCCCCACTTCTTCGGCTCCCGGCCGATGAAAATGTTTTCTGCAACTGTCAGATTCGGACAGAGATTGACCTCCTGATAGACCGTCGAGATGCCGCACTCCTGTGCTTCCTTCGGCGTGCGCGGCGCGATCTCCCTGCCGTTCATGCGGATCGTGCCGCCGTCCTTCTGGTAGACGCCCGTCAGGACCTTGACGAGCGTCGATTTTCCTGCGCCATTTTCCCCCATCAATGAGTGGATTTCCCCGGCACGGAGTGTGAAGTCGACCTTGGAAAGCGCGCGCACGCCGGGAAACACCTTCGTGATCTGCCGCATTTCGAGCAATGCCTCTGCCATGCCTGTCCCTCCTTCCCAAACTTCTCTTCCATAAGGAAAGACCGCGCCCGAACCCATTCGTCCGGGCGCGGCCTTTCCGCTGTTTTTCTATTTGCGCCTTAGTATTTGCGCTCCGGCAGCGTCTTTTCCGCCACGTCAGCCGGGAAGATGCCTTCCTCGACATAGACGAGCTTCTCGACCTTCTCACCATTTAGGATCTTCTTGGCCGTCTCCATGAGGAGCTCGCCCTGCAGCGGGTTGCACTCCACCGTGCAGTTTGCCTTGCCCTCGATCATAGCCTGGAAAATGCCCTTGACGCCATCGACCGAAACGATCGTGATGTCCTTGCCAGGCTGCAGGCCTGCCGCCTCGATCGCCTGGATCGCGCCGAGCGCCATGTCATCGTTATGCGCGAAGAGCACGTCGATCTTGTCGCGGTTCGACTTCAGGAACGACTCCATGACCTCCTGCCCCTTCTGGCGCGTGAACTCGCCCGTCTGGGATGCGAGGATGTTGTACTTCGAAGCGTTCGGCGACGCAGCCATTTCCGACTTGAATCCATCCTGACGGCGGATTGCGACCGACGAGCCGACCGTTCCCTCAAGGATGACGACGTTGTACTGGCTGCCGCCATCACGCGGCTTCTTGCCCATCTTCGTCATGTACTCGTCAAGCCAGTCAAATACCTTCTTGCCCTCGGAGAGGGAATCCGTGCCGAGCTTCGCAACATAAAGCGAATCGTCGCTGAGCTTGACGTCACGGTCGACGACGATGACGGGAATCTTCGCGTCTTTCGCTTCCTTCAGCACCGTGTCCCAGCCCGTCTCAACGATGGGGACGAAGGCGATGATGTCAACGCCCTGCGCGATGAAGGAGCGGATCGCCTTGATCTGGTTCTCCTGCTTCTGCTGCGCGTCCGAGAACTGGAGGTTGACGCCTGCCGCCTCGGCTGCTTTCTTGATCGATTCCGTGTTTGCCGTGCGCCACTCGGACTCCGCGCCGATCTGCGAAAAGCCCATCGTGATCTGCTTGCCGCCCGACCCTGCGCCAGAGCCGGAGGACTTTGCCTGATCGCCGCCGCCACAGCCGGCGGCGGCCGCCATCATCAGGACTGTGAGTACCAAAGCAAGAATCTTTTTCATGTTTTTACCCTCTTTCCTCATCCTTATGATTCCCACCTCAGCGCGGCATCGATTCAGATTTCTTAGTATTGTGCTCGTACACAGTTTTATGCAAAGCAATCCGAATCGACACCCTTGCCGAAAACCGAATTTATTCGGTTTCTTACCACTTGTTTATCTTTATAATACATAGATTTGTCCGTCTTGTCAATTCCTATTTCAATTTTCGCAAGATTTTTGCCTAAAAGCTGTGTCCGAACACGAAAACGGCAGCCGTTAAGCGGCTGCCGCCCGTGCAAGACCACGCTCAAAGGATGGCGATGAGCTCCACGCCGAACAGCGCGGCGAGATCCTCCATCTGCTCCATCGTCACGCGGAAGGACAGCACGGTATGATGGCCGCCGCCTGCCGCGATCCATGCGCGCGAGCCCTCGCGAAGGCCGGCCTTCGGCGTCCAGAGCTGCTTGGCAACCGGGAGATGCGGCGTCTCCGCCTCTGCCCTGCGGCAGGTGACGGGATAGCCGATGAGGCGGAAGCCCGTGCGGAAGTCCGCTATCGTCACGTCGATGCCATCGCCGTCCGCGCCCGTAAAGACGAGGCGCGCCGGGTCGTCCTTGCCGCCGATGTCCAAGGGGTGCACCTCGACGCGCGGCTTGTCGCTCGCAATCGTCGGGTCGACCTCGAGCATGTGCGCGCCGAGTATCGCCTCATGCCCCTTGCGCAGGTCGAGCGTATAGTCTTCCATGAAGACCGTGCGGTCGTTGTGCGCGAGAATCTTCAGGAGGCGCGTGAGCGCCGCGTGCTTCCAGTCGCCCTCCGCGCCGAAGCCGTAGCCGTCGCGCATGAGGAGCTGCGCGGCAAGGCCGGGGAGCTGCCTGAGCCCCTTGAGATCCTGGAAATTCGTGCAGAATGCCGTATAGCCGTGCGTGTCGAGGAATCGCTTGATCCCGATGTATTCGCGCAGCTGGTAGCGGACGGACGCCTCGAACTTCTCCGGTGCATTATCCTGCGGCGCGAGCGCATACGCCGCCGCAAGCGCCTCGTAGGCCGCATCGATCTCCGCCTCGGTGACGGCATCCACGACCTCGACGAGATCGCCGACCGGCCAGTAATCGACCGTCCAGCCGAGCTGGATCTGCGCCTCGACCTTGTCGCCCTCGGTGACGGCGACGTCGCGCATCGTATCGCCGAAGCGGCAGACGCGGATACGGAAGCTCTCATTATAGGCAACGGCGACATCCTGCCACGCGGCGATCTCCGCCTGCACGTCCTCGCTGCCCCACCATCCGTAGACGATCTTGTTCGCGAGGCCGAGGCGCGCGTTCAGATAGCCGTACTCGCGGTCGCCATGCGCACTCTGGTTGAGGTTCATGTAATCAAAATCAATCGTCGCATACGGGATGTCCTCCAAATACTGCGTTGCGAGATGCAGCAGAGGCTTTTGCAGCAGCACCGTTCCGCGAATCCAGTTTTTGGCGGGGGAGAACGTGTGCATCCACGTGATGACGCCCGCGACCTCGTCGCGGTAGTTGACCTCCTTCATAAACTTCGTAATGCCGTCCGCCGTCGTCATGACGCCCTTGAACACGACCGGGTACGGCAGCTTGCCGCTCGCATTGAGCTTTGCCACGACGTCCTCCGCGTCCCGCGCAACCTTCTTCAGCTGCTCCTCGCCATAGAGAAACTGGCTGCCTGCGACAAACCAAAACGCATAATCCCGAACCTTTACCATAAGAATCCCTCTCTTTCAACTGGAAGCCTCAGCCTTCATCCTCGATTGCCGTTCCCGCAAGGCGCTCCACCGAGAGCCCCTTTTCATAGCGCGCGATGAAGCGGGCGAATCCCGCACGCCCCGCGTCCGTCGGCACGAGCGTCGTGCCAGCCGCCGCGCCAAAAACGCGCGTGGAAAGGAAGTCCGCGAGCGACTCCTCCGCGCCGAAGCGCGCAAACGCGGCAAGCAGCGCCATGCCCCACGGGCCGCCCTCGCCCGCCGTCTTCATCACGGTGATCGCCATGCCGAGTGCGTCGGCGAGCGCCTGCTGGGCGATGATGGGCGTCTCAAAGATCCCGCCCTGCGCGACCATGCTGTCCGTCTCTACGCCCTCTGCCCGCAGGCTTTCCATGCCGATGGCAAGCGGGGCAAATGCGCCGTAGATCTGCGCGAGCATGAAGTTTGCGAGCGTCATGCGGCTGTGCGGCGCGCGCACAAAGAGCGGCCTGCCCGCCGTGACGCCCGTGATATTCTCGCCCGAAAGGCAGCCGTAGCTAAGGAGGTCGCCCGCATCCTTCTCCGCATCCGCTACGCGTGAAAAAAGCGTACCGTAGAGCTCGCCTGAAGCGGGCTTTGCCCCGCACGCCTCGAGGAGCTCGCCGAAAAGGCGCACCCACGCATTGAGATCGGACGTGCAGTTATTCGTGTGCACCATCGCGACGGGCGTGCCGGTCGGCGTCGTCACCATGTCGATGTCGCGGCGGACGGCAGCCAGTGGCGCTTCGAGCACGTGCATGGAAAACGCCGACGTGCCAGCTGAGATATTGCCCGTGCGCGGGCGGATGCTGTTCGTCGCGACCATGCCCGTCCCCGCGTCGCCCTCCGGCGGCGCCATGAGGCTTCCCGCTGCGAGCTGCCCCGTCGGGTCGAGAAGGCGCGCGCCCTCCTCCGCAAGCGTGCCAGCCGCCTCGCCCGCGCGCAGGACGCGCGGCAGAATCCCAGACAGCGTCCAGCTATACGTCTGCATCTCCGGAAGCTGCGCGAACGTCTCCAGCATCGCGGCATCATACGTCCCTCGCGCCGAATCAATCGGAAACATCCCCGACGCGTCGCCGATGCCGAGCACCTTCTCCCCCGAAAGCCTCCAATGCACATAGCCTGCGAGCGTCGTGAGATAAGAGAGGCGCCGGACGTGCTCCTCTCTGCTCAGCATGGCCTGATAGAGATGCGCGATGCTCCATCGTTGCGGGATATTGAAATGAAACGCCTCCGTCAGGCGATCCGCCGCCTCGCCCGTCGTATTGTTGCGCCACGTCCGAAACGGCGCGAGCAGGTTTCCCTCCGCATCAAGCGGAAGATAGCCGTGCATCATCGCGCTGATGCCGATTGCCCCGATGTGCGTGAGCCCTGCGCCATAACGCTCTCCGACCGCTCGCATGAGCTCCGCAAAGGCGTCCTGTATGCCCGCCCAGACCGCGTCGAGCGAGTACGTCCAGAATCCGCCTTCGAGTGCGTTCTCCCAGCCGTGGCTCGCTGAGGCGAGCGGCGCGCCATCCGCATCCACGAGCACGGCCTTGATGCGCGTCGAACCAAGCTCGATGCCGAGCGCCGTCCCGCCCGCTGCAATGCACGCAGCGGCTTTTTTTTCCTCCATATCCATCCCTCCATCTGATTCGGCCTTATACTGTGTCCGAGCACAGTTACATTCACAATATACCATTGTGTGATTTATTTGTCAATTTCTTTCTCACCGAGGTTGGCTCTATGGATCAAGCAACATTTCAGCTCTTGCTGATACGCTTGACGATTCTTGTCATACAAAAGAAGCAACCGCCCTGTCGACCAAACTTAGCAGTTGCTTCACCCAATAAAGAAGTCAACCATCGAGCGAGAGAGAACCGTCTATCGGTGGTCTTTCCACTTCTTAGCAATACTTGGAGCCTGTCACTTCTCCCAAGGCAAACGCGGCTCGTCCTTCACCGCCGCGCGCTCAGATTCCTCCTTCGGCGTTTCCGCATAGTCGTAGGAGAGCCCCCCCTCCGGCTCATCGTAGAGGCCCGCCGGGCCGCGCAAGGGACTGCGCGCGGCACGCTCCCGCGCGGCCTCCTTGCGGTCTTGCAGCGCCTTCATCGCGCGGCTCCGATGCGCGAGGCGCGTGACGAGCGGCGCCGTCGTCGGGAAATCGCGGCGCATCTGTGTCGTCAGATTGCCCGCCCTTTTCACCGCGCCCGCCTCGATGCGCTGGCGCTTCTCGCGCACCTCGCGCACAATTTCAACGGCGCGCTCCTTCTGCGCGATCGCAAACTGGCGTTTTGCCTGCTCCATCTCGTTTTGCTCATTGATCCGAAAGAGGCGCACGACGACATACGAAAGCCCTGCAATCAAAATGACCAAGATTATCTCGGCAATCACGCGCCGCACCTCCTTCTGTATATTACAAGCCCTATTGTACCGAAAACAGCCGCGCGAATCAAGCGGCGGAACGACCACGCAAAAATCCCCCTTAGGAAGCATGGCTCTCCCAAGGGGGATTCGTCGTTTTACGTTTACAGCGACTCCGCAAACGCCTTGCCGAGCTTCTCGCACGCCGCGAGCGCGTCGGCATCGGGCGCATTCTCGACCGCGAGCCCGTCCGCAAAGAGCTTCGCGCCCGCATGCTTCGTGCGCTCCTCCCAGTCCTTCATCCATGCGCCGCCGCCCCAGCCATACGAGCCGAAGAGCGCGACGGGGACGTCCGTGAGGCTGCCCTCAATCTCCGCGAAGAACGGCTCGAACGTGCCTTCCTCGAGCACCTCGTCGCCCATCGCGGGGCAGCCGAAGCAGATGCCGTCGTAATCCTTCAGCGTGCCCTGGTCGAAGCTCTCGACCTCAAAGAGGCTCGTATCCGCGCCTGCTGCCTTCGCGCCCTTTTCGATGGTCTCCGCCATCTCCTGCGTATTGCCCGTGCCCGACCAAAAAACGATTGCCACCTTGCTCATAAGTAAATCCTCCTCTTATTTATCCAATATGTACTAAACAGCTTGAACGAGCTCCGGGAACGCCGCCCCTTCCTCGAGGCGCGTGCAGAACTCATGCGTGCAGAGCGAGTAGCGCTCGAAGAGAGCGCGCGTCTCCCGCTCATTCGCGTAGACCTTCCAGTAGCCACTATAACAGAAATCCTGCCCCTTGTGTAGGATAAATCCCACAACGTCCTCGGGCGGATAGCCAAGGAAAAGCCCGATCTCATGCGGGAAGGACTTGCGCAGGCGCATCCGCAGGCGCAAATGCTCCAAGAGATCGCCGAGCGTATCGTCCACGCGATAGCCGAACGACTCTAAGAGACGCCGCGCCTCCGGCACGGCAAACGCCTTTTGCATCGTCTCCATTAGCGCCGCCTCGCGGTAGAAGAGAATGAGGACGAACGCCTCGCCCTCCGCGACGCGGAACGTCGAGAGCCCCTTGCAGGAGAAGCACGGCTGATACGAGGCGAGCAGCGCATTGAAATCGCGATAGCGATCCTTGCGGAACGAAAGCAGGCTTCCCGCCTTGATGCCGACGAGTGTCGGCGCCGCGTGCCGTCCGAGCATTTCTTCAAAACTAGCCGTAGTCCCCACGTCCATCCCAGCCTTTCATCGTGCCTTGGAATCCACTAATCAGCGTTTTCCTTGAAAATCAATCTCACGTTGTTCATTCTACCATAGATGATATTGATTTTCAATATATAAATAAAAAATAAATTTCTGCCTGCTTTGTGCAAACCATGTTATAATGTAACAAATTTGTAAGAAGCGTAAATGGATTCGGCGAAAAAGATTGACAATGCCGCCTTCCTATGTTAACATTCAAACATATATTATAACTATGGATTCGAGGTGAGTTACCTGTGATCGAACTCTTCCATATCGAAAAGACATACGAGAGCGCCGCTGGACCGGTCAAGGCGCTGAAAGGCATCGACCTAAAAATCGAGCGCGGCGAGATCTACGGCATCATCGGGCTTTCGGGCGCGGGCAAGTCGACGCTCATCCGCTGCATCAATATGCTCGAGCGACCGACGGCGGGCAAGGTCATCGTCGACGGCAAGGACATGACGGCGATGAGCGAGGCGGAGCTTCGCGCGGCGCGCAAGAATATCGGCATGATCTTCCAGCACTTCAACCTGCTCTCCTCCGCGACGGTCTACGACAATATCGCATTCCCGCTGCGCCTCGCGCATAAGGGCGAGGACGAGATTCGGAAAAAGGTCGCGCCGCTATTGGAGCTCGTCGGCCTTGCCGACAAGGCACACCAGTACCCGGCGCAGCTCTCGGGCGGGCAGAAGCAGCGCGTCGGCATCGCCCGCGCGCTCGCGAGCGAGCCGAAGGTGCTTCTCTGCGACGAGGCGACAAGCGCACTCGACCCGCAGACGACGAAGTCCATCCTCTCCCTCATCCAGGGCATCAATCAGAAGCTCGCGCTGACCGTTGTCGTCATCACGCATGAGATGCAGGTCATCAAGGAGCTATGCGACAAGGTCGCCGTCATCGAAAACGGCGTGATCGCAGAGGAGGGGCGCGTGCTCGACGTCTTCACAAACCCGCAGCAGCCCATCACGAAGGAATTTATCAGCGTGCTGCTCTCAAACGAGCTGCCTGCGGCATTCCGCGGCGGCAGGGTATCGGCAGAGCCCGTGGCGGACGCCTACCTGCTCGTGCGCCTGACCTTCATCGGCGAATCGGCAGACGATCCCGTGCTCGCGGGCATGATACGCCGCTTCCCCGATGTCGAGGTCACCATGCTGTTCGGCAACCTCGACCAGATCAAGGCGACGCCGTTCGGCCGCATGATCGTCGGCATACGCGGCGCGGCGGAGCGCGTAGATGCCGCGCTTGCCTACCTGCGCGAGCAGGATCTTCGGGAGGAGGTGATCGGCTATGTCCGCAGACATGATGCCGCTTCTGACTAAGGCGCTCGGCGAGACGGTCTACATGGTCTTCATCTCGATGGCGATTGCGACCGTCATCGGCGTGCCGCTCGGCGTCCTGCTCCACACGACGGAAAAGGGGCAGATTCTCGCCGCCCCTGCGCTGAACCGCATCATCGGCGCCGTCGTCAACACCGTGCGCTCGATCCCCTTCATCATCCTGCTCGTCGCCATCATCCCGCTGACGCGCCTCATCGTCGGCTCGGCGATTGGCACGACGGCGGCCATGGTCCCGCTCGTCATCGCCTCCGTTCCCTTCATCGGGCGGCAGGTCGAGACGAGCCTGAAGGAAGTGCCGTTCGGCCTTATCGAGGCGGCGCAGGCAATGGGGGCGAGCCCCGCGCAGATCATCTGGCGCGTCCTGCTCCCGGAGGCAATGCCGAGCATCGTCTCGCAGCTCACAACCGTCGTCATCGCCCTCGTCGGCGAGTCCGCAATGGCGGGCGCGGTCGGCGGCGGCGGCCTCGGCGATCTCGCGATACGCTACGGCTATCAGCGATTCCGCCCCGAGGTCATGCTCGCGACGGTCATCATCCTCGTCGTACTCGTCCAGCTCGTCCAATTCGCGGGCAACAAGCTCGCGGCGCGGCTGGACAAGCGATAAACCATTTCCTAGTATAAAAGGAGGCAACCCCATGAAAAAAATTCTGGCACTCATTGCGACGCTCGCCCTTGCGACGCTCGCGCTCGCAGGCTGCGGCGCGGAAAACAGCACGAGCAGCTCCGGCTCAAGCGCCGTCGCGCAGTCGAGCTCCGGCATGAAGACGCTGAAGGTCGGCGCAACGGCCGTCCCGCACGCCGAAATCCTCGAAAAGGTCAAGCCGATCCTCGAAAAGGAAGGCATCAAGCTCGACATCGTCGAATTTAACGACTACGTCCAGCCGAACCTCGCCGTCAACGACAAGGAACTCGACGCGAACTTCTTCCAGCATGAGCCGTACCTCAAGAACTTCATCGAGGAGCACAAGGAAGTCAAGCTCGTGAACGCCGCAGGCGTGCACATCGAGCCGATGGGCGTCTACTCGAAGAAGATCAAGAACCTCGACGAGCTCGCGGACGGCGCGACGATCGCCATCCCGAACGACCCGACGAACGGCGGCCGCTCGCTGCTTCTCCTGCAGAAGGCGGGCGTCATCAAGCTGAAGGACGGCGTGAATGAAAAAGCCGTGCTCCAGGACATCGTCGAGAACAAGAAGAACCTCCGCTTCCAGGAGGTCGAGGCGGCGCAAGTGCCGCGCACGCTTGACGACGTCGATGCCGCCGTCATCAACACGAACTACGCGATGCAGGCGAACCTCGTCCCGACGAAGGACGCGCTCTTCATGGAAGACAGCACCTCGCCATACGTCAACATCGTTGCCGTGCGCGCAGGTGATGAGAACCGCCCCGAGATCCAAGCGCTCATCAAGGCGCTCCACAGCCAGGAGATCAAGGACTTCATCAACGAGAAGTACAACGGCGCAGTCGTCCCGGCATTCTAACCATCACACGACAGGGCGCGCCCGGGCGACAATCCGCCTCGGCGCGCTTTTTCTTTTGCCAAAGGGTTGACATCCTTACACCCGCGCGCTATGATAGTACCCGTAGCCAAAACAGCTATCCATATTTGAGACACAGTCGATGACGGGAACGAGTACGCTTCCCCTCCCCATGCAAAGCGAGCCGCGGTTGATGAGAGCCGGCGATGGGCAAAAGCGGAAAATCCTCCCCGAGACATGGCGCCAAACGTGCTCCGCATCGGTACACCAGTAGGCAGCCACGCCCGTTCCCCGTTAGCGGAACCGCGTATGATGGTACGTTGTACGAACGTGCGCAGAGAGTGCCGCTTCTTGCGGAATCTGGGTGGTAACGCGGATTTGTCCGTCCCTTTCGGGACGGGCTTTTTTTATGGTTGGATTGATGGATTGGCATATACGCAATCATTTTATTGGAGGTTTGCCCTATGGAAAACATCGACTTCGCCAGGCTGAAACGGCTGCGCGACCTGCGCATCATCCTGCCCGTCTTTCTCGTCTCGATCATCGCCTGCATCGACCGCGTCAACGTCGCCTACGCCAAGCTGACGATGGTCGAGGATCTGCCGTGGATCACGCCGGAGGTATTCGGCGCGGGCGCGGGCATCTTCTTCGTCGGCTATCTGATCTTCGAGATTCCCGGCTCGCTCGTCGCCGCGCATTTCTCCGCGACGAAGTGGATTGCGCGCATCATGTTCACCTGGGGGCTCGTCTGCATCTTCATGGCGTTCATCACGACGGAGTTCCAGTTCTACCTCTGCCGCTTCCTCCTCGGCGCGTCGGAGGCGAGCCTCTACCCCGTCCTCTACTCCGTCCTCTTCCCGCGCTGGTTCACGGGGAGCGAGCGCGCCCGCGCGACGAGCCTCATGCTGACCTCGCTCCTCCTCTCGAACATCCTTGGCGCGCCGATTGCGGGCGTGCTGCTCGAAAGCTCGTTCTTCGGCCTGCACGGCTGGCAGGAACTCTTCATCCTCGAAGCCATCCCCGCGCTCGCCTTCGCCGTCTTCTTTTTCTTCTGCGTCAAGGATCGCCCGTCCGAGGTCAGCTGGCTGACTGATGCGGAAAAGGCGTATCTGACGAAGAACTTTGAGCAGGAGCAGGCGGCCATGCAGAGCCGCAAGAAGTACACCGTCCTGCAGGCGTTCCGCGATCCGAAGGTCTTGAAGCTCTGCCTCATCTACTTCCTCTGGGTCGTCGGATTCTGGGGCTTCTATTTCTGGATGCCGACCGTCCTCAAAGAGGTTTCGGGCTTCTCCACCTCGCTGCTCGGCGGCGCGATTGCCATCCCGATGACGGCCGCGCTCATCGTGCAGGTCATCATCGGGCATACGGCGACGCGCACGGGCGACAAAGTCTGGCACGTCGCGGGCGCGCTCTTCGTCGGCTCGATCGGCCTCGGCTTCTCGCCGTTTGCCCAGAGCGTCCCCGTCGCCCTCTTCCTCGTCTGCCTCTCCGCCATCGGCATCCATGCCGCGATGGGCGTCTGGTGGACGATCCCGACGACCTTCCTCACCGGCCCTGCCGCCGCCGCCTCGATTGCCCTCATCAATTCCTGCGGCAACATCGGCGGCTGGGTCGGCCCGAACCTCATGGCATGGATCAAGGTGAACACGGGCACATTCGCACTCGGCTACTACATCATGGGCGCGATGATGCTCGCGTCCGGCCTCCTCGTGCTGACGATCCAGTATAAATGGAACGGCGCGCGAAAACCTGCGCCTGGCGGAGAGATTTCCGCTGCATCTTAAGGAAGCGCTGAGTATAATGAAGTTGTCCAGATTTGCATAGATGCACCGTTCCTATCTAGGAGACAAACCACAGGCGTAGTGGTGCTACGCCGCGGATTTGTCGACGACGAGAGGACAGTGCAGATGTGCAAAGATGGGCGGCTGAATTAATCAGTGCTTCCCTAGGCATCGTATGACATATCGTGTGGTTTTTTTCTGCGCTTGCAAAAAAGCAGCTAAAAAAACCGGATCCACATATGATACGAAAAATCACCGCATGGCTCCACAAACACTTGGAAGGTTGCGAAAATCCGCGCGCACTTGGCAAAGGGCTGACCAGCAATCTAAGCGGCTATTGACGGTACCGCGTGGAGAACTATCGGCTTATCTGTGACATCCACGACGACGTCGTAACGGTGCAAGTCCTTCGCGTTGAACCGCGCGACAAGGTTTATTCCTGAATGAAAAGAATCCAGCCATCCAAGCAGAAGACTGGATTCTTTTATTTTCTTTTTCAAGTCATTCAGCGCGCATCCTTCATCGTTACGCCCTCGCCGCAAAGCGATTTAAAATCGTTCACGAAAGCCCGAACCGCTTGCTCCACGCAATCATTTCGGATCAATCCATCAATGATATCCGGAGCCAGCGTTGCTGCGCCAATCCCATATTCACAAAGCTCCAATACCTGCTGCGAGTTTTTGAAGCTTGCCGCCAAGATTTTCGTCGGTAGATCGTTATTCTCAAAAATATCCTGTATGGTTTTCGTCGCCTGAATGCCGTTTGCGCCGAGATTATCAATCCGATTGACATACGGCGCGGCAAAATCCGCACCCGCTTTCGCTGCAAGAAATGCCTGCATCGGGGTATAGATTGCCGTTCCCGTAATCCTGACGCCATCCTTCTTCAGACGCTTCATTGCGGCAAGTCCAACAGGCGTGACGGGAATCTTGATGTAGGTGTTGTCACCAAGTTCTTTCCGTATGCGAGCCGCATCTTCACAAATGCCTTCAACGGTATCTGCCACAGCCTGAACGTGCAGATCCGCATCTGCTCCAATGAAGGCGCGTATCTCCTTCAACGTTTCATACGGCTGTTTATCCCCCGCTGCCAAAATAGAAGGGTTTGTCGTTACGCCATCCACCGGATATATCGCATAAATCCGCTTGATCTTTTCAAGATCAGCATGATCAATGAGCAATTTCATTGTCATTTCCTCCTTCGTGCTCCATCCTTTACACTTTCTCGTCTGCAATGGATTGTTCATGCGCATCAATATAATGGAACGAATCTTCCTTCCTGCTGCACAATAAAAAATAGAGAATTTCAACGACAGCCATCATGGAAAGCCGTGTCGAGAGAAAGCTATTGTTACGGAAAAACATCCGTTCCCTTGAAATCGACCGCAATACATAGGTGCTTTTTTTCGCCAAAGACGAATGAATATGGTTCGTGATAGCAATCACGGGTATCTTCCGCTCAACCGCGCAGTCCACCATATAAACGAATGATCGTCGCTTCGCTTACGCTGCACTCATTTGCCACCTCAGCAACCGTCATATCGATGACCGCGTCCGAATGATCCAAGACAAAGTCCGCCACTTTCTTTTCGGCTTCAAACAGGCTCGAATAGTTTGACAGAATCTTATCCAAGACGGATATATGATCACTTTTCTGCAATAAGAACGACTCCTCTCCTCCTTTTATCTTATCGCAAAAAATCTGCTTAGACAAGCCATTGCGCGTTCATGCTGCAAGTTTCTTCCTTTAAGTTCGCCCCAACAACAACGCTTCCGCCTCCGCATTCCAAAACCCTTGGTGCTTCTGCATACATGCAGCGATTTCCTCGCCCATTTTCCCCTTCAGCAAATCATCCAGACTATATCGCGGAAATTCAAGATGCGTATAAACGACCTTCTTGCCCGGCGGCAGCGTTCGGATCTGCAAGGTCGATGACACGACCTGATCGATTCCCATGATATGGCTTACAATCTTATTCGCCTGTACCGTGCCTTGCTCGATCAAGGAAATAGCCTCTTTCATATCCTTCGTATTGCCGCCGCTGTTTCCTACAATATGAATCATATTGTAATGCACATCGAAGAAATTCATCTTTGCCGAGAATCCCTTGTCCAGAGGTCCGGCAAAGAAATTCAAACGGTCACATTTATGACGCATATATCTCTTATGTGCTCATTCCATCCTACGAATTATTCCCACTAAAAAACTGCCACATCACAACGTGTGGCAGTTTCCAGACTCCGAATCTTTACATCAGAGAATCGCGTGTGCGATGACGTAGCCGACGCAGCAGCCCGTCGAGACGCCGATGAGGCCCGGGATCATGAAGCTGTGGTTCAGGATGTACTTGCCGATGCGCGTCGTGCCCGAGCGGTCAAAGCCGATGCAGGCGAGATCGGACGGGTACGTCGGCAGGAAGAAGTAGCCGTAGCAGGCGGAGATGAACGAGAGCACGAGCAGCGGGTCCATTCCGACGCCCAGCGCCATCGGCACGACGATCGCGATCGCCGCGCCCTGCGAATTCACGAGCTTCGAGGTCAGGAATACGAGGATCGCGTATGCCCACGGATATGCCTGGACAGCCGAGCCGAGGAAGTCCTTCAAAAAGGCCATGTGATTGCCGAAGTACGTCTCTGCCATCCATGCAACGCCGTAGACCGCGACGAGCGCGACGACACCCGAACGGAAGACCTGGCTGTTGCCGACGTCCTTTGCCTTGACCTTGCAGGTGAGCAGGATGAGCGCCGCGACGAAGAGCATGACCATCTGGATGACGACGACCATCGAGATCGCCTTCGGCGCATCGCCCGCCTTTGCCGCGAAGTGCGGCAGCAGCGACGGCACGTTGCCGAGCACGGCGATGACGAGAATGCCGACGAGGAAGATATACATCGCGCGGTAGTATTCCTTCGGCAATTCCTTGTCCATGAGCGATTCCGTGTCGCCGTAGACGTATTCCTTGTTCGCCGAATCCTTGATGAATTCCTGGAAGCGCTCGTCGTCGGCGAGATCCTTGCCGCGGCGATAGCTCCAGAGCGCCGCGAAGAGGACGCCGCAGCCCGTGGCGGGGATCGAGACCATGAGCACCTGCAGGACCGTGTAGTCGTAGCCTGCCGCCGACAGGAACGCGACGACCGAGACGACCGCGACCGAGACCGGCGAGGCGCAGATGCCCATCTGCGAGGCGACGGAGGCGACTGCCATCGGGCGCTCGGGGCGGATGCCTTCCTTGATCGCAATATCATAGATGATCGGGAACATCGTGTAGACGACGTGGCCCGTGCCGCAGAGAATCGTCAGGAACCACGTCGTGAACGGCGCGAAGATCGTGACCTGCTTCGGATTGCTGCGCAGGAACTTCTCCGCGTACTTCAGCATGACCGTAAGGCCGCCCGACGTCTGCAGGAAGCCCGCGCACGTCACGACCGCCATGATGATGAGCATGACGTCGATTGGCGGCTTGCCCGGCTTGTAGCCAAAGACGAAGGTAAAAACAACGAGACCGATACCACTGATTACGGCAAGGCCAAGACCGCCGTGACGGACGCCGACCAATAAGCATAGAATCAGTACGACGAACCCTAAAAGCATTTCCATACTAACATCTCTCTTTCCTTGAAAGCACATTTTTTTGCGCCTGCCTCATTGATTCGACCGAGAAGAAATACGATTCCATTTATCCTTCCATCAATAATATGTATGGCAAGGCGAATTGTCTTTTCTATTATACTCCTCCTTGTCCACTCCACGCAAATAAAATCTGCCTTTTCTTTGCCAAAGGGAAGTTGTAAAATAAATGGACGCAAAAAGTTCCATTTTGGAGTTTTTCTCTGCAAAAAATAAATGTTGCGGTGGCATGGCTGACCTATGCACCACAACATTTATTATAGAGCCATTACTCCTCTGCCCGCCGCACGATGGCGCGCACCATCTTCTCGAACTTCGGGCGCGGCAGCATGACGAGGTGGCCGCAGCCGAGGCATTTTAGGCGGAAGTCCATGCCCGTGCGCAGGATCTCCCACTCGTGCGAGCCGCATGGATGTGGCTTCTTCATGCGGACGACGTCGCCTAAGTTATACTGAATCTTTTCCATTTCATCTATCCCTGCCGATACATAAAGGAGATAACCATCATGCGCGTTTCCCTGATTCAAATGAACGTTACACTTGCAGACGAGGCGGCAAATACAAAGACGCTGCTTCGCCTAGCGGAAGAAGCGATGGCTGCTGCCGAGCCGCCCGATGTGCTCGTCCTGCCCGAGCTATGGACGACGGGATTCTACCCGCGCCCGATTGCGGACTACGCCGACGCGGGCGGCGCGCGCGCCAAGGCCGCGCTTGCCGCGCTTGCCGCGAGGTACGGCGTAAACGTCGTAGGCGGCACGATTGCGCGCGGCGCAAAGGGCGGCGTCTACAACACCTGCTATATATTTGGGCGTGACGGGGTTTGCCTCGCCTCCTACGACAAGAGCCACCTCTTTACGCCGAGCGGCGAAAAGCGCGACTTTGCCGCAGGCGAGCGGCTTGTGACGTTCCTGCTTGACGGCACGCCCTGCGGCATTGCCGTCTGCTACGACCTGCGCTTTCCCGCGCTCTTCAGTGCGCTCGCGCGCGCGGGGGTAGAGGTTCTCTTCCTGCCCGCCGCATGGCCGCTGGTGCGCCTCGCGCACTGGCAGACGCTCCTGCGCGCCCGCGCCATTGAGAATCAGATCTTCGTCTGCGCCTGCAATGCGGCAAGCACGGATGAGTCGCTCGCCGGCCACTCCGCTCTCCTCGATCCATGGGGCGAAACGCTCGGCGAGGCAGGGCTCGCGGAAACCATCGTCACGGCAACGCTCCCGCTCGCGCGCCGCCGCGCGATCAAGCAAAAGCTCGATGTATTCGACGACTGGCGCGCGGGTTTATACGAAAAGCCCGTTGTGCAAGCGAACCACTAACCCCATCACACATTGAAGCGAAAGTTCACGACGTCCCCGTCCTGCATGACGTAGTCCTTGCCCTCGACGCGCACCTGTCCCTTTTCGCGTGCCGCTGCGACGCTACCCGCCGCGATGAGGTCGTCGTAGCCGACGATCTCGGCGCGGATGAAGCCGCGCTCAAAATCCGTATGGATCTTGCCCGCTGCCTTCGGTGCCGTCGTACCGCGCACGATCGTCCACGCACGGCACTCGTCGGGGCCTGCCGTCAAGAACGTCTGAAGCCCTAGGAGCGCAAACGCCGCGTGAATGAGGCGGTCAAGACCGCTCTGCTTTTCGCCGAGATCCTCGAGGAACGCCTTCGCCTCCTCGGGGTCAAGCTCGGCAATCTCCGACTCGACCTTGGCAGAGATCGCAACGACCTCTGCCTTTTCTTTTGCCGCATACGCCTTGACCTTCTGCACGAAGGGGTTCTCCTCGTATGCCGTCGCGATCTCGTCCTCCGCGACGTTCGCGACGTAGAGCGTCGGCTTCATCGTCAGGAGATTCGTCTCGCGAATCAGCGCGAGGTCATCGGCGGAGAGATCGACCTGCCGCGCAGGGACGCCCTCGTCGAGCGACGCCTTGATGCGGCGCAGGACTTCGCCCTCGGCCTTCGCTTCCTTGTTGCCCGACTTCGCGATTTTCGCGAGGCGCATGATGCGCTTTTCGATGACCTCGAGATCGGCGAGGCAAAGCTCCGTCTGGATGATGTCGATGTCGCGCAGCGGGTCAATGCCGCCCTCGACGTGCGTGATGTCCGCGTCCTCAAAGCAGCGGACGACGTGCGCAACGGCATCGACTTGGCGGATGTGCTCTAGGAACTTGTTGCCAAGCCCCTCGCCCTTCGACGCGCCCTTGACGAGGCCCGCAATATCGACGAAGCGCACGGATGCTGGTGTCGTCTTCTTCGACCGGTAGAGCTCGTGCAGAACGCCGAGGCGCGGATCCGGCACGGCGACGACGCCGACGTTCGGCTCTATCGTGCAGAACGGGAAGTTCGCCGCCTCCGCCCCTGCCTTCGTGATTGCGTTAAAAAGCGTGCTCTTGCCGACATTCGGCAGTCCGACGATGCCGACTTCTAAATTACTCAAAGTATCGCTCCCTTACAGTGTCCCAAAAATGCGGTCGCCCGCGTCGCCAAGCCCCGGCACGATGTAGCCCTTCTCGTTGAGCTTTTCGTCGATGGCGGCGACGTAGACGGGCACATCGGGATGATCCGCGTTGATGGCCGCAATCCCCTCTGGCGCGGAGACTAGGCACATGAGGACGATATTCCGTGCGCCCTTCTCCTTCAGCATGGTCAGCGCCGCCGACGCGCTGCCGCCCGTCGCGAGCATCGGGTCGACGACGATGAGCGTGCGCTCTGCGACGCCCTCGGGCAGCTTGCAGTAATACGCGACGGGCTTCAGCGTCTTCGGATCGCGGTAAAGCCCGATATGGCCGACGCGCGCCGCCGGGATGAGATTCAGCACGCCCTGCACCATGCCAAGCCCCGCGCGCAGGATCGGCACGAGGCCGACCTTCTTGCCCGCGAGAATCTTTGCCTTGCACTTCGCGACGGGCGTCTCGATCTCGATTTCCTGCAGCGGGAAGTCGCGCGTGATTTCATACGCCATGAGCATCGCGATCTCCTCTAAAAGGTCGCGGAAATCCTTCGTCCCCGTCTCCTTCTGGCGCATGATCGTCAGCTTATGCTGGATCAGCGGGTGATTGACGACGTGCACCTTCAATTCTTCTGCCATTGGTCGTAGCTCCTTATTCGTAAAGCGGGTATTTTTCGCAGAGCGTCGCAACGCGCGTGCGCGCCTCTTCCTTCTTCGCCTCGTCCGCCGGGTTGTTTAAGACGAGCGCAATGATGTCGGCGACCTCCTTCATGTCCGCTTCCTTGAAGCCGCGCGTCGTGAGCGCGGGCGAGCCAAGGCGGATGCCGCTCGTCACGAACGGGGAAAGCGGCTCGAACGGGATCGTATTGCGGTTCGCCGTGATATTGACCTCGTCGAGGACGTTCTGCGCCTCCTTGCCCGTGATGCCCTTGCTCGTAAGGTCGACGAGCATGAGATGCGTGTCCGTGCCGCCAGAGACGATGCGGAAGCCGTCCTTTTGCAGCGTCTCGGCGAGGACGGCCGCATTCTTCTTGATCTGCTTCGCGTACTCCTTGAAGGAGGGGTCAAGCGCCTCGCCGAGCGCAACGGCCTTTGCCGCGATGACGTGCATGAGCGGGCCACCTTGGATGCCGGGGAATACCGCCTTGTTGAACTGTTTGCCGAACTCCGCATCACGGCAGAGGATCATGCCGCCGCGCGGGCCGCGCAGCGTCTTGTGCGTCGTCGTCGTCACGACGTCGGCATACGGCATGGGGCTTGGGTGCTCGCCTGCCGCGACGAGACCTGCGATATGCGCGATGTCAACCATGAGGTAGGCGCCCGCCTTCTTCGCAATCTCCGAAAGACGCGGGAAGTCGAGCGTGCGCGCGTAGGCGGAAGCGCCCGCGACAATGAGCTTCGGCTTCACCTCGAACGCCTTCTGCTCGAGCGCATCGTAGTCGATCTGCTCCGTCTCGCGCGTCACGCCGTAGGGAACGATATGGAAATACTTGCCGCTCATATTGACGGGGCTGCCGTGCGTGAGGTGGCCGCCGTCCGTGAGGTTCATCCCCATGATCGTGTCGCCGGGTGTGAGGAGCGCGAAGAAGACCGCCATATTCGCCTGCGCGCCCGAATGCGGCTGCACATTGGCATACGCCGCGCCGAAGAGCTTCTTCGCGCGCTCGATCGCAAGCGTCTCGACGACGTCGACGAACTCGCAGCCGCCGTAGTAGCGCTTGCCGGGATAGCCCTCCGCGTACTTGTTCGTCAGCACGCTGCCCTGCGCCTCCATGACCGCCTTTGAAACGATGTTCTCCGACGCGATGAGCTCCAGCTTCGTGCGCTGGCGGTTCAGCTCATGGTCGAGCTCCTTTGCGATTTCGGGATCGCGCTGCTTCAAAGTCTCCATCAAGCTCATAAAAGGACCTCCTTAATTGTTCTCTAAATCCATGATTTTGCCGACGCGGCGCGCGTGGCGGCCGCCCTCGAACTTCTCCTCGACGAATGCGCGGACGATCTCGCCCGCAGGCCCAAAGCCAATGACGCGCCCGCCGAGCGCGAGGACGTTCGCGTCATTGTGCTGGCGCGCCTTTCTCGCCGAGTAAACGTCATGGCAGAGCGCGCAGCGAATCCCGTCGATCTTGTTCGCCGCAATCGAGACACCCAGCCCCGTGCCGCAGAGCACGATGCCAAGGTCCGCCTTGCCGCTCGTGACGTCCGCGCAGACCTTCTCCGCAATATCGGGGTAATCGACGGACGTCGCAGAGAATGTGCCGACGTCCGTGACTTCCATGCCGTCATACGCCTTCAGAACCATCTTGACCTCGTCCTTCAGCGCGACAGCCCCATGATCGCTGCCAATCGTGATTTTCATGCCGATCTCCACCTTTCCATGACATTTCCTTTTATTCTACCATAAGGCGGGCAAAAAAAATACCGCCCGCACAACATTCGCGGGCGGAGAAAAGCATCAATCATCGTCGCGAATGGCGACCATCAAATCGTTATCGTCCTCGATTCGCAGCATTCGGATGTCGCGGACGCTCGGCTCAAACCATTCATACTTTGATGCCAGCTTCCGAGCTGCCATGACGGTCTTAACGGCGTCTACGTTTTCATTGCCGAAGTAGACGCTTCCCTGCTGGCGGGCAAATCCGTACTTTTCCAGCGTATTTTTGATGTCCGTATAAGCGTTCGTATGACTGTTTCCAGTATACGTCTTGGATAGCGTATCCGTATCCAAATCAAAGGCGATTGCATATTTTGCCATTTGTGCCGCTCCTCTCTTGCTATATCCAGTAAAGCATAACAAAAACGAATGGATTCGTAAAGCACAAAATAACGGATCTTAGGTTCAGCCTACTTTAGGAAGCGCTGATTAATTCAGCCGCCCATCTTCGCATATCTGCACTGTCCTCTCGTCGTCGACAAATCCGCGGCGTAGCACCACTACGCCTGTGGTTTGTCTCCTAGATAGGGACAGCGCATCTATGCAAATCTGGGCAACTTCACTTAATCAGCGCTTCCTTTACGGCACAGGACTTCGGCGTCACCGCTGCAAGCCCTGCCGCGAGGACGGCGGGGACGACGGTCAGCAGCATGGCCGTATCGAGCCCGATGCGGTCGGCCAGCGCGCCCGAAATGGCGACGCCGACGCTGCCGAAGGCGAAGGAGAGTCCCATCATCATGCTCGCCGCCATGCCCTGCTGCTTGGGCAGAAGGCCCTGCGCCCAGACAATCGAGCTGGGCTGCGCGCCCATCAAGCAGGCGGCGATCAAAAAGAGCGCCGTGAGCGTCAAAGGAGTCAGCTCGCCCGTCCCGTAAAAGAACGCCACGGGCAGTGTGGCAGCCGTGAGCATAATCACGGCCGTGCGCTTGTGACCGAGGCGGTCGCCGAGCCAGCCGCCGACGAGGCTGCCCGCGACAGAGCCCGCGAGGAAAAACGACAGGAGACTTCCCGCGAGCACCTGCGAGACGCCGTGCCCGATCAGAAAGAGCGGCAAGAACGTCGCCGTCGCCATCTGCGTCCAAGAGCGCAGCGCCATTGCCGCATTGAGGAGCAGAATGGCCTTCTCCTGCCGAAGGACGCGCAGAAGCGACGCGAGCTTATTGCCCTCTGCCTTGAAATCCGTCTCATGCGCAGCGTCCTCGCGCCTCGTATCGAGGTGCGAGAGCCCGTTGCGCCAATATAGAACGCTCAATATCAGCGCGGGCGCGGCAAGCACGGGCAGCCACGTCAGCGGAAAGGACTGCATGAACCAGACGACGACGAGGGGCGCGGCGGCAAAGCCGAAATTGCCACCCGTCAGAAAGTACGACACATACTGACCGAGCCTGTCCTTCCCTGCCGCCCGCGTGACGAGCGTCGAGCCGAGCGGGTGGAACGCTGCCACCGCAAGACTGTTCAGAATGACGATCAAAAAGAGCATCGGCTGCGACGTCGCCCAGCCCAGAAAACCAATGGCGAGCGCGCCGAGCGGCACGACGGGCATGAGCCAGTGGCTCAGGTTGTGCCTGTCCTGCCAGTAGCCAAAGCCGAGCTGCAAGACATTCGACACAATCGAGAGCACCAGCACCAAGAGGCCGCTGACCGTAAGGCTCATGCCGAGCTTCTCCATGAGCGTCGGCAGGAGCACAGGCACAAAATTCGTATAAAAATCCGTCATCATGTGCCCGGCGGCAAGCAGGATAACGAGATGCAACGGTTTCCCCAAACGCACAATTCCTTTCAAATCTCGCCTTTATTTCAAGCAGGGTCAGTCTTCAGCTGACTAGGCTCTGTGTAAAGGAAGCACTGATAAATGAAGTTGCTCAGATTCACACAGATGCGCTGTATCTATCTAGGAGACAAACCACAGGCGTAGTGGTGCTACGCCGCGGATTGAAGGGCGACGAGAGGACAGTGCAGATGTGTGAAGATAAGCAGACGCTCAGCACTTTAGTGCTTAGCGGTCGCTTATGCGGGGCTGGGCGGCTGAATGAATCCGTGCTTCCTATATATTATACGAAATCGCAATGCGCGCGTCAATCGACGCAAAGCCGCCTATATAAGCGGAATAACCGTAGATTTTTGCGCGCTCGCATTGTATAATAGTAAAGTATTTCATTCAGATTGGGGAAAAGGTGGGATTTTGGTATGAACGTATCCAAAATGAAAAAGGCGCTCGCCGTCGCCATGGCGACGCTTGCGCTCACGGGGCTTGCGGCGGGCTGTGGCGCAGACAGCGCAAGCTCTTCCGGTGGCTCGGGCAAGCAGTACAAGGTCGGCATCGTCCAGCTCGTCGAGCACAACGCGCTCGACGCGGCGAACAAGGGCTTCGTCGACGGCCTGAAGGAGCGCGGCTTCGAGGAAGGCAAGAACCTCACGATCGACCGCCAGAATGCGCAGGCCGACCAGTCGAACCTTCAGAATATCGCGCAGCGCTTCGTCTCGGCGAAGATGGATCTCATCTGCGCCATTGCGACGCCGGCGGCGCAGACCGTCGCGAATGCGACGACGGACATCCCCATCGTCGGCACGGCGATCACGGACTACGTCGGCGCGAAGCTCGCGGCGTCGAATGACCTGCCCGGCGGCAATGTCACGGGCACGAGCGACATGAACCCGATCAAGGAGCAGGTCGATCTCCTGCTCAAGATCAAGCCGGACGTCAAGACGATCGGCACGATCTACACTTCGAGCGAGGTCAACTCCGAGGTGCAAGTGAAGGCCATGCAGGAATACGCTGAGAGCAAAGGGCTGACGGTGAAGGTCGCGACGATCTCGACGGTCAACGACATCCAGCAGGCGGCGCAGAGCCTCGTCTCTTCCGTCGACGCCTTCTATGAGCCGACGGACAACGTCATCGCGTCCGCCATGCCGACGCTCATCGCCGTCACCGACGCGGCGAAGCTCCCCGTCATCTGCGGCGAGCCGAACATGGTCAAGGCGGGCGCCCTCGCGACGTACGGCATCGACTACTACGAGCTCGGCAAGCAGACGGGCCGCATGGCGGCCGACATCCTCGAGGGCAAGGCGAAGCCCTCCTCCATGCCGATTGAGATGGCAAAGACGCTCAAAGTCTCCATCAACAAGAAAGACGCGGCTCTCCTCGGCCTCACGATCCCGGAAGACGTCCTAAAGGGCGCGGACGTGGTGGAGTAAGCGCATGGACTTAGTAATCTCGACCGTAGCGCAGGGCCTTCTCTGGGCACTGCTCTCCATCGGCGTCTACCTGACCTTCCGCGTGCTCGACATCGCCGACCTCACCGTCGAGGGGAGCTTTCCCCTCGGCGCGGCGACGGCGGCGACGCTGCTCACGGCGGGCTTCCATCCCATCGCCGCGATCCTCGCCGCCTGCATCGCGGGCATGGCCTCAGGCGTCGTGACGGGCTTTCTCTGCACAAAGCTCAAGATCCCCGCGCTGCTCGCGGGCATCCTCACGATGATCGCCCTCTACTCCGTCAACCTGCGCATCATGGGCAAGGCGAACCTGCCGCTTTTGCAGCAGGACACGATTTTCACGATCTGGCACTTTGGCATGGACAAGATGACGGCGACGCTCATCATCGGCGCCGTCATCGTCCTCATCGTCGCTGCGGCGAACTACTGGTTCTTCGGTACGGAAATCGGCGCTGCCGTCCGCGCGACGGGCGACAACCCGCACATGATCCGCGCGAACGGCATCAACACCGACGCAATGGTCGTGCTCGGCCTTTTGATGTCGAACGGGCTCGTCGCCATCTCGGGCGCGCTCGTCGCCGAGAGCAACGGATTCGCGGACGTCGGCATGGGCGTCGGCACGATCGTCATCGGTCTCGCCTCCGTCATCATCGGCGAGGTGCTGTTCGGCACGCGCAGTTTCTTCAACTGCCTCATTTCCGTCATTTTAGGCTCGATCGTATACCGCGCCGTCATCGCGATCGTCCTGCAAATGGGCATGCCGCCGAATGACCTCAAGCTCTTCACGGCGATCCTCGTCGCGATCGCGCTCTCGATGCCGCTCATCAAGGCGCGCTTCGCCTCCATGCGAAAGGCGGTGAGGTGATGCTCCGGATCGAGAACATCTCCAAGACATTCAACCCCGGCACGATGACCGAAAAGCGCGCGCTCGAAGGCGTGAGCCTTCACCTCGCGCCCGGCGACTTCGTCACCGTCATCGGCGGCAACGGCGCGGGCAAGAGCACGCTCATGAACTCCATCGCAGGCTCGTTTCCCGTCGATGCGGGCAGCATCTTGATCGCGGGCACGGACATCACGAAATGGCCGGAGCACAAGCGCGCGAAATTCATCGGACGCGTCTTCCAGGATCCGATGATGGGCACGGCGGCGAACATGATGATCGAGGAAAACCTCGCGATTGCCGCGCGGCGCGGCCGCACGCCGACGCTCCGCTGGAGCAGCTCCCAAAAAGAGCAGGCGCACTACCGCGAGCTGCTCGCCGGGCTCGGCCTCGGCCTTGAAGACCGCCTCGAATCGAAAGTCGGCCTGCTCTCCGGCGGCCAGCGGCAGGCGCTCACGCTCCTCATGGCGACCCTGGAGAGCCCAAAGCTCCTGCTGCTCGACGAGCACACGGCGGCGCTCGATCCGAAGACGGCGGGAAAAGTCCTCGCGCTCACGGAAAAAATCGTCACCGAAAGCCGGCTCACCACACTCATGATCACGCACAACATGCGCGACGCCCTGCGCCTCGGCAACCGCCTCATCATGATGTTCGGCGGCCGCATCCTCTTCGACGTCGGCGGCGAGGAAAAAAAGCACCTGACCGTAAAAGACCTGCTCGCCATGTTCGAAAAAGCCGCCGGAAGCGAGCTCGCAAACGACAGCCTGCTGCTTAGCTGACCAGGATACGGAAAAGGAAAGACAAAAACGAACCGCATCTCCACAGCGAGACGCGGTTCTTCCATATCTGGCATAACCTATATTTGGCATAACCTATATTTGACATAACCTATTTGTTCGGTCTTCCTTCGCGCGCCGCCTTTTCGCGGTGGTAGCGTTCCTTCTCCGCATACATCGCCTGATCGGCGCGGTCAATGACGTCCTGCACGCGTTTCGGGTGCGCTTCCCATGCGACGCCGATGGAGATGGAGAGCGAATCGTCCTTTGCGAGGCATTTCCGCATCGCGCCGATTTTCCCAAGGAGCGCCTCCTCGCGCTCCCCGACGCTGAGCACGACGAACTCGTCGCCGCCGACACGGTAGATTTCCTTTGCCGGGAAAATGCGATGGAACAGTTCGCCCGCTTGAGCGATCATCCTGTCCCCGTACTCATGTCCGAGCGTGTCGTTCGTTTCCTTGAGATTGTTGAGGTCGAAATACGCGACACCGAGCGAGCAGTCGATGCGGCTGTTTTCGAGCCGCGTCTTTTCGCGCATGAAGGCATTGCGGTTGCCGCAGCCCGTCATCGCGTCGTAAAAGCTCATCTTTTCCAGCAGCGACGTATACGCCTGCATGAGGATGCGCGTCGAGACGTAGTACGCAATGGAGAGCAGAAGCGGCTCGATGTTCTGCATCTTTTCGAGCGGCGGATTGTCGAGCCCGATATAACCGACAAGCTTGCTGCGCACGCGGATCGGCGCGACGATATAGCTGTGTATGCCGCGCGCGACAATCATTTCGTATTCCTCCCGCCATGAATCCCGGATGTCTTCGACATCGGGGATCAGGATGCAGCGATTTTCCTCCATGATCGGCAGCCAATGCTTGAAGCGGGACACATCAATCCCCTGCCGCTCCGGCATATAGGAAGGGACGCCCTGCATGCACCACTCGTGCGTGTTGTAGAGCAGTCCATGCCGCAGTTCAAAGACAAACGCGCGCTTCGCCCGAAGCGTCTCCCCAAGATTCTGCAGGATGAGATTGTACGCCTTTTCCAGGCTATCGCACTCCGCGAGGATATGGAGGGTATGCCCGAGCATGTCCTGAGCCTCGAGCGCGTTCTGCAGCGCGCGCTTTTCCTGCTCGATCTCGGACACGTCGATGGAGAGGACGAGATGGGCGAGCCGCCCTTCCAAGCGGATGCCGCGCATCTTGATGTAAACATGGCGCTTCGTCGCGGGATTGTATCCCTGCGACTCCCTCACCTCGCCGATCGCGAGCGGCATGGTGCAGCAATTCACGCAAGGCACGTGAATGCCCGCGAGCATCTTATGGCACGTGAGGGACTTCGCAGCAAGGGATGAAACGCCCGTGCGTTCCCGCTCCGCCCGGTTCACAAACAGGATGCGCTGTGTCTTCGCATCCGTAATATGTACCATTTCGTCGAGGAGGTCGAACGCTGCGACATCCGCCAAGGAAAGTGCATTCAGATCCATCAGCGGCTTCCCTCCTGCTTCCTATGATAACGCACCTTTTCTTCGTACATCGCTTCATCGGCACGATCCACGAGCGCCTGCATATCGTGCGGGGCATCCTCCCATGCCATGCCGACGGAGACAGAAAGCGTCGCATCGTTCCGAACGGCCGCCTTGATGGCGTCGACGAGAGCGGAAACTTCCTGCTCTCCCTTATCGACGAGGAGCGCGACGAACTCGTCGCCGCCCGTGCGGTAGACCAACTCCTGCGGCATCACGCTGCACATGATCCGCGCCGCTTTTTGGATCAGCTTGTCCCCGTACTCATGTCCGAGCGTGTCATTCGTCTCCTTGAGCTTGTTGAGATCAAAAAAAATGACACCGACAGTGTGGCGGCTCGCGCTTCGTTCGAGTTGGTCCTTGCGCCGCATGTAGGCGTTGCGGTTGCCGCAGCCCGTCATCGCATCGTGGAAGCTCATCGTTTCGAGCAGTGCCGTATGCTCATTCATGCGGATGCGCACGGCAATGTAATACGCGACGGACGCAAGAAGCGGCTCGATATCCTGCGCAAGATCCTGCGGCGCATTCTCGATGCCCAAAAGCCCAATGACATGACCGTGCATGCGGATCGGCGCCACGATGTAGCTGCGCGCCCCCCTATTCTCCATGATGCGATATTCGATGCGGTCGACGCCGCGCACTTCCTCCACGTCCTCGACGCACACGCAGTGATTCCCGCGGAAACGATCCATCCACCGCGCGAAAAGCTGCGGGCTCATCCCTTGCTCCTCCTCCTTTTGCGATGCCACGCCTTCCGCACACCACTCGGCCGTCGTGTAAAACAGCCCGCGGCGGAGGATGCAGAGATACGCCCGGCTCGCGCGCAGCGTCTCGCCAAAGTTCTGCAGGATGAGTGCATAGGCCTTGCTGGGATCAGGCATCTCATTCAGGATATGCAGCGATTCGCTGATCATCTCCTGCACCATCAGGGCATTCGAAAGGCGCCCCTTTTCCCGCTCCACGCGCGAAACGTCGAACCCAATGACGAGGCGGGCAAGGCGTCCGTTCAGATCGATGACCCGGCTCTTGATGTAGACGTCACATTTCGCCATGCTGTTATAAGCGCGCGCCGCCGTGAGCATGCCGGCAGAAAGCGCCTTGAACTTGCAATGCTCGCAGCGTTGGGTGCGCCCATGCATGAGCTCGTAGCAGTAGCGCTTCCCTTCCGTCTGGCCTGCCGATGCGATCCGCTGGCGCAGTGCGTCATTGAGGAAGATCACCTCGCACGTATCCACGTACGCGATGTATACCATTTCGCTTAGGAGATTGAAGATCTCCGCATCCTCCAGTGACCGCAGCGCATATTCCAACGGCATCACATCCTTTCAGCCAAGCCAAAACCAACAGGGATCCATGGACTCTCAAATATACGCTCTCATTCTACTACATACAAAAAACCATTTCAATAGATCCTGTCCCAAATGCCTTTCGCAAATTGCCCGGTTAATTGCCCTTTGCCCCAACCTGCTATATAATTGCTATATAATAATTAAAAACATAGAAACACGAACCGGACAGGAGGAAGATTCCATGCAGATACCCGATTTGCTCGACGTCCACATGCACACGGTCGCGAGCGTTCACGCCTACAGCACGATCCGTGAGATCGCAACGATGGCAAAGGAGAAGGGACTCGCCCTCGTCGGCATCTCCGACCATGCGCCCGCGCTGCCCGGCACCTTTCACGAGATGTACTTTCGCAACTTCAAGGTCATCCGCCCCGCCGCCTACGGCATTGATCTCATCATGGGCGCGGAGCTGAACGTCCTGGACCACACGGGCGCGGTTGACCTGCCGGAAAAGGCGCTGAAAAAACTCCACTACGCCATTGCGAGCCTGCACGATCTCGTCATCGCTCCGGGTTCGCAGGAGGAAAATACCGCCGCCCTCCTCGGCGCGATGGAGAATCCCTATGTCACCATCATCGGGCACCCCGACAATCCCGTCTACCCGATCGACTTCGATGCGCTCGCCCGTGCGGCCGCAGCGCAGCACATCCTCATCGAGGCGAACAACTCCTCGCACAACCCCGGCGGCAGCCGTCCCGGCTCGGATCTCCTCGCGCGCGATCTGCTCGCCGCCTGCCGGCGCCACAGCGCGCATATCATCATGGGCAGCGACGCGCACATCGACATCGATGTCGGCGAACACGGCTATACGCGCGCCATCCTCGCGGAGACGGATTTCCCGGACGAACTCGTCCTGAACGGTGATCCCGCGCGCCTCAAAGCATGGATTCGGGAGCGGCACGCCCTGAATGCCGTGCATGGGTTGGATTATTTTTCTTAATTTCTGTCGCTTTATCGTTATTTATATCTATTTATTGTTCTTTATGCCGTCCGCGCAAAGAAAAGCACCTGCCGCAGGTTTTTCCCTCGCAGGTGCTCTTTTTTATGCGGTTCCGTTCTCGTTCCCCCGTGCGGGCACGCTTATGCAGAAATCTCAGCCCCGACCGATCGCGGCATCCTTCGCCCGCTCTCCTGAGGGGCAGAATGTGCGCCGTCTACTTTCTGCTCACGACGGCGATATAGGAGAACTCCTTGTTGTGATCGAAGAAGAAGTTGAACATCCTGCGGAAGCGATCGATGTTCTCCGTGCGCAGTCCGTTGCGGATGATCTTCATCGCGCCGTCGAACCCTTCGTCGCGTACGAGTCCCGCCGGATCGAGGAGGGTCATGTCGCCCGTCTGCACATCTGTCGCAAAGCCCGCATCGTGGAAGAGACGCTCCCACATCTCCTGCGGGAGCGGGTCGACGTTCACATTGATCGCGCGCGAGATGCCCGCCCGCAATTCCCCTGCCTGTTCTTCGTTCGAAACCCGCAGAGCGACATCATGCGTGAGGAGGGTTCCGCCCGGCTTCAGCACGCGGAAGTATTCGGCAATCGCCTTTTTCTTGTTTTCGCGCGGCAGCATCGTGAGCATCGCCTCGTTGATGACGACGTCAAAGCTCTCGTCGGGGAACGGCAGCGCCATCGCGTTGCCCTCGACCACGTCGATCACATCCTCCATGCCGTTCTTTGCAATGTTTGCACGCGCCTTTGCGAGCGCCGCGGGATTCATATCCAGCCCCGTAATGCGGCAGCCGTGTGCCTCCGCGAGCGCGATCATCGTCGTTCCCATATTGCAGGCGACCTCGAGCACGCGTGTATCCGCCGTAAAGTCTACGTGTCCGAGCAGCCACTCCGTCGCCTCGCGTCCGCCCGGACGCAGGCGGGTCTTGCCGAGCCGCGCGAGGAACTCATGTCCCATCTCAGGCTTCTTCTCTTCTGCCATCGGAATCACTCCCATCTATATCATTAAAAGCAGCTATTCATCTATGCCGTCAGTATAGTTGAGAATTATCCCCAATTCCGTTGCAGAAGCCACACATCCGAAAAAAGTGCAAAAAAATAACGCGCCCAATCGGGCCCGCCGTCTGTGCGCCTCCGATGGAAAGCACGTTTCGCAGAAGAAACGAGGCGCCCTCATGCAAGACGCCCCTTTCGCTGCTGTCCCCCGCCGCCGTGGAGTGTTGTTTGGTCAGCTTTCCTCCGGACTCCACACCGTATCCGCAAAGAGCCCGAGCGACTCGCCCGGCAGCGCACGCTGCGCCGAGATTTCGAACGGAACCTTCTGCGCGCGTACGCAGGCGATCGCGAACATATTGATCGCCGTGGACATGTTCATGCCGACGGCGCCGCAGAAATTCTCAAAGTTCTTCTTGAGGTCAGCGTCCATGCGGATGCTGATGCTGGTCTGTGCCATGTATGACATCTCCTTTACAAGTTCGATGCTTTTTCTTAGGATATCATATTTCACACGGCGTTGCAAGAGCTGCATCCGCTCCCGCGCGCAGTTTTCGCAGAAGGTTCGCCTTGCTCTTGCTCACTGCCCCGGCGGATGTGCCGAGCAGGGCCGCGATGCGGCGCAGGGTAAGATCGCTGAAATAGTGAAGGGACAGGATCTTCTTCTCCCGCTCTGTGAGCCGGTGCATCGCGCGTGCGAGAATGCCGCGCACAAGAAGGCGCAGATCCGCGCATGCCGTCGGCTCGTCCGTTCCGCCGCAGCGCTCCCACACATCGCGGCCTTCAGCATCCTGTTCGGGATGGCTGGTGCGCTCCCAGAGGCGCCGCTCACGGCGAAACTCCGTGTAGAGCGCCGTGTGAATGCGCGTCTTGGCGAAGGCCGCAAACGGTGCGCCGTGCTGCGGGTCGTAGTCGTGCAGTGCCTCGACGAAGGCGAGCGCCGCGATATTTTCCGCATCGGCCGAAAGAGCCGCATTCCGCAGATACGAGGCGCGGGATTCCCGGATGATCAGCCCGCGATAGCGCGCGTTCATCTCCGCCGCCGCCTGCGCATCTCCATGCACTGCACGCGCGATCAGGGCGTCCTCCTCCGCCTTCGTGAGCGGCGGATATTCGTTCCGATTCATTCAATCTTCCTCCTTCAGACAACTGTATTCTGAAAGAGAGTATATCGGGAACATATGTACGCCGCAAACTGCCTATCAGCGCGATGGAGATGAAAATGGCGCCGTCGCGGTCTTTTTCTCTGCCCGATCAGCCCACCCATCGCGCCGATACGAAAAAAAGCCGCAGATTTTTCTCTGCGGCAGTTCTGTACAATGATAGGATCGGCATGCCCACATCAATCGCATGACACACCTGCGGAAGGGGTAAAGAAGGCCTGCGCCCCCGATCAGAGAGAGATCCGGCCGAACTCCTCGAGCATATCGCGCAGGCTCATTCCGCTCGTGCCGCTCAGGACGCCGGAGCGCTCCCCGGGCGCCTGCTTCATCTTTGCGACAATCGCATCGAACAGGTCGTCCTCGATCGATCCGGGGACGAGTTTCTCCCAGTTGGCGTTTTCATAGGGGCGTTCCTTGATCGCGTTCTCGGGGCGGCCCGTTACCTCAAGCTCCGAGATGAACATGATCTCGCGCCGCTGCGGACTGATGTAGTAGTGTTCCAAAAAGTACTTGCTCGGGCGGGCATCCGTGCCCCCCTCTGCGGTATTCCCCTCCGTGTTCTCGACCAGGCGGACCCATGCCTCGATCATGCGCTCTGAGCCGCTGTTCGGCCGCGGCACCCACCGGGAGTTCTTGGAGTCCAAATAGTAGGTGAAACCGTTGTCCGTAAACAGCGTCTTATAGCGCGCCTTCTTCTCGCGCTTCTCCTCCGCCTTCTTTGCGGCGCGCGCGGCCTTTTTCTCCGCCTTTGCCGCCGCGCGGTCGGCGCTGCGCTGGGCCTTGGCGTCGGCCTGCTGCTCCGTCGTGACCGCCGCATCGGGCTGCGACGCCGTCTCTGCGGGCGGTGCGGCAAATACGAGCAGCATGACCGCGCCGGCCGCGAGACCTCTCCATCGTTTCATCTCGTTATCCCCCTATCGAAAAACTTCCTGCATCCGGTGTTCGGCTGCCGCGCATCGATCCCCCCGAACGCGCCTTTGCGGAAAACGGTACAGCAAACACATCTTCTTTGACCTGAATAATCTTCGACATGAACGTCCGAAACCCTTTTGTACGGGGAAATTATTTCAGCGGCGCACGCTCCGGCAGACCCGCGCGCCGCGGATACCCCTTCGGCGTCGGGCGCTCCTTCGTCACGGCGAGAATCGCACGTACATCATCAAGGCCGGGGAGCCGCACGGGGCGTGCACTGATCGCACCGCCGCCGAGGATCTCCGCCGCGCGTTTCCCCTCCGCCTGCTCGGCGGCATAGGCGCGCCCCTTGAGCGCGAGCAGCGTTCCTCCCGTGCGCACGAACGGCAGCGCATACTCGAGCAGGACCGGCAGACGTGCGACGGCTCTGCTCACGGCGATGTCATAGCGCGCGCGGTGCTCCGGTCGGCGCGCTGCCTCCTCTGCGCGCGCGTGGATGCAGCGCACATTCCGGAGCTCCATCGCTGCCGCCGCTTCCGTGAGGAATTTCACGCGTTTGCCGAGCGCATCCATCAGCGTCACCTCTATCTGTGGTGCATAGACCGCGAGCGGGATTCCGGGCAGGCCCGCGCCTGTCCCGACATCGATGAGCGTGCGCGCGGGTGCAAAGAGCTTCGCATCGTACGCCGTCAGGCTGTCGATGATATGCTTCACCGCGACATCCTCGGGCGCCGTCAGAGCCGTGAGATTCATGCGCTCGTTCCACGCGATGAGCAGACGGTTGTAGACGGCGAACTGTTCGATCTGCGCGGCCGTCAGCGCAAGGCCTGCCTCTGCCGCGCGCACTGCCAGGATCTCCTCAAACGGGGTCATGAATGCTCCCTTCTCTGATTTATCCTTTACTGCGGATGAGCACGACCGCGGCATCGTTCACATTCGTTCCCGTCGGCCCCGTAATGATGAGTCCGCCCACGGAGTTCAGCGCAGGGTAGGCATCATTCTCAGCGAGCGCCTCTGCCGCGCTCTTTCCCGCGCGCGCAAGCGCCGCCGTCGTCATGCCGTCGACGTAGCCGCCCGCCGCATCCGTCGGGCCGTCCGTCCCATCGCTGCCGACGCTGAACACGGCGACGTTCGAAAGGCCCGTGATGCCCTCTGCCGCCGCGAGCGCGAGCTCCTGATTGCGCCCGCCGCGCCCCTTCCCCTTTACCTGCACGACAGTCTCGCCGCCCGCAATGTAGGCAAGCGAACCGTCCTCCGCATGGCTGCGCGCAATCGCCGCGAGGAACCGCCCCGCCTCGCGCGCCTCAGAGTTCAGCTGATCCGTTAGGAGGATCGGCGTATAGCCGCGCCTCTGCGCAGCAGCTGCGGCCGCTGCGCAGAACTCGCGCACGCTGCCCGTGATCACCGTCGTGACATTCGGCAGCACCGCAGGCAGCGGTTCATCCAGGAGCGCCCGCGCGGCAGGAGAGAGACGGAGGCCGTATTTCGCCGCGACCCGATGCGCGTCCTCCGCCGTCGAGGCATCGGGATGTGCGGGGCCCGAGGCAATCATATCGAGCGGATCGCCGAGGATGTCGCTGAGCACGATCGAGAATACCTGCGCGGGCGCGCAGTGTTCCGCGAACCGGCCGCCCTTCACCGCGCTCATGCGCTTCCTGAGTGTGTTCATCTCCACGATGTCCGCCCCGGAGGCAAGCAGCTGATGCGTGAGATCCATCAGCTCCTCTGCGGGGATCAGCGGCTTTTCAAAGAGCGCGCTCCCGCCGCCCGAGAGGAGAAAGAGCACCGTATCCTCCGCCGCAAGATCTGCCGTCAGATCCAGTGCCTCCTGCGTCGCCGCAAACGAATTCGCGTCCGGCACGGGATGTCCCGCCTCACGGCAGGAAATATTCGGTATATTGCCCTTGATATGCCCATACTTTGTAATGACAATGCCGTGATCAATGCGGCTGCCGAGCTCATCCGATGCCGCACGCGCCATCTGCCACGCTGCCTTGCCGACCGCGACCAACACAATGCGCCCCGTGCCGAATGTATGCCCGCGCAGCGCCTTCTCCACCGCCGCATCCGGCAAAATCGCCGCCAATGATTCCTGTATGATGC
>ERZ772945.155-NODE-155-length-54565-cov-9.264355_pt1 | contig 54565 bp, 56 predicted proteins | sample MGYA00511681_ERZ772945 | MGnify/ENA primary metagenome ERZ772945 (study PRJEB29015, sample SAMEA2737943) | human oral metagenome | biome: human oral; feature: human-associated habitat; material: dental | place: China | collected 2143 ...
TGCCGATGTTGCCGTTGTCGTCCCACATCACCCGGCCCGGGTTGGCTTTGGCGAGGTGCTTGTAAACTTCGCGGGCTTTTTCCACCAATTCTGGCTTGTTTTTGAGTAGCGGCGAAACAGCAAATTTGACCGGCGCCAAATGCTCTGGCAGCGCCAAATACACCCGCTTTTCACTGTTTTGCTCGTCCTCGCGGTACGCACCCGACAATACCGCCATCAGCGCTCGCTCGACACCAAACGACGGCTCGATGACGTGCGGAACAAATTTTGTGTTCGTTCCCTTGACGGTGTATTCCATGCTCTTGCCACTGACCCGCTGGATGTTCATCAGGTCAAAATCAGTGCGGTAGGCGATGCCCATCAACTCCTCGCGGCCAATCGGATAGTCGTACTCAATGTCGATCGTCTTTTTACTGTAGTGAGCCCGATCCTCCGCCGGCACATCCAGCTCGTGAATGTGCTCTTGCTTCAGGCCCAGTTCTGCCAAAAAATCATGCGTCGCCGCCAACAGCTCATCAAACGCCTCCTGCCAATGCTCAGGGTCGACGAAATATTCAATCTCCATCTGCTCAAACTCGCGAGAGCGGAAGACGAAGTCGCGCGGCGCAATTTCATTACGAAACGCCTTGCCCTGTTGGGCAATACCAAACGGCAGATTTGGATAGAAACTATCGACGACGTTTTTGAAATTAGTGAAGATACCTTGGGCGGTTTCGGGGCGGAGGTAAGAAACAGAGCCTTCATCTGCAACAGGCCCTACGGTCGTCTTAAACATCATATTGAACGGCTTAGCTTCACTCCAGTCGCAAGAACCACACTTCTCACATTCATACACATCATACTCAAGAAACTTCTTGGTTAAAGAACCTCTATACTTATATCCATCCTTTAATTCCTCTATCCTTTTATCAATTTTTTGAGCTTCGTCCTTTAAGCTCATTTCTTCAGCAAGCCTCTTAGCTTCTAATACCTCTTCAGGGTCAGAACTCTGGTTCATTTTTCTTAAAGGAAGAAGCTTCTCTTCCAGCGTCAACTTATCAGACTCCAACTCTTCGTTGATCATATATAGAAAATTATCATACTTGATTCTAGTGTCTAATTTGTCAAAGCGAAATCGACTTTTACAATTATTACACTCCACCAGCGGATCAGAAAACGTATCCACATGCCCACTCGCCTGCCACACTTTCTGATTCATCAAAATTGCCGCATCCACGCCGTACATATCGTCACGCTCATCAACAAACCGGCGCCACCACAAATTCATGATATTACGCTTCAGCTGCACGCCCAGCGGACCGTAATCCCACGTACCGCTCAAGCCGCCATACACATCCGAACCCTGATAAATAAAGCCGCGACGCTTACACAGGCTGATAATATCTTCCATTTTTGCTTGACTCATCACACAACCTTTCTCCATGTTGGCAACATGGCGATTCACATTATTAGCTACAGTATAGCATTTTTATGGGCAATATTACACCGCCGCGTGCTGCCGCGCTGCCAGCCAGCAATCATTGATCACCTCAGTTATCCCGCCAATTTGCGCCACATTCGCCAGCGGCTTCGCTTGGATAAGTCGAAGTAGCTTGATGGCGTCTGCCGACAAATCACCCTGCTCCGCCAGCCGCAAGCCCTTCTCTGCGCTATCGTACATATATTTTTTATCGGGCGACAACGCCTGAGCCGCCACATCGGTGCGCAAATTCAGCTCATCACCCAGCAGACTAGCGTATTGCATATAAAACCAGGTTTCAATCAGCTTTTGGTTAACTGCCGGGTTATTTAATTGCTCTAATACCTGACTTAGCACAAAATACCATTCCGGCTCGTCAATGTTTTCGCTAGCCGTTGACACCAGCTTCATCGCCGCGTAAGCGAATTGCATTCGCTCATAATCCTCCAAAATATGCCGATAAAATGCCGCCAGCCGCGCCGAGGTCAACAACCCCAAATCTCCGCGACCGGAACGAATCACCACGTCACAAATTGCAAATAATTCAATGCCGCCCGCCAATTTCGACCGCTCGCGCCGCACACCCTTGGCAATGACACTGCGCCGACCTTTCGGTGTCAGTAGTTGCAGCACCCGATCCGCCTCGGCGTAATTCGTCCGCCTCAGTACAATCGCTTTTAACCGCTCACTTTGCCCCATCCAAAACCTCTCTAAAAATCGCCCGCACTTCGTCCGGGAGAATTGACGCCTTATCCAGCAGCGCTCTCACGCCAAACGGTCGCAAATCCGCCAAATTGACATCTACACTACTGCAAACTACAATAGGCAATCTCGCCAAATCCGCATGCGACCTCAGTTCATTCAGCAGCGCCACCGCCGTTTCGCCCGCCAGCAGCATGTCCAGGACAATCGCATCCGGCCGCCAATTGTCAATCATTTCCATCGCCTGGCCGCCAGAAACTACCACCCGCGTATCCGCACCAACCGCCGCCGCATAGCTACATAAAATATCCGCCCAATTTTTATCATCCTCGACAATCAGCAACTTTTTCATAGCAAACTCAGCTGCCGGCTAATCGGCATATCCACGTAAAATGTTAAACCATCCCGATGCCTGATTAACCCGATTTGGCCGTTCATCGCCCGGGCAAATTGGCTAGCCACATAAATCCCCAAGCCGCTACTTTCCGGCCGCGTCCGCACCGTTTTTCGCAACTCCATCTCATCAAGCAGCCGCCGATACTCCTTCAAACTCATCATCGGCCCAAAATCGCGAACGCTTAGTCTCACCGCTTCTTTGGCTGCCGTAACCGACACTTTTATCTCTGAGCCGTCCTCAGTATATTTCAAAGCATTGTTTAAGAAATTTGCCAAAATCCGCCCTAATAACGTCCGATTTGCCAATATCAATCGGCTATTGCGCCCGCTTCGAGGCCAGCTAATTTTCCGCCCATAAAGCACTGTATTAAATCGCGTTTCAGCGGCCATTTGCTGACATATTGCCAACGGATTAACTGGTTCCAGCGGAAATAATGACGGCGTCAAATTTGCCGAATTCGCTAAGTCGACTGTTAACTGCAGCGCCTGCTCGGATGCCTGAATAATCCGCTGCTGTATCTGTTTTTTATCAGCCTCACTCGTCAAATCATCGCCGAGCATTAACGTTAATTGCCGTATTAAAGACAGTGGCGTTTTTAGCTCATGTGCCGCCACCAAGACACTCGGCAACCCTCCAAAATCAGCATCACTCCACTCTCTACCTGCCATACATTTCTAGTATAGCAAAACTTGAGCCGGTTTTTCTATTCAGCAATTTTTACAGTGCCTAATATCGTCTGGAAATCTGGCTTGAATGTGTCCGCATCAGTTGAGAAGCGGATGGTCTTGTCACGGACCTTCATCAACACGACAGATCCACGCAGCTCCTTCTCGAACGTACCATCAATGCGCGTAGCGGAGATTCCGTTAAACTCAGTGCTACTTGAAGTCAATTCACCCTTCTTCAGGCGAGACTGATAGTCATTAAGCACTGTGTCTAGATTTTTATTTATAATCTCTAGTCTCAAGGCAAATCGACTCGCCTTATTAGATGCTGACGGAACGGCTACCGGATTAAGATATGCTTTATAATCGCCCCTGTTACTGCCATCATTTTCTATATAGACACTCCAAGTTTTTGGATACATAAATGATACGCGTCCATATTCGCTAGGACCAACAAACTCAATCCGCGGATTCTTCGCTTCTTCTGAAAATTTTTTCTGGTCTGATTCAGCCTGCTCGCTCTTGCCCTTAGCAACCTCAATCGCTACCTTACTATCAACGTTGCTTTTTTCATGGGAATATTGCATGTACGCCCAAATAGCCAATGAGCCAGCAATTAAAAATAATATCAAACAGCCGATTGTACCGACCATCCAACCATTAACTGAGCCACGCTCTTTTTCATCTCTTTTCATCATATTTTAGAGTATAGCTTATGCTTTAAGTGATGTAAAGCACTCTATTCTACACTAAAATCTTCCCCAAGCACTTCAATATCATGTCGCATATCTTCTAACGTAGACGTAATTTTCTTTGACAGCTCTCGCGCTTCGATAAACTTCCGCTTAGCTTCATCCAAATTAAAATCATCGCCTTGAAACCACGCAATTCGCTCGTTCAATTCTGTCATCATCTGCTCAATTGTCATTTCGTCGTTCACTACTTTCAATCCTCGCTTTCATAATTATATCCTTTGTTGTAATCTTAACAATACTACCAGCCTGTAAATCACCGCTAATCATAGCGTAGCCACGTCGTAACGCCATTTCCGGATCGTATTCGGCAATAATCTTTTGTTGCGACAATATTGCATTTATAGCATCCCTGACCTGACTTGACCACTGTTCAAGCGCGTCTTTTTGCAACATTGTTGCTCTAAGTATCTGCTCATCAATAGCTCTCTGAATTTCATCTTTTACACCAACTAGTCGAAAATGTAGATGTCTGACTAATTCATGTTTATCTGGAAATAGCAGCTGAGCAACATTACTAGGAGTTGCAGCTTGTACGTCCGCCGCCAGATCACATAGACTCTCATCAATCTCGTGCCCAATGCCGGTTATTACGGGCACGCGACTACCTGCTACCACTCTAACCAGCTGTTCGTCATTAAAGCTTGCCAAATCCTCGGCACTACCGCCACCACGAATTAGAGCAATTACCTCTGGCGGTTCTGCCATTTGATTGAAATATGAAATTGCCCGTATAATCTGATCTGCCGCGCCGTCACCCTGAACATTAACATTAGCAACAATAAATTTTACACCGCCCCAACGATCTCTAGAGATTTTCATAAAGTCCGCGTAACCTGCCGCCTTTGTACTAGAAATAATAGCCACCCGATGTGGATAACGCGGTAACGGCCGTTTACGATTAACGTCAAATAGCCCTTCGGTAGCCAATTTCTGCTTCAGAATGTCGAAACTCCGTTTTAGATTACCCTCGCCTAGCGGAAAAACTTTCTGAACTTGCAAATTAAACTTACCGTCGTCCCTCAGGCTTGGTGTCGCCCGGACCACCACTTTCATACCATCCTCGATTGGTGTCCGCAGATTACTAAAGCCCACAAAACAATTAACCGATCCATCCTCATCCTTCAGAGTAAAAAAGGCATATTTTGGCGGGTACGACTTAAAGCTGGCAACCTCACCCTCCACTTCAACCGCGCCAGCAAAAACAGCCTCAAAAGTCTGATTAACTACCGCCAGGAAATTACTAACGCTAAACCTGGGAGTCATTTGGCTTGCCATATTTAATCAATGCGTGCTGGTAAAAAATATAACCAAAGACAATCGTGCCAGTCAGTAAAATCGCCCTCGTTAAAATAATTCCGGCAATTGCTAAGTCCGGTGGCGTTCCTGCCATGCTTAAGAATATGATCATGATTGTCTCGTAAACCCCCGTACCACCGGGCGTAAATACAAAAAGCGCCGCTAATCCCGCAACTCCATAGCCCACCATTAAGATTGCTGGATTAACAAAAACCCCCAAAGACATAAACGCTACTGTAAACATTGCCACGTCAAAGGCCGTGTAGACAATCCCCCATATCATAGGTTTCCTTAGCAGCTTTGGATGATTCGCTAAATCCTGAAAATCATCTTGCATGTCAACAAAGAAGTCCTCCACCTTCTGAGCATTCATAATCCGTCGTTTTTTACCGAAAGTCACATATTTTACTAGTATATTAATAAACTTCGAGACGCCTGCGGCCGTTGTCTGCATACGTCGCTTGGATGAAAAGATAAATATTAGTCCAAAAGTCAGCGCCAGCACCATTATAATCAACAAAAAGCTCGCCGCTACAATATATCTATTGACCTTACCATCAACAGCCAGAGCCAGCACGGCAATCACCAATAGGATCAAGAGAGATAAAAATCCTGTCACATAACGAATCACCTGGGCAAATGTCGAGCGCGCCGAACTCACCCCCAGCTTATGCATCCGCCATGTTGTATATGAAATTCCGCTAACGCCCCCCGACGGAAAAATATGGTTAACCAGGTTCAATTCTAGGGCAATCCTTGTCTGTTCTAATCTGGAAATATGGTGAATCAGATTCTTATCCCTAAGATAAGAGAAGATCATTTCGCCACCAGCAAAATACACGATAATTTGAAACGGTAGCAATAAGAATAGTAGCCATAAATCTGCATTTAAAAATAGTACCCACGCCTTTATCAGCTCATATCGCGACAGGAAAATGACAATTGCTAAAACTGCCAACGTCAAGACGCTCATAATGGTTCGCGGCGACTTAAATAATTGCAAGACCTTAGGTAGCATAACCTTCATTATACCACGATAAATGGTATAATTACGATATGTTCATCGCTATCCTTGGCCGACAACCAGAAATCTCTATCGCCGAATTAGAGGCGGTTTATGGCGCTGAAAGAGTTAAAAAAATCTCTAGTCAAGCTGCTACAATCGACTCCGATAACTTTTCTATTGATAACCTGGGCGGAACAATCAAATGTGGTCACGTCGTAAGCCACGTGAAATCACAAAAATCCGACCATCATACCCTACTCCAGGCGTCTAAAATCATCGTTGAAAAGTACACAAAAAATCTTTCACATAGCCAGAAAAAAATAACTTTTGGAATTAGCTTTTATGGCAATAAAGTAGATTCCCAAAATATTCAAAAAATCGGAATTATTTTGAAAAATTCCCTAAAAAAATCTGGCGTTAGCCTACGTCTAATTCCCAATAAAACCGCCGCTCTCTCCACGGCCACCTCTCATAATAATAAACTTGGCAGGTCTGAAACAAAGATTGAGATTATCATAGTCAGGGCTATAAATGGAGATTTTTTGATAGCCGAAAGTCGTGGTGCTCAAAATATCAATTCATACACCCAACGCGATCGCGAGCGCCCAAAGCGTGATGCCTTTGTCGGAATGCTCCCGCCTAAGCTAGCGCAAATTATGATCAATTTATCCGGCGTTCAATCCGGAAACCACCTTTGGGATCCGTTTTGTGGTACAGGAACCGTTCTCCAAGAAGCCGCCCTGCTCAGCATCAACGCCTACGGGAGCGACCTCAGCGATAAAATGGTCGATTACACGTCAGAAAACATGCGCTGGCTGGAAAAAACTTTTTTCACAAATACCACCTGGCAGGTTTTTCAAGCTGACGCCACCTCGGTCAAACTAACCCCTGAGCAAAAACAACAAATCACCCATATTGTCTGCGAAACATACCTAGGTCAGCCCTTCTCCGCCCCACCCAGCCCCGCAAAGCTTAAAGAGGTGGTTGGAAATTGTAATCATATTATTAGTGAGTTTTTGAAGAACATACATGATCAAATTAGCCCAGAATCGATGCTATGCATAGCAGTTCCCGCCTGGCAAAATCAACACGGACAATTTACGCACTTGCCTCTGATAAAAAGCCTAAGCAAACTTGGATATCAGCCAATTATTGGTAAAAATCTCCTGTATCATCGTCCAGATCAGGTAGTTGCCAGAGAAATTATGGTATTAAAGCCCATAGACATGACTAAAACCGCTTGACAACTGGCTTTATTTTCGATAAACTAGAACAGATTGTTTTTTAGAAAACTATAAGGAGTAAAGAATGTCAAAGGTTAAAGCTGGCGGCTCTAGCAAGAACATCCACAACAATGCTGGTCAACGTCTTGGCGTAAAGCGATTTGGTGGCCAAAAAGTTACTGCTGGACAGGTCTTGGTCCGCCAAACTGGCGCTACAAAGATTGCTGGTGACGGCACATACATTAGCCGCAATTTTACCATTCACGCTGCAAAAGACGGTGTGGTTGGTTTTAAGCAGGTTAAGAAAACCAAATTTACTGGTAAAACAGAACGCCGAACACAAGTTGTTGTTCTCTAGTATTACAGAGACAGACTGTTAAGATACCCCCCCCAGATACGGGGGTTATTTTAATTCTCAGTAGAGTCTTTTAATAGGCTCTCAAGAAGAGCTATTGCACCGTCTCTATGCATACCACTTCTCTCCTTGTCGCCCCTATAGTGTGTGGTCGTACCTTCTTGTCTATCAGCACTAAAAGTACCATCCATCATAGCGATTGCCAATACTAGAACATATTCGCGACTAAACATTTTTTCAACCCCGTAATAACCTTGCTTAAAATTCGGTGACTTCAAATTGCCAGCCGAATTAAGAAGAACCCTATTCGCCAAAGACTCTGGGCTATTTTCTGCCAGATCATCCAATTTACCCTGAAGGTACTCAAACAACCGACAGCGTGTAAGATGATCCTCTCTGAGATTATTAACCATTTCCGTAGTATCAAAAATCCGCTCGGGGTTAACTATTTCCCCTAACTTAGGATCATTGGATGACAAAATACCAACAACACCCCCTGCAGACTCTATACTATTTTCCGACAGCTCAACCAACTCAGGATTAATCGGCTCCATTAATTTTCTGGTTCGTTCCGAAAATTCCTTCAAATCATTTTCCTTCTGCCATTGCTCCAGAGCCGCCCATCTATTAGCGACAGACGAAGCTCTACTGCCAGACAAATACCACCCTTCTCTTGACATCATTCTATTAACCCTCGGCAGCCTTAATCGCCTCGATAGCCTCTAAAATACTCTGACGACGCCTGTAAACTGATCCCAAATCACCACTGAATTTTCTATCTATATCTCTATAGTCATTGCTACCAATAATTTCGCCAATCACTCTGGCAAAATGATCTCTATAAGCAATTATTCCCCCTCTGTCATTCCGCGAATTATCGATAATCCTTCTTATTATTGTCAATTTATCCAACAAAACATTAGTTAAATTACCCAGAACTTTATTATCCACGCCCATCTGATCTACATGATCAGTCAGCTCAACCAGACGCCTACGCTCGTCATCATTTTTAATCTTCTTTTTTAAGTCTTCCAAGATGTTATTTATGTTATTATTAAATTCATTCGCAGCCTTAGCCCTAGAAGCCTCAAGATACATAATCATCGATGACGCGCGTCGTATGAGCTCTTCAGTTGCGGGTTCCTTTATCGCTTCAGGGTTACTCTGAATTTGCAACTGGAGCTGGTCAAGATTGAGTCTTAGATTTTCATCTACCTTAGTAAGAAATTCACCATTATTCCCTTCGGTATATTTTTCAAAATCATTAATCACAGACTTAAAGCTCTCAGGTAATATGTCTGTATTGGCTTCATTCGTCTCCATCGACTTTTCAACCACTGGGTTTTCAACCGATTTAGCTGCTGGCAAATCTACTAAATCAGCGCTTGCCTTATCCGCCTCTACCGGCTTTTTAACTGGTTCGGCTGCCACCAAATCCGCTGGGTTAGCACCTACCTTATCTGTCTCCGCTGGCTTTTTAGCTGACTCAACCGCTGGCAAACCTACTGAGTCATTGACTTTAATCGCCCCAATCGGCTCCATGACCCCTTCAGTCATCGCCAAAGCTGATGAACCGGCGCCAGCCTCATCCTTCTTCACTGGCTTTCTAACTGGCTCGTTGGTATCTACCTTATTCGTCTCTACTGGCTTTCTAACTCCAGCAGCATTAACAGCCACACCTCCCATTACAGGATCAGCTTTATCCGCTGAAGGTCTCTCATGACCAGAAACTTCCTTTACAGCTGAGCCATCACTGGAGTTTTCTGGACGCGTCCCTGTAGTCGAAGACTCAGAGCCATTGTTAGCTGGATATTTTTGTCGCCAAATTTGCTCAGCAGCCTCTACTCCTTTTTCAATCATTTCCTTAGTAGTTTTTCCATAAAGATACTTAATATAATCTTCATTTGCTTCTAGACCCTGAATGTTCTCCAATGGCACAATCTCAGTTTCAGTAGTATACTCTCCATCAACTTTAACCAGTTTATATACTTCCATAAACAACTTAATCGGACCAATACCCTTCTCGGAATCAGTATCACACACGGCCAACATACCAATAGGATTCCAGCCTCCGTCATACTTAACGTCCTCTCCGTCTTGACCCCTGCGAATAATAGTTAGTGGATACCTTGCATTATCTGGATCAGTATCAGTAGGAAAAGTCTTAACTACATAATCTTCTATCGTTTTTCGTTGTTTTTGTTCGTGATTTTGTGTTGATTTTTGGGGTTTTTCCATATGTTTATTTTATATCAAAAAATAAGAAAAAAGTCAACCCCCCAACAGAGGTTGACTTGCTCACTGAAACAATTTCTATTTAACACCTAAATGATGCTTTACGCGCGCCACAACGTCGCCAATAACAACCTGAGATTTCACCAAATAATCATCAACTCCCAAACTCTCAGCCCGTTCCTTATCCTTCGGCTGACTAAGTGCTGTTAGCATAATTATCCTTACATTGGCGGTTTCTGGAGTATTACGAAGAATATCCAAAACATCAAAACCGCTAATCTTTGGCATCATCACATCCAATAAAATTAAGTCCGGACGATATTCTACAGTTGCAGACAGTGCGTCCTCGCCGTTATTTGCCTCCCTAACATCAAAACCTTCAATTTCTAGCCGAGACCTGTACACCGCCGATAGCGCAATGTCATCCTCAACTAGTAAAATCTTCTTTTTCTGCTCGTTCATCCTACCTCCATTTTATGTCGTATCTCATAAAAACACAAGCTCTATAGCGATTTTGCTTTATCCATCTGTGGATCACGATTATTATTAACGTCATCCGCCGATAAATCAACCTTCACATCAGGCTCTATACCTGTCTTATCTATGTTACTACCCTTTGGCGTGTACCAACGAGCTTCTGTAACTTTCATCTGTGATCCGCCAGGCAGCCCTATTACTATCTGAACACTACCTTTGCCATAGCTCTTTTGTCCAACCAACTTTGCCTTACCATAATCACGGAGCGCCCCAGCAACAATCTCACTGGCACTGGCACTGCCGCCATTAGTTAGCACCACAGTCTTCACATTACCCAGAATTGGCGAACCAGTTGTATTAATAGTCTTAACAATTTCAGAACCGCGCCGCTCAGTCATCGCCACTTGCTTATCTAGCCAAAGGCCCAACAGTCCTTGTGCCGCACTAACTGTACCACCCGGATTATTACGCAGGTCTAGAACAACCTTCTTAACGCCTTTTTCAACAAATTCAGAAGCATATTTTCGAGCCAAGCTTACCGTATCATCACCAAACCGACTCACCTTCAATATGCCAATTTCCCCATCAATTTTTGATTCGACGGCAGGCGAAGTTATGTTTTGGCGTACAACTGACACTTCACGAGTCTGACCATTGTTTAACAAAGTTAGTTTTACAGAGGTACCAACTTCACCACGAATTTTACTAACGACCTTATCAACATCCCAGTCAGAAACGTTTTCATCATTAACTTTAACAATAACCTCACCCGCCTTAATGCCAGACTTTTGAGCTGGACTACCCTCAAGAGGCCTTATGATAGTCGGCCTACCGTTCCTTGAACCAATTTCCGCACCAATTCCGCCACCAATATCGCCACTCAAAGATTTCTTAAACTCCTTCGTCTCATCTGGATCCATGTATGCAGTATGTTGGTCTCCAGCTGCCGCCACTAGTCCTCGACTGGCGCCATGGATAAGCTTCTCGGTGTCTAATTTACCGTCATAATTTGCGAGTAGCTGCCGATACGTCTCCTGAACACTTGATAAGTCAATCTTTTCCCTAGACGTTCTAACACCAAACAATGGCGCTACTGAAGCAGAAAATTGATCAAAGCGCGTCCCGGCAACAAAACTAATAGTCGCTACAATCATTAGCGTTAAAAACCAACCCAGGCGCTGTTTATTTTCTCCCGTAACCATATACTTTTTCATTATACTACAAAACGCCCGCCTAGCACGAGCGTTTTGTAAAATACATAAGATGTTTAGAAGTAAACGTAAGTCAATCCCGAAGCCGAACGCGTGTAATATCGATACAATCCGTCCCACTCCAAATTATAGTCGCTAACAGTAATTGTACCATCACCATTGACAGATTCGACGTACATGATATGACCGTATTTCCCCTCCATGAACACAGCTGCCGAACCTACTTTTGGCGTCGAGCCGTTGGAGATACCATGACGGGCTGCTGTTGATGGCCACTGTTTAGCATCACCCGCACCACCAAAGTGAGGCACATACCGACCAGTGCTGTGAATCTTCCAAGCCACATAACTCACACACTCACGGGTGTACAGACCCCACGGGTCAACGTACGCATCCAATGGGGCGCTCGCCCAAGCACCTGGATAACCGCCACCGCCTGGAATACCACCCGGGATTGATACGCCGCTTCTACTAAGAGCCTTTAGGTTGACCGCGGCCTGCTCTTCACGCAGCTTAGCTACTTCAGTATTACGTTTTTGTGCTAATGCAGCATAATTATTCTGGTCATTCTTTGTGTCAGCAATAAGCTTTGCTTTCTCGGATTGCTTAGAAGCCATAGCGTTGCGTTGCAATTCTTGATCGCGCAACGTATTCTCGACAGATTTCTTATTTTCTTCCAGCTTTTTCTGCAAAGATTTAATCTCTTTAATTTTATCGTTAAGAGAAGATTTCAATGAACTTCGCTGCTCTTGCTTATCGATATAATCACTAATATTCTTTGAGCTGGCTAACATCTCCAACGGAGAAATCTGATCGTCAACATATAGGTCTGCTAAAATCCGACCCATAGCCTTCCGATTTTGTTTAATAGACGCTTCGTTCTTTTTTATCTGGTCATTTAGATTATTAATCTTTGTCTGGCTATCAGCAATTTGCGCCTGAATAGCCGCAATCTGACCATTAATCTTGTCTAATTCTGACTGCAGACTGTCAGCCATCTGACCCAGGCGTGAAGCCTCGGAGTTATAACTTTCTGCTTCCTTTTGCTTTGCTTGGATTTCGGCATTATAATCACGCGCCAATACGTGCGACGCCAAGCCAAAAACGCCCGACCCAGCGAGCAATACAGACATCGCCACCAGAGACGCTCTGCTGACTAGTGATACCGAAACTGGTGTGGTGGACCGTAGTTTCATGCATCTATATTAGCATAAGCGTAATCCGATTGTCAAGGATATTTTATAGTTTAAGATATTTACGTGTTGCCACCCAAGACGAGACTACGCCAATTGTCGCACCAACTAAAATCATACCTAAGAAAACCAACCCGCCATAAACTGTTAAATGCCCTAAAAGATTATCAACTGGAATACCGTACTTCGTCATTGGGTCGTGAGCAAAAAACAGTAAACTATAGCCAGCAACTGTGGCGATAATTGCTGCAATGAACCCATACATTATTGCCTCAACAATAAACGGACCCCTAATAAAACTACGCTCCGCGCCGATTAACTTCATCATTTCAATCTCATCTTTGCGGTTGAAGATTGCCATGCGGATAGTGTTAAAGACCACCAGTGAAGATATCACCACAAACACGACTGTAGCAATCGAACCGCCGATGCTAGCCAGCCGTACCCAATTGCCCACTGTCTTAATCGCCTGCTGACGCTCACCTGAAAATGACGGCTCCCTACGAGGATCTTTATGCTTCTTATAAAGATCATCTGTCTTAACAAAGTTATTTAATGATTGCTGATTATTCAATTCCTTAACGGAAACACGAAGCGTCGCCGACATTTCGTTGCTAGATTCGCGAATTGCCTCTAATGTATCTGGATCGTCCTTATTTTGCTCAGCCTGCTTTTCTCTAGCCTCTGCTGCAGAGATATACTTTACGCTGTCTACATTATCTAGTTTTTCAATTCGAGATTTGATAGTATTTATGGTCTTTTCAGGAGTATCACCCTTCAAATAAATTGACATATCAGCACGTTTAGAGACATTTGAGACGGTATCAACCAGAATCTGTCGCGCCGACAAAGTCATAAATACAATTATCAGCGTCACACTCATCACCGCAGTGGCGGCAATAGTTAGCCAGGCATTACGACTAAAGTTATTAATACCATACCGACACATCCTAACAAACGTCAACCAGCCGCGCCGGCGTTGACGTATACGAATACTATCTTTATTGCTCTTATTAGTTTTTTTACTAGTGCTGGTGGATTTTGTCATTGTTTGTAGCTCCCCCTCGCCTGATCAGAGGTGATTTTACCATGATCAATTGTAATAACGCGCCGCTTCAATTTGTTAACAATCTCCACGTTGTGAGTCGTCAAAATAACAGTTGTGCCGTATTTATTAATTTTTTCGAGCAAGCGCACGATATCCCAGCTGTGCTTTGGGTCCAAGTTTCCAGTTGGCTCATCGGCAATTAGAATCTTCGGCTGACGCACCACTGCCCTGGCAATTGCCACGCGCTGACGCTCTCCACCAGAAAGCTGATGTGGAAATTGTTTTTCCTTACCCTTAAGACCAACCAGCTCAATCACCTTCGGTACAGTTGACTTAATCTCTCGATTAGTCATTCCCGCAATCTCTAAAGCAAACGCCACATTCTCAAACACCGTCCGATTCGGTAACAGCTTAAAATCCTGAAACACCACGCCAATCTTACGACGCAACAACGGAATGTGCTTGTCTTTCAAATTGTCATAATCAATTCCACCGACCACTATTTTCCCAGAACTCGGTTTCTCTTCTCTTGTCAAAAGCTTCAATAGTGTTGATTTACCAGCACCCGACGTACCAACAATAATTACAAACTCACCAGCGCCAACATGAATGCTAGCTCGATTCAGTGCCGGCTTATTACTTTTACCATAACTCTTCGTTACCCTATCTAACAGAATCATCAATAGTATTATACCATAAGCTAAATATTTTTAGAATTAGCGTTCTGCTCTAAATATGCCGTGATAAATTCATCAATATCACCGTCCAGTACTCCCTGGGCATTGCGGTTTTCATACTTAGTGCGAGTATCTTTGACTAATGTATACGGATGCAAAACATAATTTCTGATCTGGCTACCCCAGTTGGCCGACTCGCCAGCCCTCAGATCAGACAAAGCCTCAGCATGCTGCTCTAATTTCATGGCTAGCAATTTGGAATGCAAAATCTTTAATGCCGTCTCTTTATTTTGGATCTGCGAACGCTCATTCTGAATCGCCACGGTAATACCAGTAGGAATGTGCGTCACCCGTACTGCTGAGTCGGTCGTGTTCACCCCTTGACCACCCTTGCCACCCGAACGGTAAACATCAATCCTCAGATCATTCGGATCAATCGCAATTTCATCTGGCGTATCGATCTTTGGCAGCACTTCCACCAACGCAAAGCTGGTCTGACGCAAATTGTCGGCATTAAACGGACTCAGTCGCACCAACCGATGTACGCCGTTCTCTGAACGCATTTTTCCGTAAGCAAACGGCCCAGAAATCTCCAAAACAACGGTTTTAATTCCAGCATCATCATTGGTCGATCGCTCCAGTGTGTCGGTTTTCATACCCGACTTCTCCGCCCAGCGTAAGTACATTCGCTCCAGCATCGCTGCAAAGTCCTGAGCATCCAAACCGCCCACACCAGCGGAAATCCGCACAATTGCCGAGCGATTATCGTATTCACCAGAGAACAACAAATCCGTTTTATGAATCTCAAACGCCTTCTCAATTGCCGCCACCTGCGTCTGAAACTCTGGCAACAAATCATCATCGCCAAGCTCCATCAATTCAACCATGTCGCCCACCTGTACCGTCAACGTCTGCCACGGCTCAACCGTCTGGCGAAGATTAGCGGCCTGCTTGGTCAATTCTTGAGCGTGATCAGGGTTATTCCAAATCTCTGGCTGGTTAAGTTGCTCATCTAGCTCTGCCAATTTCTGCTCCAACTCAGAGAACTTCAGTGCCTCCTTGGCCTGTTCAATTTCCTTTTCCAGCTCTCCAATTTTCTTTTTTAGCGGTTGCATATATATTATTGTATCACGACGGAAGGTCACCGAATGATACGATAACCCATACGAGATCTCGCCCGATCTCGCTGCGACCACGCATCTACGATAATCGGTCGCACCTGCTCATAGCATGACCTAATAGATTCTGCCTTCTCTGGGCTAAGATTTTTCATCGCAGCTTCAACCATAATATCTGTAACATATTGGCTAAGTTGCTGGTCTACATCACCGCCGGACTTATCCCCCGCCCTAAGCCCACAAGCCTCCACTGCTGATATGATTTTACGCTTTCGAATTCTACGAGCAGTCCCAGACCTATCTAGAGAAAGCCTGCTCTCATAGTCATCATAACCTTCAAAGCACTCTATCCTATCAAACTCACCGTTTTTATCAAAATAAGCAGTTGGTGTACGTCGCTCAATGTCGACCGCATTATAGTCCTCCAAAATCTGCTCTGCCTCAGCTTCACTTATATTACCTGCACACAAAGCAAAATCTATAGCAGCTGTAAACCTTTCTGGCGAAGGAAAGTGCGTAAGTCCAGTGTCTCCATCAACGGCACGATATTTTGGCTTGTCATTCGACTCCACTACGTAATGACATCTACCATCAAAAAATATCCTTAACTCTTCTTCCTTGCCAGACTCTGTAGACGTAGACCGAATAACTTTATTTTCAGCGTAGGGATTCTCTTTTTCATTAGAAATCCCGACAACTGGCAAACCCATCCTGCCTCCAAGCTGATGCATAGCCGTCATCAGACCGACATTAATAGGATTGTTTTGAGAATCTACTTTATAGAAAAACCCAACAGCCTTTAGCCCGCTTTGGCCGAGAGCGACGATTTCATTATGCCTAATAGGCGAACTACGCTCAAGTATCTCATCTGGCGACAAAATCCCCATAGACCGCCCTTTGGCTATAAGACGGTCTCTGTGGCTATTCGGTACGCCAGCATCAGTTGGCGAGGTAAGCACAACACTTGACTCAGGGGCGGCCATGATAATGCCAGCACCCCCCCATGTAGCAGTGTGTTTCTGGTCTATCAGCGACATGCTTAGCGAAACCCTCTCATCAATCCTCTCTGGTTCTTCAAATACATTAATCGATTGATCACCCACCTCATCAGTAGCAGCTACTTCATCCTGCGTTACCAACTGGATAAAAAGCGCACCAAGACGAGCAAGGGAGTTAAAAGCATGCACTAAATAACGAAAGTCCTCAGGATTATGTTGACTAGGGTCAGTCGTCTGACCCCAATACACAGGTTCATCTTCGTGAATGTAGTAAGAGTCTTGCTTCGTAGACCTTGATGATTCAAATGACATATTTTATATTATACACTATATATAGATATAAGTCAATAACATATTCTGCCGTACCATTTTTCAGAAGCGACTTCTCTGCTAGAATATGAGAATGGATAACGACATTGAAAAGATTTTATTTACCAGCGAAGACATTAAAGCAGCCATTCAAAAACTTGGACAAAAATTAACCGAGGATTACCAAGATAAAAATCCAGTCGTTGTGGGGATTTTACGCGGTGCGGCACCGTTTATGATTGATTTGATACGAGCGATGGACTGCTACATGGAAATTGATTTTATGGCAGTTTCCAGTTACGGCGACGACACGGAATCTTCTGGTACAGTGAAGATTATTAAGGATCTAGACACTGACGTTACTAATCGGCATGTGCTGATAGTTGAAGACATTATTGACAGTGGTCGAACCGCCCAAGCTTTGAGAAAATTGTTCGCCGCCAAGAATGCCGCCTCGGTAAAAATATGTTCATTATTAGATAAGTCTGAGCGGCGTGAAGTTGATGTCCAGGCGGACTACGTTGGCATCAATACACCAAATGAGTTCGTCGTTGGCTATGGTCTGGATTTTCGCCAGCAATACCGAAACTTACCATACATTGGCGTATTAAAGCCAGAGGTTTACCAAAGTTAAAGCTTTTCTACTGCCGCCACGAACTGCTCACCGCGGTCATTATAGCTCTTAAACATGTCAAAACTGGCGGCGGCTGGGCTGAGAATTACCACGTCGCCAGGCTGGGCTTGGTTTTTTGCCGCCTCAACCAGCTCTGACATCATTGCCATTCTTAAGCATACAACTCGGCAAGAAACTTTTTCATCACTTAAAGCCTTGGTGATTTCATTGGCATTTTCACCGTTAATAATCACTGCTCGCATTTGCTGAGCCGCAATTTCACTCGCCAATTCTCTATAATCCGCTCCCTTATCAGATCCGCCCAAAATCAAAACCTTTGGCTCAGCGAAGGATCTTAACGCAGCAACGGCACTACCAGGCGTAGTCGAAATGCTATCATCATAATACTTCACGCCATTTTTCTCAGCAACAAACTTTAAGCGATGCGGCAAACCCGTAAAATTGCTCAGCCCAGCTTTTATGTCATTATCAGAAAGATCAGGGATAATCGCATGTGTTGCCAAAATTGCGGCACAGGCATTATCAATATTATGCTTTCCTGGCAGACGGATTGCCGAAATTATATCGCCCGAAAGATTAAATGGGTATTCTTTTTTCTGCGCCAAACTAACTCTAGCAATTGATGAGCTAAACTCATTTTTAGAGTTGTAAATTAAATAGTCATCTGCAGTCTGGAATCTGGCAATATTCGACTTCGCCGCCAAATAATCATTAAAATCAGCGTGAACATTCAAATGATCTGGCTCGATCATCAGCACCACAGCCACGTGCGGCGACTTTTCAAGATCCCACAACTGAAAACTCGACAGTTCATAAACGACAATGTCATTTTTCTTAATCTCGGGTAGAATATCCAACGCTGGCACGCCGATATTCCCCACCAAATGTACCGTTTTTCCAGCCGCCCGCAAAATACTAGCGACCAGGCTACACGTCGTCCCCTTACCTTTCGTCCCAGTTACGCCGATAATCGTAGCTGGACATTCTGTAAAAAACTCGTTCGTCGCCGACCAAATTTGACCGCTGGTTTTTATTTTTTCTGGCGAAATACTAGGAGACCTTATGATTAAATCCGCGTCGGCCAAACCAGCAAACCCCGTTTGAAAAGAAACGCCATCCGGCAAATTATCGACGAACTCTTGCCCGTCAGCCACTAAAAAACTGGCACTCGGAAACTTTTTCTGAAAATAACGCAGATTAGATTGACCTTCAACCCCATAGCCAGCGATGACAATTCTCATAGAATAATTATATCACGGTCAATCTATATAATATCTTTAGAAAAGCTTGCTCAGCTTATCGTGTAGCTTCGTCAGCAACTCTTTTTCTTCTGAACTGACCGCTGCCAGCGTCCATGTATTTGACGCAAAGAATTGACGAGCCGTTTCAATCATCTGCTCTGAAGTGACCGCCAAAATCGAAGCTGGCACCCCGTCATAATCTCTAACAAAATCATCGGCAAAATACCGGCCTACGTAAAAATTACTAATCTGGCCAACCGTCTGAGCGCCCATCTGATAACGGCCCAGTGAATACGATTTAACACTTTCTAAATCTTCAGCAGAGATAGAGCCAGATAAAACTCGCTTTAATTCTCTGACGATAATATCAAATAGCTTTTCCGCCGTATCAATATTCACTTGCCCGCCAAAATCCCAGGCCGAATCATAAAAACCGACTGAGGTATCACTAAATATACTGTAAGCCAAGCCCTTTTTACGCGCCGAACCAAAAATTCTTGAACTCATCGTGCCAGTAAGTATATGATTTAAGGCACTCATAGCGTCAGCCTCTTCATCTGTTAATTCACGCGGCACGACCATTGACCAGCCAAATGTCAGATTCGTTGCTTCTTTGCGTCGAATCAGAACCGGATTTGCCCTACGAGGCTCATCATGCGGAATCGCAAACCTCTCACCAGTCTCCAATTGCCACCCCTCCAAATGCTCCTTAATAGCAGACTTTCGCCCTGTCAATTTTCCAGCCGCCACAAACCGCATGTTCTTCAAAGTGTGCGTACGCTTATGGTGATTTTTTATATCTTTAAGCTCAATATTAGCAATCGTCCTTAACCGCTGATTATAGGTCAATATGTCCTCACCCAGTGCCTGCTGGATGCGCGGCCACATCACACGGTTATGATTATTAAGATAGCCCGTTAATTCAGAACGAACATTGCCCTTTTCTGCCTCCAGCTCATCAGCATTGAAGCGCGGCGTTGTAATCGCTAACCGCTGGAGCTCCAATATCCGGTCCCATTCAAAATCAGCACAGATTGCCTCGTAAACCATTGAATAGTCTGACGTATAAGCATTGTGATAGGCCCCATTTTTAGTGAATTCTTGCTCATAATTATGCTCTGAGCGGAATTTTTCATTAGCGCCAAACGCCATATGCTCCATAATATGCGCCGTTTCATAGATATTTTTATCTAGGACGTAACGATTGCCCGCCCTAAATTGCACCTGAAAACTCATCACTGTAGCGTCTGGGACATCAATCAGCAGACCACGCGCACCATTTTTCAGCCTAACTTCTTCAACTGTATGTTTCATCGCCTAACTTTCTGACTATTTACGATTCTTTTTGCGGTTTTGGCGCTGCGCTTTTTTCTTCTTGCGGGCTTGATTTTTAGCACGATTAGATTCCGCGCTAGTCTTCCCCTTTTTCACCGAAAAGTCATCATCACGATTTTCTTCAACCGCACCAAGTTCATTAACGCCACGCTCGACAGCATTCTCCGCCAAGCGCGTCAGCTCTGTGTCGTACTCATCATCCTGTGATTGACGAACCACGGCATCAGCTTTATGGATGTTAAATATTGTCGACAAGACTTCATTGCGTAAATTAGCCTGCAAGCTCTCAAATAACTTCTGAGATTCTGAGCGATATTCAACCAACGGATCGCGCTGACCAACACTACGCCAGTGAATTCCTTCACGCAAATGTTGCATGTTTTCCAAATGTTGCATCCACAATGTATCCAGCACAGCCATATAAACCTCGCGCTCAACACCACGCAAATCATCAGCACTAATCTCAGATTCTTTAGCTGCGTACGCTTCTTCTGCCAGCTTCAGCGCCTTTTCGTAGCGCAACTTATCTTTCTTTTCCTTGCCAATCTTTGAAAGCTTACCTTCATCAACCGGGAAAGTCGTCACAAATTCTTCAACAAACTTTGGATTATTTTTAATTGGCAACGTTGTTAATTCACTGACTTTCGCTCTCAACAGACGTTCGATTTCTGGCTTAATGTTGTCACCTTCCAAAATCTTGCGGCGCATGACATACACCACGCGGCGATGACGATTGATAACGTTGTCATACTGAACAACATTTTTACGCGTATCAAAGTTGTAGCCTTCGACACGCTTTTGGGCTGCCTCCAGCGTCTTAGACACGGCGCGATTTTGAATCGGCGTTTCTTCATCGACGCCCAGCCGATCCATCAACGCCGCGATGCGCTCGCCCTGGAAAATTCGCATCAAATCATCTTCGGTTGACACATAGAACTGGGTTTCACCCGGGTCACCCTGACGACCGCCACGACCGCGCAGCTGATTGTCAATCCGGCGCGATTCATGCCGCTCCGAACCGATCACCACCAGGCCGCCTAGCTCTTTCACGCCCTTGCCGAGCTTGATGTCGGTACCACGTCCGGCGATGTTTGTCGCCAGCGTAATCGCACCCTTTTCACCAGCCTTTTCAATGATGGCTGCCTCGCGCTCATTATTCTTGGCATTCAAAATCTCAAACTTAATGCCTTCTTTTTCCAGATATTTGGCAATTTGCTCGTTCTTGGCAATCGAGCCAGAACCAACCAACACTGGCCGGCCTTGCTTGTGATACTCTTTGATGGCTTCAGCTACCGCCTTCAGCTTGCCTTTTTCAGTCTTGAAAATCAGGTCTTCTTTGTCGTCGCGGATCACTGGCTTATTCGGCGGAATCTGGATAACGTCCAGTGAATAAATTTGTTGAAACTCCTCGGCTTCGGTGAACGCCGTACCAGTCATACCGGAAAGTTTATTGTACAAACGGAAATAATTCTGAAACGAAATGGTTGCCAACGTCATACTTTCTTCTAGTACCGGTACGCCCTCTTTGGCCTCAATGGCCTGGTGCAAGCCTTCGTTGTAGCGGCGCCCTTGCATCAAACGACCAGTGTGTTCATCGACGATGATCACTTCGCCGTCGTTGGTTACCACATAATCTTTATCGCGCTTGAACAAGGTTTGTGCTCGCAGCGCCTGATCCATGTGATACACACTGCGCACATGGTCCGGCGTGTACAAATTTTTTATTCCCAGCAGTTTTTGGACTTTTTCCACGCCCTCGTCAGTCAAGGCTACGCTGCGGCGTTTTTCGTCCAAAACATAGTCCTCTGGCACTAATTTACTGGCAACTTTGGCGAAAGTATAGTAATTATCTGGGTTTTCCGCTGCTGGCGCCGAGATGATGAGCGGCGTACGCGCTTCGTCGATCAAAATGGAGTCCACCTCGTCAACGATGGCAAAATTCAGCTCACGTTGCCTAAGCAAGTCAACGTCATTCACCATATTGTCGCGCAGATAGTCAAAGCCAAACTCGTTATTTGTGCCGTAGGTAATATCCGCCGCATAGGCTTCTTTACGCGTAACCGGGCGGAGCTTGCGCATGCGCGGATCGTCGTGGTGCTCATTATCGTACTCTTTGTCATAGACAAATGATGCTTCGTTAATGATCACACCAGTCGTCAAGCCCAAAAAGTCATACACCTGGCCCATCCAGCCCGCGTCACGCTGTGCCAGATAGTCGTTGACAGTCACCACGTGAACACCCTTGCCTTCCAGCGCGTTGAGATATGTCGGCAGTGTCGCCACCAGAGTCTTACCCTCACCGGTCTTCATCTCGGCCACATTACCCTCATGCAGCACCATACCACCGATTAACTGCACGTCATACGGACGCTCGCCGATGACACGCTTGGCTGCCTCACGCGCCACCGCAAAGGCATCCGGCAAAATCGTATCCAAGGTTACGTTTTTCTTATCCAAACGCTTTTTCAGCGCCTCCGTCTGCTCTCGAAGCTCTTTGTCTGACATTTTTTCATATTTGTCATTTAGACCATTGATAACGTCAACTTGTTTTCGCAGTCGTTTCAGAATCTTCTTCTGCGGATCGCCAAAAATCTTACTCAGCGCCTTTTGTTGTGTAATTGCCATAAAACTTAAAACTCCCTCACTTTCAGGCATTTTCAAAAACTTCTTTTATTATAGCGTTTTTAGGTCAATTTGAAAAGAAAAAGCGCCCAGAATATGAGCGCTTCATGACAACTTCAGCTAATAATTATTTTCGGCCCAATCCCCGCTTCAACTTTGCCAAAATTCCGCGACTACTACCAACGTGCGCCAATACGTCATCCTTATACTTTCTCAGCTGGCCGTTCAACTTCGCCTCAACAATATCCACTGCCGCCAAAACGTTCATAGTTGAATCTTTAGCAGTGATTTTCTTATCTGGAACGTTGATAATAACTTCAACTTCGTATTTATTACCACCAGGATTATCAATTTGCTTAATCTTTACATCTGCAGTCGCGCTCTTACGGGCATGCCGTGGTAGATATTTACCCAAACCACCAATTTTTCGCTCAACATATTTCTTAGTCGTATCGTTTAACTCGTACTTAACGCCAGTAATAGTAATATTTTTAATCATTTTGCCTCCTACTAACTAATATGTCTTTCATTATATCACGTCACGACCATTCATATATGGTCGCAATACCTCTGGTACCATCAAACTACCATCTTCGTTCTGGAAATTCTCCAAAATCACCACCAATGACCGTGCCAGCGAAACCGCCGTACCGTTTAAGGTGTGAACCGATTCAATACTACCATCCGCTCGCCGTACGCGAATGTTCAAACCACGCGCTTGGAAATCCGTACAATTCGAACAGCTAGTCAACTCACGATACGTCTCATCGACTGGCGACCAGTATTCGATGTCGTATTTTTTGGCAGCCGGCGCGCCCAAGTCGCCCGCCGCGATATTCACCACGTGGTACGAAATACCAATTTGCTGCCACAAAGCTTCTTCAATCGCCAAAATCTTTTCATGGATATCACGCGACTGTTCTGGCAAACAAAACGCGTACATTTCCAGCTTATTAAACTGATGGACACGGAACAATCCACGGGTGTGCTTACCGTACGTTCCCGCCTCTTTACGGTAGCATGGGCTATACCCTGCATATAACAGCGGCAAATCTTTCTCATCCAAAATTTCATCAGCGTGATAGCCCGTCAGTGGCATTTCCGCCGTCCCGATCAGCGTTAAATCCTCGCCCTCGACCACATATTCGTTACTACCCTCGCCTTTTGGCGTAAAGCCCGCACCTTCTGCTGTGCGTAAATTCACCATGTGCGGCACAATCATAAACATAAAGCCCTGCTTCGTCACATAATCCAGCGCGAACTGCGTCACAGCATTTTCTAGCAACGCCAAATCGCCTTTGAGATAATAGAACTTCGCGCCAGCTACTTTTGCTCCGCGCTCAAAGTCCACCCAGCCACGGCTAACGGCATAGTCCAAATGATCCTTGGCGCCCGTTTTACGTTCGCCGTAAGCCTTTATCTCAACCGAATCTTCCTCGCCGCCAAGCGGCACGTCATCAAAGATGATGTTTGGCACGTTTTTCAGAATTGCGGCTATTTTTTCTTCAGCGGCTTTCAAGTAGCCCTCGCGCTCCGCTAGCTCAATTTTCAGCTGTTTCCCCTGATCAATCAATTCCTGATCTGGACGACCGCCCTTCATCTGCGCCGAGATCACATTACGTCGCTCACGCAGAGCATCAACTTGTTTTTGCAGATCGCGACGCTCGTCATCCAACTGCAACAATGCCGCAATATCGACCTTATAACCCTTATCATTCGCCGACCTTTGCACAAGATCAACATTATCTCGAATAAACTTGATGTCTAACATGCTTTAATTATATAACAATTTTTTCTTAAACGTGAGAGATAAACCCGACACCAAGTAGTATTAATAGAAACAGTCCCATCGTAAATCGATAAATTATAAATGGACGGAAATTATTGCTCTGAATAAACTTCAGTAGCCATGACACCGCCACGTAACCCACGCCAAAGGAAACTACGGTAGCAATAATGGTTGATGTCCAGCCGACACCACCAGAAATGTGTTTATATTTGGTAACGACCTCCAGCAACCCAGCCGCCATTAAAGCTGGGATACCCAAAAAGAAACTCAACTTCGTAACCGAAACACGGTCAAAGCCGCGGAACAAACCAATGGAGATTGTTGCACCAGAACGGCTGATTCCTGGAATTAACGACAGACACTGCCCGACACCGATCATCAGCGTATCTTTCCAGCTGGTCTCAGCTTCATTACGCTTATTTTTTACCGCCCGATTATCCGCCAGCCACATCACCACGCTCCAGCCGACTAGTCCAATCGCCACAAACCACAAACTCCGAAGCACCGTCTCGACTTCGTGCTTGAAAAGAAGACCAACGACAGCGATAGGAATTGAGCCAATGATAATCGCCCAGCCATATTTATAATCGAACTTCCGACGAGCCCGCTTCCACCACAGGCCGCACCACCAAGCTTGCAGAATGCGCCAAATATCACTCCAGAAATAAATTACCGCCGCCAGAATTGCCCCAATTTGAATCACCGCCGTAAACGCCACCACGCTCGGATCGTCGATTTTCATCCCCATCAGCTTCTCGGCAATCGTCAAATGTCCGGTTGAAGAAATCGGCAAGAATTCCGTAATTCCTTCAATCACGCCAAGAATAATTGCTTGCCACCAAGCCACGCTTAAAAATTACCTTTCATCTTTCAAGTGTAGCATTAGCGGTAAAATCATTCAAATTAATTCTTATCTTAAGAGTCAGAGTGATCTACATTATCAGCGCCATAATAAGCTGGACTATCCACATTTACGCCAGCAGGCGCATAAATCTTAAGCCCAATTGGTGTATAGAACATTTGGCAGCCGCTGAAAAATATCGTTCGCGGACATTTTTCAGCAATAGACACTATCAATCGATCGCCCTCGCGTCGTACAGTGACGTCCGGCTTCTTCATGTTTGGTAATTCTATGTACTCGGCCTCAATTTTTAGCTTATCAGAGTTAGTCCGTTTTACACTTCCCATTGCGCCGTTAATGGAAATTGTTTTTACATTATCTGTATCTGGAATTTCTACATTCATTCTCTTTGTCAGATACTGCGATTCATACATAAATTCTGAGCTAGCTTTCATGCCAAATACGATTGAGCTGGCCATACCCATAGATATAACGACCGTAGCAATAATCATCGAGATTGCAGACACGCGACTCATCGTCCAAGTAAAAACGCTACGCGACAACATCATACCCAAAACCGCCGCTGAAATGCCGCAAATCACTAGTGAAATCCATAGACCCCAAGCCCATATTTGTGCATTTAATCCACTTAGTAGATCAATTACAGATAATCCAACTGCGCCACCTACAATCAGCCCAATCACTACCCCAAGAGTCATCAGGAAAATGATAATTCCAGCAGAGTAGCGAAGAATCTTAGATGCCAAATCCCTACTCTCATTAGTTATTGCTGAGCCACCATCAACAGCTACTTTTTTAAGAGCCGCCAGAGTTACTGGCTTACCGCGCATTCTTAATTTATCTGACGCTGTCCTCGCTGGAGGCATTGATAGCCACATCACCACGTAAATCAATACAGCCGTACCAAAAGTTGCGAACGGCGAGACAATTGCAATTAGACGCACCCATAGCGGATTGATGTTAAAATATGCCGCCACGCCTGCACAAACACCACCGATAATAGCATTATCAGTATCACGCATTAGTTGCTTTTCTGGCTTTGACTCTGAACCATCACCACCCAAATCATCATCTACTGGGCTATCTCCATCAGCAAAATCACGCGACTCACCCATTTGCTTTTGAATTGCTAAAACATCGTCAACACTAATGACTCCTTCTTTCATTACGCCGCGCTCTGCCAAAATCTCAACCATCCGTGCCTCGATTTCGCGCATAGCTTCCGGCTCAGCGTGCATATTTTTTTGAATTGAATTAAGATATTTCTCTAGCAAACTTTTAGCTTCAATTTCTATACTAAAAGCTGTTTTTGCTAGATGAATTCTAGTTATCTCTTTCATTAATTCACACCTTTCTCAAGATCTTTAAGCGAACTATTCAACATTTTTATGCGATACTTTAACTCATCAACTAGCTGAAAACCGCTATCTGTTAATGAGTAATATTTTCTGGGCGGCCCCTGCTCGCTTTCCCGCCATTCATGCAGTAAATACCCATACTTCTGCAGTCTGTTTAGCAGCGGATAAATTGTGCCCTCAACAACCATTAGATCCGAGTCACTTAATCGCCTAACAATGTCACCGGCATACTGCTCCTGCTTCGCGCAGGAAAGCAGCACGCAGTACACCAAAAAACCTTTACGCAGCTGAATGGCTAGGCTTTCAACATAATCACCGGGATTCATACCTTTCCCCTTGTGGAATATTAGTACCTTCAATTTGCCCGTCTTTTATGCGGATTTGGTAATCGCATTTTTTCGCCAAATCATCATCATGAGTCACCACTATCAACGTCGCACCCTTTTGCTTATTATAGTTAAATAATAGCTCTTCTATCTTAGCACCAGTTTCGCTGTCTAGGTTACCCGTTGGCTCATCAGCGAAGATAATTTGTGGATCACCAACAATCGCCCTGGCAATCGCCAAACGCTGCTTTTGACCACCAGACAAATCTTTCGCGCGGCTTTTACGCTTCTCATACAGATCCACCGCCATCAGAGCTTCGTTGATTTTCGCTTCGCGCATTTTTTGCGGCATCTGTGCGATTTCTAGCGGCAGGCTAACATTATCCTCAACACTTTCGTTACCTTGAACGAAAAAGCTCTGGAAAATAAAACCTATTTTTTTAGCCCGGAATTCATCAACCTGCTTCTGTTTCAGCTGCAAAATATCTTGCCCATCAATAATCACTCGACCCTGCTGCGGACGGTCAAGTCCAGAAATTGCGTGCATCAATGTCGACTTTCCTGAACCAGATTTACCGAGAATCGCCACACTAACGCCTGTTGGAATTTTCAAACTAACATCATTTAGCGCTACAAATTGATTTTTCTTTTTGCCATAAATTTTCGTTACGTTATTAAGTTCAATCATGATACTTCTCCTACTCTGTCCTTAACGCCTCAATTGGGTCTAACTTTGTTGCCTTGCGGCTTGGCAACCAACCAGCCAGCACCGCCATCACCATCAGACTGACTATCAATAAAATAATTTGTACTGGATTAATAACCAGAAGATTAGTACCCGCCCCCAGTTTTAGCGCGCTAGCAATTGCCGGATTAAACAGTGTTATCAAGCTTGCAAAGCCAACACCGATTAGTCCGCCCAATAAACCAACCCAAGCTGCTTCATATCTAAATAACTTACCGATATCGCGGCCACTTGTACCCAACGCCTTCATCAAGCCAATTTGACTAGTTCGCTCCAGAACTGAAATATACATAGTATTAATGATTCCGAACACACTGGCGAGCAGCGCCAATCCACCAAAACCTATCAAAGCCATCTGAGCTACATTAACCATTGTCAGAAGAGCCTTGCGAGCATCTTGAATTGACGACGCAGTATAGCTTTTACTGATTTCATCCTTTACAGCGTCAACATTCTTTACATCATCAACAGACACAATCACCAATGAGTATTCGTTAGACAACCCCTTATAATGACTATATTCGTAAATATCCTTAGCGTCGTCTGATGAGATTCTCACGGCCGGCTGATAGAAGATTGTTGTGTCTGATTGTTTATCAACAGCTACAATTTTTAATGAGATCTCTTTAGAGGCGCTAGCACTCCACGATGATCCGCCACGAATACCCAACGTAATAGTCTTACCGATAGCCGACTTAGCACTAGCAAAGCCCATTTTTTCTACATAAGACTCTGGAATAATAGCTTCACCCGACTTCAACATAAAATCGTCCAAGCTACCAGCCGCCAATTCCGCCCGAGTCCGGTCCGCCTTAACTGCTATATCTGGAGTAAATTTCTTACCATTCCCCGAACTTTTAACATACACGATTCCAGATGTAGAGTAGGATGGTGTCACTTTTTCTACGTGCGGAATACTGCGTAATTTTGTGAGGTCTTCATCGCCCATTGAATACTTACTACGCAATGAGGAACGGTCCTTTACCTCGCTACTTTTATTTTTATCTTTTGAGTCGCTATATTCTGGTAAAGCCTCCTCCTCTGCTGATGATGAAACGGCTTTTTTATACACTGTAATAACCTTCTTATCGCCAGCAGAATCAACTATGTTATTAGTGTACAATCGGCCACCTTCGCCAGCCATCATCGCTAGCCCAATAGTAAACGCCCCGACAGAAATCGCCAGTGCCGTTAAAATCGTCCGACCTTTCGACTGGCGAAGGTTGCGCCCGGCTCGCTTAATAATATCTATTCTTCTCATACTACACTCCTTATAGTTTTGCTATACATAGTACTATGTTATACAAGGTACTGTAAATAGTCAAGTACTATAAATTATTTTTTTATCTAATATCCCCCGGTCTAGTTCTACTGAGAACCCTTCACTCTTCCCCTAGCTCGACTAGACCCACTCTCTTCGGGATCCTCCGCACTTTCATCGCTAGCACTACTGTCAAGCAACTCATCAACCATCTCTGACATATATATTGCAGCATCATAAAGATTTGAATCGCCCCACACCCTTATCTTGTCTCCATCTTCATCTTCATCTCCATCATCAATTACTGCAGAAATTACAACCTGATGCTGTCGATAGTCAATCTCACCCCAGGCCGTTTCCTGATCTGTAAAATCAACTTCTGAATCATCGGCACTAACTTCAAATTTGCCATCGTAATGTCGACAGTCAGCAATAATGTATTGATTCAATTCCCCCTCATCGTTCTGCACCCACACCTTCATTAATACAACCATCTCATCCAACGAATCGGCCGGCTTGACCAATCTTAGATCCTGCCTACCATCAACAACCAGCCTACCTAAACCACCAGCTTGATTTTTATCAATATAAAATACTTCATTTATGCCTGTAAAAGAATCGACAGCCGGCACGTAAAATGTGTCAGGAAACATCGTTTCAATGGTCTTATTTTGTAGGCGATCAGGAACACCCTCGCCTTCATAGCCTATCCTAGACATATATAATCTCCCTGCCCACCGCCTTTATTATTAAAATTATCTTTTAGAATACCACGAAACAGAATCCGAATGCCCTATTCCTCGTCATATTCATCCTCAATTTCCTGGTCCAAAATCTCTTCAATCACGTCCTCCAACGTGATAATCCCTAGCTCATTTTCATCGTCCATCACTACAAACAAATGATTGCGGGTTTGAATAAATCGACTCAGCACCGTGTCCAGCCGCGACCGTGCATCGATGTCGTGAATCTTGTCTCGGTATAGTTGACTGATCGGCAGCGGCAGCTTGCGCCCCACCACATCCTTCACATATAAAACGCCAACCAATTTTCCTTCGGAGCAAACTGGAATCCGCGAATGGCCAGCATGTTTGATTTGAGCCAGCAGTGTCGCATCCAGCTCATCATCCAACTCCACCGTAAACACCTCATCCATCGGCGTTACCAAATCGCCAGCTGTCTTTTTACTGAATTGCAGCGCACCCGCCGCGATCCGGCTTTCGTCATAATCAACCGGACTATCCGACCGCTCAGCATGCTCGTGAATGATCTGTTCTAGCTCTTGGTGTGAATACAGCTGTGGCGCTTCCTTGCCTACCCAGCGATTGAGTAGCTTGGACATCGGCCGAGCCAGTGGCCAAAATAGCACATAAATCACATCTAGCAGCCAAAAGAAATAGCGCGTAATCTGATAGCCGCGCTGCGTAAAAATCGCTTGCGGTAAAATCTCGCCAAACATGGTAATCAGCAATGTAGCAATCAGCCCACCGACCACACCGTTAGTCATATTGCCCAGCAAAATCGACATCGCCGTATTTACACCGACATTGCCCAGCAAAATACAAAATATCAAATAGTAGCCATCCTTACGGTAGCGATAGACTCGGGCAGCAATCGCATCGCCCTGCCGAGCCTTTCGCTTCAAGTCGTCTGGTCTCGCCATCATCAAGCCAATATTCAGGCCCGAAAATATCCCAGATAGCGCCAATAGTAAAACGGCCATCAACCACAGTAAAATATCAGACATAACTTACCAGCCGCCGCCTCCGCCGCCGCCTCCGCCACCACCAGCGAAGCCACCACCAGTCGAACCACCAGAGGTCGATGAATAGTCGCTGGCGCTACTGGCCACGCTTGACAAACTATTCATCCCAGCCGCAAATGCCGCCGTATTGAACGCGCCCTGACCACTATACCAATCCGGCTGCTCACCAACTTGCTCATAGTATTTACCCAACTGCTTACTCCACTCTTTTTCCTGTCCGAACAGCACCGCGTATGGCAAGACTCGCTCATACAACTTCACCAATTGCTTCTCGTCAGCCGTATCAACCTTGACTTTTTCTGCACCCTCAGGACTCTGTAACATCTGTAGGCGCTCGGCTTCAGCCACGCCTATATACATTTTAAGTCCTGCTAAATATCGCCTGAGTACTAAGCCCTCATCTGTCAGTGACCAACCAAATGACAAGGCAAACACTATCCCCGCCATGATTAATAACACTGGCGACAGCAATAATACACCGATAGCAAAAAACCACAAAGCCCACTTCTGTACTATTTGTTTATTCACTGGTTTCTGCTCGCACAAACCGTATTTACCACGGGCCAAATTCTTCAAATTTGTATCATCATCGCGCGTTCTCGCAGCATATGACAAATTGTTCTGCAACTTTTTCAGATTTAGCCGCTGACCTGGCTTTGGCATTGACGAACCAAACATATCCCGAATAACCTCAGATTCCTCGGTTCTCAGCTCTTTCAAATCTTTCACAATTTCAATTTCATACTGCGCCGACCGCAAAAACGACGCCTTTCTCACTTCGTATAGCTTGATATAGTGCCGCACCGCCAAATCCAACAACTGCGCCACCTTGGCTGAACCTTTAACCATCAACGCATCATAGCGCTTCAAAACATACGCTGAGGTCATTACACTCGCCTGTTTTGGTGGCAAATACTCTGGCGGAATTGGTTTGAGTTCACGGTACCTACCAAACAACCGTCGGTAGCGCAAGCTCAACAGTAGCATCAAAATAACCGCCAAACTACTTGCTATCGTCTGCACCGTTGCCCAAATTTTTATCAACTTTTCACTCAACGTCTCTTGATACCTAGTAAACGTACCGCTGGTAAAGCCAACAGCCATCGTTATGCCTTCACGGCGATTTAGGCGGCTCACATTTGTAACAATTTCACTCTTATCACCGCTGATATTACACCGCTTAGTTGAACCATGCGCACCAACATAACAGAAAACTTCGCCGCGCCGCGCCGCCTGAAGCGACTCGTTAAGTTTCACGGACACGCGTACATTTTGCATCGGCACGCGCCACTCATTACCGATGACATCCCAATAGAACTCATCACGCCCTGTATTATCATAGTGCTTAGTTACATCACGCTGAGTAAACTTGATGATGTAAGTTTTCTCACCACTGACGTAAACATCTTTCTTGCCAATCCTTAGCTCATCACCATTCCAGTTATACTCCAGTGTTTTCCCCTGTTCATCAGTTACCGACTGCAACGAAAAGTTCGTCGGATGATTATCATACTTCTTCACAAATATTGGCGCAATGCCGCGGTTTTGATTCGGCGGAAAATGAGCAGTAATTCGCCACGTTGTCGCCAACGTTGAACGATTCTCTCCATCGCGACCCAATGAATACTCCGCATTAAATTTAGTGACGGTAAAATTGTCCGTCTGCGCTGCAAGCGCTGCTTGGCCAGATCCAGCCAGCAGAGATCCAGCGATTAGTATCCCCAATATAAGTCGCTTCATACTCTAATTATAACAAACCCAGTCCAGGCGACAATTACAGCTTCACCTGCGGATAGATCGCCCGCGTCGTCTCATCGATTTCACTTCTTAGCTGCGGGAACGGCACACCCTCACGTGCCGTCACACCTTCAAAAATCCAAAATACCCGCTCAGAATACCCCCAACCACAAGCTGGCGGCATACCGTACTCCAACATCTCCACAAAGTCGATATCCAGCATCATCGCTTCTTCGTCGCCAGCATCGCGCATCTGTTGCTGCTCAACAAAGCGATTCAGCTGGTCGATCGGGTCGTTCAGCTCGCTAAAGCCATTGCCCAGTTCTGAACCAGCGATCACCGGCTGGAAACGCTCCACCGTCTGCGGATTGTCAGGATTGGTCTTAGACAGCGGGCTGATAAACTTTGGTGTATTCACCAACCACACTGGCCCCGCCACATCTTTGCGAACATTCTTCCACAATTTATCAATACCACGTGGGATAGAGTCAGTTTTTTCGACCTCTAAACCATGCTCCTTCAACTTGGCAGCCACCTCTTCAATCGTTGTATCGTACACGTCAATTCCATAGTGCTTGCGAATAACTTCAGCATAATCCCAAACTTCCCACTCGCCGCCCATATCAACATTAAATTTGCCCAGCTGGAACTGCAGCGTCCCAAACGTCTTTTGAAGCACGTCTTTATACATCGCCTCCATAAAACGCATACCCTGCTTCCAGTCCCAATACGCAGCATACCACTCCATGGCGATGTGCTCTGGCAAATGCTCATCGGAATAATTCTCATTGCGAAAACGCGGCCCGAGATCATACACCTTCTCAAACCCAGCACCAATCAGGCGCTTGAGCGGCAACTCGTGAGAAATACGCAAGTAAAACTGCTGATTATCCAGTGCGTCCATATGCGTCACAAACGGGTTAGCATCAGCGCCGCCGGTCGTATGCTCCAACACCGGCACATTTACCTCAGTAAAGCCGTGGCTGTTTAGATAATCGCGCGTCGCCTGCCAGAACTTGCTGCGACAAATAAACCGCTGACGCACCTCTGGATTGACGTTCATATCAACATAACGGCGGCGGAAACGCTCTTCTTTGTTCTCTAGTTTTTCGGGCATCGGCCGTAGCGACTTAGTTAGCAACCTCAGCTCATGCACGCCAACCGACTTTTCGCCAGTCTGCGTCGTCGTCATCACTCCGCGCGCCTCGACAAAATCACCCGTATCTAGAAGCTTCAGCTGTTTCATACCCAGCACGCCGCGGCCAGCATCCAATTCCGCTACATCATCGCGCTGCAAATACAACTGTACTTCACCAGACTGATCGCGCAGTTTAATGAAAGCTAGCTTACCAAAACTGCGGATTGAAACGATACGCCCTGCGACCACCACTTCTTGACCCGCCAATTCATCATACTGCGCCAAAACTTGGCCGCAGCCATGTGTCCGCTCCGACTTTGCTGGATACGGATCAACGCCCAATTGGCGTAATGTCTCTAATTTTCGTAATCGTTCGTTTCGATAATCTTGAAGTGTGGCCATAACAGAGATAATTATAGCACATTATCTGTAAATTATTTTAGAGGGCTTAAGAGATGGACTTAACAACGTAAGTGATTTCCGCTTTGGGGGTTTTAATCGTTACTTCATCACCAATTTTCTTACCAATTAGCTCTTTACCAATTGGTGATTGATCAGAAATTCTTCCCGCCAATGGATCAGCCTCAACCGGCCCAACCACCGTATAGGACACGGTTCTTTCTGGACACTGCAATTCAACCGTACTGCCCAAGCCAACACTTGAAGTGCCGCTTGATTTAATGATTTCAGCATTCTGCAAGATATCCTCAATCTCTAAAATCCGTGTCTCCACCAAGCCCTGCTCTTCACGCGCAGCGTCATATTCTGCGTTCTCACTTAAATCGCCAAAATCTCGCGCTACCGCAATTTTTTCAGCGATTTCACTACGCCTGCCTTTTAACTCCGCCAACTCGACCTCCAAGTCAGCTTTTCCAGTTTCGGTAATCTGGTAAGTTTTTTTCATAAAAATCTCCTCCTCTATTACATATAGCGGTATTAGTCTTATAAACTACACTAAATATAGTGTTCTATCTAGTCTTAATGAAGTCTATCTGAGTATAACAACCGCCATTTATTATGTCAATATAGCCAAGCTTAACGACCTAGACAAAAATCAAGTAGCTGCTGATAATTCATCTTCTTCGTCTCACCAGTTGCTCGCTCAGTTAATTCAAATAATCCGTCACTATCAATCGCCCGATCGCCAATCGTAATCCGCCATGGCAGGCCCATCAATTCCGCATCAGCAAATTTCACGCCCGGCCGCTCATCACGATCATCAAGTAGCACATCCACGTCGCTATCCGCTAGTTCACTATAAAGCTTACCCGCCAATTCCTTACCCTTTTCACCGATTGCGACAATATGGACCTTAAACGGCGCAATATTTTCCGGCCAGACCAGTCCTTTATCATCGGCAAATTTCTCAACAATCACCCCCATCACCCGAGTAATGCCGATGCCATAGCTACCCATATATGCATATTGCTCTTTGCCGTCGGCATCGGTGAACACCAGCTTCATCTCCTCTGATTTCTGTGTACCAAAATTAAAGATATTGCCAACCTCAGCCGTCTTCACTTTTTCCAACTCACTACGGTCAACGCCAAGCTCCGCAACTGCCTCATCCAAGACTTCTTCATTCACCGCAATATTTTTAGCACGATGTAAATAAATATAGTCCTCGCCAGCATCACAAATTGTCTGGAATTCGTGACTAAATTTGGTAAACGCACCCCCTGAGGCAAACGTCACATACGTCTCGTCACCGATACCAAAACGATCATAACAGCGCTTATACGCCTCAATCACGGCATTATAGTAATTATCTAGGTCCTCTTTACTAGCATGCACCGAATACATATCCTTCATGACAAATTCACGACCACGCATAATTCCGCTCTTGGCGCGCAGCTCGTTACGCAATTTGTTCTGAAATTGATAAACGCTAATTGGCAAATCTTTGTAGCTTTTTAGATAATTACGCAATAAATCAACAATCGGCTCTTCGTGCGTCCAGCCAAAACCAACGTCAGTGCCGTCTTGCAATTTAGACTTGAACCAGACGTCAACAACTTCATCGCTCCAACGACCGGTTTCCTGCCATAATTCTTTACGCTGCAAAGTGCTCATTATTAGCTCTTGGCTATCAACCTTATCCATTTCCTCACGAACAATCTGCTTAATATTCTCAAGCACCCGCAGACCAAGCGGCAAGAAAGAATAGACGCCTGCCATCGTCTTATGCACATAACCAGCACGGATTAGCAGCTGAGCGTTACGAGCCACCTCACCTGCTGGCGCCTGCTTCAAAGTTCTGGTAAAAAGTTGTGTCATTCGCATATTTTTCCTCCTTTATATAAATGGCAACAAGGCGCCTATTTGGTCGACGGCGTTTGTATTGATAAACAGAAAATAAAAAGCTATACCGTTTTTCATCATATGCATCATCATCGGCACCCAAATTGCCCCAGTATACTCCCTGGCGGCACACATGACCAAACTTAAGGTAAATGTATCAACTGCCACCGCCCACTGCAAAGGTGTGCCCGGACCGACCCAAAGATGCGCCAAGCCAAATGTTATGCTCGTCATAAGAACCGACAGCCAAATTGAAAATGAATTGCGTAGTTTGCCGTAAAGATATCCACGATACAACAACTCCTCGACAACCGGACCCAATACCACCATTACCGTAAATGCCATTAAGAACTGCCAGTGTGACGCAAGCATACTCTGACTAAAGGGTATCTCCTGTCGCTGCTGCACATCAACCGAGAAAACACCACTAGCGATACTCATCGTGACTATCGTCAAGAGAAAATAAGCCACAAAAGCCAAGGGTGAAATAAATATCTCCAAAAACGTTGGCCAGTCATTTACCCCTAAATCCTGAAGAGACGTTCGCTGTTTTTTAATGTATATTGGTACACCAATAACTACAGCCAATGATATACCATAAATAAAAACTGAAATCGCAGTATTAAAAATAACTGGGTTTATCGATTTTAGAGGCACACCAAGCCCAGCTAGCTGATTAATTAGAAGTGAAATAATTATTTCCACTATTAAGAACGCCCCATAAACCCAAATTGGCAGTGCCACCAATAGCCACCACTTTCGGCCTTTTAATTTCTTATAGAAGCTTCCCGACATCACTCACAGTCACCAAAATTGTTAATATTAATAAAATCAACATGCCGGTAGCTTGAATATTTTCTTCACGCTCTTTCGTCAGCTCTTTCTTAAACAGACGGAATATCGCCATCGTAAACCAACGCCCACCATCAAGTGCTGGAATCGGCAATATGTTCATTACCGCCAGCGTCAGTGAAATCAACGCCGCCACAAAAATAACTTGGGCTATTCCAGAATTAACCACCGACGGAAGCAGCACGCCCAATATACCAATTGGTCCGGCCACACTATCGCCAACAGAGGACAAATCAGCACGGGCTGACTGCTTTGACTGTTCTGAGCCAAAAATCTGCCCAAATAAACCATGTGCGGTTTTTGCCAGCAGTGCACCAACGCCTTTTATGGTCTCATAAGACAACTGCCCGGTCGTTGCTATTCCCATAATAGGTGCCGACCAAGTGCTGTATATTTTTTCTGATTGACTAGGAACAACCCCCAAATATCCACCGGCTTTTGCAGCCTGTTCAGAATTTAACTGCACATCAATCAACGACTCTTTGCCATCACGACTATACTTAATTGGCACTTTTTTGCCAGCGTTCTGCTTAGTTATAATTGGCAATTTTTCCGCCTCAGTAAGTGGTTGGTTATTTATGTCAATCAATTGATCGCCCACTTTAATCCCCGCTCTATCAGCTGGCGAGTCGGGAGTAATTTTTACCACCGATACCGGAGAACGGTGCACCTCAGTGTCAAATGGCAACTGGACCTGATTCGACAGCACCTTTGGCAGTCCAATTACCGCCAGAACCGTAAACAAAATAATTGCCGTCAACCAGTTCATCATAACGCCGGCTAGCAAAATCTTGGTTTTTACCCAAAATGTCGAACCACCATACGTACCTTTGCCCTTCGCTGAATCATACTCGCCTTTTAGACGAACAAACCCACCAAGCGGCAACCAGTTTAGGCTGAAAGTCACGTTTTCACCTAAAAAGCTCCGCTTAACTTTCCACTTTTTTGCGGCTGGCGGAAATCCAATCCCGAATTCCTCAACCTTAACGCCGTTTCGCTTAGCCACCAGCGCGTGACCCAACTCGTGCAAGACCACCAGCGATATAAGCACAAATAGACCTAAAAGAATCCCCCAAACAATCATTTACCAAACCGCCTATTCCGATTAGCATACTCCTCTAAAATCACCGCCACATCGTCAGTAGTCATGTCTGGCCAATTTTTCTCCACAAACATCAGCTCGCTATAAGCCGAACGCCACAACATAAAATTACTGAGACGCTGCTCACTAGAAGTCCTAACAATCAAATCACAGGGCGGCACATCTGGCGCGTATATATTTTGCGCTACTAACTCCGGCGTGATATCCTCGGCAGGAACCCCAGATTGAACAATTTTTTTAACTGCATCAGCAATCTCCAAATGTCCACCATAATTTAGACATAAGACTAATTCGCCACTATCTAAATTAGCTGTCTTTGCTTCAGCGTCATCAATTGCCTCAACTAGTGCATCCGACAACTCATCCCTAGATCCAATCACCCTCAGGCGTATATTGTTCTCAATAAATGCCGGCAAGTCAGCCTTCAGCATCTTTAACAGCAATTTCATCAAGTGGCCAACCTCTTCCTCTGATCGTTTCCAATTTTCCGTGCTAAAAACATAAGCACTGACATATTTTACGCCACTCTGAAGCGTTTCTAAAGCCACATCTTTCAGTGCATTATAGCCCGCCAAGTGACCTTCGTACGCCGGCAAACCATGCTGTTTGGCCCATCGCCGATTTCCATCCACGATAAAACCAATATGTTGCGGCAACTCTGATTTTCTATTCATTTTTTGCCCTCCACTCATCAATTAATTCAACATCTCGAGTATCTTTTTCTCGCCCGCGCCAGTTTTTCCATCGTCGTAAAAATTCCAAATTAACAAACCTAACATCATCATATACCACTGAATGGTTCAATAAATCGTCATAGCCAACAACCTGACCATCAAACTCCCAACCGTCCCACAACTCAGCCGAGCCATCAATCTTTACAAAATACGGACGATGGTCACCATCAAGCTTTTTGGTCCAATCGCCATTATCTTTGGAAAGTTTTTTTATTAGCTCGGGGCTTGCCGCAATATCAACATCTTCAGCCCGACGAATTCCTAATTGGTCTAAAATACCACTGCCAATAACAATAATCTGCTCAAGAGGCAGCCCTAACTCTTTCACGCGCTCAGCAAACGTCTGATTCATCAAACCGTCAACACATCCTTTTCTTTTGCCTTAAACGCCTCATCAATTTGCGCCTGCATTTTACTCATTAAGCTGTCAATTTCCTTCTCGACCAACTTCAAGTCATCTTCGCTTAGCTCTTTTCCGTCCTTCATTCGCTTTGCTTCTTTTAGGGCGTCCTGACGGATATTTCGCATCGCAATTCGAGCTTCTTCAACTTTCTCGCTCACCTGCTTTACTAGCTGGCGACGGCGCTCTTCGGTTAAAGCTGGGACTGGCACGCGCACCACTCGTCCATCGTCAGACGGATTAAATCCTAAGCTCTGGTTGTCGCGAATTGCAGAGGTAATTGCAGTAACATTTCCTGGATCAAATGGTGTCACCAGTAGCATCTGGGCTTCTGGCGCAGTAATATTGGCCACTTGATTAAGCGGCATTTTTGTACCATAAGCCTCAACCATAACACCGTCCAACATTCCAGCATGCGCTCGGCCCGTTCGAACTTTCTTCAATTCATCTTGAAAAAAGCCAAATGCAGCATTCATTTTCTCTTCATAAGGGTTTGTGTCAAACATATATTCCTCCAATTTATCTACCGCTATTATACCAAACTTCAGGCGCCTTGTCTGCTAATTTTACCTATTGACCCGTGATATAATAACAGAGTGATTTCTAAGATTAAGCTATATAATTTCCGATCTTACAGCCTACATGAAGCGACTTTTAGTGATTCTGGTACAGTTATTGTTGGACCAAACGGCACCGGCAAAACAAATCTACTTGAAGCGGTTTACGTAGCCTTACGCGGTAGTAGTTTTCGTGGCAGTCTTAGTGATTGCATGACATTTAACGCCCCTCAAACAGTTATTCACCTAGAGGGGGACTTTGGCACAAGGCGAATTAAATTAAACACAGCATCAGGAAAAATTAGCAAAGAATTCATCATTAACGATAATAAATCAAAAGCCTTGACCAGAAAAAATCGTTTGCCTGTAGTCTTGTTTGAACCAAGTGAACTACGTTTAATTTCCTCCTCTCCTTCCCGCAGGCGCGATTTTCTAGACGGGCTAATTGCTCGACTTGACTCCAAATATGACACCGACCTGAGGGCTTTTAATCGTACATTACTTCAACGCAACGAGCTCCTAAAATCCCATCAAGAAGATTCACAAATCTGGCGCGATAACCTGTTTGCGTGGGATATAAAATTTGTTCAATACGCAACCAACATCGCCCAAAAAAGAGCTAAATTTCTCCAAGCTAACGAGCCTCGCATAAAAAATTTATACGAATCTTTAGCGGGGAAAAATACACAATTATCAATAGAGTATAGCGCCACTGCACCCCTAGAAAACTACGACCAATCTTTACTTAACCGCCTAGAAAAAGCTCGCGAATATGAAATTGCCACAGGCTTCACTTCTGTCGGCCCACACCGTGAAGATTTCACAATTTTTCTCCATGACCAGCCGGCCATTAAGGTTGCCTCACGTGGCGAAATGCGCACTATTATGCTAGCCTTTAAGCTACTAGAATTGGAGCTCCAAACAGAAATCAGCCAATCGCGACCATTAATTCTACTAGACGACGTTTTCTCCGAGCTAGACGCCACCCGCGAAAAACTCCTCCAGGAAACCATTCAACATCATCAATTCATCGTCACCACGACAGACTCACGCCACCAAAGAGACGGTTGCCTAATTATTTCCACGCAATAAAAATCCGCCCTCTCATAAGAAGGCGGATGCGCTTTATTTATATTATTTATGATTGAATCGCGTCGGAATTTTCTACCAGTTCCCCCAGAACAATCGTTACATTATCTTCGATAATTTCATCATACTCTGGAACACGCTCACGAATCCATGCGTCAATTTCCTCAGCCGGCGCATTACTGTCCTGCATTTTTACCAACTCCGCCAACTGTTCATCAGTCAAAGATTCAACAACCTCCTCACTGATCCGCTCGTTAATTGTCTCCTCTACGTGCTGGATCAGCGCCTGCATCTGATCGTCTGGCAGACTAATGCCGATTGAATTCAGCTGCGCCTTGGTGACTATTGTTGCTCGAATGTTTAATTGGGTTTGGTCGTTATTCATGATTTTATGATATCCTTTTTATTTTTTATTATCAATTATGCTTATTTGTTACTATCTGACTCTACTGGATCAAGCCTGTCTGCCACCCTTCTGGCGAGCCTACCAGCTCCTGATGAAATACTCTTACCGAGCTGCTTCATCCAGTCAGCACCTTTGCCGGCAACTCGCGCAATTTTCTCTTTAGCAGATTCCCACTTATCACCAAGGTATTCCCTACGAGCCTCTCTTCGTTTAGTCTTACGCTCCTTAGCAGCTGCAGCGCGGTCTCTCATCTGCTCCCTGATATTTCCTATGGAAGCATCAAGCTTATCAATCGTTGAATTAGTCAACCTCACCTCTTTTTGAGCATTGACGGTATTGGCCATTGCAATCTTCAACTCAGTAATCTTCAGTGAGCGATCCAAAGCAGCCCTTTCGACCGTTAGTTTAGACAACTCCGTAGGATTTTCTTCCGCCTCTCTTTCGGCCTTGGCATAATTCTCTTCAGCTTCCTTAAGCTCTTGGCGGGCCCTAGCCTCTGCCTCTCTAGCCTCTATTAACTCTTGCTTTCTCTCTTCTAGTTCTCGCTCTGCCTTAGAGACTTTCTTCTCTTCTTCTTTAATTATTGACTTATCTGTCGCATTATCTTGCTTATCCTGTTCTTGTGCTTGGCGATATTGTTGCCTGTCAGCCTCACGCTGAGCACGACCCTCCAGCCTCTTAGCTTTACGCTCACGAGCCTCTGACGCCTTTTGAGAAATAAACTCACGACCACCCATAAATAATTCCGTAGCCTTATTTTTTGCTACAGTATAGGTGTCACTGATTCTTTCCTTAGCTTGACCAGCTCTTTCTGCAACCTGCCCAGGTAATTCAGAACCACGACTCACTCCGATATAAAAGCTCTCGGACAATTTTTTCCATGTCCTAGAAAAACCTTCCTTCACCTTAGTCTTTAACGCATCCACCTTTTCTTTACCATCAGCAATTCGCTCATCACGCGACTTTGGTATATCCTTAGGCTCATATGTCGTTGTATCAGGCACTTTAGCGTTTGGATTAAATTTTACTTTTTCGCTCATATTATTCCTTCTTATTTTCTCAATGGTTATCCGTGGCTTTACTTTTGATATATAGTCATACTAGCATGTATTTGCTATTTTGTCAATATACTTATGGTAAATATTGACAAAACAAAAAAATCGACCGCATTACTACGATCGACTTCTTCTCTGTGCGAAAATCTATTCGCTTACGCCCAGCTCAATCCGCTTAAATTGGCGAACCACAATGTTCTCACCCAATTTAGCAATCGCTTCTTTAACGTGCTGCTCAACAGTCTTAGAATCGTCCAAGATATAAGCCTGACTCATAAGAACCTGCTCGGCAAAATGCTTCTTCAATTGACCTTCAACAATCTTTTCGCGCATTTCTTCAGGTTTACTTGCTAAAGATTCGCTCGCCATAAGCTCAGCTTTTACGCGCTCCATTTCCTCTGCTGGAATGTCAGCTTCAGAAACATACTTTGGGCTCATCGCGGCAATCTGCATAGCAATTTCGTGCGCCAACGTCTTAAAGTCGTCCAAGCGTGCCACAAAGTCAGTCTCACAGTTAACCTCGACAATCACACCAATTCGACCAGAGTGAACATAGCTTTCAATTAAACCTTCGCGTGCTTCACGGTCGCCCTTTTTCTCAGCCTTAGTCAAACCTTTTTTGCGCATCTCTTCCAGCGCCTTGTCAAAGTCGCCATCAGCCTCAACCAACGCTTTCTTTGCGTCAGTCAAACCTACACCAGTCAATTCGCGCAGTTTTTTAATGTCGTCAACAGAAACGCCCATCCTATTTCTCCTCTTTTTTCACTGATTTTTCTTCAGGTTTCACGCTACCCGCACCTTCGGCAACAGCTTCAGTGAAGTAGTCTAGCAGCAATTGGATACCCTTGATAGCGTCGTCGTTACCAGGGATGACATAGTCGATGCCAGTTGGGTTGACATTGGTATCAACAATAGCAAATACTGGCACACCCAATGTCTGAGCCTCACGCACTGCATTTGCATCAGTCAAGGCGTCAACCACGACCACAGCACCTGGCTTGCCCATCAAATCTTTGATGCCGCCGTACTTAATGTTCAAGCTATCAATTTCCTCTTGGAAACGCTGCACTTCCAACTTGTTGTAGCGCTTTTCCAGGTCACCTGACGCCATGCGCTTTTCCAAATTCTTCAGCTTTTTGATCTGCTGAGTAATCGTCGCACCGTTGGTCAACATACCACCGATCCAGCGTTCAACTACATATGGCTGGTTGATCTTTTCAGCAGCTTGACGCACAACATCTTTGGCCTGTTTTTTTGTACCAACAAACAAAACCTTGCGGCCTGATGCTGCGATTTTTGTTAGCTCTGGCAACGCCTTGTCTAGCGCCTCAACCGTCTTGACCAAGTCAATGATGTGGCTGTCCTGACGTTTACTGTGAATATATGGTGCCATCTTTGGGTGCCACCGGCTGGTCTTGTGTCCAAAATGAACACCGGCCTCCAGCAAAGCCTTAATGTCTACCTTTACAGACATCGCTTTCTCCTTTTGCCTCGTCCGCTCACGATGTGGAGTGTGAAACGGACTGTGTCATTAAAATTAGTTACCTGATGATTATACCACTAATCCCCATCAGAGGCAACCACCCCTTGACGAGATTGAACGAATTTTTCCAATTCCTCGCTAAGCTCTATTCTTTCTAAACTAGTATCTAGAGGCGAATTTATAGAAGATACCTTTTTAACATCACAATCTTCAGTAAACTCAAAATACTCAATTCCACTATCCGAAACGACAGCGCCATAAGTACTAGTATTACGGTTCAAATCTTCCACGGTCATAGGCGGAGCTGGCTCGCCAGATACGTTTGCTGACAGCTTAAAGAATAGTAATGAAACTTTTTCTCCCGAAGGAATTCCATCCTCTACGCATATACGACGCGCACCAAAGGCTACAACCGAAGTGTGGACATCCAGCAAAACGTTTTCATCCAATCCTTGAGCTATCTTGTGCAGCTTAAATCTCCTAAGTAACACGCTCAGTCTCTCCTGAACCGCCTCATGCGGCCTAAATAATTTTGCAGTTACCTCTTTAGGCTTACCTGGTGTCCGGTCGACTCTAACCCCAAACTCACCGCCAACTAGCGCTATCATACGCCCTGGCTCTCCCGAATTATATAGCACAAAAGATTCGGTTTTATCGGGATTTTCTAATGCCTGCCCTACCTCTCCCGCCACCGCCAATTCCTTAGAGCGACGAAAAGCCTCTTCCACTAAATATTTCGAGCCGGCACCCATACTCCCACGATATATAGCAGAACCTTTTTCCATAACGCATACTCCTCCTAAATTAGGATATCTCATTTGTAATTATGCGCTACTTTTTACTGATGCGTCAATACGTCCGCGTGCCCTTTCGGTAAATATTGCAATACATGCGGTTTTTTGCTAAAATACCAAGGTTATGAAAAGCAGTATTCACCCACAGAACTATCGCCCTGTCGTATTTAGCGACGATCAAGCGGGCTTCGCGTTCTTGACTCAGTCAACAGCGCCAACAACAGAGACTATTAAATGGGAAGACGGCAACGAATACCCATTAGTCAAAGTTCATATTTCATCAGCTTCTCACCCATTCTTCACTGGTGAGGAAAAGATTATCGACACCGAAGGTCGTGTTGATCGCTTTAAGGCTCGTCAAGCTGCCGCTGAAGCTCGCCGTGCTGCCTTGGCGAATAAAGCCAAGAAAGCTAACGCTAATAAAGCCACAAAAGCTGATTCTCCAAAATCAGATAAAAAGGCTAAAAAGTCTAGTAAATAGTAAGGCATAGCGCTTTAAAAACCACCCCATAGCGGGGTGGTTTTTTATTTATAAGTAGCGTAATACCATATAAAACTATTCTTCATCAATCAAGGCAAACGCCAGTCAATTGCCTCGCGGCCCTGTCGCACCAGAAAATCATTAGCGCGCGAAAACGGTCGGCTACCAAAGAACCCTCGATGTGCCGAAAACGGCGACGGGTGGGCACTAGATATTTTTAAATGCTTCGGATTAGTAATCACCTGTCCAACTTTTTGAGCGTGCGCACCCCAAAGGATAAACACCAGCGGCTGCTCGTAATCATTCAGCATTTTTAGTAAATTTTCGGAAAATTCCATCCAACCATATCCGGCATGACTGCCCGCCTGACCACGACGAACGCTCCAACTAGTGTTCATCAGCAGCACGCCCTGCTTACCCCACGGTTCTAAAAAACCACTAGTCGGCATATCCACCCCAAGATCATCAACTAATTCCTTGAATATATTCTGCAAACTTGGCGGCAATCTCACCCCTGGCTTAACCGAAAAACTCATGCCATGCGCCTGCCCTGGCCCGTGATACGGGTCTTGCCCAATGATTACCACTTTTACTCTGTCTAGCGGACAAGCCGCGAAACATGAAAACATATCTTGCCTCGCTGGATACACGTCATATTTTTCCCGCTCAGCATCCACCCGATTCATCAACACTCGAAAATAAGGCTGCTCAGCCTCAGCTTCAACAAACTCCCGCCAGGTGGAAAACTTCATATTCTCATTAAACCACGGCTAGTCCAACGTGACAATCGTTACGCCGCGACACATTATATCGCAGTCTCCGCGCATCTTTGCAACACATAGGCCAGCCTATCTGTGGTATAATTTTATAATATGACTAAAATCGCACTAGATATAGAAGCATTAAACGCTGAGCGATCCGAGTTGGGCAATTTTTTGGCACGACCAGACGCTTATAATGCGCCAGATTTTACAGCAAAAAATAAGCGATTTTCAGAGCTGGAGACGCTTATTGCCAAGGGCGAAGAGCGGGCGGCATTGGAGCAAAATATACGTGACGCCAAAGAATTAGCGAATGAGGGTGGCGAATTAGCAGAATTAGCGAAAGCTGAAATCACTGAGACTGAAGCGCGTCTGGCGGAGCTGGAAGAAGAATTATTTGTCTTACTGACACCTAAAGACCCGAATGATGAGAAAAATATCATCATAGAAATCCGTGCTGGCGCTGGCGGCGACGAAGCATCATTGTTTGCGGCGGAACTATACCGGATGTATCTACGCTGGTGCGAAGCTAACGGCTATAAAACCGAGCTCATCAGCGAATCCGCCAACGACTCAGGCGGCTACAAAGAAGTTATTTTCATGGTCAAGGGCGATGCGCCATACGCTAAATTGAAATTTGAAGGCGGCGTCCACCGCGTCCAGCGCGTCCCAGTCACCGAAAGCCAAGGCCGCGTCCACACTTCCACCGTCACCGTAGCGGTGCTACCAGAGGCCGAGGAAGCCGACGTTGAAATTAATCCAAGCGACCTGCGCGTTGACATCTACCGCTCCAGCGGCAATGGCGGTCAAAGCGTCAACACCACCGACTCGGCGGTGCGCATCACCCACCTGCCGACCGGTATCATCGTCACCAACCAAGACGAGAAATCGCAGATTAAAAACCGCGAAAAAGCCATGAGCGTGCTGCGTTCGCGCTTGCTGCAGATGAAAATTGATGAGGAAAATGCCAAGTTGAGCGCTGAACGGCGTTTGCTAGTCGGTACTGGCGACCGCTCAGAGAAAATCCGCACCTACAACTTCCCGCAAGACCGCATCACCGACCACCGTATTCATTACAGCCGCAGCAATATCCCCGCTGCGATGAACGGGGATATTGACGATTTGATTGAGGATCTACAGAGATATGAGCGTGAATTAAAAGCGAAGAACGCTAATCATTAAATAAACCTGGATATTTATCTTCTAGATCAAGCGCAGCATTAGCCCATTTTTCTCGATGCTCCTGGATCGAAGATTCATCACCTGCGCGCTTCATATACTTTTCATATAGACCCCGGATAGCAGCTTCATCGGCAGTTCTCTGCTCTTCAGGAGTCATATTTCTACGCGCCTCTTCCCACTGAGCCAGCTCTCCGTCATTCTCTGCTACTACGGCTTTTCTGTCTGCGGGTCTTATTCCACCACCGTCAACGCCTACGCCTAGAATCGCACAACTAGTAGTGAGACGCATGCATTCTTTTGACATATTATCTAATATTATCCATTTCTTTCGCTTAATATTATACACAATATGATACTATCTTTAGCTTTATTTGTCAATATCTTCTACAATCTTATCCACAATTTTGCAAGCACTTTACCTTTTTACATTCCATCTATTTATGTTATAGTTACTAATATGATCATCTCTGAATGGCTAAAAGTAGCCACCAAGTCCTTAAAGAATATCAGTATTTTGTCTGCCAGATTAGACGCAGAATTAATATTAGCCAACACTTTACGAAAAAACCGCACCTACCTACACGCTCATCTGGACGAAGAAATCGACCCCAGAAGGCTTGACATCGCCAATGCCAGATTAGATTTAAGATTAGACCGCGTGCCAATTGCTTATATTCTGGGCTATAAAGAATTTTATGGCCGCAGATTTACCGTATCGCCATCAGTTCTAATTCCCCGCCCAGAGTCCGAAGATTTGATTTCTTTATTCTTAGAATTGACCGCTAGTGAGATTACTGAAAAAACCCTCATTGACGTAGGTACTGGCTCTGGCTGTCTGGGAATAACCGCCAAACTAGAGAGAAATAACCTGTCTGTTATTTTGTCCGACATTAGCAAACCAGCCCTGAAAATTGCCGAAAAAAACGCCGACACACTGAAAGCAGGCGTCACAATTCAGCAGCAGTCTTTACTTAATGGGCAAATTAGGCCAGTTGACTATATTTTTGCTAATCTACCTTATGTTGATAAGGATTGGGGCGTTTCACCGGAGCTCAAATATGAGCCAGAGATTGCCCTCTTCGCTGAGGATGAAGGACTTAAACTGATCTTAGAATTAATCTCACAGGCACCAAGGTGTCTCACTTCAGGTGGACTACTATTCATTGAGGCCGACCCCTGTCAGCACAATAGAATTATCGATACTGCTATAAAAAACGGATTCAAAGAAGAAAAAAGACTTAACTATATTCTAGTTCTGCGGCTCATACGCACCCAAAACCAAATCTAAAACCAGCTCTTTATTACCTCGCAAGACCGTAACTTTAACTGTCTCTCCCGGTAAAAATTCAGACACTAAAGTCGATAAGCTACCATCATCACCGACATTTTTATCATTAATCTTAGTGATAATATCACCACTTTTTATACCAGCTTTATCAGCTGGACCATCTTTTTCTATAGTAGACTCCGACCCTCCATTGATGTAAGCGCCAGACTTTACCGGCAGCTTATATTCTGACTGGATGTCTGGCGTAATAGATGCGTAACGGACACCCAGATAAGCCTTCTGGACACCCTTACCGCCTATAACGCCTCTCACCATGCCTTTTACGGCGTTAATTGGAATAGCAAAACCGATGCTTTGTGCGTCAGAGGCGATAGCTGTGTTGATGCCAATCACCTGTCCTGCCATATTAATAAGTGGCCCACCAGAGTTACCAAGATTAATCGGCGCGTCAGTCTGCAACAGGTCAGTTAAGCTTTCTGTTTTAGAACCCCTAGAGTCAGAACTTGCTACAACTGGTCGTCCTTTACCGGAAATTATACCGCTAGACACAGTATTCTGATATTGCCCCAGAGAATTCCCGATGGCAACAACTTTTTGCCCAACTTTTACCGTGCCAGAATTACCAAGCTCCGCCACTGGCAACTTCTTAGCATCTTTAATTTTTAAAAACGCAATGTCATTAAGTGGATCGACACCGACTAATGAAACATCAGTAAATTGGTCTCCATTATGTGTAACTACTCTAATTTTTTGAGAATTTTTAACAACATGCTTATTTGTCAAAACATAACCATCAGCGCTAATAATAACGCCAGTCCCGGCGCCCATCTTCCCGGAATCCTCACTAGAGACAACTATAGAAACGACACTAGGTGAAACTTTATCAACAACTTTTGAGACGTCGCCATCGCTTACTGTTATTGAATTACCGTCATGCTTTACGTCTTGAGATAGACGATTAGCCAGCTGAAGCGTTATCCAACTCGTTAAGAATATTATACTAACCAGTGTGGCAGCGCCCACCACACCACCAACCAACCATAAGGCTAATCTCTTCTGTTTGCCAGAATTTTGCATATATTTTCACCTCCCTATCAATTAAATAGTCACCGAATTGAGAAACGCAAACATCACGAATATAATAGCAATTGTAAGAATTACCGGCCCAGATATATCTGAAAAACGAACGATTTTATGCTTTTTATACGACTGATAAGCCTTGCTGGTAACGAGCGATAGCAACAGCAAAATTATGGTAATTTGCGGAACACCACCGAATAACAAACCACCGTAGACAAACGTCCAATGATAAGCCAACCAGCCTAATTCAGCAAAGACGACCCCCCAAATTGCAGACAATAGTACAGTTTGTCTCTCGTCGTAGCTGTGTAGGAAATGACGCGCCGCACTATAGCCGATTAAGAACATTAGGAAAACGACCACAGAAACTGGCCAATCATAAGACACGGCCATTAGTGCGGTAACTCCAATAAAAATAGCGATAGCCGACTGCAAAGCCACTTGCCAACGCTTCGACATTGGCTTAATTACAATCAGCCAAATAGCGTAGAATACCGCTAAGAAAGCTCGGAAATATAAACTTGACGTAGATAAATACATCAAGCCGACCACGCCGACACCAACAGTTAGATCAACCAGATTAGCCTGCATATTTGCCCACCAAAAACGTGGTCGTACAGCGATTATGCGCCATTTACTCAGCGCAACAAGCGCTAATGCTGGATATGGCGACTGAATAGTCTGGGCAATAGCAAATAGTACCGCCGCCAAGCCAATATTCAAGACATAGTAAACCAACTCACTCCAAAATGTCCTGCGTTTAACTGTTTTTAGTAACTCCATAACTCCTTCTATTATACCAAACTATGATCCAGATCCCACCACAACGATAAACTGGGCGTCAACGCTTAGGTTATATTTTGGAGAGTCAGACGAAACTGAACCATACATTTCCTCAAACTTCGATTTTGTAGCAGATTTTTCTTTACCGGCTGGCAATTGATAGACACGAGTTTTTGTCAACTTCTCGTTACCCGGGGCGTTGCCGACATGAACTGCTTTTAAGCCTAACTCCGACAGTCTATCCGCCTCTTTCTGCGCAGCGCCACTTATGCCGCTACCGTTCAAGACAGCAACCGTCGCTTTTTCCTTGGATAGCGGCGTGGAGTAAATTTCTGACTTTATATAAGCACGAATATCGCTATAATCATGCAGCCCTGCGGCTGGTTGAACTATACTTGCACCACCTGCTGTACCAGTTGTCATCAATGTATTATCTGACTCCACAAAGCTCAACCGATGAATATCGGATTCTTTGATTTCTGACGCCAGGTTCATAATAGTCCGAATCTCTTTCGTATCTATATTGGTGCGCAAATTCTTACCCATAGCATCCATCAATGAAGTCACTTTGCCAAAGTTCGTTAAAGTGCCAGTAGAGGTTGCCTTACTCTTAAGAGCCATCAATACCAACTGCTGATTCTTCTCACGGTCAAAGTTAGACTGCTCCAGGCCGTATGTCGGCGCTACCAATCCACGAGCCCTAGAGAACCACATAGCCTTTTCGCCGTCCATCTCATGACTGCCATTAGTCAGCTGCATGTAATGTCCAGTTGGGCAACGCGCTCGACGTTGCTGAGCATTTAATTCCTTAGCACGGCACATCCAGTCCATGCTTGGATCGAGAATTCCTCGCGGATCACGACTCTGCACATTGACTGTAACGCCACCAACCGCATTCACTGCGTCACGAATCACCGCTGTATTGATATGTGCCACATATTGAATATCCATACCAAAAATATCACCAATAAATTTCTTTGTTTTGTCCATCCGCTCAGTCTCGGCCTCCGGACTATTGCTATTATTCACACAACCAAAATATTCGTTAATCTTACCAGCATAGCCGGAATTACATGCCATACCAAACTTAACGTATAGATCGCGTGGAATACTAAACATGTAAGCATCCTTTTTCGTCTGATTAACACTAAGGACCATCATCGAGTCAGTAAGTGTTGCACCCGGATGGTCTGGATCGTCATCAGTTGTACCGAGAATCAGCACATTACTTCGTCCATAAGAATCCTCTTTTAATTTCTGCTGCGAGAATAAATCGAAGATATTACCATTACCAAATACACTGTGCATTGTTTGCCACACCTTCAAGAGCAACCAGCCAGCAACAATCGCTATTATAATCCCAATAATCGCAAGAATAACCCTCACGATAAGCTTTTTCTTACGTTTTTGCTTCCGCTCCTGTCGATGTGATGGCTTAGTATTCTCATCAATAGCTGCCAATGATTCGCTAATATTCTGCTTTAATTTATTGGCAGCAGAAGCTGGACGTTGAATATTACCTTGAATATTGCTCAAAGCACGTGGCTTATCCTGGGTATCACTAACACGCCCGATTGTGGTCGTTTTCTCGCTAGAAATTTCCCCCAACGAAGCTCGCTGCGGTCGTCCGGTGACAAAACCGTCCATCGACTGTTTGCGTGATTTCATATCTATTGATTATAGCACACGAAACGCTTATAATTAAAGCAATGGACGCTACTTTTATGGATCGTCATCCAAAGTTACAAGATGGCCTGGGAATGGTCATTTTCGTTGTAGGAGTGGTGATTGGCACTATTTTATTGAACACATTTGTGTTTCAAACATTTAACGTCGAAGGCGCCAGTATGGAAACTACCATGTATACCGGTGACCGGTTAATCGTCAATCGCTTGCCAGTTACATCTTCAAAATTACAGAATAAGAACTACATTCCCAAGCGCGGTGAGATTATCGTTTTTAAGAACCCTAATTTTAACGCCTCAACCGGTAAGGATGAATACATTGTTAAGCGAATTATAGCATTTGCCGGAGAAAGAGTAACAGTTAAAAACGGTACCGTGACAGTCTACAATAAAGAAAACCCTAATGGCTTCAATCCAGACACCTCTGTTAATAAAAATGAGCCAGGTCAACCAACTTCTGGCGATGTTGATTCAACCGTGCCCGACGGCACCGTGTTCGTTATGGGCGACCACCGACAGGGTAGCTATTCATGCGACTCCCGAAACTGCATGGGACCAATACCTCTATACGACATAGTTGGTCCCGTTAGTTTGCGGATATTCCCCTTCAATAAAATTCGCTCTTTCTAATACCAATAAAAACTATTTTTCAAGCAATTCTCGTATTCGCTCAAACTCAAGACCATCCTTAAATTTGATGCTAATATGGCCCGCTCCACGCCCGTTAGTACGGATTTTCACCCCTGTACCAAACCTCTTAGATAGGCTCGCCACCACGTCCGCATGCGGCATATCCGCCGGACGACGTTTATTCTCAATTGGACTATCCTTAGCCTGCTTCCACAGCGTCACCACCTGCTCAACCCGACGCGCCGACCATTCTTCACGAATCGCCCGCTCCATAATATCTTCCGCCGCTTCTTCAGGTAGACCAATAAGCGGCCTAGCCTGGCCCTCATTCAGCCTTCCCTCAAACAGCGCTTTCTGTACAGACTTTGGCAATTTCAGTAGTCTCAGCGTATTACTGACGGCGCTAATGGACTTACCACCTAAACGCTTGCCAATCTCCTCTAAAGTCATGTTAAACTGGTCGCGTAATTTCTGATAAGCTGTAGCCGTCTCCAGAGCATTCAAATCGTGCCGCTGCAAATTCTCAATCAAAGAAATCTCCAAACGATTCTGGTCGTTCATGCTCCTAACAATACAAGGCACCTCTGTTAATCCAGCCTTGTTAGCAGCACGCCAGCGCCTTTCTCCCGCCACAATCAAATATTTATCGCCCTTTGGTGTCACCACAATTGGCTGGACCACACCGTGCTCACGCACTGACTCTGCCAGCTCATTCAGGGCGACCTCATCAAAAAAGCGACGCGGCTGATCTGGATCTGGAACAACTTTATCAATTGCAATATCTCTTAAGCGCGATACCTTCTCGTCCTGCTGCGCTGTCGGATCAAATGTTTCATCAATCAAATTAGTTGGGATCAACGACTCGAAGCCCCTACCTAAACCTTTCTTCATCGCTCCACCCTCTCTATAATTTCCTTCGTTAATGCTTTATAGGCGCGAGAACCCTTTGAAAATCGATCATATGCTCCGACTGGCGCGCCGTGGCTAGGCGCCTCTGCCAAACGAATATTTCGCGGAATGTTATTCTTAAAAATTTTATCTGGAAAATACTTCTTAATTTCCGCGTGAACCTGCCCAGACAATGTAGTTCTAGAATCCATCATCGTTAACAGAACACCCAATAATTCCAGAGGCGGATTAAGTCCTTTCTTTATCAATTTCATACTTTCAAGTAGTTGCCCCAATCCCTCCAGCGCATAAAATTCCGCCTGAACTGGCAGCAGTACATAATTAGCGGCAATCATACCATTAACTGTCAACAAGCTCAGACTCGGTGGACTATCAATAATGATATAATCATAGTCTGTTGCTTTTTTCAGAGCCTCACGCAAACGAATAAACCTACCTTCCGCCTGGGCCAGTTCAACTTCTGTATTTGCCAGGTGAGGCGTGGCTGGTGCAATCGACAGATTTTTATATTCGGTCGGCAGGACAATATTCGCCAAATCAATTTGCCGCATAATCACCTCAGATATCGTTGCGCCCAGATTCTGCTTATCAATCCCCAGACCACTGGTTGCATTGCCCTGAGGGTCAAAATCCACTAACAGAGTCTTCTTACCAGCTTTTGCCAAAAAATATGCTACGTTAATCGACGTCGTTGTTTTACCGACGCCACCTTTTTGATTTGTCACCGCAATGATTTTTGTCATTCGTTCCCCTTTTTACCTGCCCTAATTATAGCATGAGCAAAACAGAAATAACAGACACCAAAAAACCGCTTCTCTGATGGAAGCGGCTCTTTCAATTATTTGATTGACGTAATCTGAATCTTGGTGTACTTCTGGCGATGACCAGTTTCTTTGTGAACGCGTTTTTTGCTCTTGTAGCGGATAACGCGAATCTTGTCGCCCTTAACTTCTGCTTCAACGACCTTCGCCTTCACTACCGCGCCCTTCACCGTTGGCGTGCCAACTTTTGTTTTATCACCATCAATCACTAAAAGTGCGTCGAGAGTGAGTTCTT